>Ga0335085_10009661_pt1 | contig 14523 bp, 12 predicted proteins | sample Lox_Sample_45_FD_206712 | JGI IMG/M metagenome (GOLD analysis project Ga0335085, IMG submission 206712) | Soil microbial communities from Loxahatchee National Wildlife Refuge, Florida, United States - Lox_Sample_4.5 | ecosystem: Environmental > Terrestrial > Soil > Wetlands | place: USA...
TCCCCTCGGGCCCTCAGATCATGTGGTCGCGGTGCCGGCACCAGATCTATCAATCCAGCCCGGCGATCGGTGACCTCGACGGGAGCGGCCGGATGGCGCTCGTCGTCGGCACTGGTGACGGTCCTTCGGGAGATGCACTCGCGACGAACTCGCTCAGCGCGTTCTACCTCGACAACGGCGCGGCCGTGCCCGGTTGGCCCGTGTTGCTGAACGGGTCCATCTTCGGCTCGCCCGTGATCGGCGACGTCAACGGTGATCACAAGAACGACGTCGTGGTAACGGCGTGCGCGATCTGCACCGACGGGCGGGTGTGGGCGTTCGACGGCCACGGCCACCCGCTCTGGAACACGGTTCCCGGCGCGGCCGAGGGCGACCACACCGAGATCCTGTCGTCACCGATCCTCGTCGACCTCGACGGCAACGGAGTGAACGACGTCGCGGTCGGGCAGGCGGGAGAGTTCTACTTCCTGCGCGGAACCGACGGCGCCCGGCTGTACAAGCCGATCGAGGTCGGGCGCGTCGTGCAGGATTCCGCCGCGGTCGGGAACTTCGGGCCCGGATACGGATGGCGACTCGTCGTGCAGAGTTGGGTGCCGTTGGGCGACGGCCAGCCGAAGCACGGTTCCGGTCGCGTCGAGTCGTTCCCGTTGCCCCGGGCTCCCGCCGTCGCGCCACCGTGGCCGCAGTGGCGCCGGACCGCGAATCACATCGGCGCGCCGCCGGACCCGCCACTTCCGCCGCGCGTCGCGGGCTATTGGCTCGTGGCGAGCGACGGTGGCATCTTCACGTACGGCAACGCGCGCTACTTCGGCTCGACGGGTGGCATGCACCTGAACCGTCCGATCGTCGGCATGGCGCGCACGCCCTCGGGCCACGGGTACTGGTTGGTGGCGAGTGACGGTGGGATGTTCTCCTTCGGCGACGCGCATTTCTACGGCTCGACGGGTGGCATGCACCTGAACCGTCCGATCGTCGGCATGACGCCCACTCCGACCGGTCACGGCTACTGGTTGGTGGCGAGTGACGGTGGGATGTTCTCCTTCGGCGACGCGCATTTCTACGGCTCGACGGGCGGCATGCACCTGAACCGTCCGATCGTCGGCATGACCGCGAGCGCGTCCGGTCACGGCTACTGGTTGGTGGCGAGTGACGGTGGGATGTTCACCTTCGGCGACGCGCACTATTACGGGTCGACGGGCGGCATGCGTCTCAACCGTCCGATCGTCGGCATGGCACGGTCGCGGACGGGCCGCGGCTACTGGCTCGTCGCCGACGACGGTGGGATGTTCACGTTCGGCAACGCGCGCTACTACGGCTCCACGGGCGGCCAGCCGCTCGGTGCACCGATCATCACGTTGACGCCGACGACCTCGGGGAACGGCTATTGGCTCGTCGGCGGCAACGGCGACGTGTACTCGTTCGGCGACGCCCAGTTCTTCGGTTCGACCGGCGGCATGACGCTCAACCGACCGATCGTGACGGCCGCCGCGAGCCGCCACAGCTGAGCCGCGGCCGGACGCCCCGGACTGGCCGGGCGGGGAGTGACGGGGGTCGTCGGCTAGCTTGGCGATCATGCCAGATTCCGCGACTCGCGCCGGACGGGCCGCGCGCGACGCACGTGTCGTACGGCCTCGCATCTCGGTCGTAGAGCGCTTCCGGCGCATCGCGGCATACCACGAGCTCCTCGTCGGAATGACCCGCAAGGAGCTCAAGGTCAAGTACAAGAACAGCATCCTGGGGTTCGCGTGGTCGCTCCTGAACCCCCTGCTCTACCTGATCGTGTTCTACATCGCGTTCGTGAAGATCCTGGGCTCGGGCGTGCCCGCGTTCCCGATCTTCCTGCTCTCCGGCCTGCTCGTCTGGAACCTCTTCTCGATCGGTCTCTCGGCCGCCTGCACCTCGGTGGTGGCCAACTCCGGCCTCGTGAAGAAGGTTGCGTTCCCGCGCGAGATCCTGCCGCTCGCCGCGGTGGGAAGCATGCTCGTGCACTTCTTCTTGCAGGGCGCGGTGCTCGTGACGGTGCTCGCGATCATCCAATGGAGCGTCGCGTGGGAGTACGTGCTGCTGCTCCCGCTCGCGCTCGTCGCGCTGCTGATCATCACGGGTGCACTCGGCATCATGCTCAGCGCGATCAACGTGTACCTCCGCGACACGCAGCACTTCCTCGAGCTGGCGCTGCTCGCCTGGTTCTGGATGACGCCGATCGTGTACGGGTTCATGACGATCGGGCGACGGGGCGGCCTCTTCGCGAAGCTCTACATGCTGAACCCGATCACGCCGGTCGTGCTCGTGTTCCAACGCGCGCTGTACAACCGGCTGAACAACCCGAAGATCACTCCCACCGCCGCCGACCCGCGAGCGAACCAGATCCTGCCCCACTGGGCGATCACCGGATATCTCGCGTACCTGGGTTACGCCTTCTTGGTCGGGTTCGTCCTCTTCGCGATCGCGATCGCGATATTCGGGCGTAGTGAAGCGAATTTCGCCGAGGAGCTCTAGACCGTGACGGCGGCCATCGAGATTCGTCATGTGTCGAAGCACTTCCGGCTCTACCACGAGCATTACGGGTCACTGAAGGAGCGGATGATCCACTTCGGCCGTATCCCGTCCGAAGATTTCGTCGCGCTGAACGACATCGACCTTGCGATCGACGAGGGGACCACCGTCGGCATTCTCGGTCACAACGGCTCCGGCAAGTCGACCCTGCTCAAATGCATGGCCGGCATCCTGCAGCCGAACGCGGGAGAGATCGTGACGCGCGGACGTCTCGCGGCCCTGCTCGAGTTGGGCGCCGGCTTCCACCCGGAGCTCACCGGCCGCGAGAACATCTTCATGAACGCGTCGATCCTGGGCCTGTCGAAGCGCGACATATCGGCGGTGTTCGACGAGATCGTCGACTTCTCGGAGCTCGAGAAGTTCATCGACATGCAGGTGCGTCACTACTCGTCGGGCATGTATGTGCGTCTCGGCTTCGCGGTCGCGGTCAACGTCGATCCCGACATCCTGCTCGTCGACGAGGTGCTGGCCGTCGGCGACGAGGCGTTCCAGCGCAAGTGTCTGCAACGGGTGAAACAGTTCCAGACCGAAGGTCGCACGATCGTGTGTGTGACGCACGCCCCCGACCTCATTCGTCGTATCTGCGACCGCGGGATCGTGCTCGACCACGGCTCGATGGTCATCGACGCACAGCCGGGCGAAGCCGTCCGGACCTTCCGCGAGTCGCTCCTGCGATCCGGATTGGCCGACCCGACCCCGGAGGACGCCGAAACCGAGCACATCCCCTCGCACGGCGGGCGCATGGCTGCATCCGCGACGCACCGGGTCAAGATCACGCGGGTCACCATCGAGCATCCGGGGTTGCTCGTCGACCGCCACGCGCTGCTCCCGAACGAGGCCATGACGATTCGCGTCGGGTACCACGCGAGCGAGCCGACCGAAGACCTCCTCTTCGGCATCGCCATCCACGACGAGGACGGTAACGACGTCTTCGGTACGAACACAAAGGTCGCGGGGGTTCCGGTGCCCATTGCCGACGGCGACGGGCAGGTGACGTTCGACTTCGAGCACGTGCCGCTGCTCGACGGCACCTACCTCATCACGTTGGCCATCCAGTCGAACGACGAAGGCACCGTGTACGACTGGAGCGATCAACAACATCACTTCTCCGTGATGAACCCCGAGCGCACGCTGGGGCTCGTCGCGCTGCCGCTGCAGGTGCGTTTCGACACCCCGTACGCGGAGCGGCTCGAGGGCAGCGGTTCCTGAGCATGGCCCGGTCGATTCGGTCCAAGGCCGTCGACAAGCTCGATGACGCCCTCAGCCCGCACTACGTCCGTCAGGAAGACGTCGCCCGTGCACTCGGCGAGCTGACCCGTCTGCTCTCCGATCGTTTCGATGCCGAGTCGGAGACGATCGCGCTGTTCGGCCAGCAACTCGCGGCACTCGCCGCGCTCGTCGAGCGGATGCAGGAGGAGCTCATCGAGTTGCGCGCGCCGCGTCCGTGAACGCGCGCGCCGGCGCGACCCCGGTCGGGCCCGTCCTCGTCGACATCCAGGCGACGCAGAGCGCGAGCCATCGCGATCGCGGCGTCGCGCGATACACCGGCGAGCTCGCGGCCGCGTTGTGGCGCCGCCATCCGTCGCTCGTGCACAGTTTCTTGCTCAACCCCGACGCGTCGCCACCCGGTTCGGTAGAGGCGCTGGTCGCGAGCGGCCGGATTGCATACAGCGACTCGCGTGACGTGCGCGGGGCGCAGCTGCTGCACGTCTGCTCACCGTTCGAGCTCGACGTCCCGATCCGGCGCCTGTGGCCGGCGCGGGCGATATCGCGGGGCATGGGGCTGGCCGTCACGCTGTACGACCTGATCCCCGAGATCTTCGCCGACCGGTACCTCGCCGATCCCGGACTGCGGCGCCGGTACAGAACCCGACTCGAGCTCGTGCGGGCGGCCGACACCGTGCTCGCGATCTCCGAGACGACGGCCGCCGACGCGGTCGAACACCTGGGGATACCCGACGATCGGATCGTGGTGGTCGGCGCGGCCGCGTCCTCGTCTCTCGCGCCGCCGCGCTCGCGCCTCGACGCGCTCCGAGCGGCCCGGGCCGAGATCGCGGGGCTCGAGGAGCGTTTCGTCCTCTATACGGCGGGCATGGACGACCGGAAGAATTTCGAGGGCCTCTTCCGTGCGTGGGGCCGCCTTCCATCGGCGGTGCGCCAGGGCTGGCAGCTGGTGATGGTTTGCCGCGTCGACGATCCGACGCGCAACCATCTGAACCATCTCGCGCGCGCGGCGGGGATCGAGGACCGGTTGTTGTTGCCGGGGTTCGTTCCGGACGCGTCGCTCCGGCTGCTGTACCAGTCGACGGATCTGTTCGTGTTCCCTTCGCTCTACGAAGGGTTCGGGCTCCCGGTGGCCGAGGCGCTCGCGTGCGGTGCGCGGACGATTGGCTCCGACGGATCGGCGGTGGCCGAGCTGCTGGATCCGGCGGCGCGATTCGATGCCGCCGACGACGGCGCGATCGCCAGCGCACTGGAGCTCGCGCTCACCGACCCGAAGGTCGGCGTGGCGCTCGACGAGCAGTCGCGCCGCGCCCTGCCGAGCTGGGACGACGTCGCCGACCGCACGGCCCGCGCGTACGAAGTGGAGCTGGGTCGGTCGCGGCGGCGCCCGGGCCGCCGCCGGCCCCTCGTCGCGTTCGTCACGCCGCTGCCTCCGGCCGCGAGCGGCATCGCCGACTACAGCTTCCGGCTCCTCGGCGAGCTGCAGGCGTACTGCGACGTGCACGCGTTCGCAGACGGCACCCGCCACGTCGACGCCGCGCTCGGACCTCCCCGCGCGCCCGACGGGATCGACGTTCTCCCGGCCCGGCAGTTGCTCGAGGCCGAGCTCGCCCGGGGCGGTTACGACTGCGTCGTCTATTGCGTCGGCAACAGCGAATTCCATGCCGGCGCGCTCGCGCAGCTGCGGCGTCGATCGGGGGTCGTGCTCGCGCACGAGGTGCGACTCACCGAGCTGTATGCGTTGAGCTGCGACGAACCGGGCGCGGTCCCCGGTGGTTTCGCCGAGTGCCTCGCGCACATGTACGCGGACCTCCCGGTCGATCTGGGTGTCGGAGCCCGGCTCGGTCCGGACGACGCGGAGCGGCTCGGTGTGCTCATGGTTGCGGAGGTCGCATCGCTCGCCGAACCGTTCGTTGTGATGTCGACGTACGCGGCGGAGCGGGTCGCGCTCGACGTCGGCGCGCGCGGGAACGACCGCATCGCAGTCGTTCCGTTCGGCATGCCCGAACCGGCCGCGCACGCGACTCCGGCTGTCGACCGGGAGCCGATCGTCGCGACGTTCGGGGTGGTCAATGCCGTGAAGCAGAACGCGTTGCTCGTCGCGGCGTTCCCCGCCGTTGTGGCTCGCCACCCCGATGCCGCGCTCGCGCTCGTCGGGCCCTGTTCGGCGGCGGAGCGCGAGCACTTGACCGAGCTCGCGGCTGCTCTCGGTGTCGGCGAACGCGTCACGATCACCGGAGTGGTCAACGCGTACGAGTACGGGAAATGGCTGGATCGCGCCGCGATCGCCGTGCAGCTGCGGCGCACGACGAACGGGGAATCGTCGGCCGCGGTGGCCGACTGCCTCGCGGCGGGCGCGCCCCTGATCGTCACGGGCATCGGTGCCGGCCGGGAGCTCCCGGACGCCGCGGTCGAGCGCGTGGCACCGACCGTCACGGCCGCCGCGTTGGCCGAGCTGGTCGGCGACCTCCTCGCCGACCCGGCGCGTCGCGATGAGCTCGCGCGTGCCGGCCAGCAACACGCGGGCCGCTGCTCGTTCCGAGCGGCGGCGCGCCGGCTCTTCGGCGACGTCATCGAGCCCGCGTGCACCGCCGGCCTGAGCGTCTCGCGGTGGGCTCGCGGCTGAGCTTGCGCGGGCCGCACCGGCTCAGCCGCCGTCGACGATGCCTCCGCGGCGCGCGGCGCGCCGGTCGTCGGCCGCGCGGCGCCGGATCTGGGTCATGATCGCGGGCGCGCCGCGGACACCGTTCCAGTCGTCGCGGTCGGGCCGTCCGGAGCGGGGAGCGACGGCAAGGATGGCGACGCGCGTGGCGGACGCCCCGCCCTCCTCGACGAGTCGGCGCCGCCCGTACTCACTCGTGACGATCACGAGGTCGGCGGCATTCCAGAGAAAACGACCCGTCCGACCGCCGAGGGATCGGTGCACGGCGTCGGGATCGGGTACGACGAGCGTCGTGTGGCGCAAGCGCCGGAGGACGAGTCCCCACATGAAGCAGTCGACCGCGCGGTCGATCCGCGCGCCGCGTCGGTGAACCATGCGCAACGGCGACGCGCTCTCGACCTGGACGACGACCGCGTCGTATCGACGGCCGACCCGAAGCGCCTCGAGCGCGCCCGCCGGTCCGGCAACCGGCCCCAGGACCTCGGCGGCCGAGCCGGGCGTCGACAGCACGTGGACCTCGTTGCCTTCGGCTCCCAGGCGGTGCACCGTCTCGACGGTCTGCTGCGACTCCGCGCCCGCGGGCGGCGGGTACGACCCGATGACGAGGATCCTCACATGAGCTCCCGTACGCCGGCTTCCATCGCGTCGAGCACGACCTCCCACCGGTAGTTCTCGAGCACGTACTCGCGGCCCGCGCTCGCCAGCCGGGCGGCCTCGGCGGGGGCGGCCGCGAGGAACGACAGGCACTGCGCGAGTTCGTACTCGTCGCCGAACGTCAGCCCGCCGCCGGATCGTTCGCAGTGCCACTGCAACACGTCGCTCCGCGCCGTCGCGAGCACCGGTGTTCCCGCGAGCCAGGACTCCATGATGGTCCGCGAGAAGCTCTCGTTCGGGCTCGGCTGCACGTACGCGGCCGCGGCCGCGAACGCGTTTGCGACCTCGGCCTCGTCGAGGTAGCCGAGATCGCGCACCCGCCCCGCGTCGCCCATCGGCGCGCGCGGCGGCCCCACACCGATCGTCACGAGGTCGAACGGCACGTCGTACTGGCCGACGGCGAAGTGGAACGCCGACAGCAGCCAGTCCCATCCCTTGCCTCGCTCGCGCCGGCCCGCGAACAAGAGGAACGGCCGTTCGAGCCCGTGCCGGGCGCGGAACCCGTCGGGGTCGTAAGCCGCGGGAACGTTGACCCCGGCGCCGGTGACGGTGTGCGGGGGCAGCGTCGCACAGCGGTGGGCCAGCTGGTGCTCCGGCTCGGAGAGGAACCAAAGGCGCGCCACGTCGGAGAGGACGGGCCGCAACACGTCGAGGCGCGCGTACGGCTCGTCGTGCAGGCACGGCATCACGATCGTCCGCTCGGGTGCGACGGTGATTCCCGTCGCGGTGGTCCAGAACAGATACGGAGAGAGGATCAGCGCGTCGTACTTCCCCGCGTTCATGACGAGGTGCTGGAAGAGCTCGGGCACGCGGAAGAGCCCGTCGAGCCATGCAACCTGATCCGAGAACGACACACGATCGCCGGCCTGGATGCGCGCCTCGATCCGGTTGCGCGACCGCTTCGGGCTCTTGTTCGCGACGGGGAAGCGATGGAGAAGCACGCCGTCATCGCGGGTCGTACCGGCGGGGTACTCGTTGTGCCACGTGTAATGATCGCGGGCACAGGTCGTGAGCACCTCGACGTCCCAGCCGCGTCCGGCGAAGCCGTGCGCGGCCTCGCGCATGACGGCCTCCGATCCACCGACGATCTCGCTTCCGTAGCGCGGCGGCACGAACGCGATGCACGGGCGGCGCTCAGGCACCGGTGCGCTCCATCAGCATTGATCCATGAGCATCGTGAGCGTCTCGATCCACCGCGGTCCGGTGCGCGCGACCGAGAAGTGCTCGACCCGCGCCCGCCCGGCCTCGACCAGCGTCGCGCGCAGCGACGCATCGGTACGTACGCGCTCGGCCGCGCACGCGACCACGAGCGGGTCCTTGTCGGTGAGCAGGAGTCCGCCGGCGCCGACCGTATCGGGCACCGCGGCCGACGCGAACGCGACGACCGGGACGTCGAAGTGCATCGCCTCCAGCACGGGGACGTTGAATCCTTCGTGCTCGGAGAGGCACACGAAGAGGTCGGCCGTGCGGTAGCACGCAAGCAGCTCCGCGTGCGAGACGACGTCGGTGAAGGTCACCGCGTCGGCGACGCCGAGGTCGCCGGCGAGACGGTGCAAGGCTCTCCAGTACTCGCCGGCGCTCTGTCCGCCGACCAACGTGAGGCGCGCGGCCGGGTCGTGCAGGCGGCGATGCAGCGCGAACGCACACACGACGTCGTGTTGGCACTTGTTGGGCGCGATGCGACCGACCGCGAGCCAGTCGGTGCCGCCGCGCCGGCGCACGCTCTCGCGCCGGGCGAGCAGCGCGGGGTCGGGCGCGGAGTCGTAGTCGACGAAGTCGAGCAGGATCGGCGCCACTGCCGTCGGGCCGAAGCCCAGCTCGACCAACTCGCACTCGTTGAACCGCGAGTCGGCGAGCGCGAAGCGAACGTGCGTTGCGATCTCGGCCAGCTGGCGCCGGCCCTCGAGCATTTTCGCCGCGGCACGCGGTTCCCAGCGCCAGAAGTACTGCGCGTCGGTGACGTTGTGATAGTCGAGCGCAATCGGCCGGTGCAGCTCACGGACCTGGTCAAGCAGCGGGCTGCCGATCGAGAAGTGATACAGAATCCACGCGTCGCGGCTTGCGGGGACGCGCGTGCGGAAGCTGTCCGCCGGCAATGCCTCGCCGCCCACGTCGTTGTGGACGTCGAGCGCGTAGATGTCGGAGGTGAAACCGGCCTCGCGGAGCAGGCGCCGCAGCCGCAGCGTGTGGGCTCCGATCGCGTCCCGTCCGGCGAACGTCGGCAGGAACTGGTGAACGTCGGTCACGACTCGGTCGTGTCCTCAGGCGTGAGGTCCTGATGATGGTCGAGCGCGGCGACGCGGGCCTCGAGCGCGCGCACGTCGGCTTCGAGTTGCTCGATGCGTTCCGCGGTCGCGCGCCCGACGGCGGCCGATGCCCATCCCAACGCGCGGGTCTGCTCGGCGAGGTGGTTGATGGCGAAGAAGGTCGCCTTCCGTACGACCTGCTTGGCGGCGGTCACACCGCGGTTGCGCGAGTCGAGCGGGGCCGACGCGTCGAGGTTCGTCTGTTCCTCGAGCAGCGCCACCGCCGCCCGGATGTCGCCGGTCGGGGCGGTGCGCAGCACGAAGCGATCTCGCTCGGCGTACACCTGGTCGAGGTAAGCCGAGGGGAACGAGGCCGATGCCGCGGTCTGGCGGGCTGCAGCTTCGATCTCGGCGCGCTCGTCGCTGTGGGGGAGGCTGGTCCGTCGATCGTTCGCCACGGCGCCCGACGCTAGCGCGGGCCTCGATCACATCCGGTTTGGTGCGGATACGCACTTCCGGCTTGGTGCGGGTTCGCAAGGTACATTCGGCAACGTGGCCGACGAGCAGCCCGACCTGCCCGAGGATCGCGCGCCCGAGGATCGCGCGCCCGAGGATCGCGCGCCCGAGGATCGCGCGCCCGATCTCGATGCACTGCTCGGCGCGCTGCGAGATCGCGTCGAACGCCGACGCATCGACGGCATGTATCCGCCGGGTCTCGAATCCGACCTCGAGGAACATTTCCGGCGGCTCACCGGCAACCGCCCGCCCACGGCGGCGTTCCTGCTGTCGGAGATCGACGACGCGGTGAACGACCTCGCGCATTTCGCGTACCAGCGCGAGGTGATCAGCGCCGAGAGCCGGCTCCCCGGTGGCACGACATTGCACCGCGCGATCGCGAAGGGGGTCGGGCGCCAGATCCAGGGCGTGCTCGACCAGACCCAGGACCAGTCTCAACGCGTCGTGCGCACGATCGCGCTCATCGCCCGCGCGACGAGCCTGCTCGCCGACGGCTACGACAAGCGGGTCGTCCAGCAACTCGACGATCTCCAGACGCAGCTCGCCGAGGAGCAGGACCGGATGCAAGAGCTCCTCGCGCGCCTCGCCGAGGTGACCGCGCGTGTTCCCGGGGCCGGCATCGACCCGTGGTATCACCCGGACGCGTTCAACGGGCACTTCCGTGGCGCGGCCGACGACATCATGGTCCGCTACCGCGATCTCGCCGAGCGCTTCGTCGGTTGTGAGCCCGTGCTCGACGTCGGCTTCGGACGCGGTGAGTTCCTCGAGCTCCTGCGTGAGCTCGGAGTCGGCGCGCGCGGCATCGAGACGGACGCGCGCCTCGTCGAATGGGCGCGCTCGCGCGGCCTGCACGCCGATGTCGGTAGCGCGGTCGAGTACTTGAGCGGGCTCGAGGACGCGAGCCTCGGCGGTCTCGTCATGATCCAGGTGATCGAGCACCTGTCGCCTCAACACGTCATCGACGTCGTCCGTCTGGCGTCGGAGAAGGTCCGCACAGGCGGTCGTGTCGTCGTCGAGACCGTGAACCCGACTTCCCTCTATACGTACGCCCACGCGTTCTGGGTCGATCCCGACCACGTCCGACCGGTGCACCCTGCCTTCTTGCGGTTCCTGTTCTCGGAGGCCGGATTCGGCCGGGTCGAGCGCGTCGACCGGTCGCCCGTTCCGGCGGACGAGAGCCTCGAGCTGATGCCCGGCGACGACGAGACATCGAAGCGGTTGAACGCGAACTTCGAGCGCATCAACTCGCTGTTGTTCGGTCCTCAGGACTACGCCATCGTCGCGACCCGGTGAGTGCTCGGCATTGACCGCGGCATCGGGTTCCGGTATTCATCAAATCGTGGTCGCCGCGTCGCCCGGCGACGCGATCACGAACCTCGCGCTCGACACGCGCCGGTTGTTGCGGGAGATCGGCCCGTCCGAGATCTATGCGCACCTCGTCGCACCGGAGTTGCAGGGTGACATCCTGCCGCTGACTCGTTACGGCCCTCGCTCCGGCCACGATCTCCTGATCTTCCATGCGTCGATGGGGCAGCCCGACGTACAGGGCTTCCTCGCGTCCCGGCGGGAGCCCATCGTGCTCGTGTACCACAACGTGACGCCCGGACGGTTCTTCGATCCGTACGATCCGCTGTTCGCCGACCTTCTCGCGAGGGGCCGGCGCGAGGTGGAAGCTCTCCGGCCGCAGGTGGTCGGCGCGATCGCAGTGTCCGAATACAACGCGCGCGAGCTCGAGGCGATGGGTTACCGCGACGTCCGGGTGATCCCGCCCGTTGTCGACGTCCGGCGGCTCGCGCGCGTTGCGCCCCGTGAGTCGACGATGCAGCACTTCGCGTCCCTGGGGCGGCCGATCATGCTGTCGGTCGGGCAGCTGATGCCGCACAAGCGGCCCGACTTCCTGGTCGAGATGATGCACATCGCCGAGACGTATCTCGAGAGCCGCGCCCTCCTGCTCCTCGTCGGGCATCAGCGCCTCGAACGCTTCACGCGCGCGATCCGCGAGCAGATCCAAGAGCTCGACCTCGAGGGAGTGCACCTCGTCGGCGCGGTCGACGACGCCGATCTCGCCGCGATGTACCGGTCGGCGCACGCGGTGGTGACCGCGAGCGAGCACGAGGGTTTCTGCATCCCGTTGCTCGAGGCGATGACCTTTTCCAAGCCGGTGGTGGCGCGCGCGTGCGCGGCGATCCCGGAGACGGTGGGCGATGCCGCGCTGCTGCTCCCGCCCGAGCAGGGGCCGACGTTCTTCGCGGAAGCCGTCTGCGAGCTCTTCAACCGTCCACCGCTCCAACGGGCGTTGGTCGACAACGGCAACCGTCGCCTCGTGCAACTGGAGGCACGCCCGCCGGATGTGGCGATGCTCGAAGTACTGCTCGAGGTCGCGTGATGCGCCTGCTGTACGTGGTCCAGCGCTACGGAGCGACGATCGCGGGAGGTGCCGAACAGCACTGCCGCGAGATGGCCGAGCGCATGGCCCGCCGGGGCCATCACGTCGAGGTCGCCACCACCTGCGCGCAGTCGTACGTCGACTGGGCCGACGAGTACGAACCGGGTCGGTCGATGGTCGGTGGCGTCGTCGTGAACCGGTTCCGCGTCGGCGCCCCGCGCGACAACGAACGGTTCAACGCGTTGAACCACCGCATGGCGTCGGGTCGCGGTATGCGGCCGCTCGTCGTCCAACGCGAGTGGATGCGCCAGCAAGGGCCCTGGTCGCCGGACCTCACCACCTGGCTCGCGCGCAGCGGGCGCCGTTTCGATTGCGTGATCTGTTTCACGTATCTCTACTGGACCACCTGGGCGACTCTCGGCGCGCTGCGCGGCCGGGTCCCGCTGGTGTTGCACCCGACGGTGCACGACGAGCCGCCGCTGCGGTTGTCGCTGTTCGACTCCGAGTTCCGCGCCCCGGACGCGTTCGCGCTGTCGGCGCCCGAGGAGGCCGACCTCATCCGCGCGCGCTTTCACATCGAGCCGCCGGGCGATGTCGTCGGGATCGGCGTCGAGGTGGGCACGGCCGATCCTGCGCGCTTTCGCAACGAGTACGGGCTGGGTTCCGCTCCGTATCTCCTCTACGTCGGTCGTCTCGACGCGGGCAAGGGCGCGCTTGCGCTCGTGCAGATGTTCACCGCCTTCAAGGACCGCCATCCCGAACACGACCTCCTCCTCGTTCTCGTCGGCGACGACTTGATGCGGCTGCCGGAGCGCGACGACATCGTCGTCACCGGCTTCGTCGGCTACCAGACGCGCGACGACGCGTTGGCGGGCGCGCTCGCGCTCGCGCAGCCGTCTTTCTTCGAGAGCTTCTCCATGATCCTGACCGAGGCGTTCGCCTTTGGCCGGCCCGCGCTCGTCGAAGGCCGCTGCGCGGTGCTGCGCGGGCACGCGCACCGGAGCAACGCCGCGATCCCCTACGAGGATTTCGCGGAATTCGAGGCGGCGGTGGAGCTCCTACTCGACGAACCGGAGCTGGCCGACGCCATGGGGGCGGCGGGAAGGGCGTACGTCGAGCGTGAGTACACCTGGGACATCGTGCTCGGCCGCTACGAAGCGCTGCTCGAACGGACCGCCCGGGCCGGTCGGCTGGAGGTCGTTGGCCGAATCAGCTGAAGCCCGGGGCGGGCGCCTCCGGAGCCGCCGCGGTCGGCCGCGCGAGTCGTGCCTGGTGTGGTGGACGGGATTGACCGCCGGCCCCGGTGCTTGGAAGGATGCAGCAGACCGGGGTCGGCGGACGGAGCGGCGAAGCTCCGTGACGTCCGTCGAACGTTGCGGGGGCGTGGCAATGGCCGAGGCGGGATCTCTCAACCAGCCCGTGTCAGCGCGTCGCTCCTTCGTCATGAGCCTGCGGTCGGCCCCAACGTCGTAGCGCCTCTGCGAAGGGAAATCGATCATGCGGTGGTACAGGAAGCTCACCAAGGTGACTGGGGTCGTCGTGATGGCAGCTGGACTGCTGTTCAGCGCGGCACCCGCGGCTCACTCCGTCACGCCGACGTTCGACGTCACGCACGACCTCGTTCAGTGCCACGATCTCATCGGCAAGATCACGTTCAGTCCTCCGCTCAAGAACGGCGGCGCGGTCACGACGCTGCAAACGATTCACGCCAAGAGCGACGACTGCACCGATCTGAACGGGAGCCCCGTGACGCTCAAGGGGATGACCGTGACCGGTTCGACGACGCTTGCGAGCAATGACTGCTCGCAGTCGTTCGTCAGCGGGACCGGGGCACTGGCCGGGACTCCGGGTCTTTCGCTCGCGGTCAAGTGGTCGACCGCGCCGACCAGCCCGAACAAGCTCACGAGCACGACTTCGAGCGTCGCGGTCTCACAGATGTGGACGGGTGCGTTCGGAGATTTCGGGCAGACCACACCCGGTCTCGACGCCGACTCCTTCGCCTCGGAGTACGGCGAGTTCGTATTCGGCACGTCGTTCGGCCAAGGTGCGGCCGAGACGCTGACGGCGAGCCCGGCGGTGTCGGGCGACTTCCAAGGTACCGACGGCGGTCAGGCGTCGACGATGCGCGTGACGAGCACGGAGTCGTCCACAGCGCTGCGCAATCTGTGTCTCGGGGCCGGGATCAAGACGGTCACCCTCGGGATCGGTTCGGTACTGCTCGGTTGATCGGAGTCGGCCTCGTCCCGAGGTCACCGAGATGATGTTGTCGGGCGCTCCCT
>Ga0335085_10009662_pt1 | contig 14522 bp, 16 predicted proteins | sample Lox_Sample_45_FD_206712 | JGI IMG/M metagenome (GOLD analysis project Ga0335085, IMG submission 206712) | Soil microbial communities from Loxahatchee National Wildlife Refuge, Florida, United States - Lox_Sample_4.5 | ecosystem: Environmental > Terrestrial > Soil > Wetlands | place: USA...
GCCGGCTCGTCCCCGGCCTGGTCATCGCCATCGAGCCGTGGTTCCTGGCCGGCGGCAGGGACATGTACCGGATCGACCGGGACGGCTGGACGATCCGCAGCGGCGACGGCAGCCGGGCGGCGCACGTAGAGCACACGGTGGCCGTCACCGACGACGGCCCGCAGGTTCTCACCGTCCTTTAGCGCCGAACGAACCGGGCGCGTGCCCCGGCGCCACCCATCCGCTCTCCCCTCTTGACATTGATACCGATGGTATTTAAATATCATCGGTATGAGTTCTCGCCTGTCCCGCGCCGAACAGAACGACCGCAACCGCGCCTCGCTCCTGGCCGCGGCCCGCCGGGTGTTCCTGGAGCGGGGCTACTTCGCCGCGACCCTGGACCAGATCGCCGACGAGGCGGGCTTCTCCAAGGGCGCGGTGTACTCGCGCTTCGCCAGCAAGGCCGACATGTTCCTGGCCCTGCTCGAGGACCGGATCGCCGAGCGGGCCGGGCAGAATGCCCAGCTGGCCGAGGATCTGGCCGGTACCGGGAACTTCGCCGCCGTGATCGACCTGGCCGAGCGGGCCGAGCGCGGCTCGCCGGGCTGGCGGCTGCTGGTCACCGAGTTCCGGATCCACGCCGCCCGGGACCCCGAGCTCAACCGCCGGTACGCGGCCCTGCACGCCCGGACGGTCGACGGGGTCGCGCAGGTTATCGCCGCGGTCAGCAAGGAGGGCGCGGAAGGCCTCCCGTTCCCGCCCCGGCAGCTGGCCGAGCTCATGCTCACCATCGAAACCGGCCGCGCCCTGGAGCAGATCGCCAACCTGGACGCCCTCGGCGGGCCTGACCTGCCGGTGCTGCACCGGCTGGCGGACTTGCTCGCGGGGCAGCCGACGCCGACCCGGGAGGGACAATGACCACCGCCACGATCACCGACCTCGAGCTGCTGCGGACCCGCGTGTCGGGTGCCGTGGGCGGGCTGATGCCGCGGCACCTCGAGCGCCTCGGCTGGGATGCCGGGCGGCTCGCCGCCTGGCAGCGGGACCGGCTGCGGGCGCTGCTGGCCCGGGCCATCGCCGGCTCGCCCTTCCACGCCGAGCGGCTCCGCGGCGTCGATCCGGACCGGTTCGAGCTCGCCGACCTGGCCCGGCTGCCGGTGATGACCAAGGCCGACATGATGGAGAACTTCGACGCCGTCACCACCGACCGGCGGCTGAGCCGGGACCTGGTGGAGCGGCACCTGGCCAGGTCGGTCATTGACCCGTCGCTGCTGCTCGGCGACTACGTGGTCCTGGTGTCGGGCGGCAGCTCCGGGCAGCGCGGCCTGTTCGTCCAGGCCGTGGACGAGTACGCCGAGTTCGCCGCCTCGGTCACCCGCCGGGGCATGGCCGCCGCCCTGGCCGCCGGCGGCCTGCCGCCGGAGGGCCTGGTCATCGGGATGGTCGGCGCGGGCTCGCCGGTTCATTCCAGCGGCCTGGCCAGCGCGACCGCGACCCGGCCGCCGGTCCGCCTGGTACCCGCGCCGGCCAGCCTGCCGGTGGCCGAGATCGTCCGGCGGCTGAACGACGCCCAGCCGCCGGCCCTGCTCGCCTACGCGGCCAAGCTGGCCGAGCTGGCCCGGGAGCAGCGGGACGGCCGCCTGACGCTGAACCTGCGCTCGGTCACCTCGATGTCCGAGGCCATCAGCCCGGCCGAGCGGATGGCCGTCACGGAGGCCTTCGGCGTGCCGGTGATCGACATGTTCGTCTCGACCGAGGGCCTGGTCGGCCACAGCGAGCCGGGCGGCACGGTGCTCACCTTCGCCGGCGACACCTGCCTGGCCGAGTGTGCCGACGACGAGGGCCGTCCCGTCCCTGACGGCGTGGCCTCGTCCAAGGTGCTGGTCACCAACCTGCACAACCTGACGCAGCCGCTCATCCGGTACGAGCTGACCGACAGCTTCACCCCGGCCGGGACCAGCGAGGGCGGCGCGCTACGCGCCAGCGTGCAGGGGCGGTCCGACGACCTGTTCCGGTACGGCGAGGCCAGCGTGCACCCGTTCGTGATCGGCGCCCCGCTGCTGCACGACTCGGCCGTGCGGGAATTCCAGGTCCGGCAGACCGAACGCGGCGCCGACATCGTCGCGGTGACCGACGGCGACTTCGACCCGTCCGCGGTGGTCGCCGCGGTCGCGCGGAGCTTGCGCCAGGCGGGCGTGGCCGGCCCGCAGGTCGGCTTCCGCCGGGTCGGGGCGCTCGACCGCGACCCCATGACCAGCAAGGTCAGGCGCTTCGTGCCCCGGCCGGCCCGCTCCAGCCCGTCCTCATGATCATCCGGCCGCGGCGAGGACCAGCGGCGCCACCTGCTCCTGGCGGGTGATCAGCGGCGGCGCGCCGGGCCGGATGCCGCGGCCCGCGGCGGCCGCCCACGCGGTCGTGACCTCCGGCTCGCGGCCGCCGTGCCCGCCCTCGTCCAGGTGCCCGTGGTCGGTGACCACCACGATCGTCCAGTTCTCCTCCGGGCCGGACGACCGGGAGCGGACCACGGCCACAAGCCGCCCGACCCGCTGGTCGGCGGCCCGCAGGGCCGCCCGGTAGGCAGTTCCCGCGCCGGTGGCGTGTCCGGCGAAGTCCACGGCACCCAGGTAGACGAACGACAGCCGGGGCGCCGCGGCGGCCAGGATCGCCGCGGCGGCCGCGGTGGTGGCCTCGTCGGCGGTATCCCAGGCGTCCAGCCCGGCCTCCCGGTCCGCCCGCCGGGCGGCGTCCCAGGCCAGGCCGGTCTCCGGCACGGCGGTGAACTCGCGCCGGGTGGCCTCGGCGAACAGCGGGCCGCCGTCCTCGGGCAGCGCCAGCGGCGGCCACCCGCTGACCGCGAGCAGCGTGGGCAGCCCGGCCCGGGTGGCCAGGGTCACGAAGTCGGGGTGCTCGGCCAGCCGGTGCCCGGTCAGGTCGTTGCCGGTGATGCCGTGCCCGGCCACCCCGGTGCCGGTGGCGATCGTCGCCCAGCACGGCCCGGACCAGGTCGGCGTGGCCTCGTCCACCGGGACCGGGGCCAGGAAGCCGGCCTGCCCGAGCGCCCACACCGACGGCGCGCTGTCCGCGGCCAGGAAGTCGAACCGGACCCCATCCACCCCGACCACCAGCACATGCCCGGGCACCCGCGCGCTCACCGCGGCAGTTCCGTGCGCGTCGCCTGGGTGTTGTCCGCCCGGCTCCTGCTGTGGGCGTGCAGCGTGACCGAATGCCCGCCGGCGACCAGCAACCGCCTGGCCATCAGCCCGAGCCCGTCCCTCGAGCCCGTGATGAAGACGCGAGACACCTAACTCCCTTCGGCGCCCCCGAGTAGGCTCTATCCGGAAAGGAGCACGATGTCATCCTCGCCGGAGTCACCGCACCTCGACAACCGCCACCGGAACACGCTGCGCCAGATCTTCGAGCACCCCGTGAGCCATAACATCGAGTGGCACGCGGTGACCTCGCTGCTCGATGCGATCGGCACGGTCACCGTCCACGGCGGCAAGGTCACCATCACGGTCGGCGCCGAGCGTCAGATCTTCGACCATCCGGTCGGAAAGGACATCGACGCCCAGATGGTCGTCGACCTCCGCCACATGCTCAGCGCGGCCGGCTACACCCCCTCCTGAGGGTCGCGGCGCACGTCGACGCGGGGGTCGAACGGCAGGGTGCCGACGTCCACCGCGGCGGCCGCGCCGTCCACCGGGATCACCGCCCCGTTGACGTAGGACGCCGCGTCCGAGAGCAGCCAGGCCACGACCTCGGCCACCTCCGCGGCCGAGGCCGGGCGGCGCTGCGGCACCAGCGACGTCACCAGCGCATAGGCCTCCGGAACCCCTAGCCCCCGCGGCCCGCCGAACTCGGTCATCTCCTCGTCCGCCATCTCGGTGACGGTCCACCCGGGGCAGACCACGTTGGCCCGCAGCCCCTGATGCGCGTGATCGACGGCCAGCGACTGGGTCAGCATCGCCAGGCCGGCCTTGGTCGCCGCGTACCCGCCCATCTCGGCCGGCGCCCGCAGCGCGGCCACCGACGCGACCGAGACGACCGACCCGCGCGCGGCCAGCAGGTGCGGCAGCGCACCCCGGGCCACCAGGAAAGCGCCGGTCAGGTTGACCGACACCAGCGTGTCCCAGTCCGAGGGCGACAGTGACGCCACGCCGCCCGGCACCATCACGCCCGCGTTCAGCACCAGCCCGTCCAGCCGCCCGAACCGACCGGTCACCGAGGCGACCGCCGCCTCCACCTGCCCGGCGTCGCTGACGTCGCAGGGCACGGCGAAGGCGCCGGCCGAGGCGGCCACCTCCGCCAGCACCTCGCCCCGGCGGCCCAGGATGGCCACCTCGTGCCCGGCCGCACGAAGCTGCCGGGTCACCGCGGCCCCGATGCCGGTGCCGCCGCCGGTGACGAGGACCGCGGTCACGGCCGGCCGCCGGGCGCGCCGAGGGCCGCGGCCTTGGCCGCCAGCGAGCGGCAGAACGCGCCGATGCCCGCCGTGTCGTCGGTGAACTGCGACGGCTTGACGCAGATGGTGCCGAAGCCGCGGGCGAGCTGGGCCGGCCCGGCGGCCAGCGCCTGATCAAGGTCCGCGACGGAGTCCGGCCCGGGAAAGGTGCCGCGGGTGCCGCCCACGTACTCCAGCTCGTCCGGCCGCCGCCCGGCGGCCGCCATCGCCGCCTCCAGCGGGGCCAGGTCCCCGGCCGGGCCGAGCGGGTTGAAGCCGCTCCCGTACCGGACGAGGCGGGCGATCAGCCGGGGGTGCAGGCTCGAGCCGCCGAACCACAGCACCGGACCGCCCGCCCGGGCCGGCGGTGGTTCGACCCATACTGTCCCGAACGAGTAGTGCTTCCCGTCATGGCTCACTGGCGAGCCGCTCCAGGCTTTCGCCCAGATCTCGAGCTGCTCGTCCAGGATCTCCCCCCGCTGGCCGAACGGAACGCCGAGAGCCGCGTACTCGTCCCGGTGCCAGCTCACCGTGGGCTGCACCACGAGCCGCCCGCCGCTCAGCCGGTCCAGCGTGGCCAGGTCCTTCGCGGTGGCCAGCGGGTGCCGCAGCGGGCTGATCAGGGCCCCGGCCACCAGCCGGATCCGGGTGGTGGCGGCGGCGATCGCGCCGAGCAGGACCAGCGGGCTGGGCCACGGGGTGGCCGGGTCCTGGTTGCCGGGCAGCGCGTAGTCCCTGGGGTTGGCCGGCAGGCCGGCCTCGCCCGACGAAGGGCCCAGGACGACGTGCTCGCTGACCATGACCGCGTCCAGCCCGGCCCGTTCGGCCTCGACCGCGAACGTGACCAGGTCGGCCACGTCCGGTTCCGGCCGCATGGTCCAGTTCTCGGTCAGGATCAGGACGATCCGTACCCGGCTCACGGCGACAACCGGACCGGCAGCGCCTTGAGGCCGTTGGTGAAGTTGGACCGGATCCGGCGCGGCTCGCCCGCCAGCTCGAACCGGCTCACCCGGCGGGCCAGCGCGGCCAGCACCACCTTGACCTCGAGCCGGGCCAGGTGCACGCCCAGGCACAGGTGCGGGCCGCCGCGGCCGAAGGACAGGTGCCGGTTCGGGCTGCGGCCCACGTCGAACACGTCGGGCCGCTCGAACTCGGCCTCGTCCCGGTTCCCGGACACGTACCAGAGCACCACCTTGTCCCCGGCCCGGATCCGCGCCCCGGCCAGCTCGGTGTCGGCGGCGGCGGTCCGGCGCATGAAGTGGGTGGGGCAGCTCCACCTGATCACCTCGTCGGTGGCGGCGTCGCTCAGGCCCGGGTCGGCCCGCAGCCGGTCCCACTGCTCCGGGTACTGGCAGAAGGCCAGCACCCCCTGGGCGATGGCGATCCGGGTGGTCTCGTTGCCCGCCACGACCAGGATCGAGAAGAAGTTGTCCAGGTCGGTCTCGCTGAGCCGGTCGCCGTCCACCTCGGCGCGCAGCAGCTTCGACAGCAGGTCGTCGCCGGGGTCGCGGAGCTTGGCCGTGACCACCTCCCGGCCCAGGTCCCACAGCCGCTTGCCGTAGGGGCTGCGGAACGGGAACCTGCGGTAGGCGTCGGTGTCGTCCCGGCCCCAGACCACGTCGGTGATGTCCGGGTCGGTGTTGGCGATCAGCCGGTCGCCGAGGTCGATGAACAGGTCGAGGTCGGCCGCGGGCAGGCCCATGACCTGCGCGAGCACCCGGATCGGGACCTCCTTGGCCACCGTGTCCACGAAGTCGAAGATCTGGCCGGGCGCCGGCATCCGGTCCAGTACCTCCTCGGTGAGCCCGGTGATGAAGTGCTCGTAGACTGCGACGGCCCGCTGCGAGAACGTGCTGGCCACGATCTTGCGCAGCTTGGCGTGCTCGGGCGGGTCGGTGTCGATGATCGTGCGCCGGGCGGCCATGTCCTCGTCGGTCGGCTCCTCGAAGGACACCCCGCGGGCCGAGGAGAAGGTGGCCACGTCGCGGCTGGCCGCGACGATGTCCGCGTACCTGCTGACAGACCAGAAACCGGAACCATCGTCGGGGGACCAGGCCACGGGCGCCTCCCGCCGCAGCCGCCCGAATTCCTCGTATGGCACCGCGCGGGCCCACATGTCAAGATCGGTGAGATCGACAATACCGGCCATAATCAGATAGTTTGGCACCAAACGAACGGGTCTGCAACGGCCCGCGGAGGCTGATCATGATGCGAGTGGTCGCCATCAGGCACCACGGCGTGGACTCGGCCGGCTTCATTGGCGACGCGTTTGAGGCGCGCGGCGCCGACCTCGCCGTCCACCTGCTACCCGACGACGGCCCGCTGCCCGCGTTCGACGGTGCGGACCATATCGTGGTGCTCGGCGCGATCGCTTCGGTCAATGACCCGGAGCCGTGGATTCCCGGGGAACTGGACTGGCTCCGCGCGGCCGATCGGGCGAGCGTACCCGTTCTCGGCATCTGCTTCGGCGCCCAGGCGCTCTGCGCCGCCCTCGGCGGCCGGGTTGAGGCCATGGAGCGCAAGGAGATCGGCTGGGTACGGGTGGACTCCCTCGACCACGGCGTGATCCCGGCCGGGCCCTGGCTGGAATTCCACGGCGACCGCTGCCTGCTGCCCGCCCGGGCCGAGGTGCTGGCCCGCAATGAGGTGGCCGTGCAGGCGTTCCGGATCGGTCAGCACCTGGCTGTCCAGTTCCACCCCGAGGTCGACGGCCCGCAGCTCAAGCGCTGGCTGGACGGAGGCGGGACCGAGGAGATGGAGCGGCAGGGGCTCGACGCCGACCAGTTCCTGGCCGACACCATCCGCGAGGAGCCGGCTGCGCGGGCCCGGGCGGACCGGCTGGTCGCCGCCGCGCTGGACCTGGCCGGCGGCTAGGCGCCCGCCCGGTCAGGACCCGTCCTGAGGGCGGCTGATCCAGACCGACACGTGGGCCGGCTCGAGCGCGCGGGACACGATGCCGGTCAGGTCGTCGCGGACCGAGCCCAGGTCGACCGTGTCCTTCAGCCGGGCGGCGAAGGCGGCCGCGACCTGCTCGGCGTCGTACCGGGCCCGGTTGAACCGCCGGTCGACCCGGCGCTGCACCCGCCGCCGTACCGGGTTGAACAGGGCCGCGGCGGTCAGCGTGGCGGCGGCCACCGCCACCGGGGTGTGCACCCGGAGCAGATGGGTGGCCAGCAGCACCAGCCCGGCGTACACCCCGACCAGCAGGCCGGTGACGATCGCGTACGCCACGGTCCGCGAGATGACCCGGTCGATGTCGTAGAGCCGGTACCGCAGGACGGCGATGCCGATGGCCACCGGGACCAGCGCGGCGGCCCCGCTGCCCAGCGCGTTCTGCAGGTTGGTGGCCGTGCTGCCCGTGCCGATGATCCGCTCGGCCAGCAACCCGGCCACGACGGCGGCCACGGTCAGGGCGCCCGCGTAGACCAGCCACCGCAGCTGAGCGCGCTCGGCGGCCTGGGCCTTCCGGTAGCGGAACACCAGGGACAGCACGGCGGCCAGCGCGGTCGCGGCGATCAGCGCCGCGCTGGTGCCCGCCATGACCGTGAGGATCTTCCCGGGCGCCCCGCTCACGCCGAGCGGGTTCGAGAGCGGCGGGCTGGCCGAGATGATCGTGGGGGCGAACGCGTTGCCTAGCACCCATCCGGCCAGGCCCGCCCCGGCGGCCCAGGCCACCGGCCGCCAGCGGCGGGACGGCAGGCGTCCGGTGGGGAACAGCAGCAGGACGAACACGCACAGTCCCAGGCCCACCAGCCAGGTCCAGCCCAGCCAGTTGCCGAGCGTCATCGTCCGGGGAAAGTGCACCAGCAGCAGGCCGAGGCCGCCCAGGGCGTAGGCCAGGCCGCTCCCGGACAGCAGCCAGCCGACCGGGTTCCCCGGCCTCTTCCACGCCAGCATCGCGCCGGCCGTGGCGAAGGCGACGATGAACGTGAGACCGACCACCATGTCCAGACCGTTCCCGCTCTGGCTGGCCAGCCTGGCGGGCAGCGGGTGCAGGGCGTCATAGCCGATCGCGATCGCGGTGATCGCCATGGTGACGGCCCAGAGGGACCAGGCCCGCCAGAACGCCGCCCGGGTCACGAAGCTTTCCTCACGCGGCTCACCCTACGTCCGGACCGTTCCGGGAACGTTACCGGCGGGCAGCCGCTGATGCGGGCAGCCGCTGATGCGGTCAGCCGCTGATGCCGGGACGGCCGACCACGGCCGTCATGGTGGCCTGCATGACCGCGAACGGCCGCTGGTCGCCGCGCCGGCGTGCAGGAACCCGTGCTGCTGGGTGAACCGGTCGTCGTGCCGCAGCGACATCGCGACCCGGCCCGGCTCGACCGCGGTCACCTCCACGCCGAGCGTGCTCATCATGGCCTGGCGGTCGAAGCTAGCCTGCACCCGGGCCAGCATGTCGTCGGTTGTTTCGGTCACTCGCCGATTGTGTCACCGGGCATAGCCGGGGTCGCCGGACAGCTTCCCGGCCGGGTTCCTGGCCGGGCGGGTGGCCCGGCGCCAGAAGTTCGACACCCGGGCGGCCATCCGGCCCAGCTGCTCGTCGGCCCGCCGCTGCTCGGCCGGGCTCATGATCCGCTCGGCGTGGTACTGCCGGCTCATGTCGTAGATCATCATTGCCATCACGTCCTTACGTCCTCGCGCGTCTGGCCGCTCGCCAAGACGACGAAGGACAATTCCCCGTATGGACAGGCGACGGGAGCGGTGCCGACGTTTCCGCGGAAACGTCTCACGCAATTGCGCAGAACACCCCGAGCTGCGCTTCAGTCATAACTGCCCCGTCGATACCGTGCCCCGATTTGTGCCATCACCACCATCTCGCCCGGGCCCCCCGCCGTTCAACTGGTTTTTCGCGGCGGCGAGGCGCCGAGACCATGATCATGGCCAGTTTCGGCCGCATAGCGACCGTTTCTGTCCACGATCATGAAGTAGCTACCCCCGGTCCGGCATGGGAGCGGCGCCAACTGAGACGCCGGCGGCCGGTTCCGCGCGCTAGACCTGGTCTCCGGGAGGCTGACGTGACTGACATGCAGGTCGTGCGGGACGTGACGGTGCGGTCGGTGGTGGTGCCGCTGGGCCGGCCGCTGGCCACCAAGGTGGGAGATTTCTCCCGGTGGCCGCTGCTGCTCATCGACGTGACCACGGAACAGGGCATCACCGGGCGCGGCTACCTGGCGCCCTACCTGAGCCGGGCCGCGGCGGCCCTGCGGACGGTGCTCACCGATCTCGGCGCCGTGCTGCGCGGGCAGCCGGCCTCGCCCGCCGCCGCGTACGCGACCGCCCGCGGCTGGCTCGGCCTGGCCGGGTACCAGGGGCTGGCGCTGGCCGCGGTGGCCGGCCTCGACATCGCGCTGTGGGACGTGCTGGCCCAGGCGGCCGGGCTGCCGCTGGCCGTGCTGCTGGGCGGCACGCTGGCCCCGGTCCCCGCCTACAACAGCAACGGCCTGGGGCTCATCCCGCCGGGGCGGACCGCCGAGGAGGCGCTGGAACTGCTGGACGAGGGCGGGTTCACCGCGCTGAAGGTCCGGGTCGGGCGGGACCGCGCGGCCGACGACATCGACGCGGTCCGCCGGGTCAGGGCCGCGGCCGGCGACGAGGCGACGCTGGTCGCGGACTACAACCAGGGGCTCAGCCTGGGCGAGGCGCTGGAGCGCTGCCGGGCGCTGGACACCGAGGGCCTGAGCTGGATCGAGGAGCCGCTGCGCTACGACGACCTGGACGGGCACGCCCGGCTGGCCGCGGACCTGGCCACCCCGGTCATGCTCGGCGAGAACTTCTACGGCCCGCGGGCCATGTACGACGCCATCCGGTCGCGGGCCTGCGACCTGGTGATGCCGGACCTGATGCGGATCGGCGGGGTGACCGGGTGGCTGCGGGCTGCCGCGATCGCCGAGGTGACCGGCCTGCCGATGTCCTCGCACCTGTACCCCGAGGTCTCCGGGCACCTGCTCCGGGTCACCCCCACCGGGCAGTGGCTGGAGTGGCAGGACTGGGCCCATCCCGTGCTGGCCCGCCCCTTCGAGGTCCGGGCCGGCCAGCTGCACCTGCCCGACGTCCCCGGCAACGGCCTGGAGTGGGACGAGGCCGCCGTGGCCCGCTTCCAGGCGGACCAGTGATCAGCGTGTGTCTGGAGGTGAGACACAGTCTGAGCCGGGACCGCGGGAGCATGGGAGCCGATGCGGCTAGCGCAGGGAGGACTGAATGATCTTTATCACGGCGAAGTTCACGATCAAGCCCGAGTACGCCGACCAGTGGCCGCAGATCTCCTCCGAGTTCACCGAGGCGACCAGGAGCGAGCCGGGCTGCCTGTGGTTCGACTGGTCCCGCAGCGTGGACGACCCGGAGGAGTACGTGCTGGTCGAGGCGTTCCGGGACGGTGACGCCGGCGGGGCGCACGTCAACTCCGACCACTTCAAGCAGGCTCAGCAGACGCTGCCGCCGCACCTGGCCCGCACCCCGCGGATCATCAACTTCACCATCCCGCAGGACGACTGGTCCCTGCTCGGCGAGATGGCCGTCCCCGGAGACTGAGCCCGCCGCCTAGTCCTCTTCCTCCACGGTCCGGATGATCGTCCGGAGCAACGCGGCGAGCTGGTCCTTCTCGTCCGCGCTGAGTCCGGCGCTGACCTGGGCTTCGCCGCGGTTGAACGCGGGGAACAGGCGCTCGATGACGTCCTGGCCCTTGGGCTCCAGGGACACCAGCACCAGCCGGCCGTCCGCGTCGTGACCGCGGCGGCGGGCCAGGCCGCGCTTCTCCAGGGTCTTCAGCACCCCGGTCAGCGTGCCCTTGGTCACCCCGGCCTCGGCCGCCAGGTGCCTGGTCTGCTGGTCGCCCCAGATCCACAGCACGAACAGCACGGTGAACGCGGCCCAGGACAGGTCCTCGTCCGCGAGCACCTGCTGCTCCATGTGGTTGCGGATCGCGTTCGCCGCCCGGTAGATGTTCGACACCGCCGCCATCGCGGCGAAGTCGAGTTCGGAGTCGCCGACGCGCGCCTGGATGTCACGCTCGGCCTGGACCAGGTCCTGGGCGTTACCGAGGGCGAAACGGCGGGGCATGGCACGATGGTACGGCCGCGAACGCGGGCACTGCGCCTCAGCTCCTGGCCGGGGGCCGGATGCCGCGGAACTCCCAGTCCCCGCCGAGCGCGGTCGACAGGACCTCCTCGCTGGCGGTCGGCTGGGCGCCGAAGCCCGCCGGGATGCCGGACGGGCCCGCCACGATGTAGTTCTTCAGCCGGCCCAGCCCGTCCACCTCGACCTCCACCACGTCGCCCGGCTGGACCGGCCGGGAGTTGGCCGGGGTGCCGGACAGCAGCACGTCGCCGGGCAGCAAGGTGATCGTGCGGGCGATGTCGGCCACCAGGTAGTGCATGTCCCAGCGCATCTCGTCCGTGGTCCCGTTCTGCGCCACGGTGCCGTTGACGTAAGTGCGCAGCCGCTTGCCGCGGAAGTCCCACCCGGTGACCAGGCCCGGGCCGAGCGGCGCCATCGTGTCGGAGCCCTTCACCCGGAGCATGGACCCGGCGTCGGTGTCGCGGAAGTCGTGCAGGCCGAAGTCGTTCGCGATGGTGTAGCCCGCGATGTAGTCCCCCGCCTGCTCCGGGGTGATCCCCCGGCACGAGCGCCCGATCACGATGGCGACCTCGCCCTCGTAGTTCAGGTACTGGCACCCGGCCGGCCGGACCACGGCGCCGCCGTGACCGAGCAGCGCCGAGACCGGCTTGTGGAAAAAGGTGGGCGCGGCGGGCAGCCGGGCGCCGAACTCCGCGACCCGGCTGGAGTGGTTCAGGTGCACCGCCAGGATCTTGGTCGGCACGCACGGCGGCAGGTGCACCGCTTCGGCGACGGCCAGCCGGCGCCCGTCCCCGGCCACCAGTTCGTCCCCGTCCCGCACGGCCTGGACGCAGGCCCCGTCCAGCAGGATCCGCCGGTATTCGGTCATGCCGCGGCCCCGCCCGTCCAGCCGGAAACGGGCCGGTCGAACCAGATATGCATCTGCCCGGTGCCGACCGAGTTCTCGTACTCGCTGTAGGCCCGGCCGGGCGCGGTGACCGCCCCCTCGCCCAGCGCCGCCACCATCATCAGGTACGGCCCGAACCTGGCCTCGGGCCGGTACTTACCGAACTCCGGCATGGTCTCGATCACCCGGGCGTGCTCGCCGGCCTGCAGCCAGCCGATCCGCTCGAAGTCCGCGGCGCGGGCCGCCGCGGTCCTGATGTGGGCCGGGTCGCTGGCCTCGTGCGCGCGCAGTTCGCGCAGCGACCAGAACGTGTGCGACATCGCGCCGGACGCGATCAGCAGCACCCGGCTGCCCGACGCCGCGATCGCGGCGCCCAGCGCCCGGCCGGCCCGGAGGAAGTCCTCGGTCTCACCGGTCTGCGCGGTGCTGACCGAAACCCATCGCTTGTCCAGGCCGCGGCCCAGGTAGGTCCACAGGTTGACGGTGGCGTAGTGCACCGGCAGGCACGGGTCGTCGATGGCGGTGATCCACGTTCCGTGCGCGTCGGCCTGCCCGGCCATGGCGTAGGCCAGCTCCGGATTGCCCCGCCAGTCGTAGGGGATCCGGCACATCCCGCGCGGCAGCTCGTCCGAGGTGAACAGGCCGGCCCGGACCGGCTGGGCGGCCACCACGAACTCCACCGTGGTGTGCCAGTGCGAGTCGAGCACGACCACGGTGTCGTAGTCGAGGACCTCGAAGACCTCGCCGCGCAGCCGCTCCAGCCCGGGCACCAGGCTGATCTCCCGGCCCTCGTTCAGCTCGAGGCGCTCGGCGCGGGGGAGCATGATCGTCGGGACATGCGCGAGGAGCCCGGCTCCGGCTATGTCACCCATGGCGCCATCCTTCCGGTGCGTAGACGGTGTTCTTCACGTCGCCGTAGAAGTCGAAGCTCCAGGTGCCGCCCTCGCGGCCGATGCCCGACTGCCTGGCCCCGCCGAACGGCGCGCGCAGGTCGCGGACGAAGAAGCAGTTGACCCAGACGGTCCCCGCGACCAGCTGCGCCGAGACCCGGGCCGCCCGCTCCCGGTCGCCGGTGAACATCGTCGCCGCCAGCCCGTACCTGGTGCCGTTGGCCAGCGCGACCGCCTCGGCCTCGCCGGAGAAGGTCTGCAGCGTCAGCACCGGGCCGAACACTTCCTCGGTCAGGATCTCGGACCCCGGCGCGGCCCCGGTCAGCAGCGTCGGCTGGTAGTACAGCCCGCCCAGCTCCGGGTTGACCGCGCCGCCGAGCACCGGCCGGGCCCCGGCCGCGACCGCGCGGCGGACGAAGCCGTCCACCCGTTCCAGGTGCTGGCGGGTGATGTTCGGCCCGACATCGGTGCCGTCGTCGCGCGGGTCGCCCTGGCGGAGATCCCGGGCCCGTTCGGTGAATCTGGCCAGGAACTCGCCGGCGGCCGGCTCCTCCACCAGCAGCCTGGTACCGGCCAGGCACACCTGCCCGGCGTTGTCGTACTGGCCGACCGCGTGTCGCACGGCCAGGTCCAGGTCGGCGTCGGCGAAGACCAGCAGCGGCGACTTGCCGCCCAGCTCGAGCGAGGCCGGGGTCAGCTGCGCGCCCGCGGCGGCCGCGACCAGCCGGCCGGGCGCGACCGAGCCGGTGAAGCAGATCCGGGCCAGGTCCGGGTGCGCGGCCAGCGGCGCGCCGGCCTCGCCGCCCAGGCCCTGCACCACGTTGAACACGCCGTCCGGCAGCCCGGCCGCACGGGTGATGTCGGCGAGCAGGCTGGCGGTGAGCGGCGCCCACTCCGGCGGCTTCGCCACCACCGTGTTCCCGGCCGCCAGCGCGGGCGCGATCCGCCAGGTGGCCAGCATCAGCGGCGCGTTCCACGGGGTGATGACCGCGGTCACCCCGGACGGGGCCCAGGACACCTCCTCGCGGTGCCCGCGGATGTCCAGGTCCCCGCCGTCCAGCTCGCCCAGCCAGTCGGCGAAGAACCGGAAGTTCTGCGCCGCCCGCGGCATCACGCTGCGCCGGTGCGAGCGGAGCAGCGCGCCGTTGTCCGCCGTCTCGACCGCGGCCAGTTCGGCCGCGCGGGCCTCGATGCCGTCGGCGATCGCGTGCAGCACCGCCGCGCGGTCCTTCGGCGGCGTCGCCGACCA
>Ga0335085_10009663_pt1 | contig 14522 bp, 13 predicted proteins | sample Lox_Sample_45_FD_206712 | JGI IMG/M metagenome (GOLD analysis project Ga0335085, IMG submission 206712) | Soil microbial communities from Loxahatchee National Wildlife Refuge, Florida, United States - Lox_Sample_4.5 | ecosystem: Environmental > Terrestrial > Soil > Wetlands | place: USA...
GCCTGGGCGTAACGGCGGGCCCGGTACCGGGCCACCACCTCCGAGCTCGCCTGCTCCAGCCCGGCGCGGGTGAAGAACATCTGCCCGGCCCGGGCGAACTTCGCCCGCGCCTGGATCCGCAGCTCATGCTGAGCGAGGGCGGCGGCCACGAGTTCCGCCGGGTACTCGGCCCGCAGCGCGGTGCCCGCGCGCAGCGCGGTGGCGGGCGTCACCGGTTCGGTGTCCAGGCGCGCCAGCAGCTCACGCCCCCGGGGGGTCAGCAGCGCCTCGAAGCGCTCCAGGCTCCCGGCCGCGCCGGGCACCCCGGTCGCCATGGGCTCAGGTCGGGCGGCGGCGCCGCCGCGGCAGCCACCCCTCGGCCCGCCACTTCGAGCCGGGGCGCCCGGGCAGCAGCAGCACGATCAGGAGCCCCAGCGCCGACAGCAGCAGGCACGGCTCACCGTGGGCACTGCCGCCATGCCGCGGCACGACCGATAGCCCGCGCTGGTGCCCGCCCGGCGGAGCCTGAATGGCTGCGCGGACGGTATCAGCGCGGCGCGATGAGGGTGTCCGCAGGTACTGGATGAGGCGACATTCTGCCCAGCCCGACTGCGGCATGTCCAGAACGCGAATGCCATCCTGCCCAGCTTGTGGGCCGGGCGTGTCCTGATCGTTATCGTTTGCAGGATCACGGCCTTCGCTGGCCCGGTTGCGGTATTCCTCCGGCCGGCCCAGGGAATCCTCGGTGCGTCAGGCCCAGGGCGGGCTGCGTCTCGTCAGCGGCGCCCACACCGGCACCAGCACCAATGACGCCTTCACGGGCGGCACGGCCCTCGACGCCGCCAGCGGGGGAGCGGCTTCTGCGGCAGCGCCGGCCTTCCGCCCCGGCCGGCAACCCGAGCGGGCGCCGCGGGTGCGCTGGTCAGCTGCGGACGGCGTGCGCCTCGGGAACGCTCGCCGGCGCGGTGCCCGGCTCCGCCTGCCCGTCGTGGCAGGTAAGGGGGCCGCGGCGCAGGAGCAGCCCGGCGACGACCGCGCCGCCGGCGAAGATCGCGGCCGACCACCAGAACGCCGTGTCGTAGCCGTGCACCAGGGCGAGGCCGGCCAGTTCCTGGCTGGGCCGGCCGGCGGCCAGGGTGCCCGGGCTGAGGTGGCTTGCCAGGTACTGGGCGGTGGCGCTCGCGGCCAGGGTGTTGAGCAGGGCGGTGCCGATGGAGCCGCCGAGCTGCTGCCCGGTGTTCACGCTGGCCGAGGCCACCCCGGCGTCGGAGGGGGCCACGCCGAAGGTGCCGGTGTTGATCGAGGGCGCGACCACCAGGCCCAGGCCCGCGCCGGCCACCAGCAGCGGCGGCAGGACCGCGGAAGCGTAACCGGAATGCACGCCGATCCGGGTTAGCCACGCCATGGCGCAGGCCGCGAGCAGCATGCCGAGCACCACCGGGGGCCGGGGCCCGCCGCGCGGCATCAGCACCACGTTGGACACGTTCGCGAAGACCACCACGAGCGCGATCATCGGCAGGAAGGCGACGCCGGTCACGACGGGGGAGAAGCCCAGGGTCCCCTGCAGGTAGTAGGTGAGGAACAGGAAGATCCCGAACATGCCGCTGCCCGCGATCAGCACCGACAGGTACGCCCCGCCGCGGTTGCGGTCGAGCACCACCCGCAGCGGCAGCAGCGGCTCCGGGGCGCGGGTCTGCCACCAGGCGAACACGGCCAGCAGCACGCCGCCCGCGGCGAGGAAGCCCCAGGTGGACGGCGTGTGCCAGCTGTGCGTCGCGGCGTTCGAGAAGCCGTAGGCGATGCAGAACATGCCGGCCAACACGAGCAGCGCGCCCGGCAGGTCCAGCCGGGGCCGCCGGGCTGACGGCTGGCGCCGCAGCAGGACGATGGCCCCGGCGGCCGCCACGGCCGCGAAGAACAGGTTGACGTAGAGGCACCAGCGCCAGGACAGGTACTCCGTGAGCAGGCCGCCGAGCAGCAGGCCCACCGCGCCGCCCGCGCCCGCGATCGCCCCGAACACCCCGAATGCCTTGCCGCGGTCCCGGGTGTCGCTGAAGGTCGTGGTCAGCAGCGACAGCGCCGAGGGGGCCAGCAGCGCGCCGAACATCCCCTGGCAGGCCCGCGCCGCCACCAGCATGCCGAAGCTGGTCGCGGCCCCGCCGGTTCCCCGACAAGGAAGCGCTCATCGAGGCGCTGTTCGAGGAGCGCCTGGACACCATGGTCGGCCTGGCCGAGGAGGGCCTCGCCGGCCCGGACTCCTGGGCCGGCCTGGTGTTCTTCCTCGAGCAGGCGGGCGGGCTGCTCGCCGGTGACCGCGGCCTGCGCCAGATCCTCATGTTCGCCACCCACGGGCGGGACCGGGTGGGCGAGGCCAGGGCGCGCCTGCTGCCGGTCGTCACCGAGCTCGTCGCCCGGGCGCAGGCCGACGGGTCGGTCCGCGCCGACCTCCGCCTGCGGAGAGTGCGTTCGCTATCACCCGGGCGTGCCCGGCCCCGCGCCGGGGCTGCCTGGCTCCGGCGGCGCGGGGAGGATCCACGCGCGTGGGGGGGCGGGCGCAGCGGCCGGGCCAGCTGGCGAATACCCGACGCCGTCCGGCTCCGGCCGTGCGGCGATGACCGGGACATGCGCGGAATCCGGCTGGGCGGCCCCGTTATCCGGCCCGCCCGCAGGGGCCAGCGGCGGCGGGGGCCGGTGTGGCGGCCAGGCCTCGCTCCACGGGTTGCTGCCGGGAGCTTCCGCCTCCGGTTCGGGAAGACCACGACGCCTGCGATCAGCCCGGTCGACACCGCGCAGCACCAGCTCGGCCATGGCCAGCTTGGCATCGAGCGTCGCCCCGGCCACGGCGCCCAGATCCAGTGGTACCCGGTTGGCGAGCGCCCGGTCCCAGGGAGTCGCAATCACCGACACCTGCGTCCCGCCGAAGCCCTCACAGATCCGGGCGTGCCACCGGACCTGCTCCGGGTCGCTGTCGACAAACTTGTCCACGACGACCGTCGCTTCATCCATGAGCCGGTTCAGATGCCCGATTTCCGGCTCCGTCAGCGGCCTGTCTTTTTCGCCCTCGTAGTTCCGGTACCGGCTGAACACCTGGCCGATCGACCAGAATCCAAGCTGCGACGCTTCGGTGACGAAGACGTATTTGTCGCCATGCAGGAGGGTCCCGACCTGGAGCTTCGCAAACAGCCCCGTCCCGCCGTCGTTGATGACGATATTGGACATGCACTGGAGAAATTCCAGCACCGCCAGGTACTCCTGTTCGCCGAAATCGACCCCCATGCACTCCTCGGCGGTGTCGCCACGTATCACGGCCACGCCCTGCAGCCACGCGACCGCGTCGCGCAGGTCAGCGTAGACCTTGATACGGCCTTCCATGCACGCCTGGTAAAACCCCCGGATTGACATCGTCCGCAGGTGCTGCGGCAGCGCCTCCACCGGCAGGCCCCCGAGCCTGATGTACCCATGGGGCATGTCGTCATTGCTGTCGGCGAATATCACGCGGTCGGCGGGCCGGGCAGCGGCGTAAATGGCCGCCAGCGTCACCGCCACGTCGGTCTTGCCGGTACCCCCGAAGCCCGAGCCCACCGTTATCACGCCTGACTTGAGCGACGGCTCACGGATGGCGGCTACCCGCTGGTGCCGCCACTCCGCTTTGGTCTCCCGCCGGGCGCGCTCGCGCCTCCCGGGAGGAACCAGCAGCCCGTGCCTGAGCGCCCGCCTCGAGAGCGCGCCTCTTACCCCATCCTGCGCCGCTGCCGGGGCCCCGGCGGAGGGCGGCGCGGCCGGGACCCAGGTGGCTCCGCCGTTTCCCGCGAACTCGGTCCACCAGCCCCCCGTCTCGCCTGGGTACCGGGACATAGCCTCTCCATATCCATTCCGGGTGCTCGCCTGAGATGGGGGAACCCAAGCCCCCGCGCGGCTTCACCAAACTAGCCATAAACGTGCTGCCTGGCCATACGGTCCTTGACAATGGGCGCGTATGGTTAGGGCAGGACAGCGTCGTCCAGCCCCCATCCCTCCTGGCGCTGGAGCGCGCTGTGGCTGACCCGAAGGGCTTCCTCACCACCCCGCGCCAGGACTGCGCCAAGCGGCCCGTCCCGGATCGGGTGCGGGACTGGAACGAGGTTTACGACCGGCGGAGCCTGCTGCCGATCATCGAGGCGCAGGCGGGACGCTGCATGGACTGCGGCATCCCGTTCTGCCATCACGGCTGCCCGCTGGGCAACCTCATCCCGGAGTGGAACGATCTCGTCTGGCGCGGCGACTGGGCGGGCGCGAGCGAGCGGCTGCACGCCACCAACAACTTCCCCGAGTTCACCGGCAGGCTCTGCCCGGCCCCGTGCGAGCCCGCCTGCGTGGTGGCCATCAGCCAGCCCGCGGTGACGATTAAGAACGTGGAGGCCACCATCGCCGACCAGGCCTGGGAACGCGGCCACATCACGCCGCGGCCGGCCGGGCAGGCGTCGGGCAAGACCGTCGCCGTCATCGGCTCCGGCCCCGCCGGGCTGGCGTGTGCCCAGCAGCTCACCCGGGCCGGGCACGCGGTCACAGTCTACGAGCGGGACGACCGCATCGGCGGGCTGCTCCGGTACGGGATTCCCGAGTTCAGGCTGGAGAAGCGCCATCTCGACCGGCGCCTGGAGCAGATGCGCGCGGAAGGTACCCGTTTCCGCGCCGGCGTCGCGGTCGGCGCCGGCCTGAGCGCCGCCGATCTGAGGCGGCGGCACGACGCCGTGGTGGTCGCGACCGGGGCCATGGCGCGGCGCGAGCTGCCGGTGCCGGGCCGGGACCTGGCCGGGATCCACCAGGCCATGGACTACCTGCCGCTGGCCAACCGGGCCTGCGCGGGCGATTTCGGTGGCCACCCGCCCCTCCACGCGGCGGGCAGGCACGTCGTCATCGTCGGCGGCGGCGACACCGGCGCGGACTGCCTCGGGACGGCGCTGCGCCAGGGTGCGGCCTCGGTCGTCCAGCTGGATATCAACCCGCTGCCCGGCGGCGACCGGGCCCCGCACCAGCCCTGGCCGGTCTACCCCAAGATCTACCGGACGTCCTCCGCCCACCAGGAGGCCCGCGAGCTGGCCGCGCTGCGCGGTGAGGACTGGGACAGCCTCGGCGTCCCGGTCCCGGGGCCGGACGGGGATGTGCGGGTGTTCTCCGCGTCCGCGTTCCGCTTCGAGGGGGACGGGAACGGCCGGGTCCGCGCGCTGCACCTGGTCGGGGTGGAGCCGGAGCAGCGGCGGCCGCAGCCGGGCACCGAGCGGGTGATCCCGGCTGATCTGGTGCTGCTCGCGCTGGGCTTCACCGGCCCCGAGCGCGACGGCGGCCTCACCGAGCAGCTCGCGCTGCGGCTGGACGCGCGGGGCAACTTCGCCCGCGGCACCGACTTCAGCGCCGGCCCCGGTGGCGTATTCGTGGCCGGCGACGCGGGACGCGGAGCCTCACTGCTGGTGTGGGCGCTCGCCGAGGGCCGTGGCGCGGCGGCCGCCGTCGACCGTTACCTCATGGGCTCCACCACCCTGCCAGCGCCGATCGTGCCCACCGACCGCCCGCTGGCGGTCTGAGCCGGATCCGGCCGCGGGCGCCGGCCCGGTGTCAGCCCCCGCCGGTGGCGGCCTGATACTGCGCAACGACGCTGGCCGGGATGCGCCCCCGCTCGCTGACCTGGATGCCCGCGTCTTTCGCCCACGCCCGGATGTCGCTGCTGCGCTGACGGCCGGAGGAGCTGCGCGCCGGCCGCCGCCGTCCACGGCCCGCCCGGCGGGCGTGGATGAGGAAAGATGCGAGCTCCCGGCGGAACGCCCTGGCGTGCTGCTTGCTCAGGTCGATCTCGTAGTCCACGCCGTCCAGCCCGAACCGCACCGTCTCCTCCGCCGGGCCTCCGTCAAGATCGTCTTCCAGCACGACGGTTATCCTTGTCGCCACGCCGGCCTCCTGGTTGCCATGGGTTACCAGCACGGTACCGACCGGCAGCACCCGGCGCCCGCGGATCGCCGACGGTGGTGGGCCGGCGCCGGGCCCGCCTATTCCGGCGCCGCCGCCAGACCGGCCGGCGGCCGCCGCAGCGCCAGCGCGGCCGGGATCAGGCTCGCGAGCACCGCGATCGCCAGGCAGGCCAGCGCGATGCCGGCCAGCGGCAGCCACGGGATGACCACCCGCACCGACGGCGCGAGGCCCAGCAGGCCGTGCCGCAGGCCCGTCACAGTGGCGGCGGTGACCGCGGCGGCGAGCAGCGTCCCGATGCCGCTCACCAGGCATGCCTCCACGCCGATCAGCCGGAGCACCTGGCCTGGTGTCGCGCCCGACAGGCGGAGCGTGGCCAGTTCGCGGGCCCGGTCGCCGGTGGCCATCACGAGCGTGCTGGCGATGGCGATCGCGGTGTAGGCCAGGGCCATGCCGAGTACCGCGATCGCTGCCAGCCGGTTGACCCGGTCGTTCTCGGCGTTGGCGGCGGTGAGGTAGCCGCTGGTCGGGCCGACCACGCCGTTCCCTGCGGCCGCCGCCGCGCGGATGGCCGCCAGGCGGGCGCCGGGCGACAGGCCCAGGTACACGGCGCTGGCCATCGGCACCGAGGTGTGCCCGGCGCGCAGCGCCGACGGCAGCAGCACGGTCTGCTCCAGGTCTATCTGGTCGGCGAGCACCGCGACCACGCGCAGCCGGACCGGCGTGGAGTCACCCAGCCACATGCTCGCGGTCTGGCCCAGGCGCCAGCTCCCGGCCGGCACGGCCACCGTCCCGGTGCCGGTCAGGTCGGCGAGGCTGCCCGCCACCACCGGCAGGCGGAGGACGCGGGCGATGGCGGGCCCGTTGACGTACTGGGCGGTCCAGTCCTCGGGGTCGCCGGAGGAGCGCACGTAGACCGTCGTGTCCGTGACCGGGACCGTGGCGGCGACGCCGGGCGCCGCCGCGATCGCGGCGACGGCCGGATCGGCCAGCCCGGGCGCCCCGCCGCGCGGCGTCACGATGGCCGGCGCGGTGATCCGGCCCGCGGCCGCGCCCTGCTCGGTTCCGCTGAAGGTATCGAGCCCGGCCAGCATGGATCCGGCAAACCCGACGGTGAGCAGGACCGGTGCCACGGTGGCGGCCGTCCGCCGGACCGCGGTGACCGCGCTGCCCCGCGCCAGCATGCCGGTCGCCCCGGACCGGGCCAGCCAGCGGCGACGGGAGCAGGTTGAACGACTGGAACACGAACCCGATCCGGCTGCGCCGCAGCACGGTGAGCCTGGTCTCGCTGAGCTCGCCGAGCTCCTGCCCGCCCAGCCAGACCTCGCCCGAGGTGGGCCGGTCCAGCCCCGCCGCGCACTGCAGGAGCGTGCTCTTGCCCGAGCCGGACGGGCCCATGACGGCCGTGAACGTCCCCGCCCCGAAGCCGAGCGTGACCTGGTTCAGGGCGGTCACCCCGCTGCCGGACCGGTACACCTTGGTGACCTGGCGCAGCGCGACGGCCTGCCCGGCCGGGGCCTCACGGCTTTCGGGCAGTACTGAACTCAACGAACGGCGCATGGTGCCCCCGCTTGACGGGTCCGGGCCGGGCGGGACCGGTGGGGCCCCGGGCGGACCCCGGCCGACGGGCACGCGGGCCGCGTGCCACCTGATGAAGGACGCTACGGGCCAGCCGGCCCGCCCGGAATGCGGCTGCCCTCCGTCCTGACCCGGGGGCTATCCCCATCCCCGCGGGGCCGCGGCTCAGCCTGTTCGGCGGTAGCGGGTCATCGGGCCGAGCACGCCGGGCACCACCGCGAACGGGGTCATGCCGAGCCGCTCGACGACCGCGGCCGATCCGGTGTTGCCCTCGTCGACCTCGGCCAGCACCTCGGGCAGCCCGAGCCGGCCGAGGGCGTACTCCACCACGGCGCGGGCGGCCTCGGTGGCGTACCCCCGGCCCCACGCGCCGGGCGCCAGGCTGTAGAAGACCTCGAGCCCGAGGTCCTCCAGCGGCCGCAGCCCCGCGGTGCCGGCCATCTCCGTCCCGCCCGGCTCCCAGATCAGCCAGAGGCCGTACCCGCCCGCGGCGAAATCCCGTGCGCTGGCCTCGATGGCCCCGGTGATCTCCTCCGGGGCCAGGACCGCCCCGTCGAACAGGAACCGCCGCACGTCCGGCGCGGTCCAGTGGGCCAGCAGCCGGGCGTGGTCGTGCGTGGCCACCGGCCGCAGGACCAGGCGTTCGGTCGTCAGGACGTGGCTCACGGCCGCCAGGCTACCGGCCTGCGGGGCTACCGGCCTGCGGGGCCGCCGGCCGGGATCAGCCGGTCTGGGGGATCTCGACGGAGACGTTGGTGGCCTTGACGGTCGCGACCGCGAGCATCCCTGGCTCCAGGCTGAGTTCGTCGGCGGCCTCGCGGCTGAGCAGCGACACGACCCGGTAGGGCCCGGCCTGGATCTCCACCTGGGCCATCACCGTGTCGCGGACCACGCGGGTGACCAGGCCCTGGAACCTGTTCCGCGCCGAGCGGGCCACCACCGTCCGGCCTTCCCCATGGTCGGCCGCCTCGGCCAGATCCTGGGCCAGCCTGGCCAGCGCCACCCCGTCCACGGCCAGCCGCCCGGCCGCATCGGTGGTCGTCTCGACCCGTCCCGCGTCGGCCCAGCGACGCAGGGTGTCATCGCTGACGCCCAGCAGGCCGGCCGCCTCCCTGATCCGGAACGTCGGCATCCTGCGACTCTAACGCAGATGCGGCTGCCGACTCTAATGGCAGCCGCTTTTACGCCAGCTAATACCGGCCGGCCGGCGAAAATGAACCTTTCTTATAAAGGGCGCCGGGCCTGGGGTAAGTTGCGTTGCGCCAGGCCCGGCGACCACAGGACCCATCCTGGTCGCTCAAACCGAAAAGGGTTTGTGGCATGCCCACATTAACAGCATCCAGCCCGGTTAGCGCCGGGTAGATTTGCGTGGTGCTGGCCGGTGCCTGGGTAGAGGTGGTGGCCCTGGTGGCGGCGTTCGCCATCGCCCTCATTACCACCCCGGCCGGGGTATCCGGGGCGGTCCTGCTGCTGCCGTTTCAGGTCAGCGTCCTGGGCACGCCCAGCCCCGCGGTGACGCCGACGAACCTGCTCTACAACGTGGTGGCCAGCCCCGGCGCCATCTGGCGGTACTGGCGCCAGGGCCAGACCGGCGGCAGCCTGACCTGGCTGCTGCTGGCCGGGACCCTGCCCGGCGTCATCGCCGGCTCGGTCATCCGGGTCTACGTGCTGCCCGGCCCGGTGGTGTTCGACTTCGTGGTCGCGGCCGTGCTGATCCCGCTGGGGGCCTGGCTCGCGCTGACCCAGGTGGCCCCGGCCCGTCCCGGCCGCCGTCGGCGGCTGCCGCGCGCGGCCATCGGGCTGATCGCCGCCGTGGCGGGGTGCGTCGGCGGGATCTACGGCATCGGCGGCGGATCGATACTCGCCCCCATCCTGGTCGCGGACGGCCGGCCGCCGTCACAGGTCGCGCCCGCCGCGCTCAGCTCGACCTTCGTCACCTCGCTGGCCGGCGTGGTCACCTTCTCCATCTTGTCGCTGCACCAGCACGGCAGCGTGGCCCCGGACTGGCCGACCGGGATCGCCCTGGGGGCCGGCGGCCTGGCGGGCGCGTACACCGGCGCCCGCCTGCACGCCCGGATGCCAGAAACGATCATCCGGCGCCTGCTGGCGCTCGTCGTGGTGGCGATCGGCATCCGCTTCCTGTGGGCGGGCCTGGCCGCCACGCTGTGAACGGGCGCTTCAGACGCCCTCGAGCGCTGCCAGGCGGCCGGACCGGACCGCGTCAGCGAACTGCTGGCAGTCCCGCTCGTTCTGGTCGGCGTAGCGCTGCGAGAAGCCGGTGATCGACTTGTCGAACTCGTCGCTGTCGCCCAGGCACGCGGCGATGGCGATGGGGTCCCCGGCCCGGGCGTGCGCCCGCGCCAGCGTCCATCCGCAGGTCCATGCGTAGAACGCGAGCGCGACCGGTGTCATGGACTCGGCGTCGGCCGAGCCCTTCATGTCGCGCAGCTGGCGCCAGTAGTGGCGGTTGTCCTCCGGGTCCCTGGTCCAGCCGAGGTAGATGTCGCTGGCGGCCTGCATCATCCGCTGTCCCACCACCACCCGCTGGCCGTGCTGCCGGTAGCGGCTCTTGCGCAGGTGCCCCTCCAGCACCGACGAAGTCGCCTGCTTGACGCGTACCAGATGTCCATCGTCCGCATCTGCGCGAAGGAGGCCATGGCCTGCCGGTAGGAGGTGACAGACGCCATGGTCGCGTCACGCGTGTCCGCCTGGGCGAACCCGTTGTTGCGCCCGGCGATCGTGAAGCTCGCCGCCATCCGCTTCACGTCGTATTCGAACGGCCCGGGCGGCGGCCACCGGCATCGCTATCCCGCCAGTATGCCGGTCGCGCCCGGCCGCGGGGCCGCGCCGCGCGCCGTCGAAGCGGGCTGCCTGGGCAACCCAGAGTCCCGCCCGACTGGTTCACCGCGCCGGCCGGGGCCGGCCGATGTACTGTATTCCCTACTGGTATCGCACCTGCATGGCGCCGCTTTCCCTCGCTTTCCGTGCCGGGAAGTGAAACCATGGGCCCAGTCCACTTCTTGGTGAAGGGGGCAGGGGGATGTCGCGTGACAAGGATTTTGCTGGCGCCACCACGGCATCGGATTCAGGGGCATGGTTCGCCGGCTACTCCGCCCGGTTCGCGAAGACGGCGGAAGACACAGCGCGAGCCGGCGCCGCGGCGGCCGACCGCTGGGCGCGCCGATCGCTGGCGGACGGCGAATGGACAGTCGACACCGTGACGGCTGACATCATCGCCGACTGGGAAGAAATGACGCCGCTGATGGGACGGTGGCTGGACCTGTGGCTGGAAGCGCTCCAGCAGCCGATCTGGGGAGCGAGACGGCGTGAAGGCTGACCGGCCCGGGGGAAGCGAGGACAGATGGCGTGACCTGGTCCGTCTGACGACCTTACGCATGGAGGAGTACGCGCAGCTCTGGGAGGGCGCGGCCGCCAAGCTCAGGGACTCCTCGTACCGCTCCGAGGACCTGCTCGACGACTGGTTCAAGTTCTGGGGCAAGGCGATCCGGGACATGACCGCGGCCGGGGCGGTCTGGTGGACCGCCAGCGGGCGGGATGCGCAGGGACGAACCGCGGCGCGGGAGGACAGACGGGGGGATAGCGGGCGGTGACCGACTTCACTCCTGAAGAGCTGCTCGCGATGACCGAGCGGGCCCTCGAGAGGCTCGACTGGGGTCAGGTGCACGCGCTGGCCTCTGACGTTCTCGCCCTCCAGCCCGGCAACACCGAGGCCGCCATGCTGCGCGCCCTGGCCGATCGCCATGGTGGCCGGAGCTCGCTTCCCGGCCGCCGCCAGGCGACGGCGCTGGTCGTCGATCTCGTCGAGTCCACGCCGCTGGCCGAGCGCTACGACGTCGAGGTCTACGGCAGCGTGCTGCGAGCGTTCGAGCTGGCATGCCGCCCGGTTATCGAGAGCCACGAGGGCCATTTCGTGGACGTGCAGGGCGACGCCATCGTCGCCTGTTTCGGCTACCCCTCCGGGCATGAGGACGACGCCAGCCGGGCGGTGTCCGCGGGGCTGGACATCCTGGCCGCGCTGCACCCGGTCGCCGCCCGGCTGCTGGCCGAGCTGGGCGTCGAGCTGCACGCCAGGGTCGGCATCGACACCGGCGTCGTAGTGATCGACGGGGCCGGCGTGCTCGGCCCGGCCCTGAACCGGGCGGCGCGCCTGCAGGCCCTGGCGGCCCCCGACACCGTCCTCATCAGCGCCACGACCAGCGAATTGGTGGCCGGGCAGTTCGACACCCAGCCGCTCGGGCCGACGGAGCTGAAGGGCGTCGACGTGCCCATCGAGGTCCACCGGGTGATCCGGCGGCGCGATCCGGCCCGGCGGGCGAGGGCGCCGCGCTCAGCATCACTGCCGTTCATCGGCCGCGACGCCGAGCTCCAGCGGGTGCTAGACCTGTGGGACAGCGCACCCACCGCGCAACCGAACGGTGACGGCGCCGGCGAGCCCGCCAAGGCGTCGCTTGTCCTTATCACGGGAGAGCCAGGCATCGGAAAGTCCAGGCTGGCCTCGGCCGTCGTGCAGCGCGTCGTCGAGGCCGGTGCCCAGGTCTTCGAGGTGTACTGCTCGTCGTACAGCGTGACCAGCACGCTGTATCCGGTCCGCACGGCGATCGAGCGGTACGCGAACATGAGTTCGGAGGGCACCGGTGCCGAGCGAGTGGCCAGGCTGGAGGAGGCACTGGCAGGTCTCGGACTCGACCTGGCCGAGATCATCCCCGCCCTGGGCGTGCTGATGGACCTGGAGCTGGCCGGCCGCTTTCCGGCCGTCGAGCTGGCGCCGATCCAGTTGCGGGAGCTGCTGCTCGGGCGGCTCGTCGACATAGTCTGTGCCGCGGCGTCGGACCGGCCTTTCGTGGTGGTGTTCGAGGATCTCCACTGGGCGGACCCGACCACGCTGGAGCTGCTGGACCGCATGGCCGCGGCCACCGTGCGAACGCGCCTGCTGATCCTCGGGACGGCACGAACGGGTCTCCAGTGGGCGCGGGATGGCAACGGGGCGCTGCACATCCACCTCAGCCCCCTGCCGGACACCGAGGCCCGGCAGCTGGCGCTGGCCGCCGCGCCCGGCCAGATCTCCGCCGACGATGCGCAGGAGATCGCGGCGCGGGGTGACGGCGTGCCGTTGTTCGTCGAGGAACTCGCGCACGCGTTTGGTGGCGGCAGCCCGGCCGTTTCGGCCGACACCGTTCCCCGGACGCTCACCCAGCTGTTCCAGGCGCGCCTGGATTTGGTCGGGCCTTCGAAACTCGTCGCCCAGGTTGCCGCGACGATCGGCCGTGAATTCGACCTGTCGGTGCTCGGGGAGATCATGGGCAAGCTTCGGGGCGCTGGCGCGGCGGAGGCGGAGGCGGCGTCGGTCGGCGACCACCTGGACCGCCTGCTGGACGCCCAGCTTATCGAGCCGACCGAACACGAGGGCCTGCTCCGTTTCCGCCATGTGCTGGTGCGCGATGCCGCCTACCAGACGCAGCTCATGAGCGACCGCAAGGCCCGGCATCTGGCCACCGCCCGGGTGCTGGCGGAGGCCAAGGCGGCGGATCCCGCGCTCAAGGCGTTCCACTTCGACCATGCCGGCCAGCCGGAAGAAGCGCTCGCCTTCTATCTCCAGGCCATTGCCCGGGCTAAGGAGGCCGGCTCGTTCGCCGAGGTTCTCGCGCACACCGGCCGGTGCGAGTCGCTGCTGCCGGCGGTAGCCGACGAGACGATGCGCGCACTGTTCGAGCTGGCCGTGCGGTTGGACCGGGGTCTGGCGGTGACCTCCACGGCCGGCTACGCGGCCCCGGCGGCGGTTGCGGACTTCGGCCGGGCGCGGGACCTCTGTGACCAGCTGCGCGATGTCCCCGAGATCGGCACAGAACTGCTCAAGGCGCTGTTCGGGCTATGGACGTACTACTGCGCGAGTGGCGACTTCGACGTCGCCGGGAGCGTCTCCGCAGCGATAGAGCGGCAGCTCGGCAGCACGGCCATGCATGCCGGGCGAGCGAGTCTGGACGCGTGCCGCGGTGTGGAGGCGTTCTACCGCGGGGATCTCCGGCAAGCGGGCGACCTGCTGACACGGGCGGTCGAGGCGATCCCGCAGGACGATGTCGACCCCGCCGAATGGCCGCTGCCCAACGATCCGCTGGCGGCGGCGTGCGCCTTTCTCGGCCCGCTGCGTTTCCTCACCGGGGACCCGGCGGCGGCGCTCCAGGCCATTCACACCGGGATGGCCCGCAGCGAGTCGCTCGAGTTCCCCAGGGGTCCGTTCAGCGTGGCGTTCGTGCGGACCTACGAAGCACAGCTGCACCGGGCCAGGGGCGACGTGCAGGCCGCCACGGCAGCGGCCGAGGAGGTGGGCCGGATCGGCGCCCGGCACGGCTTCTTCGACTGGCAGATGGTCGGGCGGATGCACCTTGCCGCCGCCCGGGCGATGGCGGACAGCTCGTCGAACGCACTGGATGAGATGGACGAAGCGATCACCACGTGGTGCGCGGTGGGCGGCGAGGCGCTGATCCCCTGGTTGCGCGTCGAGCAGGCGGCCGGCTACCTGGCCCGCGACGACCTGGACCAGGCGACACGCTGCCTCGACCAGGCGTTCCAGATCATGGCGGGTGGCCAGCGCCTGGCCCTGCCCGAGGCGTTGCGACTGCGGGCTGAACTGCGGCTACGGGCGGACCCAGGGGCCGGGCCGAGTGCCGAGGCCGACCTCCGCGAGGCCATCGCCGTGGCACGAGCGCAGGGCACGGCCTATTCCGTGCTGCGGGCCGCACTGAGCCGGCGCCGGCTGCTGGCCGGCGATGCGGACGACCTGGCCGACGGTGCGATCGCCGAGGCGGTGGCCGCGTACGGGGACACAGCCGATTTCCCGGAGCTTGCGGAGGCGCGGGAACTGATCGCCACGGGGAGCCGTCGTGTCAGGCTGGGCTGAGGATCACCACGGGTATGCGGCGGGGGGTGCGCGCCTGGTACGCGTCGAAGTGTTCGTAAACGGCGGTAAGCGCCGGCCACAGCCGATGCCGCTCCTCCTCGGTGGCGTC
>Ga0335085_10009664_pt1 | contig 14521 bp, 17 predicted proteins | sample Lox_Sample_45_FD_206712 | JGI IMG/M metagenome (GOLD analysis project Ga0335085, IMG submission 206712) | Soil microbial communities from Loxahatchee National Wildlife Refuge, Florida, United States - Lox_Sample_4.5 | ecosystem: Environmental > Terrestrial > Soil > Wetlands | place: USA...
CCCGGCGTGGTGGACCGCTGGCTGCACTACGGGCCGCTGCTGATCCCAGGCCGGACCGGCGGGGTGTCCCCGCCCGCGACCGCGACCCTGACCGTGGCGCCGGGCTCCTCCCGGCCGCCCGGTGCGACCCTGGCCATCACCTTGTACTTCGCCCACGCCGGCTCGGTTCTGATGCGCCTGCCCGTCAGCCCGGCGTGATCGTCCGTCCGGTCAGCCAGGCGATCGGGGCGAGGGCTTCGGCCGCGGTCCAGGTGCTCGCGTCGGGGTGGGCGAGGTTGGCCTGGCCCTGGGCGTTGAGGAAGCGCCGCAAGGCCGGTGGGACGGGTGCCCCGGAGGCGTTCGGCGCGCCGGCCACGACGAAGCGCAGGTGCCCGGAGGCGTCGATATAGAGCAGGTCATCGGCGTGGTCGATGTCGTAGCTGAGCGTCCGGCCGGTCAGCCAGTCGGTCCCGGGCGGCCTGTCCTCGCCGACCCGCTGGTACCAGACCCCGAAATAGCGCCAGATCCGCTCGATCACCGCCGGGCGGCCGGTAAGCAGCAGCCAGTTCGACGGCGCCCCGGTCAGCGTCCGGTACGCGCGCAGCCGGGACGGCGTGTCCCGGTCCGGGTCGACGGTCAGCTCGGCGAAACGCACCCGGCGGCTCAGCCCGGCCGCGGTGACCGCGCGGTCCATCATCAGCAGGTTGCCGGTGGTCAGCGGGCAGGTCTCCTGGCACAAGGTGAGGAAGTCCGCGAGCACCACCACCTGGCCGCGCCAGGCGCCCAGGCTCGTCGGCCGGCCGGCGTCGGTGGTCAGCGGCAGGTCCGCGATCCCGGCCGGCACCGGCCTGTTCGTCACGGTGCCGAGATAGGCCGACGGCGGGCCCGGAACGCCTGCGCTCCCGCCGCACGCCGTTGCGGCCGCCGCCGCAACGGCCAGCGCTCCCGCCAGCCGGGCCGGCCAGCCCCGCGGCACGGACCGGGCGGTCACGGGGACAGCAGGCCGGTCAGCGTGACGGGGCGCAGCCCCCGCCTGGCCAGGCCGCGCAGGATCGCGGGCAGCGCTGTCACGGTTCCGGGATGACCGAGATGCAGGCTGACTATCGACCCCGGCCGCGTCTGGCCGAGCACGGTGGATACGATCGCGTCCGGTCCGGGATCGGTGTAGTCGAGCGAGTCCACGTCGTAGGACACGCAGGTCCGGTAGCCGGCCCTGCGGGCTTCCCGCTCGATCAGCGGAGTCGAGTACCGCGTCTGCGAGGGCCGGAACCAGCGGCCATCCGATCCGGCCAGGGCGCGCAGCCGCCGCGCGCACCCGGCGATCTCCGCGTAGGCTTCAGCGGCGTCCATGGCCGCGATGTCCAGGTGATGCAAGGTGTGATTGCCCAGGTCGTGACCCCCGCCCAGGATCCGCCGCGCGATCTGCGGATACTGCCCGAGCCAGGTCCCGACGGCGAGCACCGAGACCCGTGCTCCCGCCCGCTCTGCCTCGGCGAGCAGCGCCTCGGCCATCGGTACCGGTCCTTGACCATGGAAGGTGAGCGCCACCTGGGACCGGTCCCGTGGCCCGTGCACCACCTGCGGGCCGAGTTGCTTTCCCGGCTGGCTGCTCGCGCTCCCGTGCGGGCTCGCCGACGGCGACGGCACCGCGGCGGATGACCCGGGACCGTGGCCGGCGGACGGCTCGCCGGCCCGGGGCGCGCTCGTGCAGCCGGCCAGCCCGGCACCGGTGGCGGCTAGGCCAGCGAGCAGCAAGAATTCCCGCCGCTCGATAGGCACCTGCAGAACAATACCCGCCCCTGTGTCAGGCCTGCACGAAGCGGACCCGCAGGCCGCAGCGGCGCAGCATCCGGATGAACCACAGGACGGACAGAAGGGTGCCCGCGGCCACGCTGACGACGGTCACCACCGTGGTGAGCAGGAGAAAGACCGGGGCCGGCACGGCCGCGAGGAGGACCGCCAGGCCGATGGCCGAGGCCGCGAAGATCCCGGCCCACAGCCAGGTCACGGTGCGGAAGAAGCGGGCCAGTCCAGGGGGCGCGGCGGACGGCTGCCGCAGCGCGACCACCTCGGTGGCCAGTTGCGCCACCAGCGGCCTGCCGGTGGGCGCGGTCCAGGCGAACACGATGCACAGGGTCAGGTTGGCCACCGGGAACTGGAGGAGGAACAACAGGACGCTGCCGGTGGCGAGCACCAGCACGGCCTGCAGCGTGAGCACCAGGCCCGAGATCACCAGCAGGCCGGGGATGCTGTCCGTCAGCACCTTCCGGACGGCGGCGGTCAGCCACACCATCGCCGCCGCGGCGGCCATGCCCGCCCCTGGCCCGCCCAGCCGCCCGCCCACCGCGTACGCGACGAGGGGAAGACCGAGGGACTCGGCGAGGTTCCAGCCCGCGGTCAGCGCGAGCCGGGCCGGCGCGGGCAGCTCAACGTCCCCGGCTACCGGGACATCTGCGGGCCGGTCCGGCCGTACACGCGTTCGCAACCTCATCTAGCTCCTCACTCGTCCCCGGCGAGCCGGGGTGGCTGACCGCCGCCGGGCCAGCCAACGGAGCCTCCTCCCTTCCCGCCTTCCCGCGGGCCATGCACGCAGGCCGCCAGGCTTTTCCACCGCTCAGCCGGTCAGCGAGGCTGGATCTCACCCATCGGGCCGAAGCCGTCGTGCGGAGTGTCGATGTAGATGATCTGCGGCTGCGTGGCCACCAAGCCGGGTGCGGTGTCGAAGAACTTCTTCACGTAGGGCTGCTTGACGTGCGTGCCGCCCGCCTCGGCATCGGTGAAGCCCTCGATGCAGACGAACTCGTTGTCGTCGGTAAGACTCCGGGCGAACTGGAAGAACAAGCAGCCGTCCTCGGAGCTGACGTCCTTGGCGTAGGAGTCGGCCAGCGCCAGCCACTCGTCCATCTTCTCCGGCCGGATCTGCAGCTTGAGGTTGATCAGGATCATGGGTCCCCTCCTGCTCGGTGACAGTCATAATCGTGGTGCGATCGGCGGCGACCGTCAACTGCGCGGTCTGGCTCAGGCCTCGATCACGTGGTCGATTACGAACAGCGGCACAGGGCCGGCCTCCACGGCCGGCGGATCCCGTGCGGAGCGCGGAATCCGGCCTTCCCGGTCCCCCGCGCGTCCCGCGGGATGCCGCGGTCAGGCCCGGAGCGGACTCCCGTCACGGTGGCACCGCCCGTACCAGGTCATACGGCGTGGATGCCGCGTTCATGTCGGCGATCCTGATGATCCCATCAGCCGGCGTCGGATCGACCCCAGTATCGGCTGACAACCTCGTGGTGGACGCCGACCAGCTCAGCGGCAACGCGACCTTTACCAACATCGCGATCGGCCAGGACGCCGGCACCCTCACCGAGGTACCGGGCACCGCTGGCACTTCGGGCGGATTCGGCGAGCAGGCGGACACCATCGTCATTGCCAACCTGCGGCAGCATACCTGGCTGACCACGGCGGGCACGTTCACTCTGCCCGGCCTCAGCCTTAGCTTCAGCCGGACCGGCTGCTAGCGGTGGCGGCTTCGGGCAACGCCGGATTCGGGGCGGCCGTCATGTCCCGCCGGGCAGCCTTCCGCCGGTGGCGGCGGGCCTGTCCGTTCTGGGGCGGGTTCCTGCTGCTGCTGGCGGGGATCGAACTGCTGCTCATCCCGCTGAGCGGCATCTTCATCCACGGCGCGGTCAAGCTAGTCGTCTACATCGGCATTGGCGGCGTGTTCGGCGTGCTGCTCGCGGTGCTGTCGTTCATCGCCTCGAACTTCGGTGGCTTCTTCATCGGCATGCTGCTCGGCATCATCGGCGGCTCGATGGGCTTCGGCTGGACTCCGTCCGCGGACCAGCCCGCCCGCCGGCCGCCGGATCAGCCACGGCATGGCGGCCGGGTGATGGCGGCCGCCGTCCTGCCGCTGCTGCTTGCGAGCAGCACTCTCGTCGGCCAGAACGCGGCGCACGACACGACCGCCCAGCAACAGCAGGACTGCATCCTGTGGATCCTGTGCTTGCCCTCGCCTGCGCCGAGCCAGGCCCCGAGCCCCACGCCCGCCGCCACCCAGCCGGCCTCGCCCGGCCCGGGCCGCACACCGCAGCCGAGCACGTCCGCCCGGTCGGCCTCCGGCAGCCAGGCCAGGTCCAAGACCGCCGCCGGCACACCCGGCGTCGAAGCATCCACCGCGACGTCGGTCATCGTCGCGGGCTCCGCCACCCTGGACGGCATGTCGTACCAGGGCACGGCTCAGGTACCCACGGCTGGCGGCACCGTGACCATGATGAAGTTCACCATGTCCTCGCTCACGCTGAACGGCGGAGTCAGGGCCACGGTCACGCAGAACGACCAGGCCACCGTGACCAGTGACTCGTCCCTGGACTTCGGTGGCGGCGTAGTTCTCTACGCGACCGGACTGTCCGGCCGCCTGCTCGGCATCCCGATCACGCTCACCCCGGGGAACGCGGTCACCGTGCTACTCAAGCTGCTGAACTCGCTCACGCCCCTGGTCCCGGTCACGATGACCAACGTGACCACGGATGACTTCCTGGTGGCCTCGGACAGCCTCCAGGCGAACGACCTCACCATCCGCCTCGGAATGAGGTGCGGCGGGCGCCAGGGGCGGGAGGAGTCATCGGTCACATCCCCCGGAGCAGGGAAGGGCCGTTCGCCGCGGCGGGAGGAACTGCTGAGAGAGGGACTGATGTCCCGCCATCAGGGCCATGTGGCCCTTACCGGTCTGGCCTTCACCGGGAAGCCTGTGAGATGGGAGAGCGTGAGATAGGAAAGCTATGCGCAAGCCGCCCGGACACCCCGTCGGCGCCAGAACCGCTGCCGCTGACCGGACATTCGTGAATCACCAGGGCTCGTCCGAAGCAATCGCATCGAGGTGCGCACATATGTCACAGCCCGTACCGGTCACACCGGACTCCCCGGCGGCCCTTATCAACCGGGAGCTGAGCTGGCTCAGCTTCGCCCGCCGCGTGCTCGCCCTGGCAGAGGATCCGGAGCAGCCTCTCCTGGAGCGGGTCAAGTTCGCCGGGATCATGGGAATGATCCTGGACGAGTTCGCGATGAAGCGGATCGGCGGTCTGTTCCGGCAGGTACAGAGGAATGAGAGCAAGCGCGGACCTGACGGGCTGACAGCGGCCGAGGTGCTCGAGGCCTGCCGCGCGGAGCTGCGGTCCCAGCAGGAGTCAGTGGCCAGGCTTGTCGAGGAGCAGTTGCGTCCCGCCCTGCGCGACCTGGGGACCCCGATCTTGGACGTCGGTGATCTCGGCCCGTCCCAGCGGGACTTCCTCGCCCGGTACGTCGCGGACTCCGTGGAACCGATCCTCATCCCGCTGGCCGCGGATGCCGCGCATCCGTTCCCGTTCATCAGCAACCTCGGCCTCAGCCTGGCGGTACAGGTCACCGACCCGGGTCGCCGGAACCGCCGTTTCGTGCGGATCAAGGTGCCCGTCAGCCGGCCGCGATGGGTGCCGCTGCCGGACCATGCGGGCTGGGTGCCCCTTGAGCAGGTGATTGCCGGCAACCTGAGCATGCTCTTCCCCCAGGCGGTGGAACCAGCCTGTTCCTTCTTCCGGGTCACCAGGGGAGCGAAGGATGATCCATGGGCCGACCAGGCCGGGGACGAGGACGCGGACCTCTCGCCCGGTGCGATCATCGGGATGGTCACGGCTGAGCTGACCGCCCGCAAGTACGCTGGCGTGGTGCGCCTGGAGGTCAGCGCCGACATGCCCGGGGGCCTGCGCGGCTGGCTCGCGGCTCAGCTCGACGCCGAGCCTGCCGACGTCATCGCGACTCCCGGGATGCTGAGCCTCGGGGACCTCACGGAGCTGCCCGTGCCGGGCCATGCCGGGCATCGTGACCCTCCGCACAAGCCGGTGACCCATCCGCGGCTGCGGAATCTGGATCCCGCCGACCCGTCCGCGGTGTTCGACGAGATCCGCCGCGGGGACATCCTGGTGCACCTGCCGTACCACAGCTTCGACACTTCGGTCCTGCGGTTCTTGCAGAGTGCCGCCGTGGACCCTGCCGTTCTCGCGATCAAGCTTACGATCTACCGCACCGGCCGCCGCTCCCCGATCATCGGCGCGCTCAAAGAGGCGGCCCGCCGCGGCAAGCAGGTGGCGGTCCTGGTCGAGATCACAGCACGCTTTGACGAGGCGCCCAACATCAGCTGGGGCAAGGAGCTCGAACAGGCGGGAGCTCACGTCGCGTACGGCGTGGAGAGGGTCAAGACGCACGCCAAGCTGGCGCTGGTGGTGCGGCAGGAGCCGGACGGCATCCGCCGGTATGTCCACGTCGGCACGGGAAACTACCACGAGGGCACCGCCCGGCTCTACGAGGACCTCGGGCTGCTCAGCGCGGATCCCGAGCTGGCCGCCCACGCAGCGGCGGTCTTCAACGAGCTGACCACCGGCATCCCGGCTCCGACCCCTGGCAAGCTCCTGGTGGCGCCGCACGACCTGCGCGAGCGGTTGACCGCGCTGATCCGGCGCGAGGCCGATCACGCCCAGGCCGGGCACCCCTGCGGCATCAGGGCCAAGATGAACCAGCTCCAGGACCCTCAGATGATCCGGGAACTCTACAAGGCCAGCCTGGCCGGCGTCCCCATCGCCCTCAACGTCCGCGGTTTGTGCTGCCTGCGGGCAGGGGTCCCGGGGCTGTCACCGACAATCAAGGTCTGTAGCATCCTCGGCAGGTTCCTCGAGCACAGCCGGATCTACCGCTTCGAGAACGGCGGCGCGCCCGAGTTCTTCATCGGCTCGGCCGACTTGATGACGCGCAACCTCTCCCGGCGGGTGGAGGCTGTCGCACCCATCTGCGATCCGGTCGTCAGGGCCGAGCTCGAGACCATCCTGCGCACGTACGACGAGGACAACTGCTCGGCGTGGGACATGCAGCCCGACGGCGAATACGTCCGCCGGCACCCGGTGGCCGGCCAGGCCCGACGGGGTGCCCAGCAGGTGTTCATTGAGCGCTCCGCGTCGCGGTGACCCTCGGATGGGACCGGAGCCCGACGATCCATCCGATCACGCCGGCGCCTGCAAGCGTGATCACGAGCGCGTCGGCCGGGCTGAGGCCGTGCCGCGGACATACGGGATGGTGTCCGCGATGCCCGCCACGCCGGCCAGCAGGCCGAGAACGGGCGCGATGCCGGTCATCGGTGAAGCACCCTCAGCGTGAACGTGCCGCCGAAATGCGCGACGGCGACCGCGGCCGCGGCGCCGGAGTCGAACGGCCGGCAGGAGAAGACGTCCACGAAACACCGGTCGCAGACCTCATCGGTGTGGACGGTGATGGAACTGGTCTCGATGAACTGCATCGCCGACCAGCCTTCGAGCTCGCCATCGCCGAACCGGTCTAGCATGAGGGGACCGTGCGCGCGCATGCCAATGGCGTTGATCAGGCCCGGCACGAAACGACGCAGCGTGCCGGGGTCTTCGAGCCGGCTCCGCTCGCAGTCGTGCAGATCGATCGCCGCGAGCATGCCCCACGGCGAGTAGGTCCGGTCGCTGGGACCGTGGCGGGCAACCGCCAACGCCTCATGCGAGCGGCGAGGGGCCACCATGACGGGCCCGGTCTCGTTGCCTTTGCTGACTGCCACTGTGGCCCCCCGATTGCCCCCGGTCACTGCGTGATGCCTTTACGGAGCGCGGGCTGCGGCGCAGTGATACAGGAACTACCTGCGCTTTTCCCGCTACGCCGTCTGCGGCCGAGATGCCGGCCGGGTTTCAGTACGTGATGCCGGGAAACTGCGCGCGGGCGTGCTCCAGCTGGTCGGCCCGCTCGCGGGGCCAGCCGAAAGCGCGGGCGGCCTGGCCGCTCAGATCGGCGGCCGCGGCACCGCTGGTGAAGTGGATGTACTCGCCCCAGTTCATCCGCCGGGTGTAGGTCCCGCCGGAGTCGCGCGGGAAGTGCCGGGCCAGCTCCCGGAAGAACCTGTTCATGACCTCTGCCCGCCCGCAGTCTCGCCATAGCGGGTAGAACCAGTCGCGAAACCAACGGGTCCCCCGGCGAGGGAAATCGTCGGTGTTGCGGGTGAACCGGCGGTAGACGCCCTTGGCCTCGCGGTCCATGCCCAGCGCCGTGTAGAGATCATAGATGTAGAACTCGGCCCACTTGCTGTCGCCCCAGATCTCGTACGCCGGTGAGCCGTGGAGGCCGTTGTTGGCGCTCTCCACGGAATGCCCGATCTCATGAGCGGGCAGCTCGCGAGCGAGGGTGTTGCCTTCCCGCCAGGTGTCCAGCCCGCAGTCGCTGACGTTGTGGTAGTCGTGGACCGGGCTGACGTAGTAGCCGGCGTGACCGCCGCCGTGCCGCCCGGCGTGGTGGATGGAGTAGATGCGCGGATCGGGCCCGAACGCGTCACCGTACGTTGCCTTGGAGTACTGCCAGGTCATATTGATGAACCGGGGCAGCCACCGGATCTCGGTCTGGCGCACGTCGGGGTCGGTGTAGATCGCGCAGTGCTCGTCGCTGTGGTAGAGCCGCAGCAGCTGGCGGTGGTCGAACCAGTGCTCCTGCCAGGTGGCCGGCGGGTCAGCCAGCTGACGCTCCGGCTCTGCCTCCACTAGGTCCTCCCGCCTCTCCGGGCACGGTCCTCATCAACGCGATCGTACGGCCAGCACCGGGATGCTCACGCTGGCGGCGGCCGGTAGGAGTAGTGTGCGTGTGACTGGATGGCAGCCTGAGACCCGCGGTGCGGATGGCGGGTCCGATCACCCGGCGCAAACCCGTGAACACTCCCTCGTCACGTCTAATCAGGATCGGGCCATATGCAATCGGATATTGACGCTCAGCTGACTAATTCCTTCGAGGAAGCCCCGCCGCGTGACTTCGTGACGGCGATGCGGGGCTATGACCGTCAGCAGGTCGACGAGCACATCAGCCAGATCGAGGCCGAAGTGCGGCAGCACCGCGAGCAAGCCCAGGCCATGCAGCGGGAGTTGTCCGAAGCCCACCGCCAGCTCCATGAGCAGGAGCGCCCCACCTATTCCGGCCTCGGCACCAGGATCGAGCAGCTGCTGCGGCTGGCCGAAGAGGAGGCCGCCGAGCTGGTCCGGGCGGCCGGATCGGAAGCCACCGAGATCAAGGCCGCGACCAGGGCTGATGCGGCCGGGCTCCGGGCTGGCGCCGAGAACGAGGCCACCGAGCTGCACGCGAGCGCCAAGCGCGAGACCGACGACCTGCGCGATGCGGCCGAGCGCGAGGCGGACTCGATCCGGACCACGGCCCGGCGCGAGGCCGACGAGCTGACCAACACCACCGAGCGCGAGGTGGCCAAGCTCCGGGCCACGGTCGGCCACGAGGTCGCGGAGAAGCGGGCCGGGGCCGAGCGTGACATCGCCAAGCTGCGGACCAGCACCGAGCGCGAGGTGGCCCAGCTCAAGGCGACCGCGAAGCGGGACCGCGACGAGATCCTCACCACCTCCAAGCGGCAGGCCGACGAGATGCGCAGCCGGGCGCAGCGGATCCTGGAGGAGAGCGAGGCGCAGCGGGCCCAGTCCGAGGCCGAGTTCGAGGTCCAGGTCGCGGCGCGCCGGGAAGAAGCCGAGCGGCAGGAAGCCGAACGGCTGGCCGCCGCCCAGTCCACGACGCAGAAGCTCGTGTCCGAAGCCGAGCAGCGCGCCTCGACCGCGGAGCAGCGCGCGGCCAAGGCCAGCGTGCAGGCCGACCAGACTCGCAGGGACGCCGACCAGCACGCCCGGCAGCTGGTGAGCAACGCCACGAAGAACGCCGACCAGATCGTGTCGCAGGCCAAGGCCCAGGCCGATCAGCTGCTCGCCGAGACCAAGGCCGACGCCGAGCGCCGCAGAGCCGCCGCCCAGCACGAGGTCGATGACCTCACCAGGCAGCAGGACAGCATCGTCGGCCACCTGGCGCAGGTGCGCCAGCTGCTTGTCGGGCAGCTGCCCGGCACGGATGCGGTGCAGGCGGCACAGGTCCGGCAGTAGGCCGCGGTCGGCCAGCCTCTATCGGAGTCCGCCGGGACATGCGGGCGCGATACTGGACGACGTGGAATTGAGCCCGTTCCGTATCGAGCGTTTCTACGCACGGTACGAGCACAGCACCCGGTTCATGCTGTCGAGCAGCGACTGCGAGTCGCGCACGATCGGTGCGCTGCTCGAGCTTGAGCCCGACGCGCACGAGCGGCTGCTGGAGACCTGGTGCGGGTACACGGAGTCGCCGGGCGGGCCCGCGCTTCGCCAGGCGATCGCCTCGCTGTACGAGCGGACCAGCGCGGAGGAGGTGGTCGCCACCTCATGCGCCGAGGAGGGCATCTTCCTGCTCTACCACGCCGTGGCGCGGCCCGGCGATCACGTGATCGTCGAGACGCCCTGCTACGAGTCGGCCCTGCAGGTCGCGCGCAGCACCGGCGCTGAGGTGAGCCAGTGGAGGCGCCGGTACGAAGACGGCTGGGCGCATGATCTGGACGCGCTGGCCGGCCTGATCCGCCCGGCGACACGCCTGCTCTACCTCAACCAGCCGCACAATCCCACCGGCACGCTGCTGCCGCGACCGGTATTTGAGCAGGTCATCGCGCTCGCTCGCGCGCACGGGCTGGTGGTGTTCAGCGACGAGGTCTACCGGGAACTCGAGCACGATCGGGCAGGCCGGCTGCCGGCCGCGTGCGATGAGTACGAGCGGGCCGTTTCGCTCGGCAGCATCTCCAAGAGCTACGGCCTGCCGGGCCTGCGGACCGGCTGGATCGCCACCCGCGATGCCGGGCTGCGGGAGGCCGTCCTCACGCTGAAGGACTACACGACCATCTGCGCGAGCGCGCCGAGCGAGTTCCTGACCGCGCTGGCGCTGCGTCACCGCCAGGTCCTCCTCGACCGCAACCTCGCGATCGTGCGGCGCAACCTGCCGCTCCTGGACGGCTTCTTCGAGCGGCACGCCGGAAACTTCGCGTGGATCCGCCCGACGGCAAGTCCGATCGGCTTTCCCCGCGTCACCGGGTTCGGTGACCTCACCCGGTTCTGCGAGCAGCTCGCTGAGGCGGGGGTCCTGCTCCTCCCCGGCGCGGTCTACGACCAGCCGGACCATGTCCGCATCGGCTTCGGCCGGGCCAACATGCCCGATGCCCTCAACCTCCTCGAGGCCAGCCTCACCACCGGCCAGCGCCGCACCGGCCACCGCCGGTGACCCTAAAAGATCGGCACCACCTCCCGTCCCGCCAGTCCCGCAGCTACCGCGCTCCCGGCCCGCCAGCGCCGCACGATACTGATCCGCGGGCCGGGTGCCCCGGCGGCGGGCGGCATACCTTGATCCGCGCGTCCGTCGCGAACACCACCGATGGGTGGAGAGCCCAGGTCAACCTCACATCAACCCGGGAGCGGATGGCAGCGACCGGAACCGGGCATACGCTGATCGATGTCCGCCCGGCAGTTGCGGGCGGAGAAGCCGGAGAAGCAGCATGCACCCGCTCGAGCTCGCCATCGGTTATGCCTGGCTCGTCTTCTGGATCTACTGGCTCGTGTCCGCCGCCGCCAGCAAGCAGAGCGTCAGGGGCGGGTGGCGGACACGGCTGACCGGCGTGAGCGCGGTCGGGGTCTTCGTGATCGTCGGCGTCCTGCACGGCGGCAGCCTGGCCGTGCACAGCGTGATCCTCGCGGCGATCGGGGCAGTGCTGTTCGGCTGCGGGATCGCGCTGGCGGTCTGGGCCCGCGTGCACCTCGGCCGCAACTGGGGGATGCCGACGACTCAGCGGGCCGAACCGGAGCTTGTCACCTCAGGCCCCTACCGGTTCGTCCGCCACCCGATCTACACCGGGTTCCTGACGGCGATACTGGGGACCGCGCTGGTCAACAACCTGCTCGGCCTGATCGTCGTCGCGGTGCTTGTCGCGTACTTCTATTACTGCGCGATCATCGAGGAGCGTAACCTCACGGCCACCTTCCCCCAGGCCTACCCGGAATACAAGAGCAGGACGAAGATGCTCATCCCGTTCGTCCGGTAGGACACGCGGTCAGGCGGGCTGCCATAGCTCGACCCGGTTGCCCTCAGGATCGGTGACCCAGCCGAACCGGCCGACACCCTCCATGTCCTGCGTCTCGCTGGCTACGTCCGCTCCCCTGGCGCGCAGTTGCGCGAGCATCGCATCCAGGTCGCCGACCCGGAAGTTGAGCATGGTCTGCTGGGCGCGGGACCCGAAGTAGCCGGTCCCGGACTCGAACGTCGCGAATACCGTCGGCCCGGGTCCCTGACGCCACAGGCCGTTCTCATCGGCGTCCAGGCCCAGGCAATCGCGATACCACGCGCCCAGGGCCGCCGGGTCGGCGGCCCGCATGAAGTACCCGCCGATTCCAAGCACACGTTCCATGCCGCTATCTTGCCAGGACGGCGATCGGGCGGGCTGACACCACGCCATTGCCGGCCGGGGGGACCTCACGCCTAGACAGCGTCGTCACACGGCACGACAGTGCTCCGGCGGCGGGCGGCCAGGGCGCCGAACGGCCAGACAGCCCGACGCCGCCGCTGCGGGCTGGCAAGGGCCATCCTGCTGATCCGCTCTTCAATCCGGCGGATCTCGGCGAAGGTCCTGGCTCGCTCCATCTGCTGTGCCTGGGAAACCAGGTAGGCGTTCATCGGGCTTGCTCCTTTGACTGGCGGGTGCCTGTATCCGCAACTTACGGCTAAGGCGCACGCCGTCACATCGGACGAAAGCCGTATCCTGGCGCCGTCCGCGCGGCCGGCCGGAGCTAAGCGATGGCTTAGGCCGCTGAGGTCGGGTGCCCGTACGGTTAGCATCGCATGATGAGCGATCAGCTGTTCGTCCCGGCGGACTTCATGGTCCCGGACGGGCTTATGACCGGGGAGTTCCGGCTGGAACCGCTCGGGCCCCAGCACAACACCGCCGACTACGCCGCATGGACGGCCAGCATCGGCCACATCCGAGCGACGCCGGGATTTGCCGGGGGCAACTGGCCGCACCAGATGAGCCTGGCGGAAAACCTGCGCGACCTCGAACGCCACGCACAGGACTTCACCGCACGCCGCGGATTCACCTACACCGTGCTCAGCACCGGCACCGGCGAGGTCATCGGCTGCGTCTATATCTACCCGCCACGCGACCAGGGCCCGGACCATCCCGAGGCGGGCGGACGGCATGCGGTCGTCCGTTCCTGGGTGCGCGCGGACCATGCGGCGCTTGACCCGGTGCTCTACCACGCGGTCCGCGCCTGGCTGGACCGCGACTGGCCGTTCCGCTCGATCGAGTACGCGGCACGTGGCTAGTGCAGCGCCGCGTTGATCCTTTCGGGGGTTCGTGCTCAGGAGGATGGGTCGCCGAGGTAGAGTCCAGCGGCGCAGTCGAGGGCGTCTTCGGGTGTGCCGAACGGTCGGCCGGTGGGCAGGATGTTGTCCTCGTAGCGTTCGTTGCTGTAGGTGAACAGGGCGAAGCCCCACATCTCGGGGTGGCCGGTGTCCTTGAGGCGGCATAGGTGCACCTCGCCGTCCTCTCCGGCGAGGACGGCGTCGACGTAGGCGTATTCGGCCCGGTAGCGGACCTTGATCTCGGTGATCTGCGGCCAGCGGGTGGCGTGGGCGGTCAGGCGCTGGTGCAGGGCGGCGGTCTTGGCGGCGTTCGGGCTGGCCATGGCCCTATCTTGCCCGGTCGCGGCGCAGGTGGCACCTCGGTGCGCCGCGACCGGGCACGCGGCGGGAGGATCAGCGGATCAGCAGTCTGATCTGATCTCGGGGTGGGGTGATGGCGGTGTGCAGTCCGTTCGTGATCGAGCTGACCGAGACGGAACGGGAGCAGTTGGAGACGCTGGCCGCCTGCCGGACCGCTCCCTATCAGCGGTCCAGCGCGCGAGTGCGGTGCTGGCCATGGCCGACGGGGTCTGCAACGCGGCGGTGGCCCGCAGGCTGGGCCGACACGTGGACACGGTGCGCTCCTGGCGCAAACGCTTCGCCGCCGAGCGGCCGGCAGCGCTCTCGGACCGGCCCCGGCCACTCGGCCGTCCCCGGCTTTCCCCGCAGGACAAACTACAGGTCATCGCGGCAGCCACCGCCGAGCCCCCGGGACCGGATACGGCCTGGTCCCATCGCTTGCTGGCCGAGTACCTGCACCTGTCCGGCCTGGCGGTCTCCGCCTCCCAGATCGGACGCCTCCTCCACGCCGTGGACCTCAAGCCGCACCTGGTGCGCGGCTGGCTCACCCGCCCACCCGACCCCGGGTTCTTCACCCGCGCCGCCGAGGTGTGCGCCCTCTACCGCACCTGCCCCGAAGGCGCCGTGGTGATCAGCGTGGATGAGAAGACCGGCATCACCGCCCGCAGCCGCAAACACCCCGACCAGACGAGCCGGCCCGGACGGCGCACCCGGCGGGAGTTCGAGTACGTCCGCCACGGCACCGTGTCCATCGTCGCCGCCCTCAACGTCCACACCGGCCAGGTCCTGACTGAGACGATCGCCCGGAACACCGCCGAGACCTTCACCGGCTTCCTGCGCCTGCTCGACCGCTCCATCCCGCCGGATCTCGCCATCCACCTGGTCATGGACAACGGCTCGTCCCATGTCGCGAACAAGACCAAGGCCTGGCTGGGTG
>Ga0335085_10009665_pt1 | contig 14520 bp, 12 predicted proteins | sample Lox_Sample_45_FD_206712 | JGI IMG/M metagenome (GOLD analysis project Ga0335085, IMG submission 206712) | Soil microbial communities from Loxahatchee National Wildlife Refuge, Florida, United States - Lox_Sample_4.5 | ecosystem: Environmental > Terrestrial > Soil > Wetlands | place: USA...
CAGGTCTTCCGGTAGTGACCTCCGGTTAGTTGTTATGGGGCGAGCCAACCGCGTCCTCCATCACAGAAGCCATGAGAGCCATCGTTTTGCGTCCGTCAGCCCTTTCGAGAATCAGATTCCGGTTGAATGCAGCCATACGTTGTCGTTGTTCCGAGTCTAAAATCGCCTTCTCCAAAGCCTTAGCAAAGACTCCCGGCCTATCCAGCGGAACTAGCATACCGTTCCGGGCCTCGGAACTGATCCACTCCCGATTTTGCGGGATATCCGAAAGAAGCGGGAACAAGCCACAGGACAGTGCTTCCAAAAGAGAAATAGAAGTGCCGTCGTACCTCGAGAGCGAAGTATAGATATGAGAGATCTGCAAATTGCTGAGCATCTCTTCATCGGTAACACCGTTCAGGAATGAAACCCTCTCACAAATTTCTGGTTTGAGAATTCGCTTCGCCAGCGCTTTTGTCGCTTCCAGGGTTTCTCCCGCCGACGTGAACACCACTCGGAACGGAGGAAGATTTTCGGGCAGCATGGCGAGAGCTTCAACCACGTAACCGTTGTTATAAACCGGTGAGAAGCCACGAGTACAAATAATCGTGATTGGCGCCGCAGGAGGATTTGCGAGCGAGAATTTCTCCGTATCAACTCCTAGATAAACCGGTTGGATAGCAGCGTCCGGCGCGAATTCTTTCGCCTTCTCGCCAAAGTAGCGGCCATTGGCGAAAGCTACCGCGGCACGATTCAACGCAAATCGACTCATAACTTTCTGAATCCCGGAAACACGAAGAATGTCTCCGCCACCCAGAAAAACCGCGTAAGGACGCACACCGCTTGCGCAGGAGATGAGTGCAAAGCCTCCTCCCCACAAACTGAGCAGGATGTCTCCCTTAATGTCTTTGAATATCTTACGAAGCTGCGGGGCATATCGAAGGTAACGCCACTGCGATATATCGTTTCCTCGAATGATGTGAATGCCAGCCAGCGAACTCCTCAGCTTGTCGATGGAAGCGGCGTGCAGATCGGTGCGCCCACCGAGATAATTACCCGTGACTTCCGATTCGAAGTCGATAGCGTGTACTTCATGTCCAAGCTCGGTCAGTCTCAGTGCCGCCTCCCGCGACCAGGACACGCCGAGGCTGAGTAACATTGCTATGCGCATGCGACACCAGAACCGATTTCATGGAGCCAACACGCCTTCAGTGTTTCCTCGAGTTTGACGGACGGTTGATATCCAAAAGCTCGGTCGGCCTTTTCATAGCTGCAATAGAACTTCTTGATCGAAGAATGAGGCACAAAAGAGGAATCGTAGACAATTCGAATCGGACGTGACGAATTGGCCAAAAGCGCTTCAGCGATATACCCTATCGAGCGTGGCTGCCCGGACGAGATATTGAAGATCTGCCCCCATTGTCCGGCTTGGATCAAGCGGATGTACGCATCCACAACATCGCGAACGTCAACAAAATCGCGCTCGCTGTCGGAATCCCCCACTTTCACTTCCGGGTCAGAAAACGCGAGCGCCTTCTGCGCTCGATCCAGCAAGGCACCTACCACCAGTGTTTTCGGAACTCCGGGACCAATGATATTCGACGGTCGAGCAATCACAACCTTAAGACCATACTTGCTAAAGTGATCTATGCCGATCAACGTAGCTGCGTATTTGCTGATCCCATACGCCCCGATTGGGCGACAAGGCGTAGTCTCAGTTACCGGAAGGCACTCAGGGACCACGGGACCATACTCCGCAGCGGATCCTGCCAACAACACTTTGCATCGCGGCGCACGTCGTACAAGCGCTTCCAGCAAGTACACAGTTCCCGCGACATTTACTTCGTACATAGAGTCGGAAGCGGAAGACGTTGCCGACGCACCAGCGAGATGATACACACAGTCCGGTGCGAACGCTTCCACAATGGATTCAACGGCGGCGCGATCACACATGTCTGCTTGAAAGTATTGCGCCGGGCTCGACGGAGAGGTGGAAACAGCACCCCGATCGAGTCCCGCAATTTCAACTCCCGGCTCACGCTGGAGCCGCGAAATCAGATGGGATCCGCAAAATCCCGATGCCCCGGTAACCAGCACCTTCATAGCTGGGCCATTTCCCTCTTTTTCAGAAATCGTGAAGGATTCCCGACGAAATCCTCGCTGGCTTGCTGATAATCATCGAACCGGCCTATGTCCTTCCAATAGCAATCCGTCTCGTAGCAATAGACCGGGTTACCTGCTTGCTTCATCGCCAACATGAGATCGGGCATGTCGAATTTCCCGCTAACAGGGATGAAATCCAGGCATTTCTTTGAAAGGATGTTAATGCCCATGCTGACCGAATAAGGGATCGTGGGCTTCTCGATGTAGTTTTCAAGAAGTTCCCCGTCTTTCGTGCGAACCACGCCGTAATCAATGAGCACCTCGCGTTTTGACAACCCGATAGTTCCAAGCGCATTGCGGCGAGCGTGAAAACCGAACATCGCTTCATAGTCCAGCGTAGTCAATAAATCCGCGTTCATGACAATGAAGTTATCTTCGAGGTTCCGCACGGCTCGTAACGACCCTGCGGTTCCGCAGGGCTCGTCCTCAATAACTGATTCGATTTGGATACCCCACTTGGCCCCGTCTCCTATACATGCCATGATCAGTGGCGCCATGTGGCCAAGAGTGAGAACAACGCGCGAAACACCCGCGTCGACAAGCTGCTCGATTACAATTTCAAGAATCGGCCTGTCCCCGAGTGGAAGAAGAGGCTTCGGAATAGTCATGGTGAAAGGTTTGAGCCGCGTGCCCTTGCCGCCTGCCAGGATAATCGCCGACATTTTCTTTGAAGAGAGAGGATTCATTGTTCCATTCCTCATGAAATGGTTCTGCTGCGAGAAGAGTTTTAACTACTCTTAGGAAACTGCGACTTCCTTACTCGTGGAAAGATTCTGTGGGGCAACCGCCAGCACTTCGTCATAGATGCGGCAGACTTGAGTCAAAACCGTATCGCTGCTGAACTTTTCTTTGACGCGTTTGAGAAACGTTTCGGCAAGGTCACGCCGTTTCGCTTCCGAGGTTAACAGTCCCAGAAATGCCTCCGCCAGATCGCTGGCTGATGCGGCGGGAACCAGACATCCTGCCCTTCCGCTGTCTAACACGTCGCCGCACTGTCCGACGTCCGTTGCAACAGCGGGCAGCCCGGCCACGCCATATTCAAGCAGGGACATGGGAAGGCCCTCGGATGAGGAACTCAAAACACCAATATCGCAACCGCTCAAAATGGCCGGAATGTCGGAACGTTCGCCAAGAATCGAAACGTTATCGGTAAGGCCCAACCGGATAATTTCATTTTCTACGCTCTTTCTATAAGTCTGATCATTTGTTTTGCCCACCAGTATCAATTGAGCTGCGGGTACCCGCCCCATGACCAACGCCATGGCGCGAAGTAGAGTGCGATGATCCTTCTCTGGACGGAAATTCGCAACGCATACGATCCTACTGCCTTTTGTACCTGGCAGGTTCGCTAGAGGGCCAGGTCTCCGCTCCGGAAAAGCAACGGGATTCGGCAAGTACCAGACTGAATCGGACGGCATTGACAGCCGCCGGCAACACCAAGTCGCCATATCTTTATTTACTGTGATGACACCCGCTATTCCGGCGGTCGCCACACGGTAGCGCCATGCTCTTTGGTCTTCTGACGCGTAGCGTCCGTAATGAGCGTGCCAAATCACACGCGTGGTCAGAGCAACAGTCGCGAGGCGGGTGATGAATAAGGCGGAGCTGTGCGCATGTAATATTTGAATATCATTTTCGCGAATATACTGCCGCAGCCGTGCAATAGCAGATAGATCCAGGCTGAATCGCCGATTCAAACGAAGCCTCTTGACATCGCCAGCGACGCCGGATTCCAAAGGGCCGTCCGCGCGGGTGGTGCACAAATGAGTGACATACCTGTCGCGAGGTAACGCGTTCACCATGTTTACAGCTACGCGCTCCGCTCCAGCCGCCGAGAGCGTGTCGATGATGTGCATCACGCCGACGGGCCGTGGACTGATTTTGTCGTAAATGTTCGCGGCCGACATTTCAATTCACGGCTTTGCGGGGTTGATCCGAATACGCAACAGTCGAATTCAGGATCCGCGCGCCTTCTCCATGCACGATGTCGCGGTACATGTCCTCAAGCTGTCGCACCATGTGTGCAGCCGAGAAATTCCGCTCAACGTTAGCCCGGGCTTCCGAAGCGAGCCGGTTAGCCAAATTACGGTTCGACAATAGTCGATCGAGTGCGCCTGCATAGCCGATCGCTTCCCCGAGTGGTGCCAATAAGCCGGTCACGCCATCCTGGACCACTTCACGATGGGCGCCGATGTCGGAGCCAACGAACGGCACTTTCGCAGCCATGGCTTCGAGGATTACCCACGGCAGGCCCTCACTCTCGGAGCACAAAACCAACGCTCTCGATTCACGAAGAAGCTTCGGAACGTCATCGCGTCCCCCGAGGAACTCAACCTTCCCTTCTAGGCCGTGAGTCTTTACCAGGGCGCGCAATTCCGCGAGATAGTTTTCGTTATATACGTTTCCTGCGATGGAAAGCCTCAATTCGGGATGCCCCTTTAGAAGAATGGGCATGGCATTGATAATGTCCTGGTGGCGCTTTCGCGGTTCGATTTGCCCCAGAACGAGAATGCGCGGTGCCTCCTCAACAGCACCCGCCGCAGCAAATTCCCGATCCGCATCCTCAAGGTCAATCCCATTCGGGATGCGAATGATTTTGTGCGCCGCCGCACCTTGCTGCAGGAGAAATGCGGTCACGTGGTCGGCAATGGATACGATTCGCGCGGAAAGGCGGAATTTCATGCGCAGGGCGAATGGATGCCCATTTTCGTTCATGTTCCGCTGGTTGTAGATATAGCATCTGCCCAGAATGCGGGCACCCAGGGCTTCTGCCGGAGAAGATGTGAAATCCAGAGAGTGTTGAATATCAAATGGGCCACGATCCGCGATCTGTTTTTGCGCCTTGCAACTCAGCCAGAGTTCCTTGCGTGTGAGTTTGCGCGGACGAAAAACCGAGACAAACCACGGTATCCCCAGCCGCTCGAGATAGGGACCTGTTTCCTGGTGGCCCGCATCCCGCAGGGTGCAGATAGTCAACTCGAAATCATTTTTAGAAAGGTGTTTTGCGACCGCCATCATCTCTCTATAAGGGCTTGCGGTCCGGTTCAAATGCGGAACGGTCAATAGGATTCTAATTTTTCTGAATTTTGGCATGTGCGCGCTGTGATTAGATTTATTGCAGGGAATTGATGGTCAATCCTGCTTCTTGCGGCCTGCGCTCTTTCAGGGAAACTTTACTGAGAACCGCTCTGAACTTGCCGTTCGGCTCACGCGGAACCTGCGCTACCTCTTCCATGACAACGTCAACATCTCCCATATATTCCTTGATCATGCGTGCTATGAGCGTCTTGTCGATTCCGGTAAATCCCGGCGCCGGCACGTAGAGAACGCGCACTTGATCCAAGGACTCCTGGATGATTTGCGCCTCATGCAGTGGCATGGACCCTTTGAAGGCGGGGTCGAGCCTTCCGACCTGGCGTCCATCCCGAGTAACCAGCACGTCATCCATTCGCCCCTCAAGGGATTCGATTTGCGGTAGCGACCGGCCGCACTCGCAGACGGCCTCTGTGTTGGATGCTAAGGTGGCGCGGTCACCGATCCGGTAGCGAATCAAAGGCATATCTGCATTCAATAATCCGGTGCAGATTAATTCACCCAAGGCATTTTCCGCATTGGCCACCTCGAGGAACCCGACCTCGGGCCATTGGTGCATTCTTCCCTGTTCGCATTCGCTCGCCGCGCCAACGATTTCTGCTGATCCATACGTCTCTCGCACAGGACATTGGAATGCCTCGGCGATCACTTTTCTTTGAAGTTCCGAGAGCGGCTCTGCGTTCGTTACCACAACCGACATTTTGACATCGCGACGTTCGGATCGAACGATCGCCTGGGCCACGGAATAAAGAGCTGAGCTATATCCCAGCAAAGAACGCACGCGATATTCCTTCAGCGCGTCCAGGTAGTAATCGATCAAATCGGGCGCCAAATGAAACGAGGACATGTAAAGCTGATTCAGGGCGGCGTTCCAGGTCCAGAAGGGGGGCTTGCGCTTTGCCACCGGTACGATTAATTGTCCCCCGAATATTCCCCATCGATCGCGGCGCGAAATTCCATACCAGTATCGTGTGCGGGCCTCCAAAAGCGCATACCAGGCTTGTTGAACCTCCCGAGTCCGCCACAACACAATCGGTTTTGCGGTCGTCCCGCTGGTATGTTCGGCAAACATGCGCCACGTTCGGCAATCTTCTGCTACGAATGCCTCGGGATGATTTCGAAGGGAATCTTTCTCGAGTATTTCCCAATTTTCCAAAAGTGACCAGGACCGGCGGTCCCCTTTGCGCCTTCGTGCTTCCCATTGCGATCGATAGTAAGGAACTTTGGTAGCGGCGCGGTGCAGCACATATTCCAAGCGATTTTCCCGCCACTCTCGCCACTGCTTCGCTGTCCATGTTTCCCGTTCCAGCGCGGCATCGATCAAGCGCTCCGTTGCGCGGTTGTAGCGCCAATAACGCAGATATGCGCCGCGACCAGTCGCAACCATCGAACGGGCGCCGGCAGGCAGGGAATGATAGATTCGTAGTAAGGTTTGGTTCATTTTATTCTGGTTGTCGTTCTGAGCGAAATTACTGCGGTGAACTGCTCAACTTTAAGCGATCACAACCTCGTCAGCGGAGCGAAGCCACATTCGTTGGGCCCTCATGCGTGGATGGTACTCCCTGGCCATGAGAGCCATACCGAAGAGGATACCGGACGTAATATCAAAGGCGGATACGGTGCCACCCAGCAGAATAAAAGCAACAATACCGATTAATGGCGTCAGTTCCTTCTGCCTGCATAGGTGAGTGACAGCTCGATGCACGGCTGCGACAATGATTATAGCCAATGGAATAAATCCGAGCAGCCCGGTCTCAACCAAAATCTGCAAGTACAGCGAATGAAACAAAAGATGCCTTCCTGTGTACATCTTATCGACGTCAGCGCCCGATCCCCCTCCCCATCCCCAAACAGGCGAAACCGCAAAAATCTTGGGAAGGGCAGCCCACATATCGCTCCGGCCATTCGTGCGATTGGCGAGCGAGCGGTTCGAGTCGACCGTCTTGTCGAAATACCTTTGCGAACTGTCACCTCGTTGTGTTGAAAGAACCGCCACGCTGATTGCCCCGGCGAGGATGAGCAGAATCAGGATAGATTTTCGGCTTTGACTGTTGAAGATAAAAATCAGGATCAATCCGCCTGCGGTAATGACCCAACTCGCGCGGGATGTCGAAAGAATCAGCCATTGTGCCGCGACCAGTGAAAGCACAATCCGTCCGCGCCAGTTACTCTCCATCAGCAGGTAGCGGCCGCGATCGGAAAGTGTCAGCAAGATCACCAGCGCCGAGGGAATCCCAACCAGGATCGGATTGCCGATCGTATCGCCGTTATCCAGATCGCCTTCTCCGAGCCGCACACCGTAGGGCAGCATCGCAATGGCATACGCCGACACAGAAATTGCGATTCCTACAAATGCTGTGGCGAGATATGACCTTGAATTCGCTAGCAGGCAAAATGCTGCACAGGCCAGGGCGAATTCAATGATACGAATGTTATTGGCCCAGTACGACGTTCGCGCAAATGTAAGAAACCAATATAAGAGCGAAAGCGCGCCAATCCATTTCCAAATGGGATCCTTCATAACAAACCGCACTTCCGGCCACGATTCGCGGATGCATGCTCCCAGGCACATAAGTAGAAAAAATATGATGCCGTTATAAAAAAACTCTCCGCGCATGACGATAAGTACCGGCGCACAACCAAAAAGAATGCTCAAGGCCTTATAGCGGTTTCGATGAATCGAATGATAACCAATTAAAATCAGAAGGATAAAGGCCAGGTATTCGCCACCGAGCCTCGGCATACTGAAATCAATGGTTACAACCGTGGGTATGATCGCGAGACAAATCTGCGCGATGACGGACCACTGAATGCCGCGCTCCTGGACGCGAGCCGCGAATAACAAATCACTCGGTGAATGGGCGACGGCGTTCATTTTTTAGCGGGACAAGATTTCTTCACGTTCGGCTGAAACGGCCGGCGATCCCTTTTGCCGAGGAATCGGATTGTTCGCCGATCGAAGCCCTTTGAAAAAAGCACCCATTCGCACGCCGATGGTTAAGAAGCTTTCGTGCCCCGGCCGCCTGAGAAAAGCGATTATGTCGACGATGAAATCTCCGGCCAGAACCTTGAGCATAGTAATACAGTCGGCAGCACCCGAGGAATATTTTGCAAAACGGCGGCCTGCACCGAAGCTGCTCTCTCTGAGCCGTCCCAATCCAGAGTCTCGGCCTTGAGGCGTGTAATGATGCTGGATCTTCAGGTCCCCGCAGATCAGCAATCGCCAACTTTGTCCGACACGCATTGAGAAATCCCGGTCTTCGCCAGCATACGTGGGCAGCAGTTCGTCAAATTCCAGTCCACTCACAGCAGCCCGACGGTAGATCATGCAAAATCCGGGCAGCCATCCAACTGGGTGGCAACCCGTAAATGGCTTTAGAAACGCGATAGGCACCGCTCTCCCAACATGATCGACGTTCCCGGGGTTCGAACCTGGCATAACACCAAGAGCGGCTCGAAGACGCCACCGCAAAGTCACGGGAAGCGGATATCCCAGCATGTCGTAAGGAGTCATGCCACCGACCGTTGCCGCATTTGGGTCAGCAAAGAACTGAGCTGCATCCAAGAGAAACTTCGCGTCAAAGGTGACGTCATCGTCCAAGAAACAAAGCAAATCGCCGGTAGCTGCGCGTAATCCAACGTTGCGCTGTCGTGTGAGTCCCTTCTCGGATCGAATAATCTTGAGAGGAAATGCGGGCTTCGAGCCGGACAGAAACTCTTCAACCGCCATGCGAGCTGGAGAAACACCCTCGTTCCCGTCAATGATCAGGACTTCAAAGCGCCCATAAGCCTGAGCATTCAGCGCAATCAGCAGCTCTCCCAAAGCCTCCGATCGCCCGTAGGTGCAAATAATGACGGAAAGGGATGGGGTGGTCTCTAAATTACTGAGCATATTGATGATAGTTTTTTTGCGCCGTTCCGGGGAGCTGATTCACAGTCTGAGGGATAAAGCTCCGCCCCTAGAGTCCCATTCCCTTTCAGAGAAGGGCCAATGGAGAGTCTTGACGGGTCTCAGGATTACTCTTGAGACTTATGCACATCCTTTGCCTACTTAACCCAATTGTTTTCAGTATTGTGCGAGACAGGAGTTCTAGGCAGGTTCACAAATACGGAAGATATTTGGACTGTGGGGGAATCGTCGGTGGCAGGATAACGGTTAACGCGCTAAACCACGCAATTCCTTAAAATTAGCATTGCTGCCTTGGTCAGCGGACCAGCTGCTGCCGAAGCCGGTATCGCAGAAATTCGCTAAGCCGAGGATTATCGAACTCCGACTCCGGGAGTGCCGAAACTGGTCTTCGAGGCAGCGGAATCCCTTCGTCGAGACGCTTCAGAGCTTCAGCCTGAAGCTGCGAAATCCGGACCATTCCTTTCCAGGACAGTGTTACGAAGCTATCGCCCTTTTCCAGGGGGATCCTGTCCTGAGCCACCACATCGCCAGTATCGACGCCCGAATCCACTAGAAAAACGGTACAGCCAACATCTTCGGGTTTCTGAAAGTACAACGCCCAGAAGGCGGAATGAGATCCTCGATACGCGGGGGTTAAACCCGGATGCCCGCCCAATACGATGCCCTTTGTTGGCAGCTCCCGGACCTTCTTGCCGACCCAATAGGGCGTATGCACCACAAGTACGTCGGGATTCAATTCTTTCAGCCAATGCAAAGTTTCCGGGGATGAATAGTCCGTCGTCCGGTGGATTCGATCATCGAACGGGCGGAGAGTCGCCTCAATTTTCTCGCGCTCGAAAATCCGCTCGAATGCAATACGGTCCTGCCGACGGTTCAAAACCTCATAGGCAATTCTGGCCAGAACCCGAGACGTGGTGGCGCCAATTCCTTTGCGCTTGGCGCTCTTCAACAAATACTTCAGCGGCAACCCCATTTTACGCTGATCGGCAATGCAGATGCCTACCACGTTGAGGCCCGCTTCAATCAGCGTCGCGCAGCTATTCAGGTGATAAAGCCGCGGCCCGCACAATATCGCGACTCGATGCTTTTTATGAGTGGAGGGCATATCGCACATAAAGCCGATACAAAGGGAATAAAGCGGTTTTCACTGACGTCTTCAATCGAACTCGCGCCGCCTCTTTGCTCCAGCCCCGAAACTTGGCAAGGTCCTGGATTTGATCCAATGGGGCATCGGCACTTGGGCAAATTCGCCCTAGAATCCAGCAATTTCCTTCGCAAAACGGGTTCACATATGGGTCCGAAGTGAATAGGAATCGCAAACCAGCCTCATCGGCGGAGCGAAAGGTCATACGTGAGACGTCTCCGCCTGGCACCGAAGCCGTGGTACAAGGAGCGCCTAGGACATCCTCAAGTATGGACTTACTTGTCCGCCATTCGTTCAACATTTGCTCGAATGACAGCGCTTTGAAGATGTCCGGGTGCGTATGAGAATGGCTCCCGATAATGTGTCCGCAGCTTTGCAGATAGCGCGTCTCGCTGCGATTCAAAAACGTCGGCGTTCCCAGCAAGCTGGTGGTGATGAAAAAATGGCCCTTCCAGCCACGACGATTCAGTTCCTCTGCAGCGGAGAGAGCCCCTTTGCCGCCATCGTCAAACGTAATCAGCACGTGCTTATCAAACTTTTCAAAATCAACGTACTCGACGGAGCCGGGGGTGGATCCGCTGTAAGCGATCCGTTCGAGGTGCTCGGCAAATACCGACTGGCTCTGCTTGTACGCCATGGCAGATCGCCGTTGGAACCCGGACGTGGTCGGGTCGTCGGCGATGTCGTGATAAAGAAATGTGGCGATCTTTGCTGGAGATTTCAAGTCGGCGTCTCAAATTGAAACCGCTATACCGTTCGTTTAGGCTAAGGCATTCCAGCCTTGAATAAAATGGCCCAACCGCTTCAAACGCATAGTACCGATGTCCCAGATCCGAGCTAAACCCGCGGCCCTTAAGGTTACGCAACTAAGGCGTTCGATAAATGTTCCCATCAGGAGTGCTTTCGACGAGGTTCAATCGGAATGACTGAATTAGATCGGCCTCAGCCTGAACGTCGCCGTACGTCTTGAAAAAGACAAAATCTGATTTGCCCCGGCTTACCCGTGTGCCAAGCTCCGCCATTTCCTCTGAGTAATGCGTATTGGCAGTGGTTGTGTGAGCGTCTACTTTGTATGGCAACGCCAGTGCCGTCTTGCCGGACAAGAAAAATACACCGGCCGTCGAATCGGACACGATTGTATCGGCAGGATCGAGGCCTTGGATTGCTTTCGTGAATTCGGCCGCCTTCCAATGCTCGCGCAAAAAGCCCAGCCCGGTAGCATGAGTCGCCGCAATAAGCTTCGCAGCGCGAGGGGCCGAAACAAGTAGCGCGAGAACCAGAGCCACCGCAGCGAACGACTGAAACGCTCGGCGCCCTGAGTTGACGAGTAAAGCGAATTGACACTCAACGAGGACCAACCCACAAAGATAGAACGGAGAGAGATCCCGATCGTCGATCCGTATATCGGCGTCAAAGAAAATCAGGGTCGCTACCAATACGGCCAGGTAACAAAGGGTGAAGGTCAGCACTACTTTGTGCAGATTTATGATGCGTCGATTTTGGGTTTTCGATCCAAGCATTCTATACAGCGGGAAAACCGCAAAAGCGATCAGAACCAAAGCCAAACCACGTTGCAAGTAACTCGGAACAACGGAAGGAACCAGCCACGTGGCTATTTTCTCCAGCGAAAGCCAAAGGTATTGCATGGTCACCACGGGATGAATCACCATCTGGCGGTCGGTCATTGAACCGCCCGTGGCATGATTCCGAAGAACAACGACGGCGATCGGCAATGCTACGATCCCTCCCATCATCGCAGCGTATCCGATCCTGTTTAGCCAGCGTGCCTGGGTAAAAAGCAGCAAGCTGATACCCGCAGCCAGTGCGAGCGTCACCCCAACGTAACGAGCGGTCCAGGCTAAAGCCAGCGCCGCTGAGGCCGCAATCAGGAAGGCCATACTTGGATAGGTAATGAATTCGCTCAGAAGGATGAGCCCAAGAAACGCCAAAAAGAAAAACAGCGCCTCGCTTAGAACCCAGGTGTGAACAAAAATCATCGGTAACGAAGTGAGCATCCCCAAAGCGCACGAAAGAGCTAATAGCTGGGAAGCGCCCATCCGCCTGAACGCATAGCCAAGCATAAAAATATTCGCGGCAAATAGGAATGCGTTGAGCCACCTAGCTGCGGCGAGGGGATCGTGGATAAAAAAGCCTATCCCTGCGAGCATCCACGAAAACAAAGGCGGGAAGTGGGTCATCGGGACCGGCTCGCCAGTCTGTGGTGAGGCAACAGACAGTCCATGCCCTGCCAGCAGATTGCGCGCGGCCATCACGTAGCTCGCCGAATCCGGCCCAGTGCCGGCGCCCGCTGTTGTCGCATACAAAATGCCCGCAAACCCTACTAGCGAAACCAAGAGCAGAATTACGATTTCGAACATTGAGACTGCGACTCGGTCCGTGGCCCCCTCAACAGACGTGCGCACATCCCTGCCGCCATGAGCCGTCGCGGACGAATCCACGTACGGAGGCCCAGCGGCGCCATTGAGACCGAGATCCGTGGTCGTACTACGATAAAGTGGGCGGTTTCTCAATGATTCCAAGGTAGTGCGTCCTTAAGAACGGGATCGTCTCCAGGGCGGTAGCAGCAATCCATGAAACAGGAGCAACCATCCGCGCAATGGGCGGGGCCAATGTTGTGCTGCGCAACCGCACCTTGCAGTTCGGAAACAACGCTCGTATCTCGCTCGCGCCTATGCCTTGCACATTCGGATTTCGCGGATTGTTAAAGCGGAAATCAAACCAAAGGATGATACCGCCGGGTTTGGCTATTCGAACCATCTCGGCGGCGATCTGCTGCTTCACGGTTGTATTTAAAATCGAACTGAAAAGAGTGAAGTGCGAAACCAGATCGAACGCGTTTTCTTCCCAGGGCAGATAGCGCGCGTCACCGGTACGCAAGTCGGCAGACGGCAGGCGTCGTTTTGCGCGTTCGAGCCTGGCTTCATCCAGCTCAATCCCGTGAATTTCACTGGCTTCCCACTGCGCGAACTCAAGCAGCCATCGCCCGGAACCGCAACCGATATCGGCAACGCTCTTGCCCTCCAGCGGAAACATATTCCTGCGACTCAGCTCAAGAATGCAGTTTCGGACCAATTGCGTGTCGAGGAAATAATTCGACATGCGTCCCCAACTGTAAAAATCCTTGGGAATAACCCGGCTCCGGCGGTCATATTCGGCGCGAATCCTGAGGATCTCGTTCGCGTCCATATCCACATCGACGACCGGCAGGTCCCGGGACGGCTTCATCGCGTGACTCCAGCGAACATTGTGCCCAGTTCGGAACTTCCCCGACGAGTGAATGTCCAATAGACGCTTCCTGCAAGAAATCCCAATCCGTAGGAGATGTGGAAAACAGCGAATGTTACGGGCAACCAGATCAGTAAGTCCCAGCCAGCCCGCCTTGCCGTGATAAGCGAAGCTACAACGCAAGCGAGAAAGTATGAGCCAAGCAACAAAGCCAAAGCGAGTATTGCGCTATTTAGCAGCAAATGAGATGCGATGATGGCCCCGAGCAACACTATTAAGAGAAGAACGACGTTGGCGCCGACAAAAAGGCCGGGCACTAAATGACGCCATGATCCCGGAATCTTGTGCTTGCGAATGACCGCAACCTTCCAGAAGCCGTACTGAAAATACTGCCGGAAGAGCGTGCTCAAGCTCGTTCGCGGTCGATACCAGGAAACGATCTTCGAGGATTGCCAAATCCTACCGCCGCGGCGAGTTAATCGAAGATTGAGTTCGTCGTCCTGATTGCGAACCAATTTTTCATCGAAAAGGCCTAGCTCGATAAGCGTGTTTTTCCGCCAACAACCGTAGGTAACCGTGTCGACATACCCGGTGTAATTGTCGTCATGGAAGCGCGCGCCCCCCGTTGAAAAAGGGCTGTGGTAGGCAGCCTCAATGGCCCGGGGCAGCAAGCCGTCAGCCTTCGTTCGCGCTGGCCCGCCGACGTTATCCGCATCGACGGTCTCAAGCGCCTCGACGCAACGTTTGACGTAGTCGCTGGCATATTCAGTATGCGCATCCATTCGAAGGATGATTTCACCCTTCGACGCGCAAATGGCCGCATTGAGCCCCGTCGATACGATTCGTTCAGGATTATCGATGACCCTCAACGGCAGTTCAGGGTTCTTTTCTTTCACATCGAGCAACACCTTCCGAGTGTCGTCCTCACTGGCACCGTCGGCGATGATAACCTCCCAAGCAAAACCATTCAGGTCTTGCGTCAGGA
>Ga0335085_10009666_pt1 | contig 14519 bp, 18 predicted proteins | sample Lox_Sample_45_FD_206712 | JGI IMG/M metagenome (GOLD analysis project Ga0335085, IMG submission 206712) | Soil microbial communities from Loxahatchee National Wildlife Refuge, Florida, United States - Lox_Sample_4.5 | ecosystem: Environmental > Terrestrial > Soil > Wetlands | place: USA...
CCCGCAGGGCCGCGCCTCTTTTTGTATCGATGTTATCTCACGTTCACGATGCTTCTCCGCGTGATCGTTCCGTCGAAGTTGTTCTTTCTTTTCGTTTTAAACTCCACGGTGCCGTCAGCGAGGGCAAAAAGGGTGTGGTCCTTGCCCACGCCGACGTTTGCGCCGGCAAGGGTGTCCCTGCCTTTCTGTCTCAAAATGATCTGTCCGATCTTTGCCGCCTCGCCGTCGGTCAATTTGACGCCGAGCCGTCTCGAATTTGAGTCTCTTCCGTTCTTTGACGAACCTGCTGCTTTCTTATGTGCCATGGTGTTATATTGCTGTTTGCGTTAGTACCCCTTTCCGGAGATCCTTGATATAATCTTCGCGTCCATGAGTATAAAAGATTTTGCCGAAAAAATCAAGCTTTTCACGAGCGTTTGGAAGGAGCGCCTCCTCCGCCTCAAAGAGAGTCTCAAGATCAAAGAAGACCTCTTCGTGGCTCTCCTCATCGTCCTTGTCGGTCTGGCTTCCTTCGGTCTGGGCAAGCTCTCGGTCATTGAAGCTGAAAAGACGCCAATTTCCATAGCAAATGACGGTCAAACCGCCGGAAATATGCCTGGATCGGCGAATACTTCCGGGACTTCGACCGGTCAGGCCGTTACGGGGCAGGGAATAGTCTTTGGTTCCAAGACCGGTACCAAGTATTATTACCCGTCTTGCTCAGGTGCAGGCAGGATAAAGCCCGAAAATAGGGTCTGGTTTCCGACCATTGCCGCCGCCAAAGCCGCCGGCCTGACTCCTGCCGCCAATTGCCCCGGCTTGAATTGAAAATCGGTAAAAGTTGATAGCAAGAAACATTGGCTTATTTTGCAAAATAATGGCCAATTAGAGCCATATTTTATATTTGACTCTACTTGAAAATAGTGGTCAAACTATTGACAGATAATATCAAACATGCTAACATATTAAGGAATCAGGGGTAGCCCTGATTTTTATATGATGGAACTTATAACCACGTCGTTTTTCGTCTTCTCATCGATCTACGGAGGACCGACAGGCGCCATAGCTGACACTTCAGCCACCGGCACTGCCGTAACCCCGCAAGTAGCAGAGCAGGCGTCTACGACCGCAAAGATACCGACAAACGAAGGAATAGAGCAGGAAGCCAAGGCTTACTTCAAGAACACGCCGATCCTCGCTGATATTGCCTTTTGTGAATCCACATTCCGACAATATGATACAGACGGCAAACCGCTTCGCGGAGTCATCAACAAGGGCGATATTGGCGTCATGCAGATCAACGAATACTATCAGGGCGACAAAGCCAAGGCGCTTGGCTACGACCTCGATACACCGGAGGGCAACATGGCCTATGCCAAGTACCTCTATGAAAAGGAAGGTACCAAGCCGTGGTCATCGTCCGAGACCTGTTGGGGAGCAGATGAAGCATCAGCTTCAAGCTCAAATCAAGTTGCAATGAAATAAGATTACAAAAAACAAAAACTCCCGATGGGAGTTTTTGTTTTGTTCAAGAAGTGGTAATATGCATTTTATGAAAGAAGATCAATTATTTTATGTAGGCCAAAAGGCATTCATTTGGAAAGAGGATAAAATACTGGTACTCGGTAATCCTCACGGAAATCTTGATTTTCCTGGAGGAAAGATACAGGAATCGGAAAATGATCTTATTGAGTCTTTAAAACGCGAAGTCAAAGAAGAAACAGGACTTGAAATTAGGGTTGGGAAACCATTTTTTACATGGGTGCTTGTTTTGCCTTCACATCACAAAAATGCTGGAATGAAGGTATTCCTGATAGGCTACCAGTGTGAATATATCTCGGGGGAGGTAAAGTTGAGCGACGAACACGATAAATTCAATTGGGTTTCAAAAGAAAATTATTTGGATTATAAAAAAGATTCAAGATACTTTGAGGCTTTGGAAACAGCGATTAAGATGAGGGGGGTAGGAAAACAGGGTTAATATTGTGAGGGGAATACAGGCTTTAAAATATTAACCATGTCGCACAATATATCTTGCGGTATATTACCTATAGGCAAATAAGGCCTGTATCCTATATAAGCCTATGTTTCGTCCTTTAGGCCCTCTTTCATCATCTTATCCAACGCTTCCAAACATTGCGGAAGCGACGTCCATCCGGCAGATCCATTCAGATGCTGTCCATTTTTGATAATAATCAATTCCCCATTTAATTCTTTTGACAGAGTCATTGCATTGCTCACCGGAACTACAGGATCATTATCACCATGGATGATGACAAATTTCTTTGTCTTTAATTTGATCATCTGGTAGTCAAAGCCACCCTTCAGAAAGTCTTCTATTTGTTTATCTTCGTTTTCTTCATTCAATATGCAACGACCTGAGACTAAAACAACTCCTGCAATATTGAGTGTTTTGGGAGACTGTTCTAGATATCGCAGGATAGCTGGAACGCCAAGACTGTGACCGACAAGATAGATTTCATCACCTTTATTTCTTTCAACATTTCTTGCTATTTCTTCTACCCATTCACTGCGAATCGGTTTCTCCGGACTTGGCATGGAAAGCGCACAAGCATATACATCCTTTTTATCTAATTCAGCCATAAGCCATGGTCGCCAGCCTCCATTTGGCCTGCTTCCGTATCCGTGAATGATGAAGACTTTTTTCATAACAGTTTTATAGCTGCTTGTTATGCTTGGTCTTGATCTTTTCAATTTTTCTCTCCAGAGCTTTTGGAATATTTACCTTCATAAGTTTGGCAAGAAGGAAAGTTGTAATTACAACATCAGCAAATTCGTCAGAGAGACTTTCAAGGTTTCTATTTTCCATCTTATCCTTTCTTTGATCACCCAAGGAAGCCAATACTTCATCACAAAGTTCTCCAAATTCTTCAGATATTTTTACCGTGCGGGAAAGTATCCTTTCTCTATCGGTCTGAGTTTTGTCCTTGGCAGAATAAAGAAGAGCATCTTGGATGTCTATAAAATTTTGAAGTTCTTCCATATTCATATGGATGTGTTCCTTTGATCGTACTTGTCACATCCTGTCGAGTGAGAATTCATTATTATTCTCAAGCTCTACCTACGGAGTTGTGCTTGTTGCAGTCGTGACCGCGGCGTGGAGGCCTGCGAGCAATCCATTCCAGAGGACGCCGATGATAAACGTATTCCAGAACCAGAGCACCGGGCCGGAGATCCAAGACCAGATGACCGTGAGGATATGGCCGAACCAGCCGACATTTGCCTGCACGGACGGCGAGTTGATGACATTGTTGATGTTGATGCCAAAGTAGCCCAAGACGATGAGTATGACGATGATAATGATGACGTCCATGATCAATCCTCCGCGGTTATATTTCATATGTTTGCAATATTATGGTTAATGAATTTCCCCTGTATTATACCACATAATTAGGCCAGGATGTCCAGAGCGGTTTTCAGCCTTTTCTCGGACTCTGCCTTGCCGAGGATGGCGAGCAAGGTGAAGGGATCGGGCGATTTTTCCCTGCCCGAAAGGGCCACGCGGAGCGGCCAGAGGACATTCCCACGTCCTTTTTCTTCGGCAAAAGGCATCAGGGCGTCCTTGAGCTTGTCTGCTTGGAAATCGGCATCAGAAAGCTTACCGAACATGCCCGCGACATGCGAGAGGTTTTCCTTCGCTTCTTTTTCTGTGCCACCCTTTTTCCAGACGAGCATTTCTTTGGGGACCTTCGGCGCCGCAAAGAAGTATGCCACTTCCCCATCTGCGACCATCTGGCCGATGTCGGAGAAAACGCTGATCCGATCAAGGACGATCGGCGCGATCTTTTCGATCATTTTTTTGTCCTGATATTCCTTCGGAAATCTTTTTGTCATTTCTGCGATAATTTTTTCCAAGGGAAGCTTTTTAAGATATTCTTTGTTGTACCAGAGCAATTTTTCTTTGTTGAAAATAGCTCCCGCTTTTTGGACCTTCATGATATCGAATTTTTCAATGATCTCATCCATGGACATGATCTCATCCGTCCCGCCCGGATTCCATCCGCAGAAGGCCAGAAAGTTCACCATCGCCTCCGGTAGATATCCATGCTCGCGATAGTATTTGAGCGAGACGAGCTCGCCTTGGTCGCGCTTGGAAAGCTTTGACCGGTCGGTATTGAGCAAAAACGGCATATGGGCATAGACGGGCCGCGGGGCGCCGATCGCTTCCTGGATGAGGATCTGGCGCGGCGTGTTGTAGATGCCGTCCTCGCCGCGGATGACGTGGTTGACACCCATTTCAAAATCATCCACGACGACCGCGAAATGATAGATGGGCTCGTCAAGGGATTTGGCAATGACAAAATCGCCGAGCTCGGCGGTGTCCACCGTCACATCGCCGCGGATCATGTCGGTAAAGGTGATCTTTTTGCCCGGATTTTTCAGTCGGATGACCTCTGTTCGCTGTCCCTCCTCTTTTGCTTCCTCTTTGGAAACATACGCCTTTCCTTCGGCGATGATCCGTTCCAGATATTTTTTATAGGTTGCGGAATGTTCCGACTGTTTATACGGATGATCGAGATCGATGTCGATGCCGAGCCACGTGAGACCTTCGATGATGTCATCGGCATATTCTTTCTTTGAGCGTTCGCGGTCGGTATCTTCCAAGCGAAAAAGCAATGTGCCTTTATTTTTCTTCACGAAAAAGTAGTTGAAAAGTGCGGTTCGGGCATTGCCGATATGGAACCAGCCGGTCGGACTCGGCGGAAAACGGGCGATGATCTTTTGTTCTTTCATTGCCGGAGATTATAGCATATTTCGCTCGATTTTGAGCTTTTATTCGAATGTAAATACCACGATCTCGGAGTCCGAGCCGACGCGCATCGGCGGGCCCCAGGTACCGACGCCGCTTGAAGTATAGACGTGCATTTTTTTGAATTGGTGAAAACCGTAGACGAATTTGCCGTAGATGACCTCGGCGATGTATCCGAGCGGCCACATTTGCGCCTTGTGGGTATGACCGGAGATCTGAAGCGATATGCCGGCGTGCGCGGCGACCTCTATGTCCTTCGGATCGTGTTTTAAGAGGATCGAAGGCTTATTGGGATTGAAAGGTATCGAGGATAACACTTTTTTAAAGTCTTTTTTGTGCATGGCATTTTTATAGTCAACGCCAATGATCTGCAAACCATCGATCTCTTTCATCGTGTCCATTAAAATATGGATATCGAGCGATTTCACCGCACTCACGAATTTGGCATTGTCGCCGAACTCCTCGTGGTTGCCGGTGATGAAATAGATGCCGAGCGGAGCGCTGAATTTTGCGAGCGGCAGAACGAACCGCTCGATGTCCGGCGCTTGCGTGCCGTCGTAGAGGTCTCCACCGACAAAGACGATGTCATGCGGGATCGCATTGACCGCATCCACGATCTTTTGCGTGAATCGTTCGTCATAGATCTGTCCGAGATGGATGTCGCTGAACCAGACGGCTTTTCTGCCTCGCCATTTTTCCGGCAAGCGCGGCAGAGAGATTTTTATTTCTGTAACGATGATTCTCCGCGCATGGAATATTCCATAGATGATGGCGATCAAAACAACGGCAAGCATGGCTTGTGCAAAAAGAACGAGCGGTTCTCCGAGGACCGTGCTCGTGATCCCGTATACAAAGGCGGCGAGAAATGTATAGGTGAAAAAACCGATCCACACCGACGAGCAGTAATAGTACATTCTCGTAAATGCATTATAGTAGCGCATTCCCAAAAGCGAGGAGACGATAAAACTCGCGGAGAGAACGCCAAAGATGGTTCCTAGAGAGACCAAGACAGCGTGGTCCGTGATATTGAGCACGAGAACGACGACGTCGAAGACGACGAGGTTTGCAATATACAAAAAAACGGAAAGAACAAGCAGAAAAAGGGCGACCGCCAAGAAATTCCTGAATGAAAATTTATTTTTCATGTTCCAGTCCGATGTTCAGGATCTCCTTTGCGATCAGATGCGCGGCGTCGGTTTTCACAAAGCTTTTTGCTCCGGCGGACATTTTTTGGGAGATATTCTTGTCTTCCATGATGCGCTTGATCTCGGCGAGCAGGATATGGGGCGAGAGATTGCCTTCCTCGATGACGGTCGCACCGCCGAAGCGCGCGTAGTAATAGGCGTTTTGTCGCTGATGGTCGCCGTTCGTATCGGTGATCGGGATCAAGATGCTTGGAATGCCCCAATTGGCTATTTCAAATATGGTCGAGCCCGCGCGGGAAATGATCAAGCTCGCCGCGCCCGCCGCCATGCTCATATTGAGATTGTCGAGATAGTCGAATGGCCGGTAATGGTCTTTGTACGGGCTGTCGGCCATGATGACGTTTGCCGTGCCGAGCGTTTCTTCCATATTGCCCTTCCCTATCTGATGGATGACGTAATACTGTGGCGTGAGATCAGGCAGGATATTGACGATATTTTCATTGATCATGCGGGCGCCGAGCGATCCGCCGAGAACGAGGATGGCGGGAATATTGTCGGTCAGGTTGAGGAACTGCTTCGCAGCCGCGGGCGTCTGGGCCATCATGATATTCTTTCTCACCGGATTGCCGGTGACAGCGACCTTTTTGGCGTCAAAGAATTTTGCCGCTTCCGGATAGGAGACGGCGATGCGCTTAGCAAATTTGCCGGCCCAGGCGTTCGTCCGGCCCGGAACGGAATCAGACTCGTGGATGACGACCGGTATGCCGAGGAATCGCGCGGCGACGAGCACCGGGAAGCTCGTATACGCCCCTTTGCTGAAGACCACATCGGGATAGATGCGGAACACTTTGATCGTGGCGGAAATGATGCCGCCGAGCGTTTTAAAAATATCAAAAAAATTGAGCAGTGAAAAATATCTCCTCGCTTTGCCGGCCGAGATCTTGATGAACTGGATGTTGTTTTCCACGAGCATGTTCGCGTCGTGCGGAGCGTCGGACATGTAAAAGAGCTCGACCGGAAGGAGTTTTTCATCCTTGACGATCTTGTTGAGCTCCTCCGCAACCGCGATGAGCGGATAAAAATGCCCTCCCGATCCGCCGCCTGTCAAAAGTATTTTCATCGATTATTGGTTTGTCTTAACGAACGTCGAAACGTTCAGTACGATCCCGAGCTCGGCAAGCATGATGAGCATCGACGTGCCCCCTTGGCTGAAAAATGCGAGCGGGATGCCGGAGAACGGTATGACGCCAATCGTCGATCCGATGTTCACGAACGATTGGATCACGATGATTATAACAATTCCGACGACCAAAAGTCCACCGAACTGGTCAGGCGCGCCGATCGCGATCCGAAAACCGCGGAAAACGAAAAATAGAAAAAGGATGATGACGGACAGACATCCGACAAATCCGAGCTCTTCCCCCAAAATGGCGAATATCGAATCGCTTGTCGATACCGGCAGGAACTTGTATTTTTGGATGCTTTGGCCCAAGCCCCTGCCGAAAAATTCTCCCGAGCCGATGGCAATGAGCGATTGTTGGACTTGATAGCCCGATGTCAGGGAGTTTTCCGCCGGATTCATAAAAGTATGGATGCGGGACATGACATACGGCCTCGTCAATGCTACTGCAGTCAGACAGAGGATCCCGACCAATCCGATGATGCAGATATCGCGGAATCTGCCTCCTGCGACGAGGAACATGCACACTCCGGTCACGCAGATGACGAGGAACGAGGCGTTATCCGGCTGTCTCATGAGAAAAAAACCGACGATCAAGAGAATGGCGAAAAGCGGGGCAAGTCCGTATTTGACATTTTTCACCTTGTCTTTGACCGATGCGAGCCATGCGGCCCAATAGACGACAAAACCCAGATTCAAAAGGGCGACCGGCTGAAAAGAAAGTCCGGCGATGACGATCCACCGGTGGGCGCCGTTGATCCATGGGGCGATATGGCTGGGGAAAAAAGTAAGCGCGGTCGTCGCAAGCGATCCGAGAAAAATGAGCAAGGCGTATTTGCGGAAGAACTTGTACGGTATCCTTGAAAAAATAAAACAAGCCAGAAGCCCGAGAATGACCCCGAAGAACGCCTGCTTGAAGGCCGTCGAGCTGAACTCTGCGCTGTTTGTCGCGAGAAGTCCCATGGAAGCGGAAATGAAAATAGTGAAACCGAAGACAAGAAGGGCGGCGATCGCGAAGAGGAATACTTTGTCTATCCCGTCATTTTTGGACATATTAAATTTTTATAAGCGCCAGGATGACGCCGAAAACCGCGCAAACGATCGCGACGATCCAATATCGCATGGCCACTTTGTATCCGGGCCAGCCGATCGCTTCGAAGTGGTGATGAAGCGGCGCGATCCGAAACACCTTTTTTCCGTTCCTGAATTTTTTTGAAATGACCTGGATGATGACGGACAGCGTGGTGACGATAAGGGGAAGCGCAATGATCGGCAGGACAGCGATACCCCTTCCCTTTCCGAGAGAATCGGTCATGAAAGCGACCACCGCGATCGTGATCGTGAGCGCCATGCTTCCCGTTTCCGTCATATAAAAACGGGCCGGCGGTATGTTGAACCAAAGAAATGCGAGGATCGAACCGATGATGACCGCGCAGAATGCCGCCAAGTTGATCTGGTTCTGGAAGAACGCGATGACGGCATATGCCGCAAAGATCGAACCGAACACCCCGGCGGAGAGTCCGTCGATGCCGTCGATGATCCCTCCGGAATAGATGAGCAGGGTGACTCCGATGAAGATCGGAATGAACCACATGCCGGTATCGAGCACGCCCGCAAAGGGAATGCTCACGCTGTGCACGTCGAGCTTGAAATAAAACCAAAGCGAGATCAAAAAAGAGATGATCGTAACGAGCAGAAGTCTCTTTTTCAGCGAAAGTCCACCGGCGTAATTGCCTCCCGTTCCCTTGATCTCGAGCAGATCATCGACGAGACCGACGAGTGCGCCAAAGAGAAGGACAAACAGCGGGATCCACGTCTGTCCCCTGCTCAAGAAATCAAGCTTTGAAAAAGTTCCGTCAAAGATCTGTCCCAAGAGCCAAAAGAGCAGGATGGTGGCGACAGCAGAGACCCAGATCACGATGCCGCCCATCCTCGGCGTGCTCACTTCCTTGTCGGCATGCAAACTGTTGAATATCGGCGTTCCGCCGCCGTCGAGAGCGACGGTTTTGACCTTTTTTTTCCACATTTTATGCTTGTAGAGGAATGCGGTCAGCACCGGCGTAAATGCCATTCCGACGAGAAATGCGATGATGGACGGCAGTATGACTTTGATCAGATCGATTTGCATTGCTCTTGATTATAAAACTTTTTTTGCCAAAAAACTAGCGGGCAAAGTTCATTCGGAAAGTTTTTCAAGCGTCACATGGACAAGCTGTTCCATATCGGTGAATCTTCCGTCCTCCGTCGATCCGAGGAGGGCAATGATGACCGGATGCATGAGCCCGGCATCGAACGCAATGACCAAATTCCCTCCGGCAAGGTCCGTAAAGCCGGTCTTGGAAGCGACGAGTCCGGGTATCTTGTCGACCAGTGTGTCGGTGTTGATGGCGATATGCCGCAGGTTGCTCTCTGAAATGAAACTTGCAGCGCTTTCCACCGTTTTTGACACGAGCGTCGGATAGCTTCTCAAAATGGCGTCCATGAGCATTGCAACATCATATGCGGAACTGTATGCGCCGCTTGTGCTTGTGCTGAGATCGAGCCCCGATTCGTTGAAAAAGACCGTATTGGCAAGGCCGAGCTGCTTGGCCTTTTCGTTCATGAGGTCGATCGTCGTTGAGCCGTTCGCTTCACGCGCATTCAACGCGTCGGCGAGAGCGTAGATGCCGGTATTCGAGGACATGATCAGGCTGAAATTCAGCAGATCGCTGGCGTCCCATTTTTCGCCGGCATAGAGTCCGTTCGTTCCCTCGCCCTTTTCGATGTCCGTTTTGCTCACGGTCACACTGCTCGTCGCCGGCAGATTTGCCATGACGATGAGCCCCGACATGAGCTTGGTGACGGAGGCGAGCGGAAGTTCCATATGCTCATTTTTTGCAAAGAGCATTTTCTTTTCGTTCATATCATAGACGTAAAACGATTTTGCCTGCACGTTGGCAAGCTCGGGAGAATAATCATGCGCCTCTTTTGGAATCTGGGCCGGCGACCTTGGAAAAATGGCTTGATAAATCCTGATGCCAAGCACGATCAAAACGACGGCAAGAACACAAAAAAGCAAATACAGCACCTTCTTGTTTCTTTTTGAGAGACGTCTCTGGTACATCGCGGATTTCTTTATCATGCAACCGTTTCCTCAGTCGCCGTTTCTTTTTGTTCCGCGACTTGTGCAGAATTTTTGTAGCTTTCAATTTCCGCTTTGGCTTCGGTAAATTGCGGCATCTCCTCTATTTTGGTCACGCCGAGATATGACAAGAGCTCGAATGTCGGCTTGTAGAGGAAACTTCTCTGATCTGCCGGATTCGGGATCTTTTCCACAAGCCCGCGGATCATCAGATTTCGCAAAATGAAGTTGGACTGCACACCGCGGATATAGTCGATCTCGGCGCGCGAAAGCGGTCCTTGATAGATGATGATCGAGAGGGTTTCAAGCCCGGCTTTGCCAAGATCTTTGACCAATTCTTCCTTGGTCAATTTTTCAATGATATCAGAAACATCTTTGGAAGTGGAAAGCGCCACTTCATTTTCTTTGAAAACCAAGCCGACTCCCCTGCCTGCGAGGTTTGTCTCAAGTGTTTTCAGCGCAGCAGAAATTTCCTCTTCAGTTTTATTGAAAATTTGCCCGAGTTTTTTGATGGAAATCGGTTCGCCTTTCCAAAACAGCACCGCTTCTATTTGTTTTTCCAAAGTATGTTCCATTGAATTGTATCAATAACTCGGCACGCCCACGGATTTTGTCTCCATGTGGATGTCTTCGAACTTTTCCCGCTGATTGACCTCTATTATACCTTGTTTGACGAGTTCGAGCATGGCCAAAAAACTGACAATGACATTCACTTTGTCCGCTTTGCCCATACCGGAGAAATCCTTGAAGCTCATCTTGATCGAAGACTGCACGCGCTTGGTCAGGTTTTGGATCATTTCCTCGAGGCTCATGACCTTTGCAACAGTCACCTTCGGTTTTACTTCGAATTTTGGCAAGTTTTTGATGACCGTAAATATCGCCTCAGCGATATTTTCCTTTGTCATCGAGCTGTCGGGAGAAAAGACCGGCTCCATTTTCCTCGCATTCGGAAAAAAGAGCATTTTCTCGCCGAACATGCTTTTGATATGGATGCTCAATTCTTTAATTTTCTTGTAGATCTTGAGCTTGAGCTCGAGATCGTACATATCGGTCTTCTCTTCCTCGGAAAGGTCGAGGTTCGGCAGAAGCGATTTGGATTTGATGAGGAGAAGCGTGGAGGCGATGATCAAAAATTCCGAAGTGTCTTTGATCGAATATTCAGTTTTATTTTGCAGGTATGAAATGAAATCATCGGTGACCTTTGCGAGCGAGACATCATTGATCAAAAGCTTTCTTTTTTCGATAAGCGAAAGGAGCAGGTCCATCGGACCTTCAAAAACCTCGGTTTTGATCTTAAAAATATGTTCCTGCATCATTTCGTGATTTTTTCCGCTACTTTTTTCAATTCCTCCGGTGTGGCTGGTGTTGCATTCATATAATTCATATCACGTTCACTATCCAGGGGTATAAGGTGAACATGGGCATGAGGAACACCAAAACCCATGACTTGTACACCAATTTTTTTTGGTTTTAATTTTGATTTTAGTATTTCCGCTAGTCTTTTAGCAGCTAAAAAAAGATTTTGATATTCTTTGTCTGGGATATCAAATATATAATCAGTATGTTTCTTTGGTATAAGAACTGCGTGTCCTTCTTTCAAAGGATTCAGGTCTAAAAATGCGAGAGAATCTTCATCTTCCCAAATCTTGTAGCTTGGTATTTCTCCTTTCGCGATTTTACAAAAGACGCAATTCTCCATATTATTTTTTCTTTTTGATCTCGATGCCGAGGTCGCGCAATTGTTCCGCCGAAACTTTGCCCGGAGCGCCTATCATCAAGTCCTTGCCCTCGCCGTTTTTGGCAAAGGCGATGACCTCCCGGATGTTCGGCTCGTTTTCGAGGATCATGACCATTCTATCCAAACCCCACGCGATGCCGCCATGCGGAGGAACACCGGTTTCAAATGCTTTGAGCATGTGCCCATATTCCTTCTCAATTTTTTCATCACTGAAATCCATGATCTCAAGAACTTTTCGCAAAGCTTCCGGCTTGTGGTTACGGATGCTTCCGCCGCCCGCTTCGTTGCCATTGAGCACCAGGTCGTATTGCGCCGCCATGATATTCTCGATATTTTTCTTATTCATCAAGTCATTCAGCGACTTCTCTTTTGTCGCAGAGAACGGATTGTGCGTGAATGTCCATTTGCCGTCATCCCCTTTTTCAAACATCGGAAAATCCACCGTCCATGCGAATGCGAGCAGGTCTTTGTCATTTTTGTCTTTCCTCAAATCCGGCTTGTCCGTTCCGTATTTTTCCATCGCTTCCTTGTAGGTGATCTTCGGAAATGGAATTTGCTGGATCTTTTTATGCGGATAGAGCTTGTGGACGACCTCGATGATCACTTTTTCATTCACATTCATCACATCTTCCTCGGTGGCGAAGCTCATTTCCAAATCCATCTGGGTGAACTCGGGCTGACGGTCGCCGCGAGAATCCTCATCGCGGAAACAGCGAGCAAATTGAAAATATTTTTCAAAACCAGCGGCCATGAGAAGCTGTTTGTACTGCTGGGGAGATTGCGGTAATGCGTAAAAATTTCCCGGCTCAAGGCGCGATGGCACGATGAAATCGCGCGAACCTTCGGCGGTCGCGTTGGTCAGATTCGGCGTTTCGATCTCGCAGAATCCTTCTTTTTCAAGGAGCGTCCGCACGAGCGTCATCACTTTGCTTCTGTTCCTGATATTTTTTTGCAATCGTGGCCTTCTCAAATCCAAATAGCGATGCGTAAGCCGCGTATCCTCGCCGATCTCCCTGCCGTCGCTTCTGACATCGATCGCCGGCGTGATCGCTTCATTTAAAATCGTGACGGAAAGCATTTCAATCTCAACCGAGCCGTTCACTTCGTCTTTATTGATCATTTTTTCCGGCCGGGCGTTTACTTTTCCGGTGACTTCCACCACCCATTCCGGCCGCACCGTGTTTGCGAGCTCGTGCGCTTCTTTGTGATTTGGCAATGCCACCATCTGCACCTTGCCGGACATGTCGCGCAGGTCGATGAAGATCAGCTTGCCATGATCTCGCCTGACATCCACCCAGCCGCAGACCTTCACCTCCTCTCCGACCTTTTTCGTCAATTCGCCTATGTATGTTCGTTGCATTTGCTTTATTTTAGCATTATTAAACAAAAAATACCCTTACAAAAAATCAAATGGTTTGATCTTTTGTAAGGGCGTTCTTTGACGCGGTGCCACCTTACTTTTTTCTTATTCCGAGGTTCTACTCACCCGAAGGTTTTCTTCCCCAAGCTCCACCGTGTTTGCGGTTTCAATGCTTATGGAGCGATTATACATGATTTGGATAATAAAGAATCCATTGACATATATAATATATAGTGATAAAATAAAACCACGTGTTATTTCATAAAAGGAGTTTCTCAAATGATAAGCCAAAAAGCCGCTGATTTTCTCTTGGAAAAGAACATCATCTCCATTGACGGCGAAGTAAACGGTGAAATGGTTGGTTATGTTCGCCGAAGCATCGGCTCGTTTTACACGAAGGGGTCACCGGATATCCTGATCCTTATCGATAGCAATGGCGGGAGCGTATCGGCAGGTCTTGATATCTACGACATGCTGTCGTTGTATCCGGGAGAAAAAACCGCCGTTGTTGTCAGTGCAGCATATTCGATGGCGGCAGTTATCCTTCAGGGATGCAGCAAACGCATGGCAACGAAGCACGCCTGGATATTGGTGCATAATATCAATAGCCGGAGCGTGAAGCTCGATGTCCTGCGAGACGAGAAAAAATTGGCCGATCTCTGTCGGACCATGGAGAAAGATCAGGAAAAACTCTACAATATCATCGAGAAACGAACCGGTAAGCCGAGAGATGTTGTCTTGGCGGCATTTGCCAAAGATGAACCTATGACGACCGACGACGCTTTATTATTCGGTCTTCTCGACGGTATCTGGGACAAGCCGCTCCCAAAATAAAAACGGCGCAGTGAAATCCACCGAAAAACTCGGTGGATTTTTTATTTATATCCTTCTGCCTGAATGGTAAATGCCTTGTGATACTTCCCTTTCAGCTTCATCAGTTGGTCATGGTTGCCGCTTTCAATGATTCTACCTTTCTCAAGAACATAAATGGTATCGGCATTTCTCACGGTGGAAAAGCGATGCGAGATGATGATGACCGTTTTGCCGGTGAAAAAATCATAGATCTTGCCGAAAATCTCAGCTTCGGACACTGCATCGATGGACGCCGTCGGCTCATCGAATACGACGACCGGCGAGTTGCGGTAAAAAAATCTGGCGATGGCGATCTTTTGCCATTGGCCGGTCGATGGCCGCGTGCCACCTTTGTATTTTTCGCTTAAAATTT
>Ga0335085_10009667_pt1 | contig 14518 bp, 10 predicted proteins | sample Lox_Sample_45_FD_206712 | JGI IMG/M metagenome (GOLD analysis project Ga0335085, IMG submission 206712) | Soil microbial communities from Loxahatchee National Wildlife Refuge, Florida, United States - Lox_Sample_4.5 | ecosystem: Environmental > Terrestrial > Soil > Wetlands | place: USA...
GATGCACTCACGTTTTCAATCGGTTTTGGTCGTTTTCGCCGCGGGCTTTGTCTTGGCGGCATGCTCGTTTTCAGCAAGTGCGCAGCAAGCCGGCTCCCGCGCGGGCGCGCCCGTGCCCACTGTAGTCACACCAGCCGCCGTTCCCGACGCCCCGACGCCGCAAATTGAATTGGCCGCCGTTGATCCCCAGTCCGGGCAAGCGCAGAACGCGCAGCGGCCAGTCGCGGGGAGCGAAAATCCGAAAAATGGATCCACGCAGAGCGCTTCGCTTCCCGCAGCGCAAACAGGCACCATCAGCGGAACAGCTACCGATGCGCAGGATGAGATCGTGCCCGAAGCCACGGTCGTGCTCGATGGCGCCAGCCCCGCCGACCACCGCCAGACCGTGGCAAATGACGACGGATGGTTCGAGTTCAAGGGCCTCAACCCGGGAGTCGCATATCACCTAACCATCAAAGCCAATGGATTTGTAAGCTGGGAATCGTCCGCCATAGTGCTTTCTCCCGGCCAGTTTCAAATTGTCCCCAATATCAAACTCGTGCTCGAAGGAGAGCAGACATCGGTGAAGGTCTACGCTTCTCCGGCGGAACTCGCGACCGAACAGGTCAAGATAGAAGAACAGCAGCGTATCTTTGGTATCATCCCCAATTTCTACGTCGTCTACGACTCGGCGAACGCGGCGCCGTTGACCGCAAAATTAAAATACAAGCTGGCATTGAAGGTCACCGCCGATCCCGTCACGATTGTCGGAGTGCTGTTTATGGCCGGGATCAACCAGACAGCGAGAGTGCCTGACTATCGACTAGGAGCAATTGGTTACGGAGAACGCGTAGGAGCCGTGGCGGCAGATGGATTCTCCGACATTTTCATTGGCGGCGCAGTTCTTCCCGCGCTGCTGCATCAGGATCCGCGCTACTACTATCAGGGCACGGGAACAATCGGTTCGCGGTTTATGCACGCGATCTCCTATCCATTCATCTGCAAAGGCGATAATGGACACTTGCAGCCCAACTACTCCACCATCGGGGGCGACCTCGCCTCAAGCGCACTTGAAAATCTTTACTACCCTCGCGCCGACCGTACCGGCAGCTGGGTAGCCGAAGAAGTGGCCATCAGTACGCTTGAGCGCACGGCGAGCAGCCTCGTACAGGAGTTTGTGCTCCGCAAGTTCACCTCCGGTCCTAAAAACAAAAACTGAAATCTCGCAGGAAAATCCGCTCGAATCAGCATTCGCGGCATTGTCTCAGTTTGAAAGCCTCGCGAATGGGCTCGACCGAGGCACAGGGCTGCTCTCGGGGCCGGGTCGCTTGTTGTAAACCCGCAAAGAGGTCGCATAAACTGAAGCTGTCGCTTTTTTCCTGAAAAGTCTGCCGGCGGAAGCGTTCGGGAAGGCTCCAGTAATCAATTCTCAACGATATACCTCATAGCCATTCTGTCTTCGTGGCAGAACGCACGGATCGAATACTGTTTCTCAAGGTGAGTGAATGGGGCAGAAGTTTTTTCGAATTGCTCTGCGGCTTTCTTTCGTGACGGCCATTTTAGCTCCAACTTCATGCCTCATCGCTCAGGGCGCCTGTCCACCAACGGCGTCTAAGCCTGCTGTCAACCAATCACAAGCCGGGATTCCAGATTCTCCGGCACCGCAAATCGAGCTGGCTGTCGCCTCAAATCCTCAAGCCGGGCAGGCGCAGAATGCCCAGCAGCCCTCCGCCGCAACTGCCCCGCCTTCAGGCAGCTCGGCACAAAGCCCGCAGAACTCCGCTCAACAGATGGATACGCAAGAAAGCCAACGCCAGAAAGCCGCGGAAGAGGTTGAGGAAGAGGAACATCAACGGATCGCGAGAATCGTGCCCGCGTTCAACGTGACTTACCACAGCGATGCCGTTTCTCTTAACCCTGCGCAGAAATTCGAGCTGCAATTCCGTGCCGCCATCGATCCCTACACCTTTTCGATCGCGCTAATCGTCGCAGGCCTTGGCGAGGCCGAAAATGCCAACAGCGGCTTTGGCTGGGGCCCCAGTGGATTTGCAAAACGCGCCGGTGCCGCTTACGGCGATAACGTGATCGGCCACACGTTCGGCAACGCGATTCTGCCTTCCTTACTCCACCAGGACCCGCGTTATTTCCGTCTCGGCCACGGCTCCATCCCCCACCGTTTCTTCTACTCCATCGCTACCGCGTTTATCTGCAAACACGACAACACCGGCAAGTGGGAGCCCAACTATTCCAACGTTCTGGGCAACATGATCGGCGGCGAAATCTCCACGCTCTACTATCCCAAAAGCAAGAGCAACGCCGCCCAGGCAATCGACACCGGCTTGACGGTTACCTTCGAGGGCGCCTTTGGCTCGGTACTCCAGGAGATCTGGCCAGACATTTCGCGAAAGTTCTTCCACAGGGATCCAACCCACGGCCTCGACGCCCAGCAGGCCGCCGAGAGCCGGAACAACCACAAGAGCGGCAAGCCTGCCCGGCAGTAGACCCGCGACAATCCGGCGACTGCTTCGGCCCGGGCCTATGCGTTCACTTCCGCATGCGAGAGAGCGTATGGTTGGGCGGGAATGGACGGCGCGGAGGGTAATAGATCTCCTGGGCAGGAATCGAAAGCGTCTCGCGCTCAGGATAGCGCAGCGCCGTCAGATGCCCCCCGTACGCGCATCCGGTGTCGATATTGACGGTGTTGTTGAGCCACATGGGTTCGCTTACAGGCGTGTGCCCATGCACCACCAGCGCTTTGCCACGATACCCCTTCGCCCAATTTTTGCGGATCGGGAAACCCGTCGCATCCCTCTCGCCCGTCAGTTCGCCGTGCAAAGCAAAGGCGCGAGCTTCAGGCGTTGAGCGGCCCTGCAGATCCTCTTTTAGCCCTGCATGCGCAATCACCAGCCGGCCCGAGTCCAGCAGCAGATGAGTCGGTAGCCCATGGACAAAATGCGCCACTTCGGCGCGAAACTCCCTGGGCTCGCGCGCCAATTGCTCCAGCGTTCGCGCCATGCCCCGAGAAACCTGCATCACGCCGCCTGTCATCGCGCGCACCAGTTCCAGATCGCGATTGCCGGCCACGCACAGCGCCGTGCCCGCTCGTGCCATGCCCATCACCAGCCGCAATACCTCCGGCGCTGCCGGGCCCCGGTCCACCAGATCGCCCGTGAATGCCAGCGTTCTTCCCCGCGGCGGAGCCACGGCAAACTCATCCCGCTGCCGGCTCACGCGGTAGCTCATCGCATCGAGCAGCGCCAGCAGTTCCTCCAGGCAGCCATGCACGTCTCCCACAATGTCGAAACGCCCGCGCGCGTCGTGCATAGCCAGGGGATTCCAGGTTTGCGCAAAATGGCTCCGCGAAGCGAAACTCCGCTTCTCCGTGCCGCGCATCTTTGACCCTCGCCGCGCCATCGTTTACCAGTTTAGAGCAGTCATTGCAACATCTGTGCGGTATGATGCAGGCGTTAAGAAAAACGCCGCCGGAGTGCCGCTTGAACTGGGTGCCCCGGTCGTGGAGGATAAAGGAACTTCATGGACAGCACTCCGCTTTTCACGCTCATGATCATCGTCCTCGGCATCGTCGCGATTTTTGTGCTCATCACAGTGCTCAAAACCATGTACACGGTGCGCACCTACTCGGCCGGCGTGGTCGAGCGCTTCGGAAAATTCAACCGCATCGCGCGTCCCGGCCTGCAGTTTCTCGTTCCCTACTGTGAAACCGTGCGCTTCGTCGACCTGCAGGTCCGCCAGGCCGTGGTCAACGTCGAAACCAAGACCAAGGACAACGTCTTCGTCACCATCCCCGTCTCGGTCCAGTACCAGGTCGTTGAATCCAAGGTCTTCGACGCTTACTACAAGCTGAGCGATCCGCAGCGCCAGATTGAGAGCTACGTCTTCAGCTCGATCCTGGGTCATGTGCCCACGCTCACCCTCGATGAAGCCTTCGAGCGGCAGCAGCAGATCTCCGCCGCCGTCAAGAAAGACCTCGACGAGGTCATGGACACCTTTGGCTACAACATTCTGCGCGCCCTGGTCACCGACATCGTGCCCGATGCCAAGGTAAAGGCGGCCATGAACGACATCAACGCCGCGCAGCGCGAGCAGATCGCTGCCCAGGCCCGCGGCGAAGCCGAAAAGATCATGAAGGTCAAGCAGGCCGAGGCCGAAGCCGAATCGAAGGCCCTCCAGGGCGATGGCACCGCCCGCCAACGCCAGGCCATCATCAAGGGCCTGCAGAACTCGGTGGAAGAGTTCAAGAGCGCCGTCGAGGGTTCCACCGCGCAAGACGTGATGGCGATGGTCCTCATGACACAGTACTTCGACACCATGCGCGAGGTGGGCATCTCGGGCAAATCCGCCACAATCCTCCTGCCCAGCTCGCCCGGCACGGTGAACGATTTGATGACGCAGATTTTGGCCGGCTTCCAGGCCGCGAAGACGCAGTGAACCAGGGAACGAGCCGCACGGTTCGCGGAACCGGAAAACTCGAAATCCATCACCAACTTTTTGCAGAAAAATTCCTCCAACTCGCTACACTGGTCTCAGGCTGAGGAAGCGAGAGAGTGGCGCCGTGCCCCGTCGTGTTTCCAGCGCTGCTTGCCGAAAGCTAAAGTCGTCCAACAAGTCCTTTATTTAGACGATTTTGCTGGTTAAGTCATCTGCTTTCAATGGGTTAGAGTAAAAGGTGAAAGGTACAAGTGTCTGAAATCAAACCACTTAACCCCTAAAAAAGGGGGGTGGGGGGTAGGTGCTGGGTACAGACCGGGCACATAGCTGACAGATTGGACCGGGGAAAAACCTGACAGGCGAAGTGTGCATTCGACTGCACTGGAATTCAGTCTTGGACCCCGGCTCACACCGCTAGCTCGCTGACTTGCTGCTCTTCGAACTCCTCATTCAGCCACTTGCTGAACGCTGCAAACTCCTCGTCGCGGCCGAGAAAATCGCGCACCATTTCTTTTCCGGGTTTCGATCCGCCCTGTTCCAGCACGGTCTTGCGGTAACGTTCGCCGGCCTCGCAGCCCAGCAAATCCTGCTCGTCGAACTGCCCGAAGAAATCGAGAGCAATCACCTTGTCGAACATATACGTGTAGTAGTTCGACGAGTAGCCGGTGAGGTGCCCAAAGCTCGCGTACATCTTGTTGCCTTCGAGCCATGTCCACGTCTGGAACTGCTTGTACAGCTCGCGCGCCACTGCGTCCGGATCAAGCCCGGCCGGCTCGCGGTCGTGCAAATCGAGCGAGAGCGTCGTGTAGTAGAGCTGCGACCGCACCCAATCCGCACGCCCGAACGAGCTCGCTCGTTTCAGGTTTTGGATAAGTTCAGCGGGAAGAACCTCGCCTGTTTCGTAATGTTTGGCGAAGGCCTGCAGCAGTTTCTCGTCGCGGAAGAACTCCTCCAGCATCTGCGACGGCACCTCGACGAAATCACCCTCTGTAGCAAACCCCGAGAGGCCTGCCCACTCCGTGTTCCCGCCCAGGATCGCATGCATCAAATGCCCAAATTCATGGAAAAAGGTGACGACATCCGAATACTGAAGCAATCCTGGATCCTTCTCATCCGGCTGAGGGAAGTTGCAGATCAAGCCCGCCTCAGGCAGCGCCCTTCCGCGCACGCCCGTCACCACCGGCGTAGCAGAAAACCACTTGTTCTTGCCTTCGCGCGGATGCATGTCAAGATAAAACCGGCCTGCCAACCGCCCGCCATCGAAGACATCAAACACTGAAACCGCCTCGTGCCATGCCGCCGCATTCGACCGCCGGAACTCCACCTTAAACAATCGCGCCGCCGTTTCCAGCACGCCGGCCTCCACCTTTGCATAGGGAAAATACGGCCGCACCGACTGCGAGTCGAAGTCGAACCGCGCCCTCCGGAACTGTTCGTACCAGTAGCCGCGGCCGGCCAAATCGATTTCGGACAGTCCCGGCGCTCGGCCTCGCGCAAACTTCAGCACCAGCTCGTGCTCGTGCCGCGCGCCCTCGCGGCTCGACTCATCGAGTCTCGCCAAAAAAGTGCGCACGTTCGCCGCCGACTCCATCATCTGGTCGGCCGTCGCCAAATCGGCCCAGCTGCGGAAACCCAGCACGCTCGCAATCTCCTGCCGCGTGGCCAGCAGATCGAGCAGGAGCTGCCGGTTCTCTGGATACGCCCGCGTGTTGTACGCCAGAAACATGCGCTCGCGCAGCGCCGCGTTTGCGGCGAAGGTCATCACCGGCATCATGTCCGGCGGATCGGTGGTCAGCGTCACTTGCTCCCTGCCGTCTTCGCCCTTTTGCGCCGGATGCCGCGCGATGTAATCCGCGGGCAATCCCTCCAGCTCTTCGGGCGTGGCCACAATCGTCTTTGCGCCCTCCTGGATGTTGCGGCTGAACTCGAGTGAAAGCCCCGTGGCCTTCTCGTGCAGCGCCTGCAAACGGTCGCGCGTGGCCTGGTCCTTGTCCACGCCGGCCAGCCTATACCCCAACAGCGTGCGCTCCACATAGTGCTTTGTTGCCGCAATCGCGCCGTCCAGGTTGATCGCCGCCAGCGCGTCATATACGTCTCGATTAAGGCTCAACGCACTCCCCGCGATCGCCACGCGCTGTGCCTCCATTTGCGCCTGGTCGCGCACGGCTTTATCGGCGGCCACGGAGTTCAGAATCCCCGCCTGCGCTCCAGCCAGGCTCAACTCCTGGATCGCCCTGTCGTAGAGCAGCAGAGAGTTCTCCGGCGTGCGCGCGCCCACGACGGCCTTGAGCGCCGCAAGCGCCTCTTCGTGCGCCGCCAGCCGCGCGCTTACCCATGCGGTCAGCGCCTCGGCTGACGTGGCTCCGTCGGCCTCCCACACGTGAATGTCCTGCCCGGCTGCGGTCGTGCGCATTTCTGTAGTCATTGCGGGAAAATCCTCCGAAACTTTAGAGTAACAAGGCGATTCACCACGCGCCGTTTGGCTGACTTTCTAAGGTGTTTGGGCGCCCTATCCTAAATGTGCGGCGCGCTAAGGGCCGAATTTTGGGTGGAAGGCGCCGCGCCAGTGGCCCAGCCCGCCCCGAATTTCGCGCCAAACCCCATCCCCAGCCGCCAAGGGGGTAAATCTCGTGGTCCGTAATGGCAATGTTGCCCAAATTCCCGGTTGCATTGCTGGCAAAACCCCTTTAAGATGCGTCAATTGAAAGGAATGTCCCTCGCGGTCTCCAGAACGGCGGAAACGTTGCCACCAGCGGCCGCGGTTGTACCGCGCCTGCGGGTAAGCAAGCTCTGCGTGTCTGTTGAAGGCGCCACGCCGGCGGAGCTATTCGCCCACGCCGATAGCGCCATTAACGACTCTGTTTTCATCGAGTTCCGCCTCGATTTCCTGCCCAAACCGGCCGCTGCTCTGGCCGGTCTCAAGGCCTTCCTCGACCGCCGCCGAGATGCTACCGCCATCGTGACCTGCCGCCGCAAGTCCTTTGGAGGCCACTTTACTGGCTCCCTGAACTCCGAGCTCGAAATCCTCCAGAAAGCCGCTGAAGCCGGCTGCCACATCGTCGACCTTGAAGTTGAGTCGGCCGAGCAGGCCACCCGGCCGCAACTAGCCAAGTTCCGCGCCGCCCTTAGCGCCGCCGGGGCGGTCCTCCTTATCAGCTCGCACGACTTCACGCGAACCCGCCGTCTCGAGGGTCTCGAACAGACCGCCCAGCGTATCGCTGCCTTCGATCCCGAATTCGTCAAGGTCGTCTCAACGGCGCGCAGCCTGGCCGACAACCTTGCCATCCTGGGCTTGATTGAGAACCAGTCGCTCAACACTCACGTGGTGGGCATCGCCATGGGCGAGGAAGGCCTCATCAGCCGCGTCCTCGGTCCACGCGCAGGCGCTGCCTTCACCTTCGCCTCTGCCTCCGAGGGAGCTGAAACCGCGCCTGGCCAGGTTTCCGCGCGCACCCTCCTCGACCTCTACCGCCTCGACCAGATCGATCAAGCTACGCGTATCTTCGGCGTGGCCGGCAATCCTATCGCCCACTCCCTTTCACCGCTCATGCACCTCACGGCCTTCCGCCGTGAAAACGTCAATGCCGTCATGCTTCCGCTCAAGGTCCGCGCCCTCGACGACCTGCTCACCGTAGTCCGCGACCTGCCACTTGACGGCGTCGCCGTTACCATGCCGCTCAAGCAGGAGGTCCTGCCTCACCTCGCCAACATGGACCCGCTCACCGCCCGCATCGGCGCCTGCAACACACTACGCACTGGGGCCGACGGCAAGCTCTACGGCTTCAATACCGACGTTGCCGGTGTTGTGCGTCCGCTGGAAAAACGCATGCGCCTCAAAGGCGCGCGCATTCTGGTTCTGGGCGCGGGCGGCGCAGCCCGTGCCGCCGTCTTCGGCCTGGTCGAGCAGGGTGCTGAGGTTTTCATCGTCAATCGCACCCACGAGAAGGCCGTCGCCCTCGCACGCAAAGCCAAGGCCCACGTTCTGAAGCAGAATGCCCTCGCCAAGAGCAAATTCGACGCCATCGTCAACACCACGCCCTGCGGCATGACCGGCATCAAGCAGCCGCTGCCCATCAAAGAAAGCGAGATGAACGCCTCGCTGGTCTTTGACCTGGTCTACACCCCGCTGGAAACCCCGCTCCTCAAGCTGGCCCACGCCCGCGGCCTCACCGTGATATCCGGCATCGAGATGTTCGTCCAGCAGGGCGCCCGGCAGTTCGAAATCTGGACCGGCAAGCCCGCCCCGGAAAACGAAATGCTCCGCGTCGTGGAGCTCGAATTGCGCCGCCGCACGCAATAACCCGATCACTCCGCTAGCTCGACTGTCTCTATCGCGCTACCCTTAACCTCGGAGGGTACTTCCATGCGCGCAGCCGTCTTTGACTCCACATCCAACGCCGCTCCCGGCGCCTGGCTCTCCATCGAAGAGATCCCGCGCCCCGAGCCGCGGCCCGGTGAAGTGCTGCTCAAAGTCATCGCCTGCGGCGTCTGCCGCACCGATCTCCACATTGTCGAGCGCGACCTCAGGCCGCTGCACCCACGCATCGTCCCCGGCCATCAGATTGTTGGGGAAGTTGTCGATGCTGCAGTTGGGGGCGCAGCCGCGACCCTGCCCATCGGCACGCGGGTGGGCGTTTCGTGGATTGGCGGCGTCGACGGCGATTGCTGGTACTGCCGCCACAACATGGAGAACCTCTGCGGCCGTCCTGTCTTTACCGGCTATTCGGTCAACGGCGGCTACGCTGAATTCGCCGCGGTTCGCGCCGATTTCGCCAATCCCCTCCCCGCCGGCCTCGATCCCGTTCTCGCTGCCCCGCTGCTCTGCGCCGGCGTGATCGGTTTCCGCAGCCTGCGGGTGGCGGGCGTCGAGCGCGGTGAGCGCGTCGGCCTCTACGGCTTCGGCAGCTCAGCCTCGCTTGCCATTCGCGTCCTTCACACCTGGAATTGCGAGGTCTACGTCGTCACCCGTGGCGAATCGCACCGAAAGGCCGCCGCCTTGCTCGGCGCCGCATGGGTCGGCGACGAAGACTCCCGTCCTCCTGTTGAACTCGACCGAGCTATTACCTTCGCGCCCGCCGGCAAGGTTGTCGTCAGCGCGCTCGCTGCACTTCGTAAGGGCGGCATCGTCGCCATCAACGCCATTCACCTCGACCAGATGCCCGCCTTCGACTACGACCGTCTGCTCTGGGGCGAACGCCAGCTACGCAGCGTCGCCAACATGACACGCCAGGACGCCCGCGACTTCCTCACCCTTGCCCGCGACCTCGATTTTCGTCCTGACGTACAGACCTTCCCGCTTGACGATGCCAACCGCGCCCTTGAAGCCGTCAAGCACGAAACCGGCCTGGGCTCCGCCGTCATCGTGCTGTAGCGTGAAGCAGGAACGCACCTTCATCGTCATCTTCATACGCTCGAAGAGAAACGTGCACGTTAGGATTGAGTTCTCTCCGCGAGCGTTTCATTATCCATTGTCTTTTCGCGCCTTGCCACGGTAGGAAGTGTCAGGGAAAACAGCGCCGCAACGGCCGTGATCAACGCTGAAATCAGGTAGGCACGGGTGAAGACTCCTTGGGGCTCGGCGATCACCCCGGCGACGACTGGTCCGACGGTCTGGCCAACTGCGGAGAATATGAAGGCGAAAGACAGCGCATGGGCAACCCTGGAGGGTTCAAAATAGTCGCCCATTGCAGTGACCACGATGGCCACCGAACCAAAGATCGAGAATCCAAACAAAAGAACCGAGACGAAAATCGCGCCATTACCCAGTTTGAAGCCAGCAAGCGCAAAGGCAACGGTATAAACGCCGAAGACTACGGCCAGACTGTACCGGCGCCCGATGCGATCAGAGAGCGCGCCAAATCCTACACCGGAAAAGAGACTGCAAATTCCCATCCAGGACCAGTAGAAGCCCGCGGTCGTTTCGCTAAGGCCGTACTCATGGATCATGCTGAACACGATAAAGGCGCCATAAATCGCTGAAGTCACGCCAACAACCATGTAGAGAAAACTCAGACGCGCCAAGGCTCCAGGGGCGCCAGTCAATTTCCCGGCCCCAGACACACTTTCGAGTGCTGTGGGAAGCCGATTTTCCGGTTGAAGTCCTAATTCCCGGGGATCATTGCGCAGCAACATGCCGGAAATGGCTGCAACGGCAACTCCGATCAGCCCCAATGTAATCCATCCAGAACGCCAGCCATCGATTCCATCGACGCGATTGAAATGGGGAATCAGGACTCCCGCCAAGACGATGCCCAGGCCGTTGCCGCACAGCACGATGCCGGTCGCCTTGCCGCGTTCCTCATTCGAGAACCACCAGGTTAGCAGCGCCATCATGGCAATATTCGCCACTCCTGTGCCTAAGCCGGTCATCGTGAAACAAATCGCCAGGGAGAGAAAAACATGGCATCGGCTCATCATCAGCAAAGAACCACCAACAAGCAGCAACCCGGCCACGATGTTCAATCGCGGACGATATCGGCGCACCAGGAACGGTGACAGAAACATTGCAATCAGGTAACCGCCAAAGTTGCAGGTGCCCATCAGGCCCATCTGGGCGGAGCTCAGATGCACTCCCGCTTGCATACCCGGTAACTGCATCCCGAAGGCAAAACGGCCCAGCCCAATGGCGGCCATCAGCACCGGGACACCGGCAGCGACCACAACCCAGCGGTAGCTCTCAGTTCTGAATCTACCCATGACTCATTTCTCTGCAGTCGATCTTGGTTATCTGCGTTTCTTCTCCTTCTTCGGCTGCGGCTTGGCCGCCTTCTTCTCTCCCGGCTCTTTCCCGACGGGAATCGGCGCCATGTCTGGCCCGATGCGCTCGACGCGTGTATCGATCATTTCGTAGTTGATCGTTCGCGGAGCTACTGGCCGCGTGATGCCGGTCGCGGGATCGGTGGTGACATCGTTGCTGCCCGCAATGAGAAAGCTGAACGCGGGAACGTGCTGTGGTGAGTTACCTGCCGTCGTCTGGGTTATGACGCGCACCGGCAGAAAACCCTGAATGGGATGCAGACGGAAGGCTGTTTCATAGCGGTGGTGCTTCGTGCTCCACGTAAATACGCGCACCTGGTCGAAATCGAAAGGCAGTCCTGACTTGAGCGGCGCCATCACGGTCAGGTATTCGGGAACCTGGTGATCCGGCGTACTGGCCTGGGGGTCGGTCACTTTGGTCAGCATCCAGCAGCCCACAAACCGCTGGTTTTCGCCGTATTGCGCAACGTCGTCGGGCACATTCACATCCACGCGGTTGCCGAGCAGCCAGCCGACGCGGCCCTGCGCGTCGCGCGCCAGCCACCAGTCTTCCATCACCGGCGGTTCACTGCCGGGCGCGGCTGCGGGCGCTGTTCGCTGCGGAGCAGCCGATTTCGCGGTGGTCGCGGGAACAGGCGATTTCAGGGCTGTCGCGCTCTTGCCTCCCTCAGGGGATTTCGCCGCGCTGGCGGCCGGGAGCGGCCCAAAGACCTCCGCCGCTTTCTTCGGAGCCGACGCCCGCGCCAATAGTTGCACCGTGGAGTTCCCGGCCAACAGGTAAAAGCGCACCGTCTCGCGGCCGGGAAGAAGGTGCATGGAGAGGTCGTCGCGAAGGGTGCCCGTGGCCTCCAACGGATCGTTCTTGTGCTCTTCTGCCAACCGCACAAACGCATCGTAGGTCTTGGCATCGATCACTGCGTGCTCTTCAATCCAGCCGATCTCGTTCTTTTCCGTCTTGACCTTGAAAAAGCGCCGGCCGCTTTCGAGAACCTGGAGCGGCTGGCCGTTGACCACCTCGCACACGCGATTCGAAACCGGCGCGACGCGGTCGTGGAGATACGTCTGGCGCACAGAGACATAAACCATCTCATGCTGCTCGTGGTGGAACCGCCCGCAGCCCGAAATCGGAACAAGAGCCCACACCATCACGAGAAACAGTGCACTGATAGTCCGGACGCGCCGGAGGAGATTGACAAGTAAGATTGGGAAGCGAATGAGCACGGCCCGTGGCGTTCCCCCTGAGAATAGCACTACATGAGTTTTATAGGTCGGCTTTGAGGTGCCAAGCCGTTATTCAACTTGGAACCGTAGCCCAAATAACTCAGGCAACCGCCCAGAACTGGTTGGAATTGGAGCCGCTGCTAGCTCTGAGCAGCACCTTCTGGCCCCCGAACACCTGAGACCCGTTCTTACGGCAGCGCTGCTACCGCAATCGCTCCGACTGGGTCAGTACCGGTGGTAGAGGTGATTGCGGCGGTCAGCGTTCCTGAGCTCATGGTGTAGGCTTCAAGGTCCGGATCGCCGCTCGAAGTCGACCCGCCCGTAGACACTGCCAGTACAAAATTATCGTCGCTATCCTCGGCGAGGCCCATCGGCATGATGCCGGCGGTAATGCTGCTGTTTGCCGTGATCGTGTATGTGGAGTCTGAATAAGTGATGGTAAAGCTCTTGACTACTCCAGTGGCGGTGTTGCCGTCGCCGCTTGCCACGTACACGTAGGTGCCATCGGCGGCAGGCAGAATCGCATGGGGCGCCAGACTGCCGCTGGCGATCGGCGAGCCGGAAGCTTGGGTAAGTGTTCCGCTGAGGGAGCTGTAATTGAAGACGCGTCCGCCGCCGGAGGATCCGGAATTTGCCAGCGTCTCGCCGACATAGAAAAGCCGCTCGCTCGGATCTACAGCCACCGAGAGGGCGGAGCCGCCGCTGTACGACACTCCGATCGTTCTGGCCGTCGATCCCAACGGATTGGTATTGCCCGATGTAAAGGGAACCGCGATCGTACCACCGCTGCCCAAGGCCACGAAAAGATAATCGGCGTCGGGAGATAGCACCATCTGATTCACTGAGGCATTGGAGATGTTGAAAATCTGATTTTCTGAAGTGCCCGTGTATGCGCCACTCGACGAGGAGATCGAGTATGCATTCAACTCCACCTCGCCGCTGGAAACGATATAGGCGTCAATCAGCCACGAGCCACTTACCTGCATGGCGGCGGGAATATCGGACGAAATCGGACTACCGCTGTTACCAAGAGTTAAAGCGCCGCTTGTTCCAATGGTGTAAAGGTAAATGCCGCTTGTCGTGCCTACATAAAGAAAATCCCCATTCGGCGCAATGGCGATGGAGTACGGCGCCGACGCAAGCGTATAAGGGCTGCCGGAAACCGCTACCAGCGTGCCGGAGGAAATATAGTAACCCGCCAATTGATCGGTCGTCTGATTGAGCACATAAAAGATGCCGCTGGACTCAGTCGTCGGCGTGGTCGAGCCGGACGAGGTTGGCGCGTCCCAAAAACCAGCGCACCCAGCCACGAACACGGCGGGAATCAGAAAAAGCGCGGCCCAAAGTGTCGTCTTCATGCTTGCTCCTTGGGCGCCGCCGATCCGCAACCTGCACGTTCCGGAGCGATCCGCAAGAGAATTCAGTTACCAGCTTATCGTTTGGGGCGCCTTTTGCCCCAGACCTTTTCGCGAGGCGCGGACGAAGAAAGCCCTCACTGATAAGACGCGAGTTGAATGGATTCCGCTTGGCTCCGCCGGAGATAAAAAGAAATCCTTTAGTTCGGCCGGCGGCCAGAGGCCGCGCGACGGCGGAAGCCCTCATCGACGGGCTGGCGCCCCTTAAACCCCGCTTCAACGGTGTGCCAGTGCTTAATGGCCGGCTCGCCCATCTGCCAGCACAGCAGGACGACCTGGTCGTCGACGCGACAAGGAAAGTCGAGGAGGCCGGACTCCAGATCCTTCACCTGAACGCCGATGGCATCGATTTCGGCAATACTCTCCTGGAGCTTCTTGAGGTGAGAGTCTCTTTCGGCGCGCTGCCTGGCGATGCCCGCGCTTTTGACCAGCATGCCACCGGAGAGATAGATGCGCTGCGCGAGCTTGCTGAGACCTGAATCGATCTCCTGCGCTGAACGCTGGCTCTCCATGGCGCGCTTGAGCAGGGATTCAAGCACTGGGAGCAGAGATTGTGCTTCTTCGAGAGTGAAGGTTTTCATCGGAGAGCCCCTGACTGCTAACAGAATACGACGAAACGGGTGAAAATGCGCCAATGAAGGCGCAGCCAGCAATCCAGCAGTAATCATGAACTGGCAGTGGCAATGCGGCAAAGGAAA
>Ga0335085_10009668_pt1 | contig 14518 bp, 9 predicted proteins | sample Lox_Sample_45_FD_206712 | JGI IMG/M metagenome (GOLD analysis project Ga0335085, IMG submission 206712) | Soil microbial communities from Loxahatchee National Wildlife Refuge, Florida, United States - Lox_Sample_4.5 | ecosystem: Environmental > Terrestrial > Soil > Wetlands | place: USA: Florida...
ACGGCATGACGGCGCTCTTCGAGCCCGACGCGGTCGTCGACATTGGCGGAGGAACCTTCCTGCGCGGCCAACCGGCCATCCACGAATTTTTCACCAATCTTCAAGTCACGGGCTTCGGACCGGAAAAACGACACTTCCAGTTCGGAGAACAACGCCCAGCCCTCATCTGCGGCGATCTGGCCCTCACCTCAACCCGCAGCCGCGACGGCAACATCACCACAGAAGTAGCCCGCCGCCAAAAGGACGGAACCTGGCTATGGGTGATCGACAGATATTCCGTCAATTGGTGAAGAGAAGGCGTGCCGTGACTAAGCGCTCCGTCGCGCAAAACTTTAGGGAGTGTCCCATGTAGGGCGGACACTCCTGTCCGCCAAACCTAAACGAGCAGAGAAGCCGAAGTCCGAAGTCCGAAGTCCGCTCTGTCATCCCGAGCGAAGTCGAGGGACCTTGTGCCCCCCTGCAGCACCACCGGCCCAGAAAGGAGTTCTCACCTTGCTCCTCCCGAAGCCTGACGCCTGAAGCCCGAAGCCTTTGGGTGGCGCAGCGCTTCAGCGCTGCGAACAGAGTTGAATGATGAAGCGCTTTAGCGCCCGAGGGACTTAAGCACGAAGAGATGCGTCCATGTAGGGCGGACATTCCTGTCCGCCAAAGCCCAAAACGATCCCGAGAAGCCCGAAGCCCAATCAACTCTGTCATCCCGACCGGAACAGATCATCGCGAAGCGATGATCTGTGGAGTGGAGGGACCTTGCGTTCCTTGCGGTAAGGAGTCGCAGCCCCTCACAGAAGGTGCGCGTCCCCATCTTTGTCGCGCGCTTTCCGACGTTTGGCTGCGGATCCCCTGCCGGGTGGCCCAGCCTCGATTTTCTCCGTGGATACAATCACGACAGAGGGTGCCCCGTCCTTGCGTTTTTTGCAAGGGCGGGTGACGATGCTGCCGACGCTGTTGTCTTTCAGCGCTCATTGCGCCGGCGATCGTGGTTCCCGCCCTTTGCAAACTGCGCAAAGGACGGGGCACCCCCGTTTTGTTGGTGCCAGCAAAACCAAAAGCCTGGGCCACCCGTCAGGTAACTCCCCGTTTTCGACGTCATCCTGAGCGAAGCGAAGAATCTCGCGGGCAGTGGGGCCTTCCTTTGTGTTCCTTCGTGTCCTCTGTGGTGAAAGCCTTTGCCCGAAGCCCGATCTACTCTGTCATCCCGAGCGAAGTCGAGGGACCCCGGGTTTGCACGTAGTACCGGCGGCCCTAAAGGGAATTCTCACGATGGCCGGCTTTTGCCCGAAGCCCGAAGCCTGACGCCCGAAGCCTTTGGGTGGCACAGCGCTTCAGCGCCCGAGGGACACCCATCTTTGACAACCTCGCAGCCGAGAAAACCGGTGAACGTCCCGTCTGTCCCCAGGTTTCCCGCCAGATCGCGGATTAAGCTTGACAAGGACAAGCAACTAAAGTAACACTTGCTGTCTCCTCAGCGCCTCAACGACTAACGCCACTAACTCTTGCTAGCTATGGGGTGATCGTTCCAAGAATATCCAATTGGAGAGGTCAAGCCTATGAGCACAATCAACCGGATATCCTTCGCCTTGCTGTTAGTCTGCGGGAGTATTTTTGCCTCGGCTCAATGCCAAACCTGCACCGGGGACTTTAATGCACCGGTAGGTTTCTACGGATCTGTTTTTTGTATCAAAGCAAACCACTGTCCCGCTGGCGGCCCTCCACGATCGCAGCCTTTTCTCGCTTCCGAAAATCCGGGGATTGTGCCGGAACAACATTCTGGGAAGCTTCTTGTGAAGGCAGTTCTTCACAATTCTCCGGCTGAACACGCCGGTATCAGGCCAGGGGACGAAATACTGTCGATAAATGGACTGCCGCCCGGTTCCCCGCAGTGCAGTAAGGGTTGGTCAGATAGTGAAGGATTCTCAAGCCTTATGTTGCAACGCGGATCAAAGGAACTGTCACTGCACGTCCGGACAGCACCACTGATATCGATGATCGGTTCGCAGAGTCTAGCCCTATCGTCCTCGGGTCAACGAGATTCTTTCCAACTAGCTGCGCCTTTCACTTTCGGGCTGCGATGGCGAGCCCGACGTGGCTACCTCGAAATTTCGCAGATTTTGCCGGGTTCCCCGGCAGATGCTGCTGGTTTGAAGGTTGGCGAGACGATTCTTTCAGTAAACGGAATTCCAGTAGGAGAACTGAATGGCAGCTATGCTGTTTCGGACAGCGACGAGCCAGAAGATATCCGGTTGGAAACCCTAGATAACACTTTGAGGAAAACAGTCTTGCTTAGGTCTCGCGGAATCGCACAGATATTGTCGATACCGGAGCCGAGACCGGATGCTCGAAAAGTTGACCAAGCTTCGTTGGCAGAAGCCCAATTAAGCGCTGGGCTGAAGTAAGACCAAATGTTAACCCGTGCGGCGATCTTATTCGGACTTGTGGGGGCTCTTTGCATTTCTGCCTTTTCGGAGCCCCCACATCCGATTCCACTAAGCAGCGAAGCGCATACCCCTGCCGAGCTTCTATATGAAAGCTATCAATTGAGCCAGGGTCTTATACCGCCTGAAAGAGCGGTGCTATTAAATTACCTTTCCCGAACCGCTGGGGAGCATAGGCTAGAGTTTACGTCCCGATGGGCCGATGAAAACTACCGCTTAGCCCAACGTTTGCCACTAGACTGGAATCGCGTCGCCATCGAAAAAAATGCAATAGTGGCTTTATCCTACGTACAACCAAGACGCGCATTAGCGCTTCTTCGCACGATGGACCTCCCAGTCAGCAACGGTGACTTTGGTTTTCCAGAGGACGTTCGATCAGATGCCGCGACCATCGTTTTTATGAACTACTGGAATGTTAACAAACTACACGGAGTTCAAGCGCTTCGAACAACCGCCTTATATTTGGGACAAACTGGCGAATACCCATATCGCGGGATCGGGGTTGTTATTTCGGATATCAGTAGGGGCTCTCGACATGAGGCTGGGGGCATTCCAACGGCAGCACAGAATCTCCTGCTTGACGCTTACTCAGCCTATCAAAACGGGTCAAAGTTCGGAATTGAGAACGATGACTTTGTGGATTTCCTTCAAAAGCTTCGCCCCATATTGCCCAGTCCGATGTTTAGAAAAGGATTGGAATTGGCAGTTGATCGCCTCCTCGACAAGAACAAGACCACGGAAAAACAGGTGTATAGCGCGGCCATCCAAACCGAAAATGGGTTTGCGAGTTTCCACAGCCGGCAAGACAAGCTTTTGTATGATCTCCTGCCGCTGATCCGAGAAGTTGATTCGGACTGGGCCGTTCAGCTCATTCAGCAAAATCCTGTTTTGGCTCAAGCTGGCGGCCACTCAGGAAAGGAGATCACGTCAGAAGGAACAGCTACGCCAGGCGAGATAGATTCCGCAGCGATGGAGTCTCCGAGTGCACCCAGCTACGGAATTCAGGAGGCGCGCGCTCAGGGGGCGGGCGAGCTTGCCGGAGATAACCCTTCTGGTGCACTGAAGTTAGCACAGTCGATTTCGGACCCCGCCCTGAGAACGGTAGCGCTGGCAAACATTGCACGGAGTGTGGGACCATCGGATCCCGGACGTGCGAAAGAGTTGGAGGAAACGATCAAGAACACTATGCCAACGATTAGCGGAAGTGAAGACAGGCTGCAAGCACTTGCCGCGTTGGCACGTGCTGCCTCGGCCGCTGACGATCGGACCGCTTTACATGATGCTCTCAAGAAATGCTTTACTCTCGGGGAAGAACTTTTCGAAGAAGAAGCAGATGCCCATCCCGCGCAGCCAACATATCAGTCCCGTGTTTACGATACATTGGACGGCCTAATTAGGTCGACAAGTTCGATGGAAAAGACTGCGCTTGCCGAACAGGTTGAGGGTGTACGAAACATCGCCCTCAAAGCATATTTACTGCACAGTCTTGCGGCCGCTCTCTACACAACCAGCCAACACTAAGACAAGTAAACTCGGAGACAGTAAACTCGGGGGAAATCCGGGGACAGACGGGACGTTTCTTGCTTTTTATCCGACCAGTCGAGCGCCCCGCGGATTTCTCACAGCATCCGCCCTCTCCAGTAACCCGGCTTTCGCCTTCCGGGGGAAACTCGGGGACAGACGGGACGTTTCCTACTTTTTATCCGACCAGTCTCCCGCCCCGCGAGTTTTTCACAGCATCCGCCCTCTCCAGTAACTCGGCTTTCGCCGTCCATGAGCAACGGCCACCACATAAATTCTCGTGGAATCGGCTTGATAAAAAATGCTGAAGGGGAAGCGTGAATTTTCGGAATCCTTCGATCGCAACCGGCCAACGTTCGGGAGAGTCGCTGATCTTACTGAGCGCCCGTTCGAATGCGATCTCAAGCTTCGCGCCAGCTATCGGGCTGCGCTCGCCATACCACGAACGGGCAGTGAGATATTCTCTCTCCGCCTCAGGATGGAATTCGAGCGATCTACTTGCCATCCTGCAAAGATCGTCCCTTCTTCTTTACTTCTTCCCACGGGATCGTCTTCACTTTGCCGGACCGGATTTCTTCCATTCGTGTGCGGATCTCTTCATGCCACGCTGCGTCGACGTCTTCGTCCACGCCTGCGTCGAGGCTTTCGTAGAGCTGGGTGGCCAGCGCCTCTCTCGCCTCCGGCGGCAGCTGCAGCGCCTTCTCTAATAGCTCATCCAGTTCGGGCGACATGCTTGGATTTTACGCCCAGTGAGTTTGTGAGGGCGCTTTTTCTTCGGCCCCCTGCCGCAGCAAATCCGACCTTGGACTTCAGACGTCAGACCTCAGACGTCAGACCTCAGACTCCAGGGTCTTCAATCAACAATCACCGATCAAAATTCAACAATCAACCAACCTCCCCGTTTAGATTCAATTACTTAGCCCCGTCCAATCCCCCAATTCCCCACTAAACCCCTAAAAAACCCCGTTCATTGCCTTCCGCTCGTCTTTCTCCTCTGCCCTCAATAACCTAGTCGCATACACCCATGTAGGGAGAGGCCTATCCGGTCGCTGCCGGGGTGAAGGTCACAACTCAACGGTTTTGGGGTAGACATCCCAGGGATGCGGGCGCAAGCGCGCTCCCGGACTGCGAAAGCGAGAGGACATGCATAAGCCTATTAAATATGTGGAGAAGGCCGTCACAGTAGCGGCCACTGGCGCGTGGGCGGTATTTGAGCGGATGAACCGCGTGAAGCCCAATCCGTCGCCCACTCCCAAGTGGTCTGAGAAGCCGCTGCTCAAGTCCTATGAAAAGTCGAAGCCGCCGCTCGGCTGGCCGCGCTCGACCGACTCGCTGTGCCCGAAGTGCGTCCCGGAAATTCGCCAGCAGATTCTCGATGGCAAGCTGCCCTACGAAGTGCTCATGAACGAAAAGGTCGGCGAGATCAAGGCCACCATCATCGAGCGCGACGGCCAGATCTTCATGGTCAAAGATTGCCCCAAGCACGGGCACTTCGAAGATCTGATGTCCATTGACACCGACTTCTCGCGCCACCTGGAAGAAGTGTTTCCCGGACGCGACATCCGCGCCCACAAAGACGAACACCTGCATCATCACGGAACGTCGACCGTGAAGTATGGACGCGGCGCCGTGTTGACCATCGACCTGACCAACCGCTGCAACATGATGTGCGATCCCTGCTTCATGGACGCCAACCAGGTGGGCTTCGTGCACGAGTTGAGCTGGGAAGACATTAAGACCATGCTCGACAACGCGGTCAGCATCAAGCCGAAACGCCAGATGAGCGTGCAGTTTTCGGGCGGCGAGCCGACGCTGTCGCCCTACTTCCTCGATGCGGTGCGTTACGCGCGCAAAGTGGGATTCAACAGCGTGCAGGCCGCGACCAACGGCATTGAGTTCGCCAAGAGCTTCGAGTTTGCGCAGCAGGCCGCCGAAGCCGGCATGCGCTATGCGTACTTGCAGTTCGACGGCATCGGCAACGCCGCCAATGCGCACCGCAAAGTCGGCAACCTGTTCGACGTAAAGCTAAAAGCCATCGACAATCTTCATAAAGCCGGAGTCGAGATCGTCCCCGTCGTCACCATCGTCAACGGAATTAACAACGAACAAGTCGGACGCATCATTCAGTTCGCGCTCGACAATCCCAAGAAGATTGGATTCCTCTCGTTCCAGCCGGTGAGCTTTACCGGCCGCGACGAAGCCGTGACCGACGAGCGCCGCATGGCGCAGCGCTATACGCTGTCGCACCTCGCGCACGACGTAAAAAATCAGACCGGACTCGGCGAACCCTCCCGCGACTGGTTCCCCATCAGCTTCATGCAGACCTTCTCCGACTGGGCCGACCTCATGCACTCCAACGACGCCGACAACAACTGGGGCCAACTCAGTTGCGGTTGTCATCCGAATTGCGGGACGGGCATGGCGGTGATGATTGACAAGGAGACCAAGGAAGCGGTGCCGGTGACGGCGTTCCTGAAGGGGGATCAGTTAGCCAAGGATATTGCCAAGGTCAACGATGCGGCTCGCGGTAAGTTTCTGACGATCGTGGGCATGGCGCTGTGCCTGATGAAGAACTACGATCCGTTCCAGTCGCCGACGCATTTCAAGATGATGGACCTGCTGAAGAAGTTCGATAAGAACTTCAACGCGACGGGAAAGAATTATGGGAAGGTGGGTCCGGACCGCACGATTGATGACGTCATGAAGCGGCGGCAGGACCGGTGGAACTTCCTGTTCATTGCGGGAATGTGGTTCCAGGACTTGTTCAACTACGACTTCCGGCGCACCGAGCAGTGCATTATTCCGTATGCGACGCAGGAAGGCGAGATTTCGTTCTGCGCCTATAACACGGGCGTGGGCTGGCGGAACATCATCGAGAAGATGCACATGACGGCCACACTTACTAAGTGGTATGAAGAGCACGGGCGGCATGAGATCTTCGCGGGCGGAAAGAACGTGAAGATGGAGAACGTGGATCACGGTCTGGTGCTGACTGAAGGCATCGTTACCACCGAAGAGCAGCACGATCTGGACAAGCTGGGAATCGCGAAGAACGCGCGGGAAGAGAAGATCAGGGCGCGCGACGCCAAGCAGAAGAACGATCCTGCGTACAACGCGCGTATGGCGGCGTTGTATCGCGAAGTTGTGCTGAAAGAGAAGCCGGCGGTTTCGGAAAATGGATTCATTCCACTTACCACGCTGGGCGCGCCTGCAAATGGGACGAGGCCGCAGGTGGAAGAAGGAGAGCCGGTGGCAGGGGACTGATAACTCGGACCTCAGACGTCGGACCTCGGGAAAATCTTAACGCCGCCCTTTCGGGCGGCGTTTTGCTGGTTAGAGTGAATTGACCTGCGGTTGCTTGCTGTTGGCGAGACGCGGACGAGGGCGTCCGCGGCACATTGGGTCGGATGCATCCAATGGGGAAGCGAGCGGCATCTTAGTTGTAGCCAAGTCTTATCGGTTACCGTTCCTACGCGTCAGGGAGAGGCCCGCCTGTTCTCTGGACTGAGGCGACGTAGGCGCAGATTTCATCGCGTAAAACGCTGACCTTCGGCACGTCTTCCGAGTTTTCCCTGCCTGGCCACAAATCTCCAGGAGCGAACTTTCAAATGAGGCATTTCACGATCGTAGCGCTCATGGCGCTGGCACTGCTATTGTCCGCCTGCGGGACGTCGAACAATCCGGCTAACAACGGGTCCATCAACGGAAACTGGACGGCGACGTTGCTGGATACGGGCAACAAGCCCGTCTTCGGATTCACGACGTCGCTGACGGAATCGGGAAGCAGCGGCCTGGTGGTGGCCAACTTCAACTTCACGACGACCAATGCGTGTTTCGGAACAGGTGCGACCGAGACCGGCGGATTCACCTTGGGTGGCAACTTTAATGGAAATATCACCGGTTCGTTCACGCTGAACATTCAGTCGAGTAAGTCCGGATCAAATGGTAGTAACGATCTTGTGCTCAATGGAACGGTGAATAACGGCACGGTGTCGGGAACATGGGTGCTGGCCGGAACGGGTTCCGGTTGTACTGGGTCCGGGAATTTTACGATGGTGAAGGGCTAGTACCGAGTACCTAGTACCGAGTACCGGGTACCGAGTACCGGGTACCGAGAAAGGCTGCTTTCGAGTGGCCTTTTTTTATTTTCCTCAGTGGCGGTTCTTCTCAGTGCCAAGGTCCAATAGGATGCCGTGGAAAACGCTCGACAGGATTGCTACCGCGGCGGTGGAGAAGCGGCCGGTTGGCAACCGTCCACCGCTGGGTGGATTGTCCAGCGGTTCTCTGGCAGCGCCTGCGCATTTGCCACTCCGGGCGCAAAGGGCTGGCCGATGGCGGCACACCATTGGTCGCGAACTTTCTGGGCTGCAGCGCGGAAAGCGCCCGAATTCAAACCCGCGCGCATGTCAGCGACGGTAAGGCCCGCTGGCGTTTCGGCGCCGTCGGGGAAGTTGGGGTCCCACTCGAGATACTGAATGGCCCCCTGAATGTTCAAGTCATTAAATCTTAGGATGGCCATGATGGGATGAATTTCGTGCCAACCCTCATGAAAGCCATCGTAGACGTGAGTACCGAAAACTACGATGCGGTCGTCCTTTGCGACGGACGGGATGGGGGTATCGCCGACATTGGCGTCGTTAAAATCACCGGGATTGGAATTAAATGCGGCATAGGCTCCGGCTGCGGCCGCGGCGCCGCCGCCGGCCAGGGCACCGAGGAAGCCACCGATGAGACAGCCAATTGGGCCGAAATAGCTTCCGAGGGCGCATCCCGCAGCCGCACCAGCGGCGGCGCCGGTGGCTGTGGCGGCTCCCTGGAGGGCCACGTAGTCTTTCATCGCTTGCCAAAAATTTCCTTCGGCCTCGCAGTGCAGTGTGCTGCGAGAGAGTAAGACGCGGGGCAATTCGCCACCCAACGGAGTCTCTTCCGATGGGACGTGATCATAGGGCAGATCAACGGGGTCAGGGGGATTGTTCGCAAAGATCGGCTTGACTAGGTCAGTGCCCTGAAAACCGTCTAAAAAAATGTCATTGGCAGGGTGAGCGATGGTAAGTGGATCAATAGCGGGGCCAGGACCGGGAGGAATCAGGTTTCCCATAGAGTCGACACTACCGAGATAGGAAGTGTTGGGCGCTTTGTACTCGTCACCGTGGCGATGGGGCATGAGGCGCAGGTCGAAATAAACATCGTTGTCGAAATCGCCCAGCGTGCTTGGGGCTTCGAGAGTCTCGACTTTGCCGACCGCGCAACGGTTTCCAGTAAGACAAACGAGACGGTGGTAGAGCCACTCATTGGCCACCGCGACGATGGTGGCCGCATATTGGATGGCAATAATTACGTATCCAATGGCAATATCCCCGAGCAGGAATGCTGCAACCGCAGCGCCAACTCCGGGTGCACTCGCGCCTGCGACAAACCACAAGAGGTCGCTTTTATTAAAAGGCTTGTCTCCGGCAGTGTGGGTATAGCACTTGGTATATTGGCGAAAAGGCATAATGGTTCCTTGGTCTAGCTGCCGTTTACATACAAAGTCACGCCCCCTGCAAGGAGGCGTGGGCCGTTACTTAGAGTCGCGAACCCGTGAACGTTGAACGCCTGTGTTCCGGCAAAGCTTCCGCTGGTTGGATTTATTGTGACGGTGATATCTCTGGACTGTTGAGGCTCTAACTGGAATTCGGCTGCGCTCATGGTGAATTGCCAGTCTGGAGTTACAGGGAACATGCCGTAACGCTGGGTAGCAAGAGCGCGCTTCCAGCGGGCCTGACTCTCTTCGAGTCTTCCGCCTGTTCGGGGCGGGGAAGGCTGCTCATTGCATGACGGGAGTTGAGGGATTTGATACATGTCCGCTTCCAACTGAAATAGTCGCGGCACGCTGGCCTGGTTCTGGACGGTAAAGGTGAACGTCGCTGGCGACTTCAGTTTTCCTACATGCACATTCTTCTGCCCCAGATTGTTGAGAGGGTTGGCATCATCAAGGCAAACAAGATGCGCCTGAAGGCAGTAATGTCCGGGTGCGGCTGGTGTGTGCCAGATGAAGTTTGCGAATGCCGGGCAAGTTGCTGTCGCCTTCGCTCCGAGGGAAATGATAGAGGGAGGGGGAATCGGCGTGCTGGTAACATCGATGCCAAAGCTCAGGAAGGAAAGATACACCGGTAGGACGGGTACGCCAGCATTGTAGGAGTTGTTCCAGCAGCGCACGGCGACCTTGTAGTCCTGATCGGGCGTCAAGTCGGAAGGAGAGGCTGGGTTTCCAGCCATGTCATAAAGCTGAATGTCAGGATTGTCCCAAGTTACGGCCAGACCCTGGCTCATCAACCAGTTCTGCGAGTAAATCATAGGATCGGCTCGAACCACGACGCCAGGAGGGCGGAAACAGCAAGTGCCCCGCGGAGGACGATGGAAACGATTCTTGCAGGCACGAAAGAAGCCGAGCAAAAACGGGAGCAGTTTCGTAATCAGCGAAGGAAGCAGCTTGAAGACTTCGAGAAATGCGAGAAGGCCTTTGAGTAGTCCGCGAATGAAACTCTTCATAGGACTCCTCTATGAGCGCGCGGAATTGCGCGAGGGCTTGCGTTTCTTACGATGTAAAAGCACAGCGATCGCGCAGAAGAAGCCTACAAGACAAAACGATATTTCGAGCAGGCCGCTCCCGCCGTCTGGCATGAGGCCAAATAAGTCTTCGATGAAATTCATGCACGCCCCGTTCAATGTTCCGGCCAGAGGCGCTCTTAAGCAGGCGACAATCTTGATGATCGATTGACACGGTGTCAAGAAGAATCTTAGCCCAATTTCTCAGAGGCAACGGATCGCGTGAGCGTCTTGCGATCGCAGACGGAACGCTAACTCAAGTTGGCGGAATTCCACGCCCACCCACCTTTCAGGATTTCTGGGTTTGCAGGAGACGGATGGTGCCGAACATGGTCGCGAAGGCCGCGGTTTCGCTGGGAGTGGGGAAGCCGGCGTCGTGAATCAAGCCGGGTAGCAGGCCGTCCACATTGTCTTGCGTGGTGGGGAATCCGTCGAAGACTTGGACGAAATAGAAGGCGGCGCGCATCGTGGCGTTGTGTGGGCGTCCGAAGTCAGCAATGTGGAGGCGGCCTCGGGGGCGCAGGATGCGGCGAACTTCACTTAGCGTGCCGAGTTTCTGATCGCGAGTGAGATGGTGAAATAGCAGGCTGGAGAAAACGTGATCGAATGAGGCGTCGGGAAAGGGAAGCGCTTCCGACATTACTTGGTGGAAGGCGATGTCGAGTCCGGCGCGCGCAGCCTTGTCACGAGCGATGCCAAGGATCTGGTGATCGGCGTCGATGGCCTCGACTTGGGTGCTGGGATATTGCGATTTGAGGAGAAGCGTGAGTGTTCCAGTGCCGCAACCCAGATCAAGGATGCGGCCTTCCGGTTGGAGGGACGCCTGTTGAATGAGTCTGGACTTGAAAGCCCTCTCGCGGATTGTGGCCTGGATGATGAAGTCGTACCACGGCGTGAGAGCGCGAAAGCGGAGAGCCGGGATGTAGGAGGGTTGCACCGTTAGTTGATTTTACGACAGGGGAAAGATATTCAACGGAACGCGGTTGGGGGTGTTCCGGTTGAAAGGTAGCGCAGCAGATGAGGAGTTCAGTCGTCCCTACGGGGCTTGCTCAAAGAGAGCTCTTCCCGGCGCCGAAGCGCCGGGCTATTGGCAGCCGCTCCTACGGAGCTACAAAAGCTGCGGAGTAGTGTATGCTTTTGCCCACAGATTTCCGGGAGTAAGGGCCCTATGGACAGGCGCTGCATCTGGCTGGCAGGGATTGCCGTAAGCATGTTGTTACTGACGTGGAGCGGTTGTGGCGGAGGCTCCTCATCGTCAAACAATAATCCTCCTCCGCCACCCCCTCCGAAGTTTCATGGGACCCCCTACACGATCGGAACGATTGTGACGGCCACGACTTCGCAGCCGGAGGCGGAAGAGGTGATCGCCATTGATCCGAACAATCACTCGAACCTGGCGGGGATGATTACCGATTATTCGCTGCGGACGGGCGGATCGGGGACGACGCGTTATTCGGTCTCGACCAATGGGGGCGGGGCGTGGAAAGACATGTTCGTCCCGTTGAGTGGAGGGACGACACCGACGACCTCGGACGGCGCTCTGTGGGACGATAACCGCGATCCGAGCCTCGGGATCGACAAGCTGGGCAATGTGTTTCTGAGCGGGATTTACGCGCAAGCGCCAAGCTCGGGGCCGCATCCCGGTTCCGGGGTATACGTATGCGCGGGAACGTTGCCGGCAGTGAATCTCACGGCGTCTGTGTGCCGCCCGGTGTTTACGAATACATCGAGCAATGACCCGTATGGAGAAGATAAAGACTCTCTGGCGGTCGATAACAGCAGCGGGAGCAATTCGGGTAATGTGTACGTAACCTGGATCCACTTTACCGGGTGCTCGGCGAGCGGGTGCACGAGTAAGTACATCGCAGCAGCGCGGTCGACGGATCACGGAGTTACCTGGTCGGCACCGGTGCTACTGACGTCAGGAACCACGGATGTGGAGTGGCCGCAGATGACGGTGGGCTCGGACGGAACGGTATACGCATCCTTTGAAGTGGCCTTGAGCAACAACCAGGCGCAGCACATGCTGTCGATGTCGACGGACGGGGGGCAGACGTTCTCGACTCCAGCGGCGATCACCCCGAGCTATGCGGATGTGACGTTCTCGGCGTCGTACCGGAAAAACAGCGGCCCTACGATTGTAGTGAGCCCGGTAAATGGCGCGGAATATGTGTATGACATTTACGCGCAGCAGAACGGGGCGGGGTCGGACATTGTCGTGACGCGGTCGAACGCTCCCAAGGGCGCGGGCGGGTTTACGACTCCCATCTCGGTGAATGATTCGACGGCGGGACAGAGGATTTTCCCGGCGGCGGCGGTGGATAACAGCGGCATTGTGCACATGTCGTGGTTCGATACGAGGAACGCGTCGGGGACGGCGCAGTACGACATATATGCCACTTACAGCAAGGATCAAGCGGCCACATTTGCGCCAAATGCGCGGGTGACGCCTGCGCTGATTTCCGTAGGGATGGTAGGAGCATTTATTGGAGATTACGCGGGCATGGTGGCGGAGCCGACGGGGGGGATTGCGCATCCGGTGTGGACGAACGGGGGATCGAATGCAGGGACGCTGCAGACGACGACGCTGACGGCACCGTAAAAACAGTTGTCCGCCGCACAGCGTTCGAGCGGAAAAACGGCGGCGCGATTGTAGCAAAGATTGCGCGCAGGCGGAGGGTGGGATAGAGTTGGCGGAGATGGCGTCACGGACGTTAGCCACGATGTTATTGGTGGTTACCGGGATAGCAGGGGCGGTAACTCCCGCGGAGGCGTGCGCGGTCTGGTGCCTGAGCGGACCGGCGGCGCAACATTCGCATGCCGCGATGCATTGCGGGCAGAAGACGCGGGTGACGGCGGGGATGTGCGATCAGGAATGTCTCTCGCAGCCGGCGCTGAAAACGATGTCTTTAGTGACTTCACCGGAGGTCGGGGTGCACGTCCGCGGCGTTGGTGCGGCGCCAGTCATGGAAGTTGACAGCGCAGGCCGTATTTGGAGGGAAAGTGCTGGGCCACCCGGTCCGGCGCGCGAGTTGCCGGTCATTCGGATCTAGAGTTTTTTCCTTAGGCGATTCACCGCAAAAATCAACAAGGGAGCGGAACCGCAGCCGAGGCTGCATCCGCCCGCGGGAGTTTGTCTGGAAGGAAGGGCTATGAAAAGTCGAAGAGGTTTTCTGACGAGTGTGCTGGGGATGGGTGCGGGAATTACAGCGCTCTATGGACAGGAGAGCTCCCAGCGTTCGAAAAACGCGAGAGGCAGGATAGGCAGCGCCAGAGAGGGGCAGACTCCTGTGCCGGTGGTGACTCCGGATGTGCCGCAGTTGCCCTATCGCATGGACAACGGGGTGAAGGAATTTCACCTGATTGCCGAACCGGTGAAGCAGGAGATCGTGCCGGGGAAGGTGCTCGATTTGTGGGGATACAACGGGAGCGCGCCGGGGCCGACCATTCAAGTCACGCAAGGTGACAGGGTACGCATCATCGTGGACAACCACTTGCCGGAGCCGACGTCGATGCACTGGCACGGATTTGAAATTCCCTTTGCCATGGATGGAGCGCCGGGGAGCAGCCAGGATCCGATCAAGCCGGGGGGAAGGTTCGTCTACGAGTTCAGGCTGCACCAGGCGGGAACATTCTTCTACCACTCGCACCTGGCGATGCAGGAAATGATGGGGATGATTGGGGCGTTCATTATGCACCCCAAGCAAGGGTATACGCCGGCGGTGGACCGGGACTTTGTGCTGATCCTGCAGGAGTACGCGGTGTTGCCGAACAACAGCGTGCCTAACTCGATGAACATGGAGTTCAACTGGCTGACCTTGAATGGCAAGTCAGGGCCGGCGACGACACCGCTGGTGGTGAAGCGGAACGAGCGGGTGCGGGTGCGGTTCATCAATCTGGGAATGGATCATCATCCGATGCACCTGCACGGGCATACGTTTGTGGTGACGGGATCGGAGGCGGGGCGGCAGCCGGAA
>Ga0335085_10009669_pt1 | contig 14516 bp, 11 predicted proteins | sample Lox_Sample_45_FD_206712 | JGI IMG/M metagenome (GOLD analysis project Ga0335085, IMG submission 206712) | Soil microbial communities from Loxahatchee National Wildlife Refuge, Florida, United States - Lox_Sample_4.5 | ecosystem: Environmental > Terrestrial > Soil > Wetlands | place: USA...
TCGGTCCCGTTGGACGTGTTGGAGCCCTGGGCGGTCATCAGCCGCAGGTACAGCGGCGGCGTCATGCTGAACGCCGACCCGCCTGAGGTGCCGGGGGTGATCGTGAACGTCGTGGATGAGGTGTACAGGGCCTGCGTGATCGAGGTGACCCGGTTCCGGTCGGTCATCGAGGTCATGTCAGGCTCCGCTCACCGGCGCGGCGCCGGGCATCAGCTCGATCAGGACGGGCCGGCAGACGGTGCAGCCGGGTGGCCGTTCCCGTACCTGGCCGGGGCCGGGGCCGGGGTTCCAGCACGGCCCGTCGTGGGTGCGGGGGCACGCGGATCCGGTTTCGCCGTGCGGGTGGTCTTGCGGGTGGCTGTCGGCGCAGTGGGTGCAGACGGCGTTGAGTCGTTCGTGGGCGTGCTGGCTGGGGTCTCCGGGCCGGATGTAGACGGCCTCGCCGCCGGTGAGGCACTGGACTCTGATCACGGGCCGCTGCTCCTGTTCGCGCGCACGCCTGGGGTGCGGCGCTCGCGGTGCGGCCCGCCTGCGCCAGCAGCCTAAGCTTAATGCACGTGCATTTGCATGTGCAGGCCGCAGGGAAGCGTTAACCTGACGCGGCCTGGATAGGCGCCAGGATCGTCGTCTCAAGCGACAAAAGGCCCGTAAGGCTCTCATTCAGGGTCTGGTACGGGGTGATCGTGGCAGTCTCGGCCATGTCATCCCACTGATAGGCACCGACGATGAACTCGACAGGGAACTGCGGCGTCACCTCACCCCCGTAGGCGAAGTCCGTCAGGATCAGCCGGCACACCGTCCCGGCCTGATCGGTACCCGGGTCGACCGGCTGCCCGCCGATGTTCATCAGGTCGCCGTACCGGGCGGTGAACGGCCCGGCGAACGACGCCCGCTGGTAGATGTCCAGCACGTAGTTCCCCACGGCCTGCGCCTGGCCCGCGGTCATCACCCCGGCGTCGGACAGGTCAACATAGGTTTCCATGGCGCCGTGCAGGGCGATGCTCGCCGTGTTCTCCGTGACCGTCGTCGCGTAGGTCGCCGCGACAGGCGGGCTGGCGTTCTCATTGTCGGCGGTGGCCTGGTAGCGCAGGAAGATCGTGTTGATGTCCCCGCCGAGGGTCCGCGCGACCGGGGTGGTCGCGACGAGCAGCCGGTCCGCCGTGGCGGGCAGCGGGAACACGGACAGGTCATCGCCGTACTCGCCGCCCGGCTGGGAGTTGACATACCATGTCAGGCCGCCCCTGGTGCAGATCAGGTTCAGCAGCGCGGTGATGGTCTGCGCGCCGGAGTCGACAGCCTGCCCGTACCACGCCCCGGCCGGGGTGCCGACCCCCGGGTTGACCCACGGCAGGCCCCGGATGATCGCGGCGTTGACGCTCGCGTCGGGTTCCCCTGATGGCCAGGTGCCGCTGTAGAGCGCGGCGAAGTTCTGGCCGAGGTTCCCGGTCCCGGTCGCGGTGATGTTCCAGCCCTGCGCGGTCGGCTGCGGCTCGTCGAGTTTCCCGTCCCACACCTGGTGGCCGCCCCGGAAGATCCGCACCGTCCACCCGGGGTTGAACAGCTGGGTGCGGTAGGCGGCGGGGACCATGACGGTGCAGGACATCTTGTCAGCCCCGCCGGGGCACGCGAACGAGTAGGTCAGGGCCGTGACCTGCCCGAGGGTGCCGAGCCAGTACAGCCGTGAGGATCCGGGGGCGGACACGGCGACCTGGGATGACCCGGGCCAGGCGTACGGGACGGTGACGGCGCCGCGGGCGGCGGCGGCGGTGACGACGCCGAGGACCCGCGCGACTGACAGCGACCCGGCCCCGGACAGTACCGCGGCGTAGCCGAGGGTTTCCCCGGACACCGCCAGGCTCCCGGCCCCGGCGAGGGTGGCGGCGTATTCGGCGGACTGGACGGCGGCCAGGGTGCCCTCGCCGTCGAGGGCGGCGGACCCGAACCCGGCCGACACCGCGGACAGCGACCCGTCGCCGGACAGCGCGGCGGCTCCCGCCCAGGTGTGCGCCCCCGCCGCGGTGAGCGTCCCGGCACCGGACAGGTCCGCGCCGGTGACCGCGATGGCCTCGCCTGAGGCTGTGAGCGTCCCGGTACCGGACAGGCCCGCGGTGCCCTCGTACGCCCAGGCTGCGGACAGGGTGCCGGTACCGGACAGGTCCGCGGTGCCCGGGTGGGAGGTGGACGCCGTGTAGGTGAGGGTGATCTGCCCGGCTGCGCCGGACCCGGCACCTCCGCCGGAGCCCAGCGACGCGCCGCCGCCCGCGCCGCCTCCGCCGGGTGCGCTGCCTGCGCCGCCCGCGGTGGGGGTGGCGCTTCCGCCGGTGCCGCCGGCCGCGCCGCCGCCCGCCCCGGCAGTTCCCGCGGTGCCGCCCGACGTGGTGCCGCCCGCCCCGCCGTTCCCGCCGGCCCCGGTCGCGCCGCCGGACCCGCCGCCGCCTCCGCCGCCGCCCTGGCTGCCGGTATTCCCGGTGCCGCCGTCGCCGCCTTTCCAGGCGACAGGCGCCGACCCGGCCGCCCCGCCGGCCCCGTCGGCGGACCCGGACGCGTTCACGCCGTGCGCGGCGGTGACCGCAGTCGAACTGTCGCCGGTGAACGTGGTGCTGGTCGAGCTGCCGCCGGTGCCGATGGTGAAGCTGTAGACGTTCCCCGGCGTGACCGGGACCGACGTGTTCTCGGCGTAGGCCCCGCCGCCGCCCCCGCCGCCGCCGTGACTGGTCGCCTGCCCGGCCGCGCCGTTCCCGCCCGCGCCCCAGCACTGGACATCCGCCGTCGTGACACCGGACGGGCATGTCCAGGTGCCCGAACTGGTGTAAGTGACGGTAGTCATCGCAGGTCAGGCGGAGTTCATGAACCCGTGGGCGATGAACGTGCCGAGCAGCGCGTTGTAATCCGCGCGGAGGTCGTTGATGTAGTTCGCGCGTTCCCCGGACGCCCATGAACTGCCCGAGTTCGGGTCCATCGCGACCCCGCCGGGGCTCTGGGTCTTGGACAGCCCGGCCAGGAACGCGGTCTGCGTCTCGGTGTCCAGCTGGGACAGCGCCCCGCAGTGCAGGGTCACGTTCCCGCCGGTCAGCGTCACCGTGCCGCCGGGGACCTTGGTGAAGATCCCCTCGTTCAGCTGGGCCAGCGAGTTCCCGGTCGTGGTGACGAGGTTGCTGACCCGCTGCTCGACCGCCCGGGTTTTCGCCGTGTTCGTGGTGGACATCGCCGAGACCCACACGTAGGCCAGGACGGCGAGCAGCCCGAAGTGGCCCAGCAGCAGCCACGCGGCGGCAGCGCCGAGGGTCATCATCAGCCGGTACATGCCAGCCCTCTCTACTCGTATCGGTCGAAGTACCAGGACGGGAAGAACGAGACGCTGATCGCCGGGGCCACCCCGTCCGCGGAGTAGGCGAACAGCTGGTTGGCGCCGTCGGCGGGCTCGATGGCGAGCGGGCCGCCGGAGATCGCCTGGCAGGAATCCATGACCGACACGGCGGATGGCCGGCCGTTCCACGACCCGAGGACCATCCCGAGGGACCGGTCCGGGTCGGGGGCGTCGATGTAGTAGGTGATGTAGCCGCCGGACGGCTCGTTGACGATGACGGTCTGTCCCATCGTGTCGAGGAAGAGCAGGTCGTAAAACCGGTCATTCGCGTTGGTGTCGGTCACCGAGACCGTGTAATAGCCGCTGGTGTTGTCGGAGGCGATGCCCTTGACGGGGAGGGTGAGGACCCCGGCGCACAGCAGCCCGTTGGTGACCTGGGCGGGGGTGATGGTGACCGGGGTGGTTGACAGGGTGTAGGACGGGCCGCCGTTGTACTCGTACTGGGTGACCGTGACCGTGACCGTGCGGCTCCCGGTGCCGTTCCATGAGGCGGCGACCAGGTACAGGGTGTAGGTGCCGCCGAACGACGCGTTCACCCCGCTCAGCGGCTGCGGCATCGTGTACTGGGTGGATCCGTCCGGCGTGTCGTTCCCGCCGCCCACCGATACCAGCGGCTGGAACATCTTCAGCGCGCCGAGCGGCGGCCTGTGCACGACCAGGGACTTGAACGCCTGTGAGGCGTAGGGGGTGACGGTGATCTGCCCGTCAGCGCCGTCCCCGCCGGACTGGGCGGACCCGCCGGAGTTCGCCCCTCCGCCTCCCCCGCCGGGTGCCGACCCGGCGGACCCGTTCGTGCCTGCGGTCGCGCCGCCGGCGCCGCCGTCACCGCCGCCTGAGGGGGCGGTCGCGCCGGAGTTCGTCGGTGCCCCGGCTGCGGCGAACGTGAGCCTGACCTGGCCGTGCGCGCCGCTGCCGCCGTTGTGCCCGGACTCGTAGCTCCCGCCGCCGCCGCCGCCGGGCGCGGTCCCGGCGGATCCGGCGGTGGCGTGGGCGCCGGATCCGGATCCGCCGGCGCCGCCGCCGGACGGGGCGACCGCGCCGCCCGGGGAGCCGCCGCTGTTCCCGTCCGACGACGGGCCTGCTGAGGATCCGCCGCCGCCGGAGTACGGGTAGGCGTTCCCGCCGTACCCGCCGTCATGCCCCGCCGTCCCGGTCCCGCCGGTCCCGCCGGTGCCGCCGCCGCCGTACCCCCAGTAGGAGCCGGTGCCGCCATGGCCGGGTTCGGCGGTGACGGATGCGGACGCGTCGCCGGTGAACGATGACAGGCCGCCCGCGGACCCGTTCCCGCCGGATGACCCGCCGGACCCGCCGGACCCGACCACGTACGAGTAGCTGTTCCCCGGGGTGACGTTGATGTACCCGGCGCGGTACTCGCCGCCGCCGCCGCCCGCGCCGGTCCCGGAAATCCCCCCGGCACCGCCGCCTCCGCCGGCCCCCCAGCATTCCGCGTAGACCTGGGTGACGCCGGACGGGCACAGCCACGACCCGGACGACGTGAACGTCACGTTCCCGGTCCCGACCGGGGTGCTGCCCGCCGCGGCGGTGCCCGCGGAGGACCCGCCGCCGCCGCCGAGGCCGCCTGAGGCGGTCCGCCCGGCCCCGCCGGGGTATTCGGTGCTGTTCCCCGACCCGGAACCCCCCGCGCCGCCGGTGGCGGATCCGTACGCCGCGCTCTTGCCGCCGTTCCCGGTGACCATCAGCGCCCCGGACGGCCCCGGCCCGAACACGCTCGCCTGCCCGTCAACCGGGCTCGCCCCGGACGTCCCCCCGGCGCCGATCACGTACGGGATCGACTGGCCCGGCGACGCGGCGAAGTTCACCTCGGCCGCGTGCTCCCCGCCGCCCCCTCCCCCTCCGGCACCGGACGCGGCCATCGACGCGCCCGCCCCGCCCGCCCCGGTGCACCCGGCTGCCAGCCACGCGGTGCCCGCCGGGACCGTGTACGTCCCCGCCCCCGCCCCGGTCAGCGTCGACGGGGACCCGGCGGTGGGCGGCTGCTGGAACGTCAGCGACATCGGTGCCCTGGCGGTCCCCTGGATCCCCGCCAGCGTGTACACGTAACCCCGGGTCACCGGCTGGTACTGCTGGGAGGGGGGCACGGCGACGAGGTGATCCAGGTAGCAGGTCACCCACCCCAGCCGCGGCACCGGATGCTGCCGGTTCGTCACCAGCAGCCGGTACGACGCGACCGCCCCGTAGTCGAACGTGCTGCTGCCCTGCGGGATCGGGATGGTGACCTGCGAGAACACCGGCTGCGTCCACGTCGGCGTGCACGGGTGGATCAGGTTCCCCCGCGAGAACGACAGTTCATGCCCGGAGGTGTCGGTCAGGGTGACCGCGAGGGTCACCCCGGCGATCCGGTGATGGTAGTCCAGCGCCCAGTAATACCGGGATCCGAAACCCGCCCACACCTGCAGGGCGGTCAGCCCGGTCAGGTCCGCCGGGGACGCCAGCGGCACCGGCCCGTACGAGAACGGGGTCTGCGCGCCGCCCGGGTCTCCGACCAGCGGCGAGTCCGGGTCCCACATCACCGTGTACGGCCCGACCACGCACTGCGTGGACTGCTGGCACTGGGTCGACGCGATCGAGGAGAACTCGTCCAGGGTCACCGGCGACGGCGGCACCGCCGGCGTGATGTACGTCGACGGGACCGGCGACGCGAACGCGATCTGCTGCTGCGTGTCCGACCGGCCGTACGGCAGCGCGGGGATCGTCAGGGTGATCTGCAGCCCGGTCAGCTGCTTCTCGATCAGCGTCGAATAGAGCGGCTTGGACGGCTGGGCGCGGAAGCAGTCGATCACCAGCGGCAGCGCCGTCCCCCCGGTGCCGGGGTCGCGGGTCCACGTCATCGTCCACTTGTCCTGGTCGATGACGCCCTGGAGTACCTCGCGGGCCGCGGCGAGGATCGCCCGGTTCGGCGCGGTGATCCACACCGGCAGGCTGATCGTCCGGTTGCTGGCCCGCCTGCCGAATGGCCGTTCCCCGTCCAGGATCAGCGACGCGACGAAATCGGTGGTGGGCTGCGGGGCGCCGGCGTCGAACCCCTGCTGCAGCCGGAACACCGCGCCGGGGCACAGCGGGTTCGTGCTGGCGACCCCGCCGCCGAGGAGCTCGATCTGCCCGCCGAGCTGAAGGGAGTCCGCCATCACCAGCCTCCGACCGGGTACCTCGACCGGAACGACGCGGATTGCGATGCCGCGCCGAGCGCCGCGCCGACATGCTCCCCCGTCCCCCGCGGGATCGCCGCCGCGACCCCGGTCAGCTGGTCGAGCTGGGTGCAGATCTTCCCGAGCAGCGCGGCAGTCTTGTCCCCGCTGGCGCCCTGGCCGGGGGTGATGTGCTCAGGGCCGTGCTCGGCGAACTGGTAGACGCGGCCGGACCGGTGGCCGACCCCGGTGACCGGCTCCCATACGGTGCCGCCCTGGGCGAACTTCATCACGCCGTACTGGCGGAGGAGTTCCTCGGTGGCCTTGACGTCCTTGGCGTCTTTGGCTTTCCGGTATTTGGCGAGCATCTTGTCGAGCCGGCCGATCGCGGACAGCGCGGAGGTGTACTTGCTCACCCCGAGGTGGGTCAGCAGCGCGTTGGCCTGCCCGGCGACGGTGAGGCTGTTGTACTTGATGTCCGTCCTGATCAGTTTTTCCAGCCCGGCGATGACTGCGGATTTCGGGGCGTTGCCCTTCGCGGCGGTCCCGGGGTTCCAGGAGTGGACTCCGTAGGTGGCGAGGAGCTTCTCCGCGGCGGATTCGGCGGCCTTGTCTTTTTTCTTCCGGGCGTTCAGCAGCTGCGCGTCGAGGAACCCGATCTCGGAGAGCCGCGAGTTGTATTTGGTGACGCCGAGCCAGTTCAGCAGCGCGTTGGCCTGGCGGGCTTCGCCGAGTTTGTTGTGCCAGATCAGGCCGCCCATCATGTGTTCCAGGACGTTGATGGCGGCGCGTTGCGCGAGGTTCGGGCCGGCCTTGGCCGGGTGCTTAGCCGGGTGCTTAGCCGGGGCCGCGGGGGTGCTGCTGGTGCCGGACGTGCCCGTGCTGCTGCTGCTGGTGGTGGTGGTGGCGGGCAGGCCGAGGGCGGAGCGGTCCAGGCCGAACGCGCCCGTGATCCCCGGGTAGCCGGCTGCGGCGTTCACCTGCCCGGCCAGGCCGGTTACCCCCGGGTAGCCCGGGGCGGACCCGGGGGTGCCGCCGCCGGCGATGTGCCGCAGCCACCCGACCGCCATCGCCATGTGGGAGACCAGTATCTGCAGCAGCATCTGCAGCGAGTCCATGCCCTGCCCGGAGATGACGTGCTCCGGCTGGCCGCTGGTGTTCAGCGCCATCGTCAGGCCCGGCCAGAGCATGCCGCCCTGGTCGTAGATCCCCCCGCGGACCGGGCCGCCCTTCGCGTACGAGCCCGCGCTCAGCTCGTGGGCCCAGGCGTTCTGCGGGTCGCCGTACCGGCCCTTGATGTAGCCGATCATCCACGTGATCTGCGCGGTCGGGTTGGATGAGCCGCCCGCGCTGGCTGGCCATGCCGCCCGGGGCATCTTGGTGTACGGCAGCGCCTGGGGGATACCGTACGCGCCGCTCGAAGCGTTCTGGGCGTACTGGTTCCAGCCGCTCTCCCGCATCGCTACGTTGTTCCACGCGGCCCATTCCGCGCCGGACGCCCACGCCGGGTACAGCTTCTTCGCCAAGGCCGCATTGGCGGCCGGGGCACCGCCTCCCGGTCCGGCATATCCGCCGCCGGCCTGCTGCGCTGCCGACTTCGCCGCATTCAGCGACGCCCGCATCGCCGCGACCATCGACGCGGTCATCTGCTTCTCGAAGTCGCCGTACATCCCGCTGATGTAGGCGGGGGTGAGGTTCCCGCCGACCATCCCGCCGCCCGCGAAGTTCCCGGCGTTGATCGCGTCCATCATCGGCGTGCCGTACTTGGCCACGCTGGAGGCCTTGACGACATACTCGCCGCGGGACGCCATGATCGGCACGTCGTCGGCGGTGCCGGTGGTGCCCTGCGCGATGTAACCGCCCGCCGCCTTCGCGGCGACTCCCGGCGGGGGTCCCTGCACGCCGAGTCCCTGCCCGGTCAGCTGCTTGATCGTGTACGTCCCGTCGCCGGTCATGTTGATGGTGACGTTCTTGCCCTTGAGCTTCCCGATCGCCGATCCGAGGCTGTCGACCAGACGCGTGGCGGTCTTCGCGTTCAGCCCGGCGTTCTCCAGGTCGGTGATGAGTCGCTGCCGGGCCGACTGCGCCTGGCTGGAGTCCGCTCCGTTCTTCCTGACCGCGGCGGAGTAGTTCTCCATGTCCGAGTAGCCCTGCTGGGCGTTCTTCGACGCGCCCAGGATGTCGGTGATGAGCTGCTGCCGGGCATGCTGCGCCTGGGATGAGTTCACGCCGTTCTTGAGGATGGCATCGGTGTACGCGCTGACGTCCAGGCCCGCCTTGTAGGAGGACAGGCCCGCGTTCTGCAGGTCGGTGATGAGCTGCTGCCGGGCATGCTGCGCCTGGGATGATCCGACGCCGTTTTTCTTGACCTGCTCCGTGTAGGTGTCCAGGCTGGTGTTTGCGGCATCGGCGGCGGTTTTCTGCCGGGTGAACGCCGTGGCGGCGTCTGTCGCGGCCTGCGCCAGGGTCCTGGACTTGTCCGTGGCGTTGAGCAGTTCGCCCTGCCATCGCTGCATCGCATGGATCGTGTCGTTGAACCCGTTGTTCACGTGGGCCTTGAAGTCGTCGAACGACTTCGACGCGTCGCGGAGCTTGGAACCGAGTCCCGGCACCCAGCCGAACGCGTCGGCTGCGGCATGCAGGACCGTTCCGACCATCGAGAGGAACGCGTTGGTGATGTTCCGGGCACCTTCAACGATGACGATGCCGATCTGGAGGAACGCGGCGCCGACGTCCTTGATGCCCTGCCGGAACCCGGCGGACTTTTCCCACGCCTCGTAGAACGCGGTGCCGATCGCGGCGACGGCCAGGACGAACAGGCCGACCGGGTTGGCGTCCATCGCCACGTTCAGCAGGGCCTGCGCCGCCGCCCACAGTTTCGTCGCGGCGACGATCCCGCCGATGGCGATGACGATGCCTTGCAGCACCCCGGGCGGGATGGCGTTGATGATGGCTGCGAGCGCGTTCGCGACCCCGGTGATCGCGTCGGCGACCGCGTTGGTGAACAAGCCCAGCACCTTCGCCAGGATCGGGAGGATCACCGGGAGGACGATGGACAGTGACTGCAGGGCGACGGTAGCGAGCTGGGTCAGGGGGGGGAGGATCGCGGCGATGGCCTGCGCCAGCGACGCGGACAGTTGCGCGGACAGTTGCGCGACGAACTTGATGACCAGCGGCAGGATCGGCGCGAGACCTTTGAGCAGCGCGTTGATCAGGGTGGTGATCGGCCCGGCCAGGGATTCCAGGGCGTCGCCGAGGATGGCGAATATCCCGGTGTTCTCCAGGACGGTGAACACCCCGCCGATGGCCTTGGCGAACGCGTTCAGGCCCGGCTCGATCCCGGTGAGGATCTGCGCGAGGGTGCCTACCGCGCCTACCAGGTCCCCGATGAGCGCCTGGGCGAGTTGCGCGGCGATCTGGCCGATCAGCTGGAATACCGGCAGCAGGCTCTTGACGATCCCGGCGAGCTGGACGAACACGGGGGCGAGCGCGGACGCGAACACCTGGGCGAGTTTCCCGATGACGGGGAACAGGCCGGAGATCACGTCGAGGAGCGCCTCGAAGATCGTGGACGACGCGCGGATGACGGGCGCGAAGTCGCCGAGCATCTTCCCGAGTCCGGCGCCGAGGTCGCCGAGTCCCGACGCGAGCGCCTTCACGGCGGGGGCGGCGGCTTTCAGCAGTGTCACCAGCCCGGTCAGCAGCCCCCCGGCGAGCTGGGAGAACCCGTGCAGGAGCGGCTGGATCAGCGGCGCGACCGCCCGGAACGCCTTCCCCAGCCCCGGCAGCACGTCCTTGGCGATGTCATCCAGGCCCATCAGCAGCGGCTGGATCAGGGTGCCCGCCCCGGCGAACACGGCTTTCAGGGCGGGCTCGATGCCGCGGAGCAGCCCGGGGATCTCCCCGAACGCCTGCTTCAGCGGGGCGAGCATCCCCCCTGCGGCGTTCTGGAACACCGCCTGGGCCGTCTTGGTGACCTGCTGCGCCTGCTGGTAGAGGGGGCCTTCCGCGTTCGGGTTGGCCTTGGTGTTCTTCTGCCCGATCAGCTGCTTGGCGCCCATCTCCAGGACGCTGCCGCCGATCCCGCCGACCCCCAGCGTGGCCCCGATGGCGCCGAGGGCGGGCAGCGCGCCGAGCAGCGACCCGCCGAGCCCGGCGATCGTCCCGGTTTTCAGGGACAGGCCGAGGATCCCCGGGCCGAGGCCCCCGGCGAGGTTCGACGCGAGGTTCCCTTTCGCGTTCCCGGTGCCGCCGGCGAGCTTGTCGACCGCCTTCGCGGCCCCGAGCAGCCCGCCCCCGCCCCCGCCCCCGCCCCCGCTGCCGCCGCCGAGCATGCGGCGGAGCGAGTCGAACACCCCCCGGACACCGGACGCGGCACCGGACAGGTCCCGGGCTGCGGCGTCCTGCCGGTCCGCCGCGTCCCCGGCCTTATCCGCGGCGGACGCGGACCGGCCCGCCGCGTCCCGGGTGACCCGCGCCGTGTCCCCGGAGGCCTGCGCGGCGTCCTGCGCCTGGCCTGCCGCGGCGGACAGGTCATCCGCGGCGTTCTTCATGCCGGTGGCGGCATCTTCGAGGTCGCGGACGGCTTGCGGGGACACCCCGCCGCCGCCGCCGGTGACGGTGACCGTGGTTTTCTGCTGCGGCGCCGGGTTCTTCCCGGTCACCACGTCCCGGATGACCGTGCTCCCCCCGCTGCTAGACCCGGCGGGCATCGCGGTGTTCCCGCCGCCCTGCGGGCCGAACATCTTCCCCAGCAGCCCCTGCGATGCGGCCTGCTGCGCGCTGGGTGCCCCGGTGACCGGGTGGGGGCTGAACAGGGCGTTCAGCGCGCCCAGGACCGACCCTTGCGGCGATGAGCGGAGCCGCTGCATCGCGTCGCGGGAGATCATGTTGTCCAGCTGCGCGAACGCCGCCCGCGCCTTCCCCGTGCTGGCGTCGTCGAACACCGCGCTGATCTTGATCTTGTGCGGCTCATCTTCGAGCCGCTTAACCCGGTCCTCGATCTTGCGGAGGTCAGCGTCGGCTTTCGCCGTATCGATGCTCAGCGAGGCTTCGATCGCCCCGGCGTCGAACGCGATTTCTATTCACCTCCCTGCATGACGGGAGGCCTCAAGGTCGGACAGCATCCCGGTGATGTCGATCAGCGATTCCGGTGCCGCGGCGCGGACCTGCGGCGCGAACCCGTCCGGCAGCCCCGCCAGCACCCCCGCGTCCGAGGCGTCCGGGGTGTCCCGCTCGAACGTCAGCGGCACGCTCTCGTCCTGCTCCATGCCCTCGAGGTAGGCACGGCGGACATGCCACGGCAGCGCCGCCCATTCCCCCGCGGACAAGCCGAGATAACGGCGGGCCATGTAGAGGATTACGCGCCCGCTGCGCGCGGCAGGATGGTCACCTGCCCGTTCCCACCGGGCGTCGCGGCTTCCGGGGACATCACCTCGCCCTGAAGCCACTGGTAGAACAACTGCCTGCGCCGCAGCGGCACCTGGAGTATCTGCGCCGCGGACGGGGCGCCGGAGCACAGGCCGGCGTGCAGCCCGGCCATCTGCTCCTGGAACTGGACGTACTTCTCGGGGTCCAGCGCGTCGACCGCCGCCATCAGCTGCTCGGAGTCGGTCAGGTCGGCGTCCCCGGCCAGGCCGCCCAGGCTTTCCTTCGCCGCGGCGAAGGTTTTCTTCAGGCCGGCGAGGAAGTCGCCGATCTGCCGGTCGGTGGGCTCGGGGATGACGCCCTCGAAGTCCGCGAAGGGCTTGAGTTTGCATTCAAGGCCCTCCACTATGCCTGCGGCATCGAATTGCGGCATCCGATGCTCCTTTCGGTATTTGCCAGTGAGCGGCCTTAGCTCGTGGCCGGTGCCGTGAGGTACGTCCAGGTGATGAGGCTGAACGCGCACACGGAGTTGAGAGTGAGGGGGTAAACGCGTTGCTGCGCGGCCCTGCGGTAAGCGGTCTGCACCTGCCCCGCAGAGATCACGTTCGGGATCTGCAGGACACCCGCGTACCCGTACGCGTTCTTGCCGACAAGCGCGACCGCGACCTCGGTCAGCGTCGTGGACAGCGTGAGCACGCTCTTGCCCGGCTGCCCCGCGCCCGCGGCGGTGACCGCGATCGACCCGGCGTTACCCCACGCCAGGTTCACGTTCGCGAGGGTCTCCTCGGACATGTTCGCCGTGATGGTGAGGTTCGCGGTAGTCACCGCGACCCCGACCGGGGTCGGCTGCTCCTCGATATTGATGTCCTGCGTCGACGGATTGAACGTCACCGTCACCCCGTCGAGCAGCGCGCCGACATACGCCCAGCCGAGCCCGGTCCACGCCGTGCCGACACCCAGGTTCGCGTCCGACGGCGCGCTGGTGCCGGTGGCGGCGGTGAACAAGATGCCCGTGCCGTAGATGACGTTGCCGGTCGTGTACGACGGCGGCGAGTAGGTCAAGGTGGGCATTTCCTCATCCCTCCTGGTGGAGCGTTACGCCGGCGGCGGCTGCCGCTTCGGTCATCGCGGCGGCGGCACGCGCGGGCACCGGGGTCGGGGCGGTGCCGACCGTGTGGCCGCCGTGGCAGAACAGCACGTGCGGCGGTGCCACGCGCAGCAGCACCTTCGCCCCGGCCACCGCGTCCGAGCGGAGCCGGGACAGCTCCGCCTCGAGTTCGGCGATCCGGGACGACGCTGCGGCGGGGGCCGGTGCCGGTGCCGCACCCGGCACCGGGGCTCCCTCGTCCGCCTGCTGCTCCCCGGGGGGCGGCTGGGGCATCTCAGTCATCGGCGCGCTCCTTTACGGCACCTGGGGGATCAGCTGGTAGGCGCGGACCGACAGGGTGGTCGTCGCGGAGAAATCCACGCAGCACAGCCCCACCCCGGACGTGCCGATCACCCCGCCGGGCGCGGCTGAATGCGCGGTGGAGTCCTGCTGGTCGAACCCGGCCGGGGAGAACGGGCCGAGCCACCCGTACCCGGTGGTGGCCAGCGCGACGGTGAACGTGGTGTACGTGGGGACCACCCCGGCGGCCTTCTGCCCGATCAGGATGTACGCGTTGCACGAGGTCGCGCCGTTGTAGTACCACAGGATGATCTCGCCGTTGTTGACGAACTGGACGCCTTCCAGGCCGGTCCACGCGGTGCCGAACGTCGTCCCGCCCGCGCCGGCGGCGTCGATCCCGGCGGACGGCGCGGACGGGAGCGACCCGCCGGTGGTCGCGGCGGCGTTGAAGTTCACCGGCGAGATAGTCTGCCGTGCTGCCATGTCTAGGCTCCCGTGACGAAGATGTAGTCGGCCGTGTACTCGAACCGGCGGTCTGAGGGGTCCAGCGGCAGCGCCGCCGGCGGGCTGCCCATCCGGAAGCAGGTGATGACGCGCACCCCGTCCACGGTCGCCGGGGCCGGGGCGGACAGGATCAGCCAGTCCAGCGCCTGCGCGGCGGCTTCCGCGGCGTACGGGTCGTCGGACGGGCCGCGCAGCCGGGCCTGGAACGACCAGGCGTCCGTGCCGCCTTCCTCGGTGGTGTAACCGGGGCCGCCGGTGGCGGTGACGAACACGGCCTGGTCCGGTTCGAGGAGGATCTCCGGACCTGGGTACAGGGGGTAGCCGGTCTCCTGGGTGGTGTCCCACCCGGCGGAGGCGAGCCAGTCGATGATCACCTGGGCGCGGGGGGTCGTGATGAGCGCGGGCGTGGTCATAGCCGGCCTCGCAGGGCGTGCGGCTCGTTCTTGCCGGGGATCCGCATGACCTTGCCGCCGCGCATGAAGTAGACACTGAGCCCGGCAGCGAGGCGAGCCCGCAGGATGGCGCGGCTCTTAGCCCGCAACTCCTCCTTGGTGAGCCGCGCGGCCTTCGGCGGCCGGTCATACACGGTGCGGTCCCCGAGTTTCACCTGCGGCCGGCCGGATTTGAGGAGGTCGCCCCACTCGCGCGGGGCCGTGATCTCCACCTGGTCGCTGAGGTGTTCCATGTTGCGCTTCATCGCGGGCTGCCCGCCGTCCTCAAGGACGGTCTTGGCGTAGTCGCCCAG
>Ga0335085_10009670_pt1 | contig 14516 bp, 14 predicted proteins | sample Lox_Sample_45_FD_206712 | JGI IMG/M metagenome (GOLD analysis project Ga0335085, IMG submission 206712) | Soil microbial communities from Loxahatchee National Wildlife Refuge, Florida, United States - Lox_Sample_4.5 | ecosystem: Environmental > Terrestrial > Soil > Wetlands | place: USA...
GCTACGTCGCGGCCGTTGGAGACACGCTCATGATGCACTGGCGCGTGACCGGCAAGGGGAAGGACGCCTGAGGTCGGCCGGGCAGAGTCCGTACCCTTTTACGACCGATATGCGCGCAGTCCTGGCCCGGTCTCGCCGCCGACGAGGACGAACGGTACCGGATCGCGGCCACCGCCGAGGGCGGCATCTGGCTGCTGCGCACGCCGTACCCCGATCCCGTCGTCGGGCTGGCCGGGTCGAGGCGATATGTCGACAGTACCCGGCGGCTGGTCGCCGCGCCCCCGGTCACCGCTCCCCCGGTCACCGCGGCCCCGGTAACCGCCGCGCGGTGGAGCGACGAGGGCACGTCCCGGGTGCGGCTCATGCCGGTGGTCGACCCGGACCTCGTGCGCGGGCTCGGGGTGGGGCAGGCCGCCTATATCCATCAGGGCGGGGTGACCTACGTCCAGGTGAAACGGCTGGTCGCCGCGCCGGCGGCGCTGCCCCGCGCGGCCGCCCGGCGCGCGGCGGGGCCCGTTGCGCCAGGTCCGGGCACGGCGGGCGCGGTCCCGGCGGATGGGGTCGCAGGGGATGGGGTCGCGGTGGTCACCGTCCCGGTGGCCGCGGACCGGGCGGCGGCCACCGGCGGGCACGCGGCGGCGGCCCCGCCCGGGCGGCCGCTGGCCGACCTGAGCGCGTTCCTGGACGAGGCGTTCGGCCCGGAGACTGGGGCACGCGGCCCGGAGACTGGGGCACGCGGCCCGGAGACTGGGGCACGCGGCCCGGAGGCGGGGACACGCGGGCGGGAGACGCGGTGAGCGGCGCCGACCCGTTCGCGGTCCTCGGGCTGCCGGCCCGGCCGGACCTGAGCGACGACGACATCCGGGCGGCGTGGCGGCGGATCGCCGCCGCCGTTCATCCCGACCGCGCCGACGGCGGCGACCCGGCCCGGTTCGCCGAGGCGGCCGCCGCCTACACGGCGCTGCGCACGGTCACGGGGCGGGGTGAGGCCTACGCCGACCTGGCCGGCGAACCGCGCGGCCCCGGCCGGATCCGCCGCGGCCGCCCGGCCGTCCTGGCGCTGCGCACGGCCGTCGCCGCCGCAGTCAGCGCCGGCGCGCTGGCGGCGGCCGGCCCGCAGCCGGCCAGCTTCGCGCTGATCGCGGGCGCGCTCACCTGGCTGGCCCGCACTGGCCGCCGCGAGCTGGCCCCGCCTCCCAGGCCGGCCCGCCCCGCCGGGGTGAAGCGGTGGCGCTCGTGAGACCTCGGCGCTACCTGCGGCGAAACAGGCCGGTCGCTGGCGCGGAGATCAATGGCCCGATCGCACCACCGGTGCTAGCGTCTTAGCCCAGGTAGGCGGCTGAGTTGAGAACACGTTGGTCTCCGCAGCCGTGGTGGCCAGGCCCCCCGCTCGCAGGCTGGCCAACCGACGGATGCCTCGAAGTCACCGATCTGGGATATTCACGTCAACCACGAGCGAATCTCTAGTATCAGGACTGATCGTGGCCACGGCAAGCAAGGCCAGCGACGGACGGCGCGAGCTGGCCCGTCAGTTGACCGGGAGCGTGAGCACGGGGACGAACTGGTCGGCAGGGGCCAGCGAGCCGTGCATGCCGACGAGCGCCGATTCCCTCGGCTCGGCCTGGGTGGCCACGATCGCCCAGGTCCCGGAGGGAGCCGCGACCACATCGCCGATGCGCGCCGCCATGCCCGCTTCTACCGGGCCGAACCAGCCTTCCTTGATGGCCTCGTCGCGGGAGGCGACCCACGCCCGGCGGCCCAGGGTCTCGCGCCAGGCCGCCAGGACGTCGGCGGCGGCCCCGGGCAGGGCGTACACGTGCCGGGCGCGTCCCTCGCCGCCCAGCAGCGCCACGCCCGCACGCAGCTCCGGCCGGGCGTCGACGTCGATCCGGTCCTCGGGCGGGACGTCGACCATCCCGTGATCGGCCGTCACGTACAGGGCGGCGTCGCCGGGCAGCGCGCCGGCGATCTGCTCGGCGAGCTTGTCCACGTGGGCGAGCTGGTAGTACCACGCGTCGGATTCGACGCCGAAGACGTGCCCGGTGGCGTCGAGGTCGCCGTGGTAGACGGTCACGATGGCGTTGTCGGACTCGGTGAGCGCGAGCGCCGCCTCGCCCGCGAGGGCGCCCATGCTGTCCGCGGGGCGGTACTGCGCGCCGCGCATCGCGGCGCGGGTCAGCCCCGACCGGCGGAACGGCCGCGCGGCCACGTAGTACGCCGCGATGTCGGCGTCGACCGCGCGCTGGTAGATCGTCGGCCGCGGCTGCCACTGCTCCGGATCGACGCGCTCGTCCCAGCGCAGTCCGTTCAGCAGCCGGTTCTCCCCCGGGATGGCGACCTGGTAGCCGAGCACACCGTGCTGGCCGGGCGCGGTGCCGGTACCCAGCGTGGTCAGGCTGGTCACGGTGGTGGCGGGGAAGCCGGCGGTCAGCGGCCGGGCGTTCATGGCCAGCTCGGACAGGAACGGCGCCGCCGCGGGATGAGCGCGCAGCAGTTCCCAGCCGAGCCCGTCCACGATGAGCAGGCAGGCCCGGCGGACCCGGGGCAGGCCCAGGGCGTTGCGGCCGGAGCCGCCCACCGAAGACAGTACCGATGCCCCGAGTTCGGCGAGTGTCCGCGAGCCGTAAGGCGGCACGATGGGGGCGTTTCTCGGCTCGGGCGTCATGCGGAAATGGTCCTTTGCCTGCTGCTTTTGCCGAAGCCAGCCGATCGCATGAGCACCTGGCTCGTCCTGCCGGAACATGCTGCCATTTAAACGAGCGTAACGGCAAGGCACCTCAAGCGCACTACGTGCACCAATGTGCCCTTTTGTGCCTTGTTTGCGCGTTTCCTGTCGGACCGGGCGGGCCCGGCCCCGATCCGCCCCGTTGGCGGCCGGCCGGCTCTCGGCCCGTCAGTGGCCCGTCCCCGCGGTCGCGTCGGAGAGCGCGGTCGCAAACGCGAGCACCTGGCGGACGCCGTCCGCACCGTCGGCCGCCTCGCTGAACCGCAGCGTCAGGTCGTCGGCGGTGATCGTGCCCATGTAGCCGTGGTCGGCTTCGCAGTTCTCATCGCCGCAGTGCGCGGGTTCCAGTTCCACGTGCGACAGCACGTTCCAGCCGATGGTCAGCACGACCTCGCTCGGCATCGTCACGCCGGGCACGTAGGACCCGGGGTCGGGCACCACCCGGGTGACCGCGACCGACGAGATGCGGGAGAAACGGACGGCCTCGCTGCTGGTTTCCGCCTGCGGCCGGGTGTCGGGCTCCTCCGCGGGATGCTCGTCGGTGTGGGAGTAGATCAGCCGGGTCGGGGTGAGCGCCAGGACCGTGATGTGCCGCCGCACCTCCATGCCCGGATCGAAGATCGCGTCGTGCTGGACCACGTAGGCGTGGACGGGCTCGGGACCGAGCGACGACCAGACGGCATCGGTAACCAGTCCGGGGTAGTAACCGGTGCGCTCGATCGCGGCACGCAGGTCGGCCGCCGAGACACGTGTTTCCCTCATGTGTTCCATCCTGCACCGTGCGGGGCGGTGAATTCGCCCGGGAAGGGCAACGGCACGCCTCCACCAGGTCACAATCCGGTGCCGAATTGACGCGAGCAGGCCGGCCCGGCGGGGCGGGCGCCAGGGCAGCGCGCACGCGCCGGCCATGCCCGGGCGCCGCCAGGGCAGCGCGGCCTCGCCAGCCGCACCTGGCCGCCGCCAGGACGACCCCGCCGCCGGTCATAATCCCGGCGGCGCCGGGGCGCCCGCGGGAACCCGTTCGGGTGGTTCGGTCCCCGTGACGTCGGACCGCCGCTCTTCCGCGGGCTCGGTCAGCGCCATCGCCCCGGCGCTCGGCTTGGGCCCGCGCCGCCGTGGCCAGCGGGAACCGGATGCGCCGCCGCGGCCACGGTAGACGATGAGCCCGTTCACCGGGTCGGGCGCCGCGTCCAGGGCGGCGGCCACGGCGGGCAGCGCGTGGAAGGCCTCCCACCCGGCGTCATCACGGAACGCCAGCTCCAGGACCACGCCCGTGCGGTGCTCGTGCCACGCCCAGTCCAGCGCACCGTTCGCCAGGGCCGCCTCGATCAGCGCGCGCTCGTAGGAATCCTTCCACCGCCGGGCAGACTGGTCGGCATGGAAGACCTCGATTGACCACCATTCCGCCATAGTTTGAGATAGTACGTGTCTGTCACGAGCCGCGGAAGGGCCTGCCCGGCCGGATCGGGGGCCTAGTGTGAACCGCCATGCGCCGCGATGCCCTCAGGCTCTCGATAACCCTGCTCAGCGTGCTGCCCGCGGCTGGCCGCAGCCGTGCCGCGGCCAGTTCGCCCGCAGCGAAGAACGCGGCCCCGACCCGGGAGACCGCCGGGGAGGCGATGGCCTGGGCGCCGGCGGTCGGCCTGCTGCTCGGCGTGCCCGCCGCCGCCGTGCAGCAGGTGTCCGGCCACCTGCTGCACACCGGGCCGCTGGTCGCGGCTTCGCTGTCGGTCGGCGCGCTGGCCGTGCTCACCCGCGCCCTGCACCTCGACGGGCTGGCGGACCTGGCCGACGGGCTGGGCAGCCGGAAGCCCGCCGCCGGAGCACTCGACATCATGCGCCGCTCCGACATCGGGCCGTTCGGCGTGATCGCGCTGGTCCTGACGCTGCTGGTGCAGGTGACCGGGCTCGCCCAGGCGGACGCGGCGGGGCGGGGGCCGGCCGCGGTGATCCTGGCGGCGGTCACCGGCCGGCTCGCGCTCACCTGGGCGTGCCGGCGCGGGGTGCCCGCCGCGCGGCCCGGCGGCCTGGGCGCGCTGGTAGCCGACACCGTGCCCCCGGCCGTTCCGGCACTGATCACCGCCGGGGTGCTGGCGGTCACCATCGGCGGGATCTACCTCGCCGCCGCGGTCGCCGCGGTGCCGGTCGAGTGGATCCTGCCGGTCGCGGAGGCCGCGGGGCTGCTGGCCGCCCTGGCCCTGGCCCGGCACGCCGTCCGGCGGCTGGGCGGGATCACCGGCGACGTGCTCGGCGCCCTGGTCGAGACGGCCACCGCCGCCTGCCTCCTGGTCACCGCGATGAGCTGACCGCCGGACCCGTTCCGGCACGCTCGGGGCCGCGGAGCCTGCAGCGGCCGCAGTGCAGGCACAACGTCACGCGTTGCCAATGCACACCCGCGAGGCCATCAGCGCGGACAACACGCAGAGCCTGCCGGCGCGCGCCGCAAAGCACGACGAAGATCCCGCCGGCAAAAGGACCTTCGTTAGTACCACCGATCCGATCATGGGCTCAGACTGCGGGAAATTTCTTTCGGTCTCCTGAGAGGGGTTCTCGTCATGACCACTTCGATCCGTCCAGAAGCGGTCCCGGCCAAGCCCGACAAGCCAGAAGAAACGGGCCCACCCGCGATCGCCGATCCCGGGCCGCTTGGCCTGGCCGCATTCGCCATGACCACGTTCGTGCTGAGCGTGTTCAACGCCGGCATCATCGGTCAGCCAACGGCCCTGGAGCTCGTGCTGCTGCCACTCGCGCTGTTCTACGGCGGGGCCGTCCAGATCCTGGCCGGGATGTGGGAGTTCCGCAAGAACAACACGTTCGGCGCGCTGGCCTTCTCCTCCTACGGCGCGTTCTGGATCGCGCTCGCGTGGTATATCCGCTACGTCGCCCCGGTGTTGCCCGCCGCGAGGGCACACGAGGCAACGGGGCTCTTCCTGCTCGCCTGGACGATCTTCACCGCCTACATGCTGGTCGCCAGCTTCGGCACCACCAAGATGCTCACGGCCGTCTTCGCCGTCCTGTTCGTGACGTTCCTGCTGCTGGCCATCGGGAACCTGGCCGCGCCGCCAAGCACGACGCTCATCAAGGTCGGCGGCTGGTTCGGCCTGGTTACCGCGTTCCTGGCCTGGTACCACAGCGCCGCCGGGGTGACCAACGCGAGCTGGGGCCGCGTCGTCCTGCCGGTCTTCCCCTGGAAGAAGACGTGAGAGTGCGCCGCTGACACCTCGCGCGCGGGGAGGCGAGCAGTATGACAAGGCTGACAGCGACCAACGGACCGGCACGGCAGCGGGGGGTGGTGCAATGCGGCCCTGCCGGAAGAAGCTCCGGAAAGATGCGGGCGCTCGCAATCTGGCACCGATAGCGCGCCGCCCAGCCAGGAAGCATCAAAGGCGCCCGCCGGTGCGTCGCTTATGCTGCGGAAAACTCTGCCTGAACCGGGCTTTCACCGGGCGGTGGCGCGGCGCAGCGACCAGCCGAGCGCGGCGAACACGCACAGCGGCAGCAGCCACCAGGCGTTCACGTGCGCCAGGTGCACGAGCAGCGCGGTGGCGATCAGGGCCGCGACGGTGACGGCCGCACCGCGCCAGTCGTCGCCGATCACGAAGTCGTAGCCGAAATCCCATACCGAACGGAACTTGCTCAACGTGTCACTCCCTCCGGACGGTCCCGGCTGGGAACCGGTACGGCCAAGGCGGCCTCGGCGGTCCGGCCGCGGCGCAGCAGCGTCACGTAGCCGAGCGAGACCACCGCGACCGCGGGGATGACCCCGAGCAGTGCCGCGTCGTGGCCCGGCCACTCCACCCCGGTGCCCTCGGCGCCCCAGAAGATGCCGAACGAGGTGAGCATGATGCCCACCGAGAACTTCATCGCGTTCTCCGGCACCCGGGCCAGCGGGGCCCGGGCCGCGATCCCGACGCCGGCGATGACCAGCACCGCGGCGGCGGCGCCGATGACCGCCAGGCCGATATTGCCCTGGTTGGTCCCGAAGGTGATCACGATGAAGACGACCTCCAGGCCCTCCAGCAGCACGCCCTTGAACGACAGCGTGAACGCGTACCAGTCGCGGACGCCGCGCCGGGACTGCCGCTCGGCGGCCTCGGCCGCCGCCACCTCGCGCAGGTAGGCGCTCGCCTCGTCGTGCAGCGCCTTGTACCCGGTGGCGCGCAGGATCGCCTTGCGCAGCCACTGCAGGCCGAAGATCGCCAGCAGCGCGCCGACCACCAGGCGGAGCGCGCCCAGCGGGACGAGGGTGAGGGCCGGCCCGAGCGCCGCGACCACGATGGCGAGCACCACCAGCGCCGCGCTCATGCCCTGGAAGGTGGACCGCCACTCCCGGGTCAGGCCGGCCGCGAGCACGATGGTCAGGGCCTCGATCGCCTCCACCGCGCACGCCACGAAGACGGTGAGGGCGAGGGCAAGCTCGTTCACGGAACCTCCAGGCAGGTACGGGCCCTACCGGCGTTACGCGCCGGCGGGTAGACAATGGCCGCGTGACCGATACTGACGACTGCCCCGCCAGCCCGCCGGGCCCGGCGGGCTGGCTCGTCCTGATCTACCGCGTCCCGTCCGAGCCGACCCGGCTGCGTTCCACGGTGTGGCGCCGGATCAAGAGCCTGGGCGCCATCTACCTGCAGAACTCGTGCGCGGCGCTGCCCGCGACCGGCAACGCCGAGCGGTCCCTGCGCAAGCTGCGGCGCGAGATCCTCGACATGTCCGGCACGGCGGTGCTGATGTCGTGCGACGTGCTGGCCGGTGAGCAGGAGGTACGGGCGGCGTTCCAGGCGGCACGCAACGACGAGTACGAGGAGATCGTCGACAAGTGCGAGGACTTCCTGCAGCAGGTGAAGAAGGAGTACACGGCGAACCACTTCACCTACGCCGAACTGGAGGAGAACGAGGTCGACCTGGTCAAGCTGCGGAACTGGTTCGCGCGGGTCCGGGACCGGGACGTGTTCGGCGCGCAGGGGCGGCCGGGCTGCGAGAAGGCCCTGGACGAATGCGAGCAGTCGCTGGAGGCCTACGCCGCACGGGTGTACGCCGAAGAGGCGGAGGGCCAGTGAGGATCCCGGCTGGCTGGGCGCATGAACTTCCATGACGCTTCGATAGTAACAGCCGTTAGATTGCGTGGCTAACCTTGGTTAGGTCCAGATTCGCTCGCCCCCTTCGGACGGAGCCCTACGGACGGGGCTGTCAAGTTAACTTGACAGCCCCGTCCGCGCCGTAAATCCTGGACGTCCGCCCTCGTGACATACGCGGTTGCGCAACGGGCCGAGAACCAGCCCGTTCTGGACAGCTGGACCGGCCCGCGGGATTTCAGGGCCCGGCGCTATGACTTCGAGTCGGCTCGAAGTCAAGCTCGTGCACTGGCGGGCACGACGACTGCCGCAGGCGTCCGCTCTTGGTGCCACCGATTCGGCGGGCGCCTCGGCCGGGGTAACCGCCGCGAAGGCCACGTGCAGGCAAGCGCAATTCTCTGGCTCAACGGCCACCAAGTTCCGTTCGGTGCCAATCGCGGCACTGACACCGGCCGCGAGCCCTCCGCCGCCGACCGCTACCACCACCGCGTCGGTGTCCGGGACCTGCCGGCCGTCCCGTGCGGCAAACGGCGTCCGCGTAGTTCCGGGGACTGATGTGGGTATTCCTGCGCGGTGTTGAACCAGACGGGGCCCGGTGAAATAGGGTCTATTTCTAGTAATGCGCCAGTCGTCCCGCTGGTTCCAGGCATCGCTCTACCGGTATCTGCCCCTCCAGCGCACGCAGCACGCCAGCCCCTGTCATACCGTCCCGCCGCAGCCACCAGGAAATAGGCGTCAAATGCGGCTGGAGCAGGCATGACGCCGGAGCGGACATGGCAGGCGCGCACCGGTCAGGCACTAGCATCGGCAGGGTGACGATGATGATTCATACCAGCGAGACGCCGGCCCGCGCCCTCGAGGCGGACGCCCTCATCGTCGGCGTGATCCAGGGGGCGGACGGGCCACGGCCCGCGCCGGGATCCCGCGAGGTCGACGACGCGCTCGGCGGCACTCTGGTGGACCTGCTGACGGCCCTGGACGCGACCGGCCGGGCGGAGGAGATCACCAAGATCCCCGCCGCTGGGCGGCTGCCGGTGCCCGTCATCGTCGCGGTGGGGCTGGGCGCCGGCCCGGACGGCGGGGACAGCCGTTTCGATCCGGAAACGCTGCGGCGCGCGGCCGGTGCGGCCGTCCGGGTGCTGACCGCCGGCCGCCCGGCCGCCCGGCTGGATGACGGCGGCGGCAGTGTGCCGGAGAGCGGGAAGCGGCACATCGGGCTGGCCCTGCCGGCCCGGGACGCCGACGAGGTGGCCGCCGTCGCGCTCGGCGCTCTGCTCGGTGGGTACGCGTTCCGGCGCTACCGGACGACGGGCACCACCCCTGAGGCGGTACTGACCCTGCTGACCAGCGTCAGCGGGCCCGCGGCCCAGGCGCTCGCGGACCGCGCGCAGGTGCTCGCCGACGCCGTGACCCTGGTGCGCGACATGGTCAACACCGGCCCCTCGGATCTGGTCCCGGTCACCTTCGCGGCCGAGGCGCAGCGGGTCGCCGCCGCCTGCGGGCTGGCCATCGAGGTGCTGGACGAGAACGCGCTCGCGGCCGACGGCTACGGCGGCATCCTCGGCGTCGGCCAGGGGTCGGTGCACCCGCCGCGGCTCGTCCGGCTCGAATACACCCATCCCGGCGCCACCCGCACGCTCGTGCTGGCGGGCAAGGGCATCACGTTCGATTCCGGCGGGCTGTCGCTCAAGCCGCCGAAGTCGATGGAATGGATGAAATCCGACATGGGCGGGGCCGCGGCGGTGCTGGGCGCGCTGCAGGCCATTTCGGCGCTCGGGCCGGCGGTCAACGTGGTCGGCTACCTGCCGCTGGCGGAGAACATGCCAAGCGGGTCCGCGCAGCGCCCGTCGGACGTGATCACCATCCACGGCGGCAAGACGGTCGAGGTGCTCAACACCGACGCCGAGGGACGGCTCGTGCTCGCCGATGCGCTGGCCCGCGCCGCGGCCGACTCCCCCGACCTGATCGTCGACATCGCGACGCTGACCGGCGCGCAGCTCGTCGCGCTCGGCCCGCTGGTGGCCGGCGTGATGGCCAACGACGACGCGCTGGCGGCCCGCGTCGCGGCGGCGTCGGACCGGGCCGGTGAGCCCGCCTGGGCGATGCCACTGCCCGCCGAACTGCGCAAGGGCCTGGACTCCGCCGTCGCCGACCTGGCCAACGTGTCAGGCGACCGGAACGGCGGGATGCTCGTGGCGGCCCTGTTCCTGCGCGAGTTCGTCCCGGACGGCGTGCCGTGGGCGCACATCGACATCGCCGGGCCGTCCTTCAACGAGTCCGACCCGTTCGGCTACATCCCGCGGGGCGGTACCGGCGCGGCGACCAGGGCCCTGGTGCAGATCGCCGAGGACGTCGCGGCGGGCAAGCTCCCGGCGGAATGAACGCATTTCCCGGCGCGCTGTTCCGTGCGGCGGGAGCGCGGGCGCTCGGTGGCCGGCCTGCGCCGGGCTGAGGCCGCGGGAGGCGGCCGGCCTGCGCCGGGCTGAGGCCGGCCTGCGCCGGGCTGACGCCGCGGGCGGCGGCCGGCCTGCGCCGGGCTGAGGCCGCGGGCGGCGGGCAGACTCACCCCGGAAGGGCCGCATCGCGCTGCGGAAACCCGCCTCCGCGCGGTCCCTCCGGGGTGAAATGATGGAAGCAACTGTGAATGACAGATAGGGAGCGTTCCGTGGCAGAGGGCAGCGGTGCCTACGACGTCGTCGTGCTGGGCGGCGGCAGCGGAGGTTACGCATGCGCGCTGCGCTCCGCCGAACTGGGCATGCGCGTGGCACTGATCGAGAAGGACAAGGTCGGCGGGACCTGCCTGCACAAGGGATGTATCCCCACCAAGGCGCTGCTGCACTCCGCGGAGATCGCCGACCAGGCGCGGGAGAGCCAAACCTTCGGCGTCCGGTCCCGCTACGAGGGCATCGACATCGCGGGCGTTCAGGCGTACAAGGACAAGGTCGTCGACCGGCTCTGGAAGGGCCTGCAGTCGACGATCGCCAGCCGCAAGATCGACACCATCGAGGGCGACGGGCGGCTCATCTCGCCGACCCAGGTCCAGGTGGGCGACGCGGTCTACCAGGGCGGGCACATCGTGCTGGCCACCGGGTCGGTCCCGCGGAGCCTGCCCGGCCTGGACCTCGACGGCGACCGCGTGATCTCCAGCGACGACGCGCTTCGGTACGGGCGGGTGCCCGCCTCGGTGGTCATCCTGGGCGGCGGCGTCATCGGGGTCGAGTTCGCGAGCGTGTGGCGCTCCTTCGGGGCCGAGGTCACGATCGTGGAGATGCTCCCCCAGCTGCTGCCGCTGGAGGACGCCTCCAGCGCGAAGCTGCTGCAGCGCGCGTTCCGCCGCCGCGGTATCGGCTTCGAGCTGGGCGCGCGGTTCGAGAGCGTGAAGCCCACCGACACCGGCGTGGCCGTGACCCTGGCCGGCGGCAAGACGCTCGACGCGGACCTGCTCCTGGTAGCGGTCGGCCGCGGCCCGGTCTCTTCCGGCCTGGGCTACGAGGCAGCCGGCGTGGAGATGGAGCGCGGCTACGTCAAGGTCGACGAGTTCTGCCGGACCAGCGTCCCGACCATCTCCGCCGTCGGGGACCTGATCGCCACGCCGCAGCTCGCGCACGTCGGTTTCGCCGAGGGCATCATGGTCGCCGAGCGGATCGGCGGCCTGGACGTCACGCCGATCGATTACGACGGGGTGCCGCGCATCACCTACTCCGACCCGGAGGTGGCTTCGGTCGGGATCACCTCGGCGGCGGCGGTGGAACGCGGCATCGAGATCACCGAGTTTTCCTACCCGCTCGGCGGGAACGGCAAGAGCGTGATCTTGCAGACCCAGGGCTCGGCGAAGGTCATCGCGGCCAAGCGGGAGGACGGCACGCCGGGCGAGGTCCTCGGCATCCACCTCGTCGGCGGCCGCGTCGGCGAGCTGATCGCCGAGGGCCAGCTCATCTACAACTGGGACGCCGAGCCATCCGACGTGGCGCAGCTGATCCACCCGCACCCCACACAGTCAGAGATCATCGGCGAGGCGATGCTGGCGCTGGCCGGCAAGCCCCTGCACGTACATGCCTGAGCACGGACATATGCCGGGCGGCCACCGGACGGCGGTCACCGCGCGGCCCCGGGCACATGAGCGAACAACCTCTCCGCCGCTCACGTGAGCGGCGGACAACGAAGGAGTCACGGGAACAATGTCGGTCTCGGTATCCATGCCCCAGCTCGGCGAGAGCGTCACTGAGGGCACCGTCACGCGCTGGCTGAAGAAGGAAGGCGAGCGTGTGGAGGCGGATGAGCCGCTGCTGGAGGTGTCCACCGACAAGGTCGACACCGAGATCCCCTCACCGGCCTCCGGTGTCCTGCGTGACATCGCCGTGGGCGAGGACGAGACCGTGGAAGTGGGCGCGCAGCTCGCGGTGATCGAGGAAAGCGCGGACGCCTCGGCCGACGGATCCGCCGCGCCGGGCGGGCCGGCCGGGTCCGCGGCCGCCCCCGCAGCCGAGCCGGAGCCGGCGGCCGCACCGTCGCCCGATGGCGGCCCCGGCGGGAGCCCGGCCACCAACGGCTCAGGTGGCCTGGCGGGACCGGGCGTTCCGGCGGGCGCCGGGGGCCCGGGAGGCTCGGCGGGAAACCAGCCGGGCGGTTACCCCGGCAGCGCGGCTCCGCCGGCCCCGCCCGCGCCGGCCTGGTCGCCACTGGCCCAGCCGTCGGCCCCGTCCCAGCCGGCACCGCCGTCGTACGGGTCGCAGCCGTCCTACGGATCCCAGCCGTCGTACGGATCCCAGCCGTCGTACGGGTCCCCGCAGGCAGCGCCGGCGCCGTCCGCGCCGGCCCCGCAGCCGGCCGTGGCCTCCGCCGCGCCAGGTGCGCAGGCTCCGCAGGAGTACCAGCAGGACCAGGGCGGCCAGTTCGCGGCGGCCACCCCGCTCCCGGCCGGCGGCGAGGGTCCCTACGTGACGCCGCTGGTCCGCAAGCTGGCCGCCGAGCACGGCGTGGACCTGGAGTCGGTGGCCGGCACCGGCGTCGGCGGCCGGATCCGCAAGCAGGACGTGCTCGACGCGGCCCGCGCCCGGCGCGAGGCCGAGGCGACCCGGCAGGCCGCGGCGCCATCCGCTGCCGCCCCCGCACCGGCCGCTGCTGCGACGGGCGTGCCCGCGGGCCCCGCGGCCGGTGATGGCGTGGCCCAGCTGGAGGCACCGTCCCGCCGGGCCATCGTCCCGTCCGCGCTGCGCGGCACCACCCAGCGGATGTCCCGGCCGCGCCAGGTGATCGCCCAGCGGATGGTCGAGTCCCTGCAGACGTCGGCCCAGCTCACCACCGTGGTCGAGGCGGACGTGACCGCGATCGCCCGGCTCCGGGAGCGGGCCAAGCCGGACTTCGAGGCCCGCGAGGGCGTCAAGCTGAGCTTCCTGCCGTTCTTCGCACTCGCCGCGGTGGAGGCGCTCAAGGTCTACCCCACGGTCAACGCCGTGATCGACATGGCCAGCTCCCAGGTGACCTACCACGACGCCGAGCACCTCGGCATCGCCGTGGACACCGAGCGCGGCCTGATGGTGCCGGTCATCCACAACGCCGGTGACCTCAACCTCGGCGGCCTGGCCCGCAAGATCGCCGACCTGGCGGCGCGGACCCGGTCCGGCCACGTCAACCCCGACGAGCTGTCCGGCGGCACGTTCACCCTGACCAACACGGGCAGCCGCGGCGCGCTGTTCGACACGCCGATCATCAGCCAGCCGCAGGTGGGCATCCTCGGCACCGGGACCGTCGTCAAGCGCCCGGTGGTGGTCGACGACCCCGCCCTCGGCGAGGTCATCGCGGTCCGCTCGATGGTGTACCTGGCCCTCACCTACGACCACCGGCTGGTCGACGGCGCGGACGCCGCCCGCTTCCTCAACACGGTCAAGGACCGCCTGGAGGAAGGCAGCTTCGAAGCCGAACTCGGCCTGTAACCCCGCCCAGTCGTTCCCCCGCCGCCCGGCCGCGCGGCGTGCGCGGCCGGCTGGGCCCCGGGCCCCCGTCGTCGGCCCCAGGATCCCGGCCAGGGCCGGCGCGGACGATCGGCGGCTACCTGCCAGCTTGCTGTCCTGGCCGGAGCCCGCTGTCTGGGCCCGGCGGCGGGCGGTGCCCCCGGAGCGTTCGGGCGCCTCGCAGTGCGGGACGCGCAGGGGGCTGCTGCGCCGCCGGGCGCGGCTCGCGGACGCTGGCGGTAAGCTGCCGGTGACAGGGCGGGGACTTACCGCCAGGCTCCTGAGCGGCGGCCGCCGGGTTATGGCCGGAGCTCGAGGACGATGTTGACCGGGGTCTGGGTGACCTGCCGGAACCGGCTGAAGCCGGCGTCGCCGGCCAGTTGCCGTACCGCGGCGGGGCCGGCCTGGGCGCCGAGCGCGACCCCGCCGGGCTGGGCCAGGGCGGTCGGCGTGCACTGGAACGTGGACGCCGCGTAGTTGAGCGCGGCCAGGGGGCTGGCCAGGTTCGCTGCGTAGTCGTCGGCCGCGTTCGGTTCCACGACCAGGACGGCGCCGTCGGGAGCGAGGGCCTTGCGGGCGTGGGCCAGCGCGGCGGCCGGGTCGCCGAGGTCGTGGAGGGTGTCCAGCAGGCAGATCAGGTCGAAGCCGTCGGCCGGGTAGCTGGTCGCGTTGAGCGGCTCGAACCGGATGCGGCCGTCGAGGCCGGCTTGGGCGGCCTGCTGCCGGGCGACGGTGATGGAGCGGTCGTGGAAGTCATAGCCGTGGACG
>Ga0335085_10009675_pt1 | contig 14512 bp, 14 predicted proteins | sample Lox_Sample_45_FD_206712 | JGI IMG/M metagenome (GOLD analysis project Ga0335085, IMG submission 206712) | Soil microbial communities from Loxahatchee National Wildlife Refuge, Florida, United States - Lox_Sample_4.5 | ecosystem: Environmental > Terrestrial > Soil > Wetlands | place: USA...
AACTTCGTCCTGGAGTGAGAGCGTGAAGCAATTTCGCCGGGACCTGAAAGCCATGCAGGATTTGGTGAAGGATCCGAAGACGGATTTGTTCGCGAAGATTCCGTGGGGAGATGGGCAGACGATTCTGCGCGAGGCGCTGCTGGTGGCGGATCACAATGCGTATCATTTGGCGCAGTTGGTGGATGTGCGGCGGGCGCTGGGGGCGTGGAAATAGGCTGGGACGGCAACTCCTCGCGGCCAGGGGCCGCTCGGGTTACTCAAGAAGAAGGCTTTAGCGGCCCGGCTCAAAGTCGGGCCCTCCCGATTCGGCGCATCGGGTCCCATTACGCATCGGGTCCCGCTAGACGGCCTGGCGAGCGAGGTCTTCCATCCGGCCGCGCGCTAACGATGCCTTAGTTCGTTTGCGGAAGACGGGCTTTACTCCGTGCCGCCAACGTTCGTCGACTCCCACCAGTGTCCACTCAATCTCCGGCGAGAGGTAGCGCAGCAGTGTGTCGGTCGCGGGATGTACGTGTAACGCGGGGGCGGCGAGGAACAATAGCGGGCGTTCGGACGACAGCTCGCGGCCGGGAAAATAGCCGAATCCCTGAAATTCTCCTCGCGAATGGTGCCAGGCCACCCGCGACCAATAATCGAGACCTTGCAGCGGCAGATGAATGTCTTCATCGGCCTTCAGTTCGACGACGGCGAGGCGGCCCTCGTGGGTGAGCGTGAGCACGTCAATCATGGCGCGGTCGGAGGCGGAAAAAGCCGGTACCTGCGAGTAGGAGCATGCAGAATTGAGACGCGTGTCGAGCGCGCCGACGTCTTGCACGACCAGCGACTCCAGCCAGCGTTCGGGATGGAGACGCCAGAGAGGGTGATCGCGTGGGCCGTCCGGGTGGCGGACCTCGCCGATGCTGCGGATCAGGCGGTCCAGCGCTTCGGCGTTGCTTTCGGAAAGCACCTTCTCTTCGGCGCCCAGGCCGAAGACAATTTCGGGGACGCTGCGGAACGATCCGGGAGCATGAGCGAGGCGGGCGCGGGCGAATTCCAGTCCATGACAGCGGAAGGCGATTTCCGCCGGGGAGAGTACGGCGATCTCGACTTCCTTCATCAGCCCGCGAACATAGGCGATCGGTTCGGCGAAGCGCGCGTGGGTGGCGCACTCATCGGCCAACTGCACCATGCGAGTCGCGATATTGCCGGTGTCGGGTACATCGATCTCGACCAATGTATCTTCGCCGGCGTGCAATTCGTACAGCTGCCACTTGGCGGCGGAGCGGTTCAGGCGGCCCATGCGCTCGCGGGTAAGGGCGGAGCATCCTGCGGGGAGAAACAGCTTGAGGCCCTCGACTACCATTTTTCCCGCTTGCGACTGGCGGCAGGAGTCGAGCCAGAGGATTCCGAAAGTGAGAGCGGCGTCCATCGCGGCCTGAGTTTCTTCTTCGTTTACCCCAAGGACCGCGTAGGCGGATTGTCCCTGGCGGAGAAGGCCGCGAGTGTAGATGGGGCCGAAGGACTGCTCAAGGTCCATGGCGGTGCTGAGCCTGGACACGGCGTAGCCGGGGAAGCCGCGTACCAGCGCCCGGTGGAGCGTGCGCTGGTACGCAACGCGCGCGGCACGGCGGGCATTGGGGGTACGGCGGTCACGTTCGCGGCAGATTTCCAGTTTCGTGGGACGGGTCTGGCCGAGGCGCTGCACGGCCAGACGAAGTGTTTGGCTTTTGATTTCAGCATCAAGCACGCGGCGGACAATATTGCGCTCGGAGGACCAGAGATGCAGCAGGCACTTATTGCTCTCGCCGGAGATGGAGTATTTGGATTGGGCGAGATCGAAGAGGACGGCGCCATTTTCGAGGACGACGGCGCCGCGGGAACCGGCAAGGAAGTCGGAGACGGCCTGGGCCAGGGAGTCGGGGGTCATGGGGGAATTGTGGCAGGTTAGCTGGAGGGCGTCTGTGATGAGTGACCATCAATCCTCGCGACCCGGCCGGACGGGGCAAGCCCCGTCCCCACATGTTCCGGGACTGGGGTCAGAGCGGGTGCACCGATCGAAAATCCCGTGTGGGATAATGATTAGGGTGTGGAGCTTTCGTCGGGCGAGGGACATCTAATTCCTGTGGATAAAAATCGTTTCTTTTTCGAGCATTACGGGCTGACCGAGGGCGACTTGCAGCGGTATTTGGGCGCGGCGCTTTCGGCGGGCGGCGATTACGCCGACCTTTATTTTGAGTATCTTTCCTCGACTTCGCTGATGGTGGATGAATCCATGGTGAAGTCGGCCTCGCAGGGGATTTCGGCGGGGTGCGGGGTGCGGGTCATTTCCGGGGAGCGCACCGGTTACGCCTACACCGACGACCTGTCGCCGGAGCGCATTCTGCATGCGGCACGAACCGCGGCGCTGATTGCCAGCGGCCCGGCCAAGACGCCCACTGTCGGATTCCAGGAAAAGCAGGCGCGGAGCTTGTATCCGATTGCGCTGCCATCGGTGGATGCCGAGATCACCGCGAAAGTCGAGTTGGTGATGCGGGCCGACGCGGCGGCGCGGGCCTACGATCCGCGCATTAAAGAAGTCCGTGCCAGCTACAGCGACGAACTGCGCAATATTCTGGTGATCGGCTCGGACGGGACTTTCGCGGAAGACTCCCAGCCGCTGGCCCGCATGAACGTGGGCTGCATTGCGAAGACCGATGGCAACTCGGCGCGGGGCAGTGCGGGCGGCGGCGGGCGCGTGGCCCTCGACTTCTTCTTCGGCGAGAAGACGCCGGAGTACTTTGCCAAAGATTCGGCGCGGCAGGCGATCCTGCAACTCGATGCGCGCGAGGCTCCGGCGGGCGATATGGAAGTGGTGCTCGGTCCGGGTTGGCCGGGCGTCCTGCTGCACGAAGCGGTCGGCCATGGACTGGAAGCTGACTTCAACCGCAAGCAGACTTCCGCCTTTGCCGGGCTGATCGGCAAGCGCGTGGCCAGCGACAAGTGCACGGTCGTCGACAATGGCACCATGCCCTGGCGGCGCGGGTCTTTGAACGTCGATGATGAAGGCAACTCCACGCAGGAAACCGTGCTGATCGAAAAGGGCATGCTGAAAGGCTATTTGAGCGACAAGCTTTCGGCGCGGCTGATGGGAATGGCCAACACCGGTAACGGGCGGCGCGAGAGTTATGAACATATCCCCATGCCGCGCATGACCAACACCTACATGCTGCCCGGAGATGACGAGCCCGAGGACATCATTCGCTCGGTAAAGCATGGCGTGTACGCGGTGAACTTTGGCGGCGGGCAGGTGGACATCACCAACGGCAAGTTCGTATTCTCGGCCTCGGAAGCCTACATGATCGAAGACGGCAAGATCACCGCGCCGATCAAAGGAGCGACGCTGATCGGCAATGGTCCGGATGTGCTGACCCGCGTTTCCATGGTGGGCAACGATCTGAAGCTCGACGAGGGCGTGGGCACCTGTGGCAAAGATGGGCAGGCGGTGCCGGTGGGCGTGGGCATTCCGACGATTAAAGTTGATCGGCTGACGGTGGGCGGGACGGCGAAGAAGGATCCGGGCGGGTTCATGCAGTAGTTTTCATGAACCATTAAGGCCGCAGACATACGCAAATCTCGCGCATTACAACAATCGCGCCTCTTGCCCTTGCGCCTTGAGCATTCCCACCGCCCTCCGATCAAACGAGACAAATGTCTCCCCGCCCAGCCAGCGGCCTTCATAGGCGATCACGCCATCGGCAAAATCTCCGCCTGCATCGAGCATCGCCAGCCCCGCTTCGACGGCCAGCCGGTTGGTTTCCACGTTCTCCGCAGCTAACAGAGTACGGATCGCCGTTGCCATCTCATCCGAGCGAAAGCGATAAACGCTGCGAAGGACCCAGACAAATTCGCACAAACTTGGCAACGCAATCGCGACCATTTCCGCCCGGCCCATCAGCTTGGTGGCGGTGCCGGATTGCTCCGCGTCATCTCGCACAGCTGCCCGCACCAGGACGTTGGTATCCACCGCGATTCTCATTTCTTGCCTGGCCGGTTTTTACCAACCCAGACCTTCCCCGCCCAACCGGCTGCCGCTGCTTCATTGATTTCCTCAATCGTCGCGACTTTCTTGGTTTTCCCCGCAAGCACGCCAAAGAAGTCCTCGATCTTTCCCGTCGGCCGCGCTGCGCGAATCACGCCCCGGCCGTCCGGAAGAAGGTCGAGCTCAATTTTTCCGCCCGGCTTCACGCCCAGATGCTCCATTATTTTTTTCCGGAATGTCACCTGTCCTCTCGCGGTTACAGTCAGTGTCGCCATACGCTATCCTCATGATCATTGTAAGGTAAAACTGCATTACTTGCCCAGCCGTTTATCCCGGCGTCATTCCGCGCTTTCTTGGGAGGCGAGAGCCTGCCCCGAGCCGTTGAGGAGCATTCCGAGGACGGGAGCCGAATGGGTATCTCGCGTGGAACCAAAGGAATGGCCACACGCAAGATGCCTTCGAGTTCGCTCAGGCTGGCTCCTCAGTCCGCCTGAAAGCGCCTGCTATCGTCTCGGCGCAACGAAACCCAAACTCATTTGTCTGGGATAATAGATGTTTATGGCCTTCTCTCAGACCGAAACGCGCAGTACAGAACTCATCAACGACCTTAAGTCCCTCGCCCAGGACATTGTCCGCCGTGCTATGGCCGGTGGGGCGACCGCCGCCGAGTGTGTTATTCAGGAGGGCGATGAGTTCTCTACTCTGGTGCGCCTCGGGCAGGTGGAAACGCTGAAGGAATCGGGATCGCGCGCGATTGGCGTGCGGGTTTTTCGCGGGCAGCGGGCGGCCAGCACCTACTCCAGCGATTTTTCTCGCGAGAGCCTCGACAAGATGGTGAATTCGGCGCTGGAGCTGGCCAAGATTACCTCGGAAGATCCGTTTGCTGGATTGCCGGAGGCTTCGCAGCTGGGCGCGCTCTCGGGCGATCTCGACCTTTATTCTGCCGACGTGTACTCGCTGCCCGGCGAACAGCGCATCGATTACGCGCGGCGGGCGGAGAAGGCGGCGCTCGATTACGATCCGCGAATCAAGAACTCGGAAGGCGGCTCGTTCGATGCGGCCAGCGGGCACAAGGTTCTGGCCAACTCGCTGGGGTTTGTCGGTGAGTATCAGCGTTCGTATTGCTCAGTCGCGGCGGTACCGATCGCGCAGGCGGAAAACGGCGCCATGCAGCGCGACTATTGGTATTCGGTGGCGCGCAAGCTGAGCAAGCTGGAGTCGCCGGAGGAAGTCGGCACCGTGGCAGCGCAGCGGACGATTCGGCGCCTGGGAGCTCGCAAGGTGAAGACGGCGCATGTTCCTGTGGTCCTCGATCCGCTGGTGGCCACTTCCATGCTCGGGCATATTTTTGAAGGGGTGAACGGGGACTCGGTTTACCGGGGCGCTTCTTTTCTGGCGGGCAAACTGGGGGAGAAAATCGCCGCCGATCACATCAACATTATCGATGACGGCACCATGCCGGGTGGTTTCGGCACCAGCCCCTTCGATGGTGAAGGCATTCCAACGCGGCGCACGGTGATTGTCGAGAACGGCGTGCTGAAGTCTTATTTCCTGAACACCTACACCGCGAAGAAGCTTGGGATGCAGACGACGGCGAACGCGTCGCGCGGGCTGGCGGGGACGCCGAGCATCGGTCCGGGCAATTACTTTTTGCAGCCGGGAGCGAAGACGCCGCAGCAGATGATTGGCGATATTAAAGAAGGCCTGTACATAACCGAGTTCCTCGGCATGGGTGTCAATCTGGTGACCGGCGACTACTCGCGCGGCGCTTCCGGGCTTTGGATTTCCGGTGGAGAGCTTACTTTTCCGGTGGAGGAGATCACGGTCGCCGGCAATCTGAAAGAAATGTTCTTCAACATTTCCGAAGTGGGAAATGATCTGGAGTTTCGCGGGTCCACGGCCTCGCCGACTATTCGAATTGATGGGTTGATTGTGGGCGGGGAGTAAGAATCATTTCACCACAGAGAGACACAGAGAAAATCTTTACAGAAACAGGGCTGGACGCAGAGCATGCTCTCGTAGCCGGCGATTGCGGCGTGGGTAGTTCGTCGCCCCGCCTTGCTTTTCTCCGTGCCTCCGCGCCTCTGTGGTGAAACGCCCTTTCGCCCGCCGGTAGTACAATTCCCTCCATGGGCGACACTATCGAGCCATCTCCACTGTCGCAGCCGCAGCGCGAAACCAATTGGGTTCCGATTATTTTGGGCGTTGCGCTGGTGGTCGTGGTGGTGGGCTTGATCGCCTGGTTCTCACGCAGCACGCCCAACAGCGCCGGCGGACCTCCGCCCTATGCGGCGAACCTGAAATTTTCCGACTTGAAAATGAGCCAGGCGCAGAATTTCGTCGGCGCAACCGTCACCTATCTTGATGGAACGGTCACCAATACCGGCAACCAGACAGTTACCGGGGCCATGATTCACGTGGTCTTTCAGGATGCGATGGGCGAAGTGGCGCAACTGGAAGATGTCCCGCTGCACGTGCTGCAGACCGGCGGCCCTTATCTGGATGCGGTCGACCTGAGCGCTTCGCCGCTGGCGCCGGGGCAGAGCAAACAGTTCCGGCTGACCTTTGAGCACGTGAGCGCGGAGTGGAACCAGGCTTATCCGGAACTGCAGGTCAAGGACGTGCGGGTGAAGTAGGAGTTCAAAAGCTGGTTCACCACAGAGGCACGGTGACGCAGAGAAAAGCAAGGCAAGAAAGCAAGGAACAGATCTTTAAGGGTTTTCTCTGTGACTCTGTGTCTCCGTGGTGAAATTATTCTTTCCGTGACCCATGCCCGACACTGAAACAGTACGACTGACTGCGACCGTCAAAGCCGGCGGATGCGCCTCCAAGCTGAGCCCTGCCGTTCTGGATGCGGTGCTCCGCAAGCTTCCCAAACAACAGGATCCCCACGTGCTGGTCGGTTTCGATCATGCCGATGACGCCGGAGTTTACCAGCTGGACGAGCACACCGCGCTGGTGCAGACCGTAGACTTCTTTACCCCCATGGTGGACGATCCCTACACCTTCGGGCAGATCGCCGCGACCAACGCTCTGAGCGATGTCTATGCCATGGGCGGCCGACCGATCACAGCATTGGCCCACGTGTGTTTTCCGGCAAAAGGCGATTTGGCTTTGCTGGAGCAGATTTTGTCAGGTGGGCTATCCAAGATGATGGAGGCCGGCTGCGCCGTGATTGGCGGGCACAGCGTCCGCGATGACGAGATGAAGTTCGGGTATTCGGTGACCGGGTTGATTGATCCTGCGCGCGTCCTGAGCAACGGCGGAGCGCAGGCGGGAGACCGGTTGCTGTTCACGAAAGCGTTGGGCACGGGTGTGATTACGACGGCGATCAAGAAGGGTGAGGCGAAACAAGCGTGGGTGGATGCTGCCATTCGCAGCATGACCACCCTGAACAAAACTGCGGCGGCGGTTATTACTACTCACGTGGGGACGGCCGCCCTCGGCCGTCATGCCGAGCGGAGCTCGGCGGTCCATTCCATGACCGACGTGACTGGGTTCGGCATGATTGCCCACGCGCGCGAAATGGTGTTGGCCTCCAATGTAAGCATGAAGCTGCACGCGTGCCGGATTCCTCTGCTTGAGGGAGCACTGGAATGCGTGCGCTCCGGGCACATCCCCGGCGGGCTGATTGCCAACCGCGATTTTGCGGAGTGTGTGGTCGGCTATGAAGATGGGGTCAGCGAAGAGCTCAAGACTATTCTGTTCGATCCGCAAACCGCGGGTGGGCTGCTGATCGCGATTGCCGCCGAGCAGGCGGCTTCGCTCACCGCGGCATTGAATTCAGCCGGAGTACCCGCGACCGAAATCGGCGAAGTGCTTCCTGCCGCGAAACCGCTGATCGCGGTGGTCCCCTGAACCTGCACGACCTTAGATCACTACCGCTTCTTTATATTCCCCGTAAACTTTGCGCAGGGTGTCGGAGATTTCTCCCACGGTGGCCAGCGCTTCGACCGCCGACACAATGTGCGGGATAAGATTGGCTCCGGAACGGGCTGCGTCGTCTATCTGCTTAAGTGCCGCCTGCCATGGGCCCGGATCGCGGCGGCTGCGCAGGGCGCGCACGCGGTCCACTTGTCTGCGCTCCAGAGCCTCATCGATGTGCTGAATGGGAATCGGCTTTTCTTCCTCCACCGTGAAGCGGTTCACGCCGACGACGATGGCTTCCTGGTGATCCACCTGCTTCTGGAACTCGTAAGCCGCGTTCTGGATTTCCTGCTGTACGTAGCCGCGTTCGATCGCCTTGAGCATTCCGCCCAGCGCGTCAATTTTTTGCAGATACTCATCCGCGCGGGTTTCGATTTCGTTGGTCAAAGTTTCCACATAGTAGGAACCGGCCAGCGGGTCTATGGTCTGCGGCACTCCGGATTCGTAAGCGATGATCTGCTGCGTGCGCAGCGCAATGCGCGCCGCCTGCTCGGTGGGCAGAGCCAGGGCTTCGTCGTATCCGTTGGTGTGGAGCGACTGCGTGCCGCCGAGCACAGCGGCGAGGGCTTGCAGCGCAGTGCGGACGATGTTGTTCTCCGGCTGCTGGGCGGTCAGTGTGGAACCGGCGGTCTGGGTGTGAAAGCGCAGCATCCAGGATTTGGGATTCTTCGCCTGAAAGCGCTCGCGCATGAGGCGCGCCCACATGCGGCGGGCGGCGCGGAACTTGGCCACTTCTTCCAGAAAATTGCTGTGCGAGTTAAAGAAGAACGAAAGCCGCGGGGCAAATTTGTCGATATCCAAACCGGCGTTGAGGGCGGCCTGCACGTAAGCGATGCCGTTGCCTAAGGTAAACGCGACTTCCTGCACCGCGGTCGAGCCCGCCTCACGCATGTGATAGCCGGAGATGGAAATCGTGTTCCAGTCAGGAACGTTCTCGTTCGTCCAGGCAAACATGTCGGTGATGATGCGCACAGCCGGCGCAATGGGATAAATGTAGGTACCGCGCGCGATGTATTCCTTCAGGACGTCGTTTTGCACCGTGCCGGAAAGTTTGCGAACATCGGCTCCCTGGCGCCGCGCCACGGCGACGTACAAAGCCAGCAGCATGGCGGCCGTCGCGTTGATGGTCATCGACGTGGAAATCTTTGTGAGGTCAATGCCTTCGAAAAGGCGCTGCATGTCTTCGATGGAGTCGATGGCCACGCCGACTTTGCCGACCTCGCCAAGAGAAAGCGGGTTGTCGGAGTCGAGACCAATTTGCGTGGGCAGATCGAAGGCGACGGAAAGTCCGGTGGTGCCGTTGGCCAGCAGATATTTGTAGCGCTTGTTGGACTCCTCGGCGTCGCCCATGCCGGCGTACTGCCGCATCGTCCAGAGCTTGCCGCGATACATGGTCGCCTGCACGCCGCGCGTATAGGGAAACTCGCCGGGGTAACCGACCTGGCGTTCGTAATCCCAAGAACTGAGGTCCGAGGGGGTGTAGAGCGGATGGATGGGGATGTGAGACGAGGTCTCGGGATCGGAGGCAATGGCGGCGGATTTGGTCTTTTCGGTCACGGGTTGAATCAAGCCAACCACCGGGGGTCACAGAGGAAAATCGTGGCTGCGGGCCCGTTCTTATTTTTGGCGATTTTTCCTGCGCACACGCCAGAAAGAGCTTACACCGAACCAGGCAAACAGGAGGGTGAAAACAATTGCAGCCGCCATACGCTGCTCCGTAGGCTCGCCGGCGCGATAGCGAGTGAAGTCCCGTGCGAACGAGACTACGCCGATGGCCGCTAAAGACAGGAAAACAAAGCCCGTGACCTCCAGCCAGAGCTGGTTTAAAACGCGGCCCCAATGGGACGCCGCCGCCCGGCCGGCTTTCAGGGTGGCCCCCACAGTGCGGCTACGCCCAGCCTGCTGGGCCGCTACCCGGGCAACAACCCCGATTTTTCGGGCCGTGGAGAGGTTCGCCATCGTTCTCGATTTTACCAACCTTACGGGATACAATACCGCCGCTGTGTCATCAAAATAGTTGGACTGCGGCAGATTTGTGCTGCACAATAGTAAATAGTAAAGGGGACCCCGTGGACCAGCAACTGAAGCAGATGATGAAAGAACTGGGAGAAGCGATTAACGAGTCGCTGGCCGACTCGGAGGCTATCGCAGAAGTCGTATCTCGAATCAAAGAAAGCGGATACGACATCTTTCTGGTGCTGGAAGCCACCATCGGTGTAAGCAAGCCGGGGGAAAAGACCGACAAGACCTCGCTGGTAACCACACTCACCAGTGACCCCGAACTTAAGGTCAACGACCAGGACCTGAAGTTCCTGAAATCCCTGCGCATCAAGATTGAAGAAGACGCCGCTTAAGATCTGACGGCGTTTGCTCGAACAGGTTCCAACTCAGTCCAGCCCTAACATTCCAATGATCGAGGGATCAGCCCGTCCTTGATGATGGGGTTCATTTTGTGCCTTCCGCCAGCAACCGCCGCACCGACGGCTGAACGAGCGCTGCCATCAGAGCCGCCACGTCTCCGATGCAGGCACCCAGCGGGGAAGCGACGATCTCACAAACCGCCCCGGCTTGCGGCAACGCCTCTTCGGCGATCACGCGCCGCGCGGGAGCCAGAATCCGCTCACCCAGAACCACCCCTAGAGACCCAAGCACGATGACCTGCGGGTTGAGCGCATCGATCAGCAGAGCCATCCCGCGTCCCATCCATTTCCCGGCTTCCTCGGCGACGGCCAAAGCCTCGCGATCCCCCTTCAGGATTTCCTCCACCAGCTCTCGAATCGGCGTTTCCGGCTTCCAGCGCCACGGATACATTTGCACCGCCAGATGCACCAGGCCGCTGCCGGAAGCAAAAGCCTCCCAGGATCCCTGCTTTCCATAGGCGATGGGACCTCCCTGTGAGAGCCGCCAGTGGCCAACCTCGCCGGCCGTGTCGCTTGCGCCATGGAGAATCTCGCCAGTGATGACGAACCCGGCGCCCAAGCCGGTGCCGAAGGTGAGGAACACCAGATGCCGCAGACCACGGTAGCTCTTCCCCACTCCGAAGTGGAACTCGGCCAGGGCCCCGGCGTTGGCGTCATTCTCTACGTGACACGGAATTGCCGGAAAGCTGTTGGCGAAACCTTCCTTCAGATTAGCTCCATGCCATCCCGGGAGGTTGGGTGGGTTCAGCAAAACGCCTTCGCCGATCTTGAGGGGCCCGCCGACCGACACGCTCAAAGCCACGACCTCACGGTCCCGCTTCTGAGCTTCGGCGTGGAATCTCGCGGCAATTTCCAGGATGCGCCCCATGCTCCGCGAAAACGGTTCCAGCGCGCGGGTGGGAATTTCCTCCCGCTGCAGGATCTCGCCGGCAGAAGTGCCCTCGACGACCGCGGTTTTGGTCCCGCCGATATCGAATCCGATTACGGTCTTGGTCATTTCAATGGAAAGCGGGCACGGCCCGCGATCACGAACACGGCCGCAAGTGGGCAGAGCTGCCGATTTCTAGATTACTTCGGCCGGGTAATCGCCCCCTCCGCCGCCGACGAGACCAGCGCCGCATACTTGGCAAAAACGCCGGTGGGATAGCGAGGCTCGGGGGCCTTCCACTTCGCCATGCGCTGCTTGATTTCCGCGTCGCTGATTTCCATCTCCAGCAGACGCTGGTTTACGTCGATATGGATCATATCGCCTTCCCGCACGGCGGCAATCGGCCCGCCCAGCGCCGCTTCCGGCGCGACGTGGCCCATCATCAGTCCATGGGTAGCGCCGCTGAAGCGCCCATCGGTGAGCAGCGCGACCGACCCGCCCAGGCCCTCGCCCACGAGGGCGCCGGTGACGCTGAGCATTTCGCGCATGCCCGGGCCGCCCTTGGGTCCCTCGTTGCGGATCACCACCACATCTCCGGCTTTGATTTTCTTCGAGGTGACCGCGGTCATGGCATCTTCTTCGCAGTCGAAGACTCGCGCCGGTCCGCGATGGCTGAGCCGCTCGTGCCCGCTGATCTTGGCCACACATCCTTCAGGCGCGAGGTTGCCTTTCAGGATCACCAGACCGCCGGTCTTCTTCAGCGGATGATCCAGCGGCGCAATCACCGGCTGCCCGGGCGTTTCTTTCGCCTGATTCGCTTCTTCTGCGAAAGTTTTGCCCGTGACGGTGAGCGTGGATCCGTCCGCGCACTTCGCATCGAGCAGGCGTTTGGCAATCACCGGAATGCCGCCGGCCTTGTCCACATCGGCCGCCACGTACTTCCCCGACGGCTTGAGATCGCACAGCAGGGGCGTGCGTTCGCTCACTTTCTGAAAATCGTCGATCTGCAGCGGGAGACCGGCTTCGCGCGAAATCGCCAGCAGGTGCAACACAGCGTTGGTCGAACCGCCGGTGCAGGCCACCCCGGCGATGGCGTTTTCAAAGGCGGCACGGGTAAGAATGTTGCGCGGCAGAATGCCCTGCTGCAAAACGTTCATCACTATTTCGCCGCAGCGGAAGGCCAGCTCGTCTTTGCGTGGGTCCATAGCCGGCACACCGTTGAAGCCCATGGGCGAGAGGCCGATCAATTCCATCACCGTGGACATGGTGTTGGCGGTAAACTGCCCGCCGCAGGCACCCGAACTGGGGCAGGCGGTGTTTTCAATTTCCAGCAGCTCGGCGTCGGTAATTTTTCCGGCGGCGTTGGCGCCCACCGCTTCGAATACATCCTGAAGCGTGATGTCCTTGCCTTTGTACGATCCTGCGGCAATCGTGCCGCCGTAGTAAACAAGCCCGGGCAGGTTCAGCCGCGCCAGCGCCATGCCGGCCGCGGGAATAGTCTTGTCGCACCCGACTACGCAGACCACGGCGTCGAACATCTGTCCCCGGCAGACCAGCTCGATCGAGTCGGCGATGACCTCGCGGCTCACCAGCGAAGCGCGCATGCCCTCGGTGCCCATGGTCTCGCCGTCGGAGATGGCGATGGTGTTGAACTCCATCGGCGTCCCCCCTGCCGCGCGAATGCCTTCTTTCACCTTGGCCGAGAGACGGCGCAGATGAAAGTTGCAGGGCATGGTTTCAATCCAGGTGTTGGCCACGCCAATAATGGGACGATTGAGGTCCTGGTCCGTGAAGCCAATCGCTTTGAACATGGCGCGCGAGGGCGCCCGGTCACGTCCGTCGGTGATGCCACGACTGCGGTGTTTGAGGTCCATGGCTTAGAAGATTACGCCATGGTGGGGAAGATGACAAAGGCGGGGGAGACTCAAGGACAATCTCGTTAGACAACTAACTAAAATCGGTGGTTTACTAGAATCTGATTCCAATCAGAGTTCACCGATGAAAGCAATTCTCGTCCGTATCGGAGTTGACCACACCTACGGTGCTTGGAATGCACCAGTCGATCTGAGAACAGGACAGTTTGTATTTGTACCGATTCCTGATGGACCAGCCAAGACATACTCGCCTGGCAATGCACGTCGATACGCCGAGATTGATGCTTCGTTAATGCAGTTCGCAGAGCAGAACGGCGTAAGAGGTTTACACTGTCCGGAACAACTACGACAACGCATTATGCACTTGGATCCTGATTTCGAACATCTCACATATGGGGAGAACGGCGTACGACGCGGCACGAAGATTGCGAAACTCCGACCGAACGATTTGATAGTCTTTTACGCGGGCCTGCGTTCAATTATTCGTCCAAACAAATTGGTGTATGCGCTCGTTGGCCTTTATGTTGTTGAAGAAGTAATTCGTGCAATTGATGTAGTAGCCGAGCGAAGGCGTGAAAATGCTCATACACGATGGGAAAACATTAGCGAGAATGACGTAGTTGTGCGTGGCAGATGCGGAGCGTCAGGACGCTTCAATCGATGCATCCCCATTGGCGAGTGGCGAGACAGGGCATACCGCGTTTGTAAGGATATTGAAAATGCTTGGGGAGGCCTCACGGTTACGAACGGCTATATTCAACGTAGCGCTGTGCCACCTGAGTTCGTCGATGCCGTGCAGTTCTACGACTGGTTTCACAAGCAGAGCGTAGAGCTTCTCAATAGGAACAACTGATATGCTGAAGGTCATCATCGTGCATCTACGCCGACCCAGATCAAAGTCCACGAAATCAGATGAAACGCGGTCCGACCCCTTTTGGGAATTCGGAAGTTTTGGGATTACTGGATGTCACAGCAGGAACCTGATGCATTCTAAAAATGCCGACAAGCTCAACGGCGTTCGGTTTGCATTTGCACAGGGCGGCAAGCAAGGTACCAGGCTCATTTACATGACGCCGCCGGTCAGGATCGTCAAGCATCGCCATTGCATCGAAGCCACATGGTCACCCGCAGAGATGCCATTCCGTTATGATCACGCACCAATTTTGGCGAGCAACAAAGGGCGAAGTGATTTTTCTGAGCTGGAATCAGCACTTAATTGGTGCAGAGGACAACCGTCGAAGGTAAGTTCTCAAGTTATTTTCGAAGCAGAGCCACTTGTGTCTCTGACAATATCGCAAATGAACTCATCAGTATCTACGCAGCCAAACGCCGGGAAGCGCAAAGCTTAGCGTTTGCGAATTCTTATGTAGACGCGCTGCCCTGGTCGCCTCCTCGAGTTGATGTTGAACGCGAACGAACTTACACA
>Ga0335085_10009676_pt1 | contig 14511 bp, 11 predicted proteins | sample Lox_Sample_45_FD_206712 | JGI IMG/M metagenome (GOLD analysis project Ga0335085, IMG submission 206712) | Soil microbial communities from Loxahatchee National Wildlife Refuge, Florida, United States - Lox_Sample_4.5 | ecosystem: Environmental > Terrestrial > Soil > Wetlands | place: USA...
ACAGGTCGGCACGCTTGTAGGTGGCAAAGCGGCGGGCAAAGCCGATCGTCAACACGTCGGGGTTGAGCAGTTCGTCGGCGCCGCGTAACTCGTCCGGTGAGCAGCCGTGGCGCGCGAGTTGGGCACGCACGCGACCGCGGGTGAAGCGAATCAGGTTTTCCTTTTGCAGATTGTGGACGTCCCAGAGGTCTTTGTCGGGGATATTGGCGACGCCGCGTTTCCAGAACATTTCGTCCATCAAATTGTCGCGCCACGCGGGCGTCAGGTATTTGTCGAACAAGTCAGCCATCTCGTAGCCGAGCCAGGTCTGAGTGTGAATGCCATTGGTGATGGCTTTGATGGGTTCGTCCTGCGGCTTCAGGCTCTTGAACACATGCCGCCACATCTGGTTACTGACTTTGCCGTGAAGCTGGCTGACGCCGTTGCAGAAAGTGGAAAGGTTGATGGCCAACACGGTCAGGCTGAACGGTTGGTTGGTGTGCCCGGGATTAGACAAGCCGAGCGCGAGAAGCTGGTCGAGCTTGATGCCGATTTCCTGACAGTATTTCTTGAAATACTTCTTGATGAGGTCAACATCGAACGCTTCGTTGCCGGCGGGCACGGGCGTGTGCGTGGTGAACAACGAGTTCTTTGCGACTTCCTTGCACGCGTCGGCGAAGCTCAGGCCGTTCTTCACGTAACCGCGAACCCGCTCGAAGCCGAGGAACGCGCAATGGCCCTCGTTCATGTGCCAACACGACGGCTCGATGCCGAGCGTCTGCAACGCGCGTACACCACCCATCCCGATGACAATTTCCTGGCAGATGCGCATCTCACGTCCGCTGACATAGAGCTGGCCGGTGATCGGACGGTCGGCGGGTTCGTTCTTCGTGTTGTCGGTGTCCAGCAACAGCACGGGCACGCGTCCGACTTGCGCGAGCCAGATGCGCACGTAAATCTTCCGGTCAGGAAATGGAACAGTGACCATGAGATGTCGTCCATCATCGCCGAGCAACGGTAGAATCGGCAGACGCGAGAAATCGTACGCGGGGTAGAAATGTTGTTGGCGTCCGTCGGGTTCAACTTCCTGTTCGAAGTAGCCGTGTTTGTACAGCGGCCCGACGCCAATGAATGGCAGGCCGAGATCGCTGGCGGACTTGCAGTGGTCACCCGACAACACGCCGAGGCCGCCCGAGTAAACCCGCAGCGATTCATGGAAGCCAAACTCGGTCGAAAAGTAAACAAACGGTCCGCCCTGATAGTCGGGATAGTTCTTCGCGAACCAGCTCGTCGGGACAGATTTCATGTACTCGTCGAACTCGCGCAGGATCGATTTGTACATCGTCAGGAACACATCGTCTTCGAGCAGCGACTCCCAGTGATGCGGTTCGATGTTGATGAGCAACTCAACGGGATTGCGGTAGATGGCCCACAAGCCCGGCTGGATATGGCTGAACATGCGGCGCGCGTGCGGGTTCCATGTCCACCACAAGTTATACGCGAGGTCGCGCAGGCGATTGAGTTCCTGCGGCAGTTCGATGTCCGCCAGTGGCGCAGACCGGAATTTCAGTGGTCCTTTATCCATAAGATTACCGAAGCATGGGGGCGGTGACGCCGATCAATGTTCGTGCTGGTTCGCGTGGCCCGAGTGGAATTTCGGTGCGGGCTGTGTCGAGGCGAGTTCCTCGTCAGCGTTGATGCCGCGCAGAGCAAACAGGCGCCGCACCGTGTCGTCGATCAAATTGTTTGGGCACGACGCACCCGCGGTGATGCCGACATACACGCGTCCCTGCGGTAACCAACCTTCCGTGAGCACTTCTTCCTGCTTGTGAAGATTGAAATGCAGAATCGCATTTGCCGAAAGAATCTTGCTGGCGTTGCGGATGAAGAACGTTGGCACCCTTTCTTCGCTCATCTCGGCGAGGTGCGACGTGTTGCTGGAGTTGTAGCCGCCAACGACGATCATCAAGTCGAGCGGCTCGGCTAGCAAATGAATCAGCGCGTCCTGTCGTTCCTGCGTCGCGCCGCAAATTGTGTCGAACATGCGATAGTGCTTGTCGATCTCCGCCGCACCGTAGCGGTCGATCATTGCTTGCCGCAAGCGGCGTTGAATTTCTTCGGTCTCGGTCCGCAGCATCGTCGTTTGGTTGGCCACACCAATCGACGCCAGATGCAGGTCGGGGTCGAACCCCGGCGAATGTGCGCCGGAAAACTTCGCCAAGAATTCCACCTTGTTCCCGCCGTGTCGGATGTACTTGCAGACGTAATCGGTCTCCGGGAGGTTCAGCACGACCAGATAATGGCCACCGCTATTGGCGATGGCCCGCGAACTGGTGGCCTTCGTCTCCTCGTGCTTGGATTTGCCGTGAATGATCGACGTGAATTGTTCCTTGGCATTTTGGGTGACGCGTTTCCACACGCTCATCACGTCGCCGCAGGTCGTGTCGACGAGTTGGCAGCCCTTGGCGCGCAGTTTTTCCATCGTCGCGATCTCGGCGCCGAACGCGGGGACGATGACGACCTCGCTTTCTTTCAGGTCGTCGATGTTCGCGCTCTTGATCGGGCCCGAAAGAAACTTGATGCCCATTGCGATGAGCTGTTCGTTGACCTCGGGATTGTGGATGATCTCGCCCAGAATGTAGATCGGCTGGTCAGGAAAAACCTTGCGCGCGGCGTAGGCAAGGTCAATGGCGCGCTCGACGCCGTAGCAGAAGCCGAATTCCTTGGCCAGCCGGACGCGCAAGCCGCCCGCCTCCAACACACCGCCATGCGCGCGCAGCTTCTCAACGATCTGACTGCGATAATGCTGCTCGACCTGCTCGCGCACCGCCTCCATGATGTCGGGCCGGCGCAGGTTGACGCGCTGCGGTTTGGCCATCGTCGCTGTAGCTTCTGTGCTCATAAGTTCCGTCTTTCTACTTCAACAAACGAGTGAATTCAACCAAAACCCTCCGTTCGCTTCTGTCAACGGACCGCAGTGCGAAGCGCCACCGCGACGGCGCGGATCTGGTCGTCGGTCAACTCGGGATACATCGGCAGCGACAGACAACGTTCGCACAATCGCTCCGCCACAGGGAAGGCGCCACGCTTGTACCCCAGCGGGGCGTAAACCTTTTGCAGATGCTGCGGCACGGGATAGTAGACGCCGGTTTCAATCCCGTCCGCGGCGAGCTTCGCACGAATGCGGTCGCGGTCGTCCACTTCAATTGTGTAACAATGCCAGACGGGCTCCGAGTCCGCAGGCCGGCAGGGAAGAACGAGCGGTAGTTCCGTCAGGAGCATCGTGTAGCGTTGTGCGTGCGCGGCGCGCGCTTGGTTCCATACATCGAGGTGCTTAAGTTTGACGTTCAGAATTGCGCCTTGGAAGCTTTCCATGCGGTAATTGTACCCTAGTTCCTCGTGGTAGTACGGCCGAGCGGCAGCGTGGCTGCGCAACAACCGCGCGCGTCCCGCGAGTGCGGAATCATTGGTCATGAGCGCGCCGCCTTCGCCGTAGGCGCCGAGATTCTTCGTGGGGTAGAAACTGAAACAAGCGATGCGGCTGAATTGGCCGACGCGCTTGCCCTTGTACCGCGCGCCGTGAGCCTGCGCCGCGTCTTCGATCACGGCGATGTCATGGCGGCCGGCGATGGCGTTGATGGAGTCCATGTCGGCGGGCATTCCGTAGATGTGGACCGGCATGATCGCTTTCGTGCGTCTTGTGATCGCCGCTTCGAGTTTCGTCGGGTCGAGCGCACGCCGCACGGGGTCGATATCGACGAACACCGGCTTGGCGCCGACGTAGGAGATTGCCCACGCAGTGGCGATGAACGTGAACGGCGTGGTGATGACTTCGTCGCCGGGTCCGATGTCGAGGCAGCGCATCGCCAGGTGCAACGCGCTGGTGCCGCTGTTAAGGCTGACGCAGTGCTTGACGCCGCAGTAGGTGGCGAAGCGTTCCTCGAACTCGGCGGTCGGCGGCCCCTGGGCGAAGCGCGTCGATTCGCAGACTTCCGCGAGGGCGGCCTGCACCTCGGCGCGGATCTTGGCGTATTGAGCTGTGAGATCGAGATAGGGGACCTTTTTCATTCGACGAATTTGATTTTGCGCATGGCGAACAAGGACATCCGCAGCAGCAGCCAACCGTGCTTGAAGCGGCTGATGTTCGTCGTGCCATAGGTGCGCGCCCAGTAGTGAATCGCGATTTCCACAATCTTGAGATTGAGTTTCGCGGCGCCGAAGATCAAATCAAAATCGCCGAAGGGATCGAACTCGCCAAAGTAGGCCCGATTGGCGGCGATGCGTTCGTAGTCCGACCGGTACAACGCCTTGGTCCCGCACAGCGTATCCTTGAATCGCTGGTCGAGCAGGTAGGTGAACGCAAGGCTGAAGAATTTATTTCCGAGGACGTTCAGGAAGCGCATCGCCTGGTCCTGCATCGGGTACACGAGGCGCGACCCGAGTACACATTCGCCTTGGCCCCTGACAAGCGCGTTGTAGAACTTGGGCAGCTCCTCGGGCGCGACCGTGAGGTCGGCATCGAGGATCATCAACACATCGCCCGTCGCGGCGGCGAATCCCTTACGCACCGCATCGGCTTTGCCATGACCGTTCTCCTGTGGGACGAGTTTGATGTCGCGGTCGGGATGGGCGGCGATGACGCATTGGATCTCTTCAGCCGTGCCATCGGTGGAGTTGCCTTCAACGAACACGATCTCGCTGTGCGAGCCCATTAGCGGTGTGCGCTGGACGGCGGCCTCGATGTTGCCGCGCTCGTTGCGCGCGGGGATGACGACGGTGCAGGTCGGGCTGTCGGTGCGGGGCTTTGGTTTCAGCCGCGCAACGGTCACGCACACCAGCGCGAGGTGACGGAAGACAGGCAGATTAACGAGGAACCGGTTGCACAGCGGCGCGAGCAGCGGGACGTGCTTGGGCAACAGCAGCCGGCTCGTGTTGCGGATGACTTCGAAACCGGCTAGATCCAACAGATTCTCGACATCGAGTCGGCCGAGCCAGTTTTGCACGGGCTGTTTGGCCTTCGAGCCGAGCGCCTCACCGGTGTGCAGAATCGGTTCCCAGAGGAAGTTGTAGTACGAGATGACGACACGCGTGCGAGGCGTGCAGACGCGGTGCAGGTTCTCCAGACTGCGCTGGACATCGTACAGGAACCCAACGAGGTCGGAAACGATGACGTAATCGAACTCCTCTTCGACATCGAGGTTCTCTACATCACCGACGCGGAATTCGAGGTGCGGATATTTCGAACGAGCGACCTGGATCATGTTCGGGCTGATGTCGATGCCGAGTCCATGCGCGGGTTTGAGGGCGTCAAGTAACTGGCCGATACCGCAACCGATCTCGATCACCGAACTGTTCGGCGGAATGTAGAACGAGAATGTCTTGGCCAACTGCTTGTGATAGTACGCGTTTCTCCGCACCCACCGCTCGCGCTCAGGCGCCAGCGCGTCGAAGTATTGGATTAATGCGGTGCGGTCGGGTGTCATGCGGCCTTTTCCAATACGACAATCACGCGCAACGCCAGCGCACGGGTCTGGAACACGCGCGCCCTTTCCAGCCGATGCAACGCCAGCAGCACGGCGGCCGGCAACACTGAACGATAGCTAAATCCGCCCGACAGCGGATACGCCAGAAACTCGCAATAGTCGAGGCTGACCAGGCGCAGCGGTGACGGTGAGCTGGCGAGTTGTTGCAGCACGAGCTGAGGGATGGCGGCGTTGCCGTCCCAGGCTTGTTTGGTCGCTGACGATTCCTCGAAATCGAAATCCACGCGCTCGTGGTGCAAATATCCGTACACGAATCGGCCCCAAGCCGACACAAATGGTTCCACAAAAATGATGCGGCCGCCAGCGCGCAATGCTTGCGCCGCGCGCCGGAGAAACGTGAACGGCTGCGCCAGATGATGGAGCGCGTCGATCATCACAATGTTGTCCAAGCATCCATCGCGAACGGGCAACCAAAGCGCATCGGCCTGCACATCCACAGCGTGTCCTGCCAGAATGTCCAGCGTCCAAACCCGCCGTCCTCTGGACTGGAGCCAGCGTTTGAAGTTTCCGGTGCCCGCGCCAATCTCAACCATGCTGCCCGGCTTGAGTTTGGCGAGAATCCTTTCGTACCATGTTTCGTAGAGGCGGCGAAGGACAGTTTTGCGGTTCCACACCTGCTGGTAGGCCGCGAGTAGTTGCGTGTCGTTGTTGGAATCCCAGACGGGGCCGACTTCAGGATTGAGCAGGAGGCGCTTCACCGTTGCGCGGCCGGATGCTGCTCATACCACGCTATCGTCTTGCGCAGCCCTTCTTCAAATGGCGTGAGGGCGCGGAACCCGAACTCGCGCTCGGCCTTCGTCACATCGAGACAGCGCCGCGGCTGGCCGTCAGGCTTGGTCGGATCCCAGCGGATTTCGCCGTGGAAGTTGGTGAGCTTGGCGACGAGTGTCACCAGATCGTGGATCGAAATTTCCATGCCGGAACCAATGTTGATGGGGTCGGATTTGTTGTATAACTCGGCGGCGCTCACGATGCCTTCGGCCGCGTCCTCGACGTAGATGAATTCGCGCGTCGGCGAGCCGCTGCCCCAGCATTCGATGAATTTGTCGGCGCGGTCGCGGGCGTCCACGCACTTCTTGATGAGCGCGGGAATCACGTGTGAACTGCGCGGATCGAAATTGTCGCGAGGACCGAACAGGTTGACGGGCAACAGGAACACCGCGTTCACGCCGTACTCCTGCCGGTACGCCTGGCACTGGACGAGCAGCGCTTTTTTGGCGATCCCGTACGGAGCGTTTGTCTCTTCGGGGTAGCCGTTCCACAAATCTTCTTCCTTGAACGGCACGGGTGTGAACTTTGGATAGGCGCAGATGGTGCCGACCACGACGAGTTTCGGAAGCCTGAACGCACGCGCCTGCTCGATCAATTCGATGCCCATAACGGCGTTCTCGTAAAAAAACCGTCCCGGATGCTCGCGGTTGGCGCCGATGCCGCCGACGACTGCGGCGAGATGGATCACCATTGTTGGTTCGGCGTCCTTGAACAACGTCGCGATCGCGTCTCGGTTGCGCAAATCGTACTGCCTGCTGCGCGGCACGAAAATGTATGGGCATCCACGAGTCTTCAGCCCTTCAACGACAAACGAACCCAGAAAGCCGGCCCCGCCCGTGACGACCACGCGTTGTGACTGCCAGAAATTCACGCGCTCAATGCCTTTCGCCCTCGACGGCGGCGACTTTGCCCGACAATTTGTCCTGCAGCAGCTTTACGTCGGCTTCGACCATGATTCTGACCAATTCCTTGAATTTCACCTTCGGTTCCCAGCCGAGTTGCTTCTTGGCCTTGCTCGGGTCGCCAAGCAGGATTTCGACTTCCGCGGGGCGAAGGTAGCGCTTGTCGAGTTCGACATATTTCTGCCAATCGAGTCCAACCAGGCTGAACGCCTCTTCGCAAAATTCCTGCACCGAGTGCGTCTCGCCGGTGGCGATGACATAATCGTTGGGCTTGTCCTGCTGCAGCATCATCCACATGGCTTCGACGTATTCCGGCGCATATCCCCAGTCGCGTTTCGCGTCGAGGTTGCCGAGGTACAGCTTCTTTTGCAGCCCGGCTTTGATGTAGGCGAGGGCGCGCGAGATCTTGCGCGTCACGAACGTCTCGCCGCGCCGGGGCGACTCGTGGTTGAACAAAATGCCATTGCAGGCGAAGAGATCGTAACTCTCGCGATAGTTCACCGTCGCCCAGTACGCGAACACCTTCGAAACGCCATACGGACTGCGAGGGTGAAACGGCGTCGTCTCGCGCTGGGGAATCTCGGCGACTTTGCCGAACATCTCGCTTGACGACGCTTGATAAAAGCGCGGTCGCACTCCCGCTTCACGTATCGCTTCCAGGATCCGGATTGTGCCAACCCCGCTGACGTCAGCCGTATACTCCGGGATGTCGAAGCTGACGCGGACGTGACTTTGCGCGCCGAGATGATAAATCTCGTCGGGCTTGAGGTCGTTGAGCAGCTTGACCAGATTGACCGAGTCACTGAGGTCACCATAGTGCAGGAACAACCGCGTGCCCCGCAAATGCGGGTCTTGGTAGAGATGATCGATGCGCTCGGTGTTGAAGGTGGAGGCGCGGCGGATGATGCCGTGCACCTCGTAGTCCTTCTTCAAGAGCAACTCGGCCAGATACGAACCGTCCTGACCCGTAATGCCCGTTATGAGCGCGCGTTTCATAAGTATCCAACCAACCGAATCAGTATGCCGTAACTGATGGCAGTAGCTCAAGCGGTCTTTGACAGCCGCCGCATTTCCCTGTGAACTCCTCAGCCTGAGGTGAGGTGTTTGTAGGCAACCATCAGATTGTTCAACCCGAACTCGAAGGTGCGGTATGTGAACCGCTCGAAGCCGATCCCGCGCAGCATTGCCTGCAATTCGGCGACCGGGACGCGCCGCTGATGTTTCTGGCTCTCCATTTCATCGCTGACGAGGCCGATGCGGTGCAGCACGCCAAGAATCGGATCAACCGCGGCATTCGGCCAGGTCATGATCAGCGAACCGCCAGACACGAGCACACGATGCGCCTCTCGCAGCACATCCTCGGGCTCGGTCAGGTGCTCCAGCACAGCGAGCATCACCGCATGATCGAATTGCGCGCTCTTAAGCGGCAACCCAGTTGTGATATCCGAGAAAACGACGGCGACACGCGCGGTGTGACGTTCGAGTTGACAGTCCAGCCCGATGGCGCGACTGATGTGCGGGCCAAGCCATTGGAGAAACCGAGCGTCCAAGCCGCACCCGATATCACAAACGCGCGCGCCCTCGCGGATATGTGGTCGGACGGCCCGATAGCGTCGCCACGCAACAAGACGGTCAAATGCCGTGTAACCCATGGAGCGTTCGCTTTGTTCGGGGTGGTTGCTGCACGATCACTTCAACTCGTAATCGCCGATGTAGGTGCCGCGGCTGATTCCGAGCATGCTGAGGAAAAACGATGAGAAAACAATTTGCAGCCCGAGAAACAACCACAGTGACCAGAAAATGACTTGCCGTATCTGCTGCAATGGACCGAATCCGCTCGATGCCCACTTCCAAAACACCCACAAGTCGCCCGCAAAACCGAGCAGCGTCAGCAGTGCGCCGACAATCAGTCCCTGTTCGAGCGTGACCCGTTTGAGAGCGCGTTCGAGCGAGTGGGCGTGTTGGTCGAAGCGTTCTGAGTAGCTGAACACCTTCGCAAACAATCCGGTCGAAATGACTTGCCCGCCGAGCAGGACAAACAACATCCCAAAAAACATCGTGTGTATGTCGAATACCACGCGCCCGACGGCTTGCGGTCCGGGTAGCAGCCACAACACAAGAGCCAAGCCGATTCCTATCAGTGACAGCCCCGGCCCGAGGAACAACCAGTTCGGCGCATACAGCAGCATGAACCGCAGGTGGCGCCATCCATCGTGGAAACTGCGCAGATGCGGAGGGCGGCCACGCTTATCGGGCCAGAGCGTGATGGGAATCTGCGTCATCCGCGCGCCGAGCTTGGCCGCCTTGATGACGAACTCGCTGGCGAACTCCATGCCCGTCGTGCGCAGGTCCATGCGTTGATACACCTGCTTGGTGAACCCGCGCATTCCGCAATGCGAGTCGCCGATGTCGGTGTGAAACAGCACGCGCAGCACCAGCGAGAGCACGGGATTACCAATGTATTCGTGGTGCCACGGCATCGCACCGGATTTGATCTCGCCTCGGAAACGGTTGCCCATCACCACGTCGTAGCCGTCCCGCCACTTGGCGACGAAGCGCGGGATTTCGGAAAAATCATAACTGTCGTCTGCGTCGCCCATGACAATGAATTGGCCTCTGGCCGCTTCGATTCCACCGCGCAACGCATTTCCATAACCTTTCGACGCCACCGGCACGACCCGTGCCCCATGAGCCGCGGCCGCGTGCTGTGATCCATCGGTCGAACCATTGTCTGCGATGATCACCTCACCCCGAATCCCCGCGGCGTTAAGTCCCGCCACGGCTTTGTCTATGCATTCGCCGATGGAGTTGACCTCGTTGAGACACGGTATCACGACGGAAACTTCTGGGAGTTCCTGCGGATCCATAGCGCCATGCACAATCAAGAAGATATCGTCCGCCAGATGCGTTCGGGCGTTGCGGGCAATTCGTGGACGGGCTTCCCAATCGCGTCGTAAATCGCGGACAGAATCGCCGGCCCGGTTCCGATCAACGGTGGTTCACCGACGCCGCGTGCGCCAAACGGTCCGCCAGGATCCGGATTCTCCAACACGATGCACTCGATCTCCGGGACGTCGCGAATCGTGGGCAGGATGTAGTCGGTGAAACCGGGGTTGAGGATTTTACCGTTCTTCAGCACCACTTCTTCCATCAACGCCATGCCGATCCCCTGGGTTACGCCGCCTTGAATCTGGCCGATGACCTGGTCGGGATTGATCGCACGGCCCACATCGTGGCAGGCGATGTATCGTTCGATTCTCACTTCGCCCGTTTCGGTATCGACGAGCAACTGACAGGCATGACTGCCGAACAGATACGTCACAAACGCCCGCATGCTCTGCCCCGTCTGCGTATCCTCGGGCATCGTGGGCGGTTTGAACACACTCGTGGCGTCGAGCGAGAAACCGCGCCGGGTCCCTTCGCGCGCCAGTTCTTTGAGTGTCAAACGTTTTCCTGGATGAACCGCGTTGTAGGCCTCGCCGTTTTCGATCTGGATTTCGTAAACCAGTTCCTTCAAATGCGCCGCGGCAATGTCCTGCAATTGTTTCTTCAGTTCTGCCGCGGCCAATTGGACCGCCGAACCGGTGAAATACGTTTGCCGCGTCGCCGAAGTGCTCCCCGACTCGGGCGTGAGCTGGGTGTCGGCCAGGATCGGGCGCACTTTCTCCAGCGGCACGCCGATCTCCTCGGCCGCAATCTGCGAAACCATGTTGATCAAACCTTGACCGACATCGACGCCGCTGGAATACAATTCGACGATGCCATCCTTGGTCAGCCGACAACGCGCTCGCGATGCATCGGGGAACCCGTCGCCGTAACCCAAGCCGAAACAAATGATGCTGACGCCGTAGCCGCGTTTGAGGTGCGGCGCCGGCGTCCTGTAACTGCGGTTGCTCCAGCCGATACGCTGGAGCACGGCCTCGAAACACTCGACCGCTGTCGCATGCGGCACAATCTGGCCGGTCGTGACCGCATCACCGGACGTGACCAGGTTCTTCATCCGCAACTCGGCCATATCCATGCCGAGCTTCGCCGCGAGCCGATCCATCAAGCCTTCATACGCAATCGCGGTCTGCGCCGCTCCAAAACCGCGCATTGCGCCGCAGGGGTTGTTGTTGGTGAACACGCCGATGACGTCGACCCACACGTTCGGCACCTTGTACGGACCCGTGGCGTGGCTCGACGCCTTGCGCATCACCGCAATGCCTGTCGAAGCATAGGCGCCCTTGTCCACGTAGAATGTCACCTGCGCCGCGACGAGCGTGCCATCCTTCTTCGCACCGAGTTTGTAGTGAACACGAATCGGATGCCGCTTGTGTCGCACGATCATCGATTCGGCACGCGAGTACCGCATGCAAATCGCCTTGCCCCTCAGTTTCAGTGCACACAGTCCGAGGTAAATCTGGATCGAGATATCCTCACGTCCGCCGAATGCGCCGCCCGTGGCCGGCTGGATGATGCGTAACTTCTCCAGCGGCAACCCGAGCGCGAGCGCGATCAACCGTCGTTCCTCGTGCAGCCATTGACCCGACACCTCGATGGTCAGCATCTTACCGTCCCAACGGGCGCGACCTGCTTCGAGATCGAGGAAGGCGTGATCGACTGATTGCGTTTGGATGACATCCTCAACCACCACATCGGCAGTGGCCATGACCTTCGGCGCGTCACCTGTGCGCAGATGTTTTTCGCCGAGGACGTTGCCCTCGGCATGAATCTTCGGCGCGTCAGGCTTCAGCGCGTCCTCCATCGTGAACAGCGCGGGCAACGGCTTGTAGTCGACTTTAATCTTCTTCAGTGCCGCTTCGGCGATCTCTTCATCTTTCGCCACGACCAGGGCCAATGCGTCGCCGAGGTAACGGACTTTCTTGCTGCACAGAACTTCCTGGTCGCGTCGAATGAGTCCATGCAAATTCGTGCCCGGCACGTCCTTGTGCGTCAACACCGCCGCGACGCCGGGCACTTTCTTCGCCTCGCGTACGTCGATCCCGAGAATCTCAGCGTGTGGATGGGCCGCGCGCAGTGCCTTGGCGAACAGAAATCCCTTTCGGAACAGATCCTGACCGTACTTCGTTTCGCCCGTTGCCTTTCCGACCGCGTCGAGACGCTGTGCGCCCCGGCCGACGACTTTCATCTGCTTGCGTTCGTACGCGGACGAACTTCTCGCGGTCACGTGCAACGCAGCGATCTGCTTGTCGAGGGCGTCGGTGGACTTGCTCATTTCGTTAATCCCATCTGATCAGCCGCGAGTTCGCAAGCGCGCAGGATTTTGTTGTAGCCCGTGCAACGACAAATGTTGCCCTCCATGCCGACAAGAAACTCCGCGCGGCTCGGGTGCGGGTTAGCCGCCAGCAGCGCCTTCGCCGCCACGATCAACCCGGGCGTGCAGTACCCGCATTGGACCGCGCCACACTCGATGAACTTCTGCTGGATGACGTCTAGGTTCTTGCCGTGCGCCAGTCCTTCGATCGTCATAACCTCACGTCCCTGCACTTGCGGCGCCAGCATCATGCACGAGTTCATCGGCCGACCGTCGACGAGCACATAACAACTGCCGCATTCGCCCTCGAGACACGCGCCCTTGGTTCCGGTCAGTCCGAATTCCAGCCGAAGACAATCCAACAACGTCTGCGTCGGCTTGACGTTCTTCGACACGCGCTTGCCATTGAGCTTGAATCGCAACGGCCACAAACCATTCGCCGCCGTCTTCATTTCAAATGCTCCAACAACCGGCGGACCATCACCCCAGCCAGATGCGTCTTATAGTCGGCGCTGGCGCGGTGGTCGGTGATCGGTTTGATTTCGCTGCGCACAATCTCCGCGGCCTGTCGCGCGTCGGCGCCCTTGCCGAACGCCTCCTCGGCTTTCCGACACCGCATCGGCGTGGGCGCGACGGATGCCAGCGCGATTCGTACTTCCTTTTTCTGCGTGAGGGCGACAGCCACGGCGACGACAGAAATATTCACCGCACCGCGTTTGCCGTTCTTGAGCCAGTCGCTCCGGTAATTCGCCGGGATCATCACCTTGGTGATCATCTCATCCGGCGCCAGCGCGGTCTTGCGGTAACTCAGAAAAAACTTCTCGAGTGGCAATCGGCGCGAGCCGCGCACGCTTGTGAGTTCGACTTCCGTGTCGAGCGCCAACAGCGCCGTTGAGCCGTCACCCGCGGGTGAGGCGGTCGCGAGGTTGCCGGCAATCGTGCCGAGTTCGCGGATGCCGGGTCCGCCGACACTGAGTGAGGCGAGCGCGAGACATGGCGCGGGCAACTTGGCGGCTTGTGCGTAGGTGACGTTGCCGGCCAGCTCGATCGCACCATTGCGGCGGTCGATCGCGCGCAGTTCCGGTACGTGCGTGAGGTCGATCAAGTTTTCCGTAACCCGCCCGCCACGATTCATCAACACGACGAGATCGGTGCCGCCGGCAATGAAGACAGCTCGTTCCTTCAGTTCAGCTTTGAGATCAAGGGCTTCGCCAATGCTCTTCGGCTGGTAAAACACAGCCGCATTATTGCAGCAAGCTCACCGGCGGGCAAGACACAAACCGCCACGCGGAGCTATTCCACCGCACCGAGGACGAGCGCCAGCAACGCCATGCGGACCACGACACCGTTGAACGCCTCCTGCCAGTAGCGCGCCCAGCGTGTGGCGTCCACGTCGGTGGGCAGTTCGTCCATGCGCGGCAGGGAATGCAGAATGATCGCGTCGGATTTGCCCTTTTTCTCCAGCAGCTCACGCGTGACTTTGTACTTGGCGAGCGTCGTGCCGACTTTCGCGCCGCGTTCATCGCGGGACTTGGAGTAGTCGGGTTGGACGACGGGCTCGATCAGAATGACGTCCGCCTTGTGGATGACTTGCTCGACGTGTTCGGCTTCGGAGAAATTCAGGCTGTATTGCCGGAGATCCGCCTTGAACTCCTCCGTGAGCGACATTTCCGGCGGGCCGACGAAAGTGATGGGGCAATCAAATTGTGTGAGCGCGTAGGCGAGCGAGTGCATCGTGCGCATGCGCATGTCCCCGACGGCGAGCCACGTAAGGCCGTCAATCCGGCCGCGCTCACAGAGCACAGTGTAGAGGTCGGTGAGAATCTGAGTCGGATGTTCGCCCCAGCCGTCACCGCCGTTGATGATGGGGATGCTGGCCCATTTCGCAGCTTCGGCTGGTGCGCCTTGTTGGTAGTGGCGCATCACAATCACGTCGCCGTAACATTCGAGCATCTTCACCGTGTCTTTGATGGACTCTTGGTAAAAATCACCGGCGCGAGTCATTTTCGGATCGGCGAAGCCGGTCACGTGTCCGCCAAGCCGGTGCATGGCGGCTTCG
>Ga0335085_10009677_pt1 | contig 14510 bp, 12 predicted proteins | sample Lox_Sample_45_FD_206712 | JGI IMG/M metagenome (GOLD analysis project Ga0335085, IMG submission 206712) | Soil microbial communities from Loxahatchee National Wildlife Refuge, Florida, United States - Lox_Sample_4.5 | ecosystem: Environmental > Terrestrial > Soil > Wetlands | place: USA...
AACTCGCGTTCAGCAACGCTCAAGCGTGAGCAGAAGATGGTCCGCCAGAGTGCGCACCAGGGGCGTGCAGCCAAGGTACGGATCAACACGCTCGAGCACCCTCATGATTCCCGGATACCGTCCGGCTTGGCGCTCGAGGTAGGTGGGAGGAACGGACACCCCAACTCCTCGCCAGTGGCGGAGCCGGAAGTAAGGCCGAAACGCCCGCCGCAGATCTTGTACCGAGCGGTACCAACACAAGACAGAACCATTCCCCACGCTGACGTGAAGCGGCTGATCCCTCAGCCTTCTGACGGCTTTGCCAGGGCGGCCATGAAGTGTGAACCAGATGATCTCCCAGGCGACATAGCGACCCATGAGGCAAAGCACTACGGGTGCCGCGGGCTTGAGCATTGACGCCAGATGCCGCGCCACGGCGTTCAGATCCTCAACACAATTCAGTCCTCCGAAGTTCGAGAACGCGCCATCGAAAGAACCGCTGGGCTGAAGACTCTGAAGCTGCTCGGTGGCCACGCGATGAAGATGCACGTCCGCAGCAAGCCATGCCGAGTCCACCCGGCGGCGAGCGACTTCGAGCATTCGGGAAGAGCTATCGCAAGCCCAAACCTCGACATCTCGCGCTGCGAGATGCACAGCGTCCACGCCCGTACCGCAGTTGATTTCCAGGATCCGCTGTCCGGGAGCAAAGACACGATCCAGCTCCTCCCAGACCTGCCTCCGCTGGGCCCGTCCGATAAGGGATTCGGTGAAGGACTCGTCGTACCGTTCAGCGACAGTGTCAAACGGGGCGCAGCCTGCAATCGGCGAGGGGAGCGCTGCGGACATTCAGGCCTCCACCTCGTAGAATGCCGATTTGAGTCCGGCGCGCGCCTCGTCGATCTGGTTTTGAATGTCGGCAACCGCAAGGGCATTTGACGCGTGGCCGTTTCCGTTTGTAGATCGAGCCAGCTCCACCTCGCTGCGAAGCAACTGGTCGGCGAATTTGTAGAATCGACGCGAGTGCCGCCCGGCAATGAGGTAATCGCGATCCGAGCCCTCCTCCCACAGTCGTGAGTTCGTCACCTTTGGCGTCACGTCATCGAAGTACGGAGTGCCTTTGATCGGATATGACACGGTAGTGAGGAACACGTCGGGATTGGTTCGCTTGACGTGCGCAATGGTGGCCTCGATATCCTCCAACTCCTCGCCGGCATAACCCCACATGAGGAACATCCCGGTCTGAATGCCGCGGGCTTTGCATAGCGACACCGCCGACTGAACCTGCTCCACTGTCACGCCGCGCTCCATGGCGTCAAGGATTCTCTGCGAGCCGCTTTCGGAGCCGATCCAAATGCGGAAGCAGCCGAGTTCCGCCAGATGATCAGCAACCTGGGCGTTCAGCCGGTCGGCGCGCGAGATACATTCGAAAGGTATCTTAAGGCTGCGGCGTTTCATCTCAGCGGCGTACTGCGAAAGCCAGCCCGGATGGATCGTAAAAACATCGTCCGCGATCCAGGCGATATCCGGAGCATAGCGATCCAGCAGCCATTCCAACTCGTCGACCACCAAAGCCGGTTTGCGACGCCGGTGCGTCTTGCCGAACACTTCGTGGCTGCACCAGCGGCACCGGTACGGACAGCCGCGGGCGGTAATTAATGATACGGAGCCGGTGCCGTGATGGCTCCGCCAGGTCTCGACGTAGCGGTCGATGTCAATCAACTCGCGGTCCGGCCAGGGTTGCCCATCGAGATCGCGAATCTGAACGCGCGGAGGCGTGCGCCGTAGCTGCCCGTCTTCGTCGTGAAAGGCAATGCCATCGATCGCGGATAGCGCTTCGCAGTTGCCAAGGCGCAGAGCGGGAATAAGCTCTTCCAGCGTCAGCTCTCCCTCGCCGAAAACGACAATGTCCGAGCCTCTCTGCAGATATTCGTCTACATAGGCCGCCGGCTCAGGTCCACCAACGACAGTCCGCCATCCCGCCTCTTTCGCCACGCTGAGAATCTTCAATACCGCCGCCCGAGTCATCAGGTTGGCGTATAAGCCGAGCACGGCGGGCGGTGTGGAGCGAAGCACATCATAAAGCTGGTCGGGTGAGGAAAAGGTCGTATCAAAGAGCTCGACGCCAAACCCCTTGGCCCGCAGGTGCGACGATATGTAGAGGATCCCCAGCGGAGCGTAAGGCTTCATGATCTGAAGCTCTTTCGGGTCCTCGTGCAGGAAATAGCCGTGAGTTAGCAGCAGGTCCATGGCTATCGGGCTTGCTCAAGAAATCGATGTTTGGCCGTCGCTCACCACGGCGTCGGCATAGCTCCTTCGCCTTCGAGGCGCTGTTTCAGGCAAAGTCGGCAGGAGCGTGCGATCGGTATTGCGGCAGGTCTTCTCCAATTCCTCGACCCGAGTCCACAATCGCGTTAGATCGGACGCCGGCACCGGCTTCCGTTCGGAATCCTCAACATGCGCACTGGTTACCGCACGGTGCCCGCGCCGACAATCGACGTCCGCATGCAGTGCGGTACGAAGCGCGTGGTAGAACTCGTTACGATACGCTCCCTTGAACATGACCGCCAGATCATCGCTGTCAATCCAATTCCTTTTCTCTCCCAGTTGAGCGCTCACTCGATCGTAGAACTTGGTTCCGGGCAGCGGATACGACACCGACACGCCAATGTCGTCCGGTTGAGTGTCGCGCACCAGCCGGATCGTTGCCTGGATATCGTCCCAATCCTCCCCCGGGTAGCCGAACTGCAGGAAGAAGCAGGCCCTGATGCCACTCGCGCCCAGGCGCTTCCGGACGATCATGACATCTTGCACGCGCGTGCCTTTCTCCATGGCATCCAATATTCTTTGTGACCCGGACTCGACGCCCAGCCAGACTTCGGCGCAACCTGCGCGCTGCAACGCCCTGACGTTGGCTTCGGTCATCAGGTCAATCCGGCACTGGGCCTTAAACGGGATCTTTGCCTGCAGCGATTCCACGTGCCCGGCAAGCTCCAGCAGCCAGCCCGGCTTGAGTCCGAAGATGTCATCGGCAAACCACACGTGTTCGGCCTGGTAGATTTCTTTTAATTGCTTCATCTCCGCTGCCACACTGGCGGCGGAGCGCACATGGAATGTCTGGCCATAAATCGGCTTGGCGCACCAGTTGCAGTGATAAGGGCATCCCCGGCTCGCCACCAGATTCAGGGAAAAGAAGTCGTGCGCCGCCTTCCACGTCCTGCGGTAGGCCCCGATGTCAATCAGGTCGCGCGCCGGACTGGGGATCATATCGAGATTCGGCATCAAGGGACGCGCAGCGCTCCGGTGAAGTCCATGGCTCCTTCTATCGATGCAAGAAAGTCCCGGTATGCTTTGTGGATCGGCAACTGACTTTCCGAGCAGCGCCCGAGAGAGCTCCAGCAATGTCTGCTCTGCTTCTCCGATGAGAACAAAGTCCGCGCCTTGGCGCAGGTAATCCTCCGTGTGATCGGTGGCGTCGGAGCCGTTCACGATGACAAAGGCGCCCGAGCGCCGCGCGGCCTCCATCGCGCTGTAGGCGACCTGCCGCATGCGGGTGAGGCACATTTTGGAAAGGAAGTTGAAGTTGTCCTCGTACACCGCCACGATCTGCGGCCGATGCTGCTCGAGGGCGGCCACAAAGCCACGCTCAGGATCCTCCAGCATGGCGTCGAACAGGGCAACAGAGAATCCCTGCTGTCTGAGGAGAGCCGCCGCATAGAGCGTACCAAGCGGTGGGTACGGCTGCATTTTCCGCACTTGTTTGACGTCGTAAAACAAGTGGTACGAGTGTGTCAGCAGGATGTCAGCCACAGTGTTCGACTCGCGCCAACTGGAATCAACAAGCGTCGCTCGTCCCATGGGCGAGCGGCTGCCCGGTTACGAGCGAGCGCTTCGTGACGACCTCATCCGTCATCCCGGCAGCCGAAAACGCCCATAGCTCCACCGGAAACTCGAAGCGGCGCTTCCGGAGCCTCCAGCGCAGAGGCGCTCCCATCGCCAGGCGAACAGTCCGGTTCATCCACGGGCGTCCTTTCGCCGCTTTTCGGATGTGGTTGTTAATCAGGAAGAAATCGAGCATGCGACGCAGCCGTCGCAGTTCGTCACCCTGAAGCCACGGCAAGACATTGGCGCCCAGCGGCAGGTCATTCCATTCTTCCAGCGATTCGGGCTCGCGCACGCCCATCTGCTTCAATTGCTGCCAGATCGGAATCCCCGGATACGGTGTGAAAATGTTGGGCGAGAAACCCACGTTCAAATGGCGGCGCGCGATGTCGCTCATGATACGGAATGTCTCCACGCGGTCGGGTTCGGTCTCGCCCGGGTAGCCAAGAATGAGATTGAAGTTGACGTTGATACCCGCCTTTTCCGTTTTGCGCGCGGTTTCGTACATGTCCCGGACGCGCTCGTGCTTTTTGTTCATCAGCGACAACACTTCCTGAGAAGCCGATTCGGTGCCGAAGCCCATGTAATAGAGGCCGCTCTCGCGGAGCAGGCAGACGTCCTCGTCGCTCATGCGGCAGAGCAGGTCGGTGGAGGCTTGCACCGTCCAGCGGACCTTCACTTTGTGCTCGATCAGCCCTCGCGCGATAGCAACAGCACGCCGGGTATCCACGGGAAAGTTCGAATCGAGGAAGGGCACCTCGTCCAGCCGATAGCGCTCAACCAGTTCAGCGACATCCTCCACGACCCGTTCGGCCTTGTAGGCGTTGAAACGGCGCTTGTAGAAGACCTGGTCGGTGCAGTAGTTGCACGCGTAAGGGCACCCGATGCTGCTGGCATAACCCATTTCGCGTTTGCCGCGCGCGCGCTCGTAGCCCTCGAAATCGGCGAGATGGTACGCGGGCTTGGGCAGGTTGTTGATGTTTTCAACCGGCCGTTCCTCTTCATGAACAACGCGGCCGTGCTGCTTCGTCGAGACGCCGCGGACGCCTTCCAGATTCCTGCCCTCAGCCAGCCGCTGTGCGATCTCGAGCAGGGTCAGTTCTCCCTGCCCACGCACAACCCCATCGACAAAATCCGGTTGCAGAGTCTGATCGGGGACGAGGCTCGGATGCCATCCGCCGAAGATGACAGGCAGCCCAGGACGAACCTTCCGCACCATCCTGGCAATTCTGACTCCTATGCCGATCATGGGCCCGGTCAGCAGCGATATGCCGATGCAAAGCGCGTTCTCAATTTCTCGCGCAACGATCGCTTCGTGATCCGGAGTGATCGCACCATCGATGACGGAAACCGCAAAACCAGATTGGAGCAACGGCGAGGCGAGGTGGAGCAGGCAGAGTGGCGCGCCCAGCGGAGGCCCCCCATACGGCGGATAGAACAGCACCACCTTCTGCTTCATGTTTTCATGCCCTTCAGAAGATCTGACGCGACAAATCGAAGCCTACAACCAGGCCGCTGGGCTTGTCGGCCTCAGGCTCGCCCAAGTAAGAAGCGCGTGTCCCGGCGCGTTGAGCCACGGTCGTACCCGGGCTGGTAGTGAACCCGAAGGTAAACGAGTGCCGCCAAATCTTCTTCTGAATGCCAAAGCTGTAGGCCGGTCGATGGATTTCGAGCGGCCGTCCGTTCACCAGCGTGGGAATCACCTCAGCCACCAGGGCGACCGTCGGCCGTATGTCGAGCGCCCCTCCCACTCCGAGCGAGAACGTATTGTAGCCCGGGAGGTTCGGGATCGCACTTGAGAAGAAGGAATTAGGCTGGAAAAGAATGCGGTTGCCTAATGACAACGTCGGGACCGCGTAGAGCTGCGCCCGCCTGCCCAGGCTCCTCGAAACGACCCCCTCGAGGCTTTCCGTATAGTTCCGGGAGAAGTTGTTGTCGCCCTGCATCGAGAGTCGCACCGCCGCATTGATCGGCGAGCCCTTGCGTTCATCGAGGAAGTTGTAGGCCGCCATAAATTGAATCGGCCGGGCGATAAAACTCGGAGAGCGATAGGCGCTGACGGACAACTTGTCGGTGATTCCGAACCGAAAGCCAAAGGATGAGAGCGAGAAGTCGTCCAGACCGCCGAGCGATCCGCCCAGGGCCGGACCGGAGAACGCGGGGGTGTAGGGGAAGCGGTGCGTAAAGTTGACGATGAGTGCGTGTCGCGGCACCGGGCGACCTGTAGGCAAGCTGAAAAGAAGGTCGTCACCCGGTGTGTAGGCCTTTCTTGTCTCGGGCTGACCTGGCTGCGCGTTGCTTGTCTTACCCGGCGTTCCGAGGGAGCGAAGGAACCCACCGACCGTTTGGATATCGGCGTCGGACAATTTGCCTTCCCATGCCGGCATCATCGTGCCCTCTTTGCCATGCCGAATGATGTCCTCCATCTGCCGATCGGTCAAGCTCGCTTGCACTTGCGGACTGGTGAAGTCGGGTGTTTTCAAGCCGGGATCGCCTTTGCCGTCGGCACCGTGGCAGCTCGCGCAATTGTTCCTAAAAATGGCGGAGCCGTCCGGTTCGCTTTGCTCAGCTTGTGATCTTGCCGCCGAGACAGGAGCACTTGCTGCCTCCGCGACGTCGGCATCCGCCTCGCGAATGCTATGAGTGGTTAGATCCACCAGGTAGCGCCTTCCGTCACGTTCGACGACAACAGAAGAATTGGAATTTTCAACAAACTCGATTCCCAGATCAGCCGCAGACGGAAGGCTTCCGGCAGGCGCCGCCTCGCTCCGGGACTTGGACGACAGCAGGATTGGAGAGCTCACGAGCAAGGCGACCGCCACTCCCAAGACTGCGAGGAATCGAGGTGCGTGAGCTCCGGCGTGCTGCGAGGTCCCATTCTGACGACCTGAGCCGCACGCGCCTCCCGTTAATAAGTGTGCTAAGACAGCATCAAAAAAACGATTATACATAGCATACCCTCGCAACCGCTGCGCACTGTGTTTCAATAGATTGTAAAATCGCCTGCCGAACCCCTGGTTTGTGATCCACGGCCACAAACCGAGCACCCGCATCCTGGCCGAGGATCGCGGGCCACATTGACGTAGTTCTCCGAAGCTCGATGCGAGAGCGGCATCTGATGAAGTGTATACACGCTGCCGAACGTACTTTGTCATAATCCTGTCAAGTTTTTGTCAGGCAGTGTAACGCCTTGGCGCAAGACCCTGCGTCCCGCGTTTGTGAGCCGGGCCGGGGGCTCTTCCGAACTTGGACTCCTCGCGCGCCGACAGCGGCATACAGTGATGATCCTACACCCCTTGGTCGAATCGGCTTCTTCGAAATACGGTGAATCCGAATGGCTACGGGCCGACTTCATCCGTAGGAATGAGCTTCGAATTCGGGTTTAGCGGGCCCGATTTCTAACTCCGGCGAACCGAATCGCGGCTTGCACATGGTTCCCGTCACCGAGCTGGCATTCAGGATGTCAAATGTTTCCGTCAGCGTGGGGACGAAACCGTTTATCAAATCGAGATTCAGCACGCCGTTCACGCTGGCCGTGCTGGTGATCGTCAACTGGTCGAACAGCGTTCCCGCCGTGGTGCCACCGATGTCGATGTCGAGCGCGCCGGTGGAGCTCTGGCTGTACTTGCCGCTGATCGTTTCGTTGCCGGCCTTCATGGTCTGATCGCCGATGTTGAAAGTGGCGTTGTCGGTCACGGTTTTGGTGCCGGTGCTCAGAGTGCCGCCGTTGCCGAACACCGAGCCGCCATTGAAGGTGATTCCACCCTTCGCCTGCAGCGTACCGTCAACCGTGGTTGTGCCTGCACTCTGGGTATAAGTGCCGGTGGCCGCCGAGAGCAGTAGCTTACTGTTCTTGCCGACCGTCAGGGCGCCGGCGTTCGTCACCACCGCAGCGGAGTCGGTAAGGCTTTGGCCGGTACTCAACGTCAGCTTGCCCGTCGACGCACCCGTAAATACTTTCATAGCCACCATAGTAGGTTGTCCCGTAGAACTTGCCGTTGCTCGCCTCAATCAAGGGAGCGTAGGGTGTAGCACCGTGCGTGAAATCAAAACTGTAGAGCGTGGTCAGCGTGCCGCCCGGCGTGATTTTGAAGACCGTTCCGCAATCGGATCAATAGCAACAATCGGTCGTGCCGCCCGAATAGGTCGTGCCGTAAAAGTTTCCATCCGTTGCTTGAATCAACGCATTCGGCATTGAACCGTCCGCACCCTGAAAACTGTGCATCGTGGTCAGCGTGCCACCCGGACTGAGCTTGAACACCGTGCCGGCGCTATCGGAGCCGCCTTCGTGCGTTGTCCCCAAAAGTTCCCGTCAGTACCTTGAATCAGAGAGCCCTGCGGTGCGTAACCATCCGGACAGTTCGTCTCGGAGCAGAAGTTATAGACAGGGTTTGGTTTCCCACCTGCGGGCATCTTGAAGATCAATCCCGCGCCATACAGCCCGCCGCCGCTCGCCGCACCGTAGAAATTCCCGTCGCCGGCCAAAACGAGCGCACTCGGGTACTCCCCATCCTCGCAGTTGGGTGTCGCACAAAAATTGTAGATGGTGCTCAGAATTCCCGACGTGGTGATCCTGAACACCGTGCCGTGGCTATGCGTTCCGCCGCTGGTGGTGGTGCCGTAAATTGCCGTCGATTCCCTGGACAAGGCCCGCATAGGGCTGCTCGCCGTCAGCTCCGTCGAAAAGCAGCAGCGTGGTGAATGTCTGCGCCGGCGACGCAATCGCTGCAGATGTGCACAGCATTAACACCCCGCACGCCCCTGCCCACCAGTTCGCTCGCAGGCTACGCGGCTTGTCCCTTCCCCGTCCGTGTAACGGAGAATGTGCCGCCGGAAATTCAGACTGCCGATCAGAGCCAAACATGTTTTCCTCCCCTGGCTCTTCCTTGAGCCTCATGCGACTGATGGCGTCCATCATCCTGTGCTGCCGCCCTTGCGTCAAGCGGCTTAACGTTCAGCGCCACGAGCGATAACTGGGTTTGGTAAGGGAGGCTCGATTTTCTCATATAAGACTCCCCGACGCGGAGGACCTTGTCGCGGAGCCGCGAGCCGGACCGCCTGCCCACACCGCAGTCACATGTCGAATGCAAACCCGAGGGCTCCGTGCAAGGCCGCCCAAAATCCCCCTGCAACGACCAATGGTAAATCATTGACTCGCTGGAGCCGGTTTTGGGGACTTTGCCCCGCCCCAAACCATGTGATTCTGGGCGGCAGAGTGCCAGTCGGCAAGGTTTGCGGTCGACTAGCGCCAAAATCGGCGGCACGGTGGTGACACGAGGCATATCATCACGACGCCAGCGAGTGGACACCTGCGCCTTGACTTACGACCAGCAATCCAACCAAAAGCCTCTCCACAACAACCTCCACGCACTCGATCCCTAGCCAGCCGCCAGCGCTACTCCGGGGCATTCAGCGACAAATCGTCGCGACACCGGAGCCCGGCGCCGGACGAATCGCGAAAGTTTGGTTTACGGTCATTTCAGTCTTGACGGCAAGAGTGTGCAAGCGGGGTGATGCAGTTGATAGACGCCCTGCATCGCTGCCCGTCGGCGATGAGCTCACGCCGTGATCCAAGGCCGTCGCACTGCCGGGTGTCGGCTGCCCAAGGGCACCACTGGACCCAATTTGTGGTACGACGACATGTGGAACGATGTCGTCGCCGTCCGCGGTTGCTTTGAGCCGGCAGCTCATTCCGAATCGCTGAGCTTGCTCGGCGCTAACCAGCCTATTCCCCTGTTTACGCTTTGCACGACAGCTCGCGATGCCCAGCGCAAAACTCGGGCCGAGTGGTTCACTGCTCCTGTGTCATGAGGATTTCTCATCCTCTGCTTCCTGCCGGTTTATCCCCGGCGGTACCAGAGTCTGTGCTTTTTCAGACTTTGCGGCTTCTCGTCACCGCAGCGACCGTAGGCTAGGCATGTTAAGGGTCCCGTGCGAGAAATCGCAGAGCTTCTGGACTCGCAACTCTGCGCTACCTCGCTTAGCGCCAATCGACGTCAACCGAATAGATCTCCTCGCCGCCGGCGTCGCTCAAGATCATTGGAGAGTCTTCCGGCGTGAGGCCGAACCAGCGGTCACCGGCCATCCGAACCTTGTTGGTATTTGCGACCAGCTCGGGCCTTCCGTGAGGAACGGGTACCCGGAAGATCCCTTCATGACCCGGTTCGCCATCGTAATAGATGTATTTCCCGTCGTGTGACCACAGTAAGTCTTTGACATGATCAACAGGAAGCTCCTCCCACTTCTTGCCCTTGAGGTCGTAGACGAAAAGGGACTGTTGAACAGGGTCCGGGTCATTGTCTTTGAGGGCAGCGATATGGCGTCCGTCAGGCGACCAGCGCGGCGACCAGAAACCCTCGGAGCCGGTCACCGCGTCGGCGTGTCTGGTCGGCAGGTCCAGAATGTGGATGACGTTCTTCTCGCTACCGACTCCGAATCTTTCGGGGACGTCGCCGAAGGCGATCTTCGTGCCGTCTGCGGACCAGGAGGGAATCCCTTCCCTTTCAGTGTGGCCCGGCTGGAGTTCTCTAGGGTCTTCCCCACCAGCCGCAGCCACAAGGTAGTTCTTAAAAGGGTTGGTCGGCGTCGAGGCGTTGAACGCGATCTGCTTCCCGTCGGGCGACCACGCCAGGCCCTGCACCCTCATCGGGGAATAGGCGAGTTGCCGAGCTTCTGAACCATCGGGCTTCATGCGCCACAAGGTGCGGTCCGGATACCTTGCATAGGCGACCCAATCCCTACTTGGTGAATAAGCTACCCACTGGGCAGAAATGCCATCCAGCCAGGGGACGAACTGTCTCTCGAGGGGGCTGAGGTACTCAAGCCTGCCTCGCTCGTTGCCGCCCACGAAGAATATGTGTTTGCCGTCAGGGCTGGGGATCGGGTACCGAGAGCTTTGCCCGAGGTCTGTCAGCTTCACGGGGTCACTGCTCCGCCAATGGAATCCTCCACCTCTCTCGCGAATTGCCCAGATGTCGGCCCTGCCTTCGTTTCTTGAGTCGAACACGAAGTAGTTGCCGTCCGCCGTCCACCTGACGTGATCCGGCCCCGGCACCTCGCTCCAATCCGTCAAAAGGGAACGAAGATGGTCTCCAGTCGGCAAGACTTCCCAAAGCTTGGTCCAGTCACCAGCCACGGTGCTTGGACCGGCCTCCGTGAAGCGTAACCGGGTCCCGTCTGGCGACCAACTTGGCCAGCGAGCACTGTTCGTGACGACGGCGACACGGTGGGGGTTGCCTCCGTCCTGATTCGCCGCCCAGACCTCACGACCCCTGCAGAATGCGATGCTTCGCCCGTCCGGTGACCAGCTCGCATCACGGCCCACTAGGCTTCCCAGATGACGCGGTGATCCCGTAGGCAGCGGCAGAATCCAAATCTGTCCTCCCGGATCTGACGAGCCACTCAACAGAATCGAAGAACGGTCGGGGGACACGTCCAAGGCTTCAAGATTCCCTGCTGGGGCCGGCATCACTTCCGATTCTCCGCCGTTGACGGACATCTGCTTTAGGACCACATCTCCGGTTGACGCCCACTCTGTGAAGTAAAGACGCTGTCCGTCGGTTGCGAGGTAACTCTTTTTCAGGCCGTCATTCGTAAGCTGCCGCAGGCTGTGGACAGTTGGCGAGGGCAGAGGACGCACCACCCAGATGCAGTCGGCGACAGCAAGAACGGCGCCGATTACAACTGCCGCCGCCAGCCACGGCCTCCCGCCGGCGACGGCTCTCACGGGTTCAGAGTCGGACGTCGACGCTTGTAAGGGCACCTGTCGGTGCCCTTGCTCCCTCGCGTCGACGTTGGTTCCGGGCAAGGGCACAAGACCCGCGCCTGACTCGTGCATAGCGGTTCCGTTAGAACCGCCTGCAGGCGGAGTACTGGCCGCCGCACGAGGCGCCAACGCCATGTCGCCATTTACAGGAACAGGAGCTGCAGAATCGATCTCGACCACAGGCGCGATGAACCGGTAGCCGCGCTTGGCTACGGTCTCGATGAACTGGTTTCCGTTTCGGCGGTCGTCACCCAACACCTTGCGCAGCAGAGAAACGTTAACGGGAAGGTTGCCTTCCTCCACAAAAGCGTCGGGCCAAGCCGCCTTGAGCAAAGCCTCTTTTTCTAGGATGTGACCGTGACGTTGCACCAGCACCAGGAGGACGTCAAAAGCTTTGGGAGGGAGAGGCACGGGCGCTCCGTCGCGCCTGAGAACGCGCTCGTCAGGGTCAAGATGGAAGGAACCAAACTGGTACAAAAACTTAGTTTGCAGGCTCATACCGACCGTTAGAACTTCTTAAGAACTTTCCTATCAATTCTACAAGACATTAATACCGGTCAGCGAACAACCTCCGCTCTCAAGTCAGGCTCGAAAGAGCAGCTATTCGAAAAGGGGTCGGAGCGCGCCGCCTATTTTAATGCGGCGCGCTCTGCCTACGCAACAGGTTCGTCGGTGACCGCAGCCGGAGGCTCCGAGAGCGATCATGGGCCAATGGATGTGGCGAAGAAACACTGTTCGATCTCAAACAAGGAGCCGAAGCATGAAGATCAGTAGAAAGATATGGTCGATTACCATGTTGTGCGCTGGGCTTGTTCTCTCGTCACAATTAGCCACCGCGCAGACGTGGTCACAACTTGTCACGGGACCAGGGCCGAGCACGGGCGGAGTTACGGCCAACTACGATTCAAGGAACAACCGGCTTGTCACCTTCCTCCCACAGGGCGGCAGCGTCCCATCAGAAGCCTGGGTGCTGATGGACGCTAACGGGCTGGGCGGAAGTGCAACTTGGACTGACCTCCAACCCACGGGCATGTCGCCCGAGAATAATGGTGAGTCAACTGCTGTATACAACCCTCTCGGGAACCAGCTCATTGTCTACGGCGGCTGTTCGGCGAGTTGCGGCTCGCCGCTCTCAAGTGTCTTTGTTCTCACACACGCCAACGGCCTCGGAGGAACCCCAGCCTGGTCGCAGAGTTCTCCAACCAATCCAATTGCGCGAGAGGCTCAGTCGGCTGTCTACGATCCCACCACCAACAGCATGATCACCTTTGGAGGCGGGCTGGCTTTCTTTGGAACGGACCAAAACGACACCAACGTCCTCGCGCCGGCCAACAGCCCGTCGCCGACGTGGACGACGTTGGCTACTGCGGGCGGCCCGCCACCGATCCGCGAGGGCCAATCCGCCGTATACAACAGCGCCAAAAACACCATGACCATCTTCGGGGGCGATGACGCCATCAGCACGTGTTGCCCGTATGACATTGTCGATTACAACGACGTCTGGACGCTCTCGAACGCGAATGGGCATGGCGGCACTCCAACCTGGACCGAGCTTCAGCCCCAGGGTACGCCTCCCTCGCCCAGGACTGACCAGTCCGCAGTTTACGACCAGTTACGTAACGTCATGTACATTTTTGGCGGCCTGTCGTGGTCAAACACGACTCAAAACTGGACTTGGCTTGGAGATGTGTGGAAGCTCACCAATGCTGACGGGCTTGGGACCGCCGCTCCAACATGGACTCAAATCGGCCAGCTCGGAACGCCGCCGGGCGGCAACGCCGGTCAAGGCGCCGGATTCGATACCGTCGATCAGCGAATGATTATTTTCGGCGGCGCGGACCGTAACGACGTAGGCGAATACCTCACATTTATCCTTGATCTTAAGCAGCACTAGCCGTTCGCTTGAAGGGTTCTGGATTGCCGGATCACTCCCCAGGTAAGTGTTGGTGACGGCATCGGGGCTGGCCTCAACAAGCAGCCAGCCCCGACCGTCTGACTCATGAAAGCGCCGCCGATTCCGGCACCCGAGTATCGACGCGACAAAAAGAGGAGGACGAATGCTGAGAACAAGGAAGTGGATTCTGCCATCGCGACTCGCGCGGACGGCGGTGACGTTGGATACTTTTGGGATCGCTTCTACCCGTAGCATCGGTTCTTGCACAGCAGGCGCAAACTGCGATGACAGCCTGGCCACAGTCAGGGTCGGGGCAGAGACCGTCGCCACTCGGCCGATCATGCTGCCCGGAATGCTCAAAATTCCGGACACCATGCCGCGGGAGTTCCGCGCAGACTACTCATCAACCCGCTCTTCCCGGCGGCTTCACTTCGCTCCATCGCGACTGAACGACTCGCCCTTTCCTCTGGATACGGCGCAGAAGCGCGTTGGCAAGGGAGCGCTCGCCATCGGTATCCTGGCAGCTCACTCCATTACCGCGCATGGCGGAATGCGAAAAAATACCCCAGGCGGGCTACGACGGCACTGGTGGGGATCTGGACCTCTCCCAAAGTATGAACGTCACTGCAGACCTGGTGTGACCCTGAGCCGTTCATGCAGTTCCGGTTGGTATTTGACTCCGAAAGCGCCACTACGCCGGCCACCACGCCGACCGTTCCAGGACGGAATCGTGCGACTGCTTCCGCCAGCCTGGCCGATTCGCCACGCCGCGACTCCGCGCCCATGCGCCTCATGATGGCCAGCTCGTCTAGCAAGCTGACCGGATCTTCCACAAAGACCGCATCCGGGAGGTCCGGCAACGCCGACAGCGAAACCACGACGATTCCCAGCGATCGCAGGACGGCTTCGTATTCGTCGTGTTGGATGATGGCTTTCGCGACATCGATGGGCCGCCGTTGCACGAACGCCAGTTGGCAATCGTTCAGGGAGGGT
>Ga0335085_10009678_pt1 | contig 14510 bp, 10 predicted proteins | sample Lox_Sample_45_FD_206712 | JGI IMG/M metagenome (GOLD analysis project Ga0335085, IMG submission 206712) | Soil microbial communities from Loxahatchee National Wildlife Refuge, Florida, United States - Lox_Sample_4.5 | ecosystem: Environmental > Terrestrial > Soil > Wetlands | place: USA...
GGTGGTGTTTGTGCCATTCACCAACTGCGTGATGGTGGTGTAGTTCTGGAACGCGTTCCAGTTGCTTTCCTTGTCGTAGAAGTAAGCCTGGCCGTGAATCTGGTTGGTGCCGCTCTTGGTCACCGAAGTGACAACGCCGCCGGCGGCGCGTCCGTACTGCGCGGAATATACGCCGGTGTTCACAGCGAACTCGCGAACCGCATTGCCGGAGGTGGAATAGGCTTCACGAGTGCGGCCGCGCTCTTCAGAGAAGAAGGCCTGGTTGTCGTCGGCGCCGTCGATTTCGACGTTGTTCAGCAATGTGCTGATGCCGCGAACGCTGATGAGTCCATAACCGCTGGTGTCGACGGCGACGCCGGGAGTGGTAAGCGCGAGAGCCGACCAGCGGCGATTATTGATCGGGATATTCTGAATTGCGACCTGGTTCAACGTGCCGGTAAAGTCAGGAGACTCAAGGTTCATGACTGGAGTCTGGTCCATGACGACAATTTCCTGCGACGACGAGGCGACCGAGAGAACCGGCGCAATAGTCGTAGTTTGTCCCACCAGGACGATGACGTTATCAGCGCGATACTTCGCAAAGTTCGCGGCACTGATCGAGACGGTATAGCTTCCAGGCTCCAGGAGCGGCGCCTTGAAGAATCCGCCAGTATCGGTGACAAGCTGAACGTTGAAGCCTGTGGCCGTGTTCTGGATGCCCACATTCGCATTTGGAATTGCAGCCTGAGATTGATCTAGTACTGTTCCGGCGATCGATCCCTGCGTGGTTGACTGCGCGTAACCCGCTATCGGTCCCATGCAGATAGCGAGCGCGAAGAGTGCCAGGCATGCAATGCCGAGATTTATTCGTTTGTGTTTCATTGGTGGTCCTCCAATTCCCAAAATAACTTTCAGCTTGTGAATCGTTGATGAAATGCGATAGCACGTCGAAAAGATTCAATGCGCAAAAAAAGAGTAAGCAATATTCAAGCGATCGACGAACTTTGCGCGGAAACAACGTGAATGAGGGGGCAACCGATTCCACCCGAAAAGCTGCAAATCAAACTGGTGCGACGGCCCGATCCCGCGGGTCATTTCTTCTTTATGTAGGTTGTCTGGTCTAGTAAGGGCAGTCGGTGCTACCCGAAGAGGAATACGGGAGTCATCGCTGATCACCAAACAGTCTAACTTTGTCGAACCCATGCCCTAACACGAACTCAGAATCGAGCAGAAAAGCGGGGAACACTTGCTCCTTGAATTGCGCATAGCAATTCAAGATGTCTGTGGCCTGTGAAGATTGCCACAGGTCCCATAGGGCTTAAGCCATTTTTGGATTGTTCCCCAAAAGGGATGAAGCCTATTTCAAACGGGTGAGCTGACTCCACGCCTACTCGAACAGGTAATTATCTATAGTTTCAGCCAGCATGAGTCAAAATCCAAGCGAAAAGCGGCCATTTTAACGGCGTATTAACAATCCCTAATGTGGAAAAGGCGGCAGAAACACAAGACAGCTTCGCCCGACAGAAAGAGCAGTGGCGCGAACCACCACTCCTTCGATCCGAATTTGCCGGCGATGATGTCCTTACTGAGTTGCCCCGGGGCCCCATTCGATGCGGAGGCCTGTCCTGAAATTCATCGGCAGGCTGGGATAGCCGATGGGCGCAATATGGCTCTGGCTCAAAAGATTCTCAGCCTGGCCGTAGACGGAAAGCCAGGAGAGCAGGTGATAGCTGCCGCCGAGGTCGAGGCGGGCCCATCCGTAGTCAAGATTGCGGTTGGGAAGCAGCAGGCTGTTTCCGCCATTCGCATCGGAACCTGCAAGATAGGTTGAATCGTCGCTCCGGCTTGAGAATGCCGAAGTAAATTGCGCGAGGAATTTCTGACGCGACCATGTTGCGGTGAAGAAACCCGTGTGCGGCGGGCGACGGAACGGCCGGGCGCCCTTCAGCGGCGAATAGGGTCCAATGGGAGTCCCATCGGTGAACGTCGGAATCGGCCCCAGCAGAGCGGCGTCGTCGTTTGTAAACGAGCGTTGCACCACGGCATCGAGATAGGTGTAGCCGCCGCGGAAAAAGAGGTCCTTGCCGATGCCGCTCTCGACGGACGCTTCGACGCCCTGGGCCTGATACGCCTCGGAATTGATTGCGAGCTCATACGCGAAATTTGCCTGCAAAATGGATTCGAGTTGCTGCTGTTGCGCTGGAGTTAGATTGGGCAATAGCTGCGGGATGAGATCCAGACCCACGTACTCAATCTCGCGGCCGAACTGGTTGTGAAAGTAACGGGTTGAGAAAAGAATGTGACTGCTCAGGAACGATTGCTCAATGCCGCCTTCGTACATGCGCACGTAAGGAGCGGCAAGTTGGCTGATGTGCAGTTGCTGAATGGTTGATTGGCCGCCGTTAGCAAGCAGAAAGTTGTAGAGCGAGCCGTCCTGATCGGTCAGCTTTGGCTCGCGCACGGCATCGCCGAAATTGAACTGGACGCGCGTCCCGCTGAAGACGCCGCTGCGCGGGCGGAGCACATGGTAAGTGAACCCGGCGCGGGGCGAGGTCTGCACGCCAAACAGCGAGTAGTGCTCAAGGCTCCCGCCGAGCGTATAGAAAAAGCGCTGCCTGAAGTCGCCGTGTACGCCGGCGATGTAATCATAATTGTTGCGTTCTACGGGCGAGTAATAGGTACTGCCGGGCTGGGCTCCGCGCTCGTTCTGATACTGAAAACCGACGAGCGCAAGCAGGTGCGGCGTAATGGTCACATCGCCGCGATAGATGACCATGTCGCGGTTGGAAACGTACTGCGCATGGAACGTGGAGCAGTCGAGCACGGCCTGGCCGGTGGCCGAGTAGCCGTTGGCTCCCTTGATGGTGACGACGTCGCCCAGAGTTGCCGGGCCGTAGCAGTAGTAGCTGAACGCGACAGGATTGCCGGACATCTGCCACAGATTGATCTGTTCGCGCTTGCGCACCAGGCCATAGCGAACAGTGTTATGGAAGTTTGACGTGGTCTGGTTGTCGATGGACGCGCTGAGAAAGATGTCCTGATCCTTCTGCGTTCCATTGTCGGACACGTGATAAAAGTCCCACGCATTAGGTATGCCGGTGGATGCTACGCCGTATCGGACCGTGCTGCGAATCTGCGTACCGGCCCAGGGCTGCCAACCGAAGTTGCCGATCGACGTGCCCACATGATGTTGATCGTTGGGCAGGGAATTGGAGGTTTGGAACCAGTTGAAAGCGCCGAGATAATCGAGCTTGCCACGAGCGCCGGAGATTTCAAGCTCCTCGCTCGATGTGTGAAAATTGCCGGCGTCGCCTTGCAACCGGAACGACGGGAAACTGGTCGTTCCGTGCGGCGTGGTCATGTTGACCACGCTGGTCATGGCCCCGGAACCGAACAGATTTGAATTGGGTCCACGATAGACTTCAATGCTTTCGATGCCGGTCGAAGATAGCGGCCCAAGATCAAACTGATTTCCGAGATCGCTTACATCGACTCCATCGAGAAGCATCTTGTTGTCGTTCGATCCTCCTCCGCGCACAAACAGCGAGCCCTGTGAGCCGCGCTGGCCCAACTGAACAACGCTGGCGCCCGGCATCATGCGCATAGCGCTGACCAGGTCGCTGCGCTGCTCAAGATCGGGAGAGGTAAGAACGCTGGTGGCGGCGCCCGTTTGTGCCTGCGGCGTCGGCACTCCGGTTGCGGTTACGACAATCGACTGCCTGACCCATTCGGGCTCAAGCACGATCTTGCGTTCGACGGAATCGAGCTGGCCGGCGTAGAAATCGGGAGTCTGCAATTGGCGAAAGCTGGCGGCCGAAACAACAAGAAAGAAACGACCCTCGACGCCGGTGGTGATTTCGAAGCTGCCGTCGGCGGTTGAGACAGCGGAGGCGACCACCTGTCCGTTTGAGACCAGGGAGACATTGGCGCCTGTCACTTTTGCGCCGGTCGTATCAACCACCTGTCCACGAATGGACCCTGCGTACGAAACAACGCTGCAAAATGGAATCAGAATGGAGGCGAGCAGAAGCGACAGAATCTGGCGAGGCCGCAAGAGCTTAAAAAAGGCAAGAGACATTATGGCTCCTTCGTTCCCCTCGGAACTGAAAAGCGGTTTAAGACGCTAGGACCGGTCTCCTGACTCGCGCCGTTGCAGCTACCTTCCCAAAGCCGGCAAATATGCCGTCTCCAGTGGCGATCAAGGCGAGTTGCAAATGCCTTGGCTGATTACCTGTTCTCACTCGACGGAGTGAAATACAAGGGCGCTCACAGTTGCGGGGCAGTGGCCGAATCTAACGGCCTTCCCGAGCATCCTGACGATTGTTGTAGTGAATTTGGCCGTCTGCACACACCGGGCGACCGTGATGACATGGAACTAGTTTCCATGTCATGAATATTTATAGCCGCTGACAGCTCTCCGAGTCAAAGAAACATTCGCCGGACGCATCTATGTGGCGCCGATCTGTTTGAAAAGATACCCCATATCGATGTGATTCCAGCCCTCTGCAATCTTTCCGTTTCGAATAATGCAAAAGGATGAGCCGGGAAGAACCACCTTCTTTCCGGTGGAAGGAATCCCCAGATGACCGCCAAGATGGGTCATGGTTGCGGTCCAGTGGGCGGCGACGCGATCGCCTTCGGAGATCACGTCTTCAACAACGACGTGGATATCGGGGAATGCTCCACAGAAGTTGCCGTGAATCTGCTTAAACCCAGCTGGCCCCACCAGTACGCCGCCTGTTTCAGGAAAGTTATGGACCTTACCCTCGGCGGAAAACAGTTCGTCGATTGCGTCCTGATTCTGCTCGTTCCACACCTGCTGGAACCAGCGGATAATCAGTTGCTTATTTGCTTCTGACATGGAAAACCTCCGCGGAGCCAAAGCTTAGCACGGCATTGCCGGGAAGCAGAAGGGAAACAAAATGGACCGGACATGGACGCAAAGGTGACCTACGTCCACTCTGACAAATCGACTGCATGGGTTCGATACAGCTTCTCAAAGACGCTGGTCTACGACCCGCCGCTGCTGGGCCCCGCAATTGGCGATGCAACCAACGGTGGCCAGCTTGGCAACGCTCCCGGCCTGGTGCAGAGCGTCGGTATCGGAGTCACCCATACATTCTCTCCGACCATGTTGTTCGACTGGAACTTCGGATTCACAAACACGCCTCACTTCAACAATCCAACTGCCTCGTGCTCAGCCAATGCCAATCCGGCGTCAGGCATCGAGCAGGTCTGCAACACCGGAAGCAATAACAGATTCGGCATCGTTACCAGCGTTGTGCAACCCGAGGGATTCTTCGGGCCCGACGCTGGAAACCGGATTGTGTGGCTGGGGGCAAGCGTCACCTTCTCGAGATGGTGGATTGCGTATGCTTGCTGTGGCATGCAGCGCGCCCTGGCACGGCGCGTTGCAAGTCCGGCTTACTCGCTGCCTGCTCAAAGGCGAAGCAATTTCCTCTAGGAGACCTTCTCGGAACAAAGTTCCGGCTCTTCCGCCGAGGCAAGTGCTCTTGCCGCCAGGAATTCGCGCGGGAAGGCAACAAAGAGTTCAACAATCCGCGGATCAAACTGCCGTCCCGCATACAGATTAAGCTCTGCAATGGCCTCATCCTGAGTGCGTCCACGCCGGTATGGGCGTTGGGAGGTCATTGCATCGTATGCGTCAGCAACGTGAATAATGCGGGCATCGACCGGTGTCTCTTCGCCCGCTTGTCCGTGGGGATAGCCTGAACCATCCCAGTTTTCGTGATGCAATTCCACTGCGCCCAGGTACGGCGCAAAGCCATGGACCCCTTCGAGAATGCGCCGCCCAATCACGGGATGCTGCCTGACCTGAGCCTCTTCCTCTTCAGTAAGGCGCCCGCACTTTTGCAGCACGCCGTCGGGAACACCGATCTTCCCGATATCGTGCAGAAGCGCACCAACGCGTATCCTCTCAATTTCAGATGGCTCGAGCTGCATTGCCTTCGCGATCGCACATGAGTACCGGCTCACCCGCAAACTATGGCCTGCGGTATATTGATCGCGAGCGTCGAGCGCATTGGCCAGAGAACCGACAAACTCCAATGACGCGGTCTCAAGATCTTCGCGGGCCATACGAACCGAGACTGCGGCCTGATTGTAAAAATCAGCCAGCTCCCTGATCTCGGGAATCGAAGACGTTTGTTCCTTCAGTTCGGAGAGCACGCCCGTGCCGGCGGCGCTGCGAAGGTGTGCAACCACCGCTGCAACCGGCTTGACGATGTTGTTGGAAGAAGCAATGCTCGCAAGCAGTGCGATCAGCGTGGAGACGGTTAACAGGACCACGAACAGGGTCTTCAGCTGTGTTTGAACCGGGTCTACCGCTCGATCAACATTCTCGAAGCTCAGCAAGGCGTATCCGCCGCTGTAGGTTTGAAGCGGAACCGAGATCCAGTTGACGCCGTGTAAATTCACATCGCACTCTGAGTGATCGGTGCAGTGCCCAAGCGCCCGCGTGATCTCGTCAAACGGAGTTTGCGGAATATTCGAATCGATCACCCTGCCGTTGCTTACGAGCACGACCGGAGTCGTAAAAATCGTAAGGTCAAGATCCTTGCCGGCTGAAAGCGCGCCGATCTTCTCGCCGTTCTGACTGATGGGAACGGAAGCGGTCGTAAGAGTACGTCCGCCAATCACGCGAAAGTCAGAATCGCTGCGATAGAGCAGGGACGTATCCAAAGGCGCGAGTTTACCCCGGCTATCTTGCTCGTTCCCCGGGCGGCGGACTACGCCAGCCAGCGGTGAGCCGTCGGGAAGAGTCACCATCATGAAATCGAATCCCGCGATTTCGCCCAGTACCCGCAAGTGCTCTTCGATTTTTGCGTGCAGCGTAGCATCCTCTGGTTTGGAGATGAGCTGCAGAATCTCCGACTGCAAAGCGGAGTTATCGCTGATATCCCTGAGAGCGTGGCTATTCTGAAGGTCGGCTGTCGAGTGTATTGTCGCGATGGCGTCCTGGCTGTTTCGCAGGGAACTGTGAAGGCCGTCGCGGACTGTGGCAGGCACAAACTTGTGTGCCATCCAAAAGGTAGCTGCCAACAAGAGCGAAAACGGTACAAAGCACAGCAGGAATGTGCGCGTCTGAAATCGCGTGGTCATCTATGCTCCAGACTCAAAACCCAGGGAAAGCGGTGCCTACCGGCGTAAATTGATTCACTCGCCAGTCTAGGGTCGAAAAAGGCGCGAAGAAAATACAACAATCCGGTCAAGCGATTACTTTTGGGTACTGGTTGGACGGAAGGGAATCGACAAGCGCCCAGACCCAGACAGGCCGGCTGGTTCACGGCCCAATTGAGGCGGCTAAGTTACTGATTTGATGGTGACCCCGGGCTGATTCGAACAGCCGACACGCAGTTTAGGAAACTGCTGCTCTATCCATCTGAGCTACGGGGCCACATTGTGCTTGGCATCGTGCTCTCCCAGTTTACAGTGAGGGGACCGAGAAACACTCCGCATTCAAGCTCAAAGTGATTGCCCTATCGGACTTGGCTTCAAGCTTTCGCCGTTCGAAGAGAGATTCAAGTCGCTTCGAATGCCAGATCGCGTGATCCAAGATCACAGTACGGTAGGCCTAAATGGTAGACTCTTATAATCGTTACAGTGAATGCAACGGTTCGCGAATGAGCAGGTTGAAGAGTAGAGCACTGTGTTTGCTGCTGGTCCTGGTTTTGCAGACCATCGGGCCGGCGTTCGCCTGCGCAGTTCCGGCACTCGGATCGGCAAAGCACGCGTGCTGCCGGCAGATGGCGACAGATTGCGGCTCTGCCATGGGCGGCGACCCATCATGCTGCCGCATGGACCGGAGTCAGACCCCGACCGAGCCCGGCACGGTATTTTCAGTCGAGAACGGGCATGAGCTCAACTACGTGGCTGTTGCTGCCGCTCCGCGGATTGATTCCTCCGCTGCCTCCGTGTGGCGCGCCGTCTCATCTGCTCCCCCGCCTGACACCTCGCCAAGCAATTCCTCAGTCCTCCGAATCTAATCGTTCTTCCTTCGCAGTTTGAACAGGGCCTCGGTGTCTCTACCGCGACGCTTCGTGTCTGTTTTGCTCCTGGAGGAAGGAATGAGATTCCTGTTATCTGCCGTAACTGTGCTGGGCATTGCTTGCTTGACTGCGCAGAATTCCCAAGCGCAGGCGCCGGCCGGCGGCCAGATGCCGGCAAATATGTCCGCGTTAATCGACGATGGCCAGCACCACGACGCCGACAACGCTCCCGCCATGACGCTCGACGAGGCTGAGCGCATCGCCCTCGCCGCTAATCCTGAAATCGCGCTTGCGGGACGTCGTGTCGCCATGGCCCAGGCTCACGTGCCCTCGGCGGGCGCGCTTGACGATCCCATGGCCATGACGCGTTTCTGGGGTGTTCCGCTTCAAGGGCCCTGGGACCTGAATGCCGCGCAGTTGATGTTCAGCGTGAGCCAGACGTTCCCGGGCCGCGGCAAGCGCGATCTCCGCACTGACATTGCCGGCAGCGATGTCTCCGTCGCCAAAGCGCAGTTCGATCAGGTTCGCCTCGACGTGCGCATCCAGGTTCGCATGGCGTTTTACGACCTGCTCCGTGCGCAAGATGAAGAGCGCATCCACGACGGGCATTTAGCCGTGTCGCGCCAGGCCATAGAAGCCGCGCGTATCAAGTACACCGTTGGAAAGGTTCCCCAGCAGGATCTGCTAAAGGAACAGGTAGCTCTTACCCGGCCGGCCGAGCACATGATCCGCTTCTCGCAGGATCTCGACATGGCGCGCAATCAGCTCAACACCCTGCTGGGCCGCAATCCCGCCACGCCGATTGCCGCAGTGGGCGCGCATCGCGAACATGACCCGCTGCCCGATGCGAAGCGCTGGCTGACATTGCATTCAGCACACGGCCCGACCTGCTGGCCGCGCGAGAGGCGGCAGAGAAAAGCCGTAAAGAGGAGTCACTCGCGCAAAAGGCCTACACGCCCGACTTCACCGTATCGGGCGGCTACATGTTGATGCCCAGCGGCACCCAGATGCGCAACGCGTACATGGTCGAGGGCTCAATGAACCTGCCTTGGCTCAATCGCAAAAGGCGCGATGCCGAAATTGCCGAAGCGGCATCGCAGACCACCATGCCGGAGGCCGAACTCGCATCGATGCAGAATGCGGTGCTCGGCCAGATTCGAGAGGCGCTGGTGGGGGCGCAGGCTGCGCAGCGGTTGGCGCGCATGTATCACGACGATCTGCGGCCGCAGGCCGAAGCCACACTCGAAGCCAGCGTCGTGGCCTACGAAAACGATAAGACTGACTTCTTCGATTTACTCGACAGCCAGATGAGCCTCGTCGATATCGACCTTGCCTGGATTCAGGCGCAGGGCGAATTCAACGCGCACCTTGCCGAACTCGAGCTAGCAATCGGAAAGCCGCTCGAACTGACCTCATCCTCCACATCAAGCCCGTCAAGCGCTTCGGAGGTCCGCCCGTGAAGACTCGTTTCTACCAGATTGCACTCTTCGTCGCAATGATTGCATGTCTCGCGCTTGCTGGAGCTCTTGTTTACGTCTGGCGCGGTTCGCACCCCGCGGCGGCTCAGCCATCGGCGGAGGATCCCGTAATCGCGCGCGGACCGGCCTCCGGAAGCGCGCCCGCGTCCAGGCCTGCCGAGAGCGCCGAACCTGCGCTTACTCCTATCCAACTTTCGCCCCAGCGGATGCAGCAGATCGGCGTAACCACTGCCGTCTCCGCCTATAAGAATGTGACGCAACAGATCAACGCTCCGGGCAACGTCGACATCAACGAGCAGCGCCTGGCAACCGTGCAGACACGCTTTGCCGGCTGGATTCAGACGGTCGACGCCAACGCCACATTTCAGTACGTGCACAAGGGCCAGACGCTGCTGACCATCTACAGTCCTGAGCTTGTTTCGAGCCAGCAGGAGTACCTTCTGGCCCGAAAGAATCAGGCTTCATTCGATCACGACGCCCACAGCATGGCTGCCCACGGAGGAAGCATGGCTGCCCGCGAAAGCGGCTGGCTGCTGAATGCGGCGGAGGAACGCATTCGCCAATTCGGCGTGCCAGCGGCCACGCTCGAAGCAGCGGTCATCGAAGGCGCCGTACAGCGTCTGCGCCCCAAGCTCATGACCGTCGGCGCGGTGATCCTTTCGCTTGCGCCTATCCTGTGGGAAACAGGTATCGGCTCCGACGTGATGAAGCCCATCGCCGCGCCCATCGTTGGCGGCATGATCACTTCAACCATTCACGTTCTCATCCTGGTGCCGGTGTTCTTTCTGTTGATCAAGCGCCGGGCGGTTGTGCGCCACAATGCTTACGAAACAACAGAGCAGCGGGATAGAATCTCGATGTGATATTGGCCGTTGCGCAGATTGGTTGGAGAACAAGGGACGGAGTTTCCTCTTTCGGATGGGGGTTGCTGTTCGTTATTGCCGGTCTGCTGCCGGCCGCGAATCTTCCTTCGCAAGCGAGCCCCCGCAGAGCTCCGGAAGCGGCAAAGCAGGCACCTGCCGCCGCGGGCCCGCCGCTTTCATTTCGCGAGATCGGCCGCAAGGCCGGATTGACGACGATGCCGCATTCGACAACCGAGAGGCGCTACATTGTGGAAACAATGGGCGGCGGAGGCATCGCGCTCTTCGACTGCGATAACGACGGCAAGCTCGACATTGCCGTGGTAAACGATACAACCATCGAGCGCTACGAGGCTGGCGGTGATCCAATGGTCACGCTCTATCACCAGGACGGAACCGGTGCAAACCTTCACTTTACCGACGTGACTTCTGCGGCCGGCCTGACGGCGCGCGGTTGGGGAATGGCGATTGCCGTTGGCGACTACGACAATGACGGACTGCCGGATTTGTACGTCACTGGATACGGGCACAACGTTTTATATCGCAATCTTGGCGGCTGCAAATTTGAAGACGTGACCGAGCGCGCCGGCGTTCGCATGGAAGGCTTCAGCACCGGGGCCGCGTGGGCCGACTTCGACGGCGATGGCCTCATCGATCTCTTTGTTGCTCGCTACGTGCAGGTGGATCTTCATCATCTGCCTGTGATCGACGTCTCACACGCGGTCGATTCCACGCAGATCATTCAGGTTCCCGACAAGATGGAAGGCGAAACGGACGTGCTGTACAGGAACCGCGGCGACGGCACCTTCGAAGATGTTTCAGTGAAGGCCGGCGTCAGCGATACCGCAAAGCTGCACGGCATGGGCGTTGTATGGGGCGACTACGACAACGATGGCCGGCCCGATCTGCTTGTAACGAACGATAGCGGTCCCAATTACCTCTACCACAATCTCGGCGACGGCAAATTTGAAGAGGTCGGCGCCACTACCGGCGCGGCTTATGGAGCGAATGGAGAAGTTTATGGCAATATGGCCGGCGATTTTGGCGACTACAATCGCGACGGCCAGCTTGACCTGTTTGTAACTCGATACAGTAAGCAGCCTGCGAGCCTCTACCGGAATGACCAGTCCACCTTTACCGACATCGCGTCGGGGATCGGGCTGTCGCACAGGACAAATACGTATGTGAAGTGGGGAACCGGCTTCGGCGATTTTGACAACGATGGCTGGCCCGACATCCTGATCGCGAACGGGAATTTTTCGTCGCTGACCGACGTGCTTGCAAATGAGGTTCGATACCGCGAGCCGCTTCAACTTTTTCGAAATATCCAAGGGCGTTCATTTGAAGACGTTGCAGATCAGGCTGGATTGAATACAGGCCTTCTGCTGTCGCGCCGCGGTACCGCATTCGGCGACATCAACAACGATGGGAACCTGGATTTCGTGGTCTTCAACGTCAACGGCCCGCCCTCGATCTTCATCAACGAGAGCCGCAATGAGAACCATCGCGTCCTTTTCAAATTGAAGGGGAGTAAAAGCAATCGCCTTGCCATTGGCGCGCGGGTAAGCGTTGAAGCCGGCAGCATGACGCAGATCGACGAGGTCCGCGGTGGCGGCAGCTACAATTCGACAAACGACGCGCGCCTCCACTTTGGCATGGGAAATGCGGCAAGCATCGCCAGGGTTGAGGTTCGCTGGCCGAGCGGCACGCACCAGGAATTTCGCAACATCGCTGCCGACGCCATCTACGAAATCGACGAGGGAAAAGAGATCCGCAAAACCGCGAGCCTCGAAGCTCCCGCCGGCAAATGAACAGGGAACTGGCAGAATACCTGACTGGCGCTGGGATTTAAGCAACCGGGCGAGCTGACCTGGGCTAAACGAACGCCTCGGCTTCCTCAGTCGTGGGCGCTATTGCAATCACCTTGTCCACGTGCGTAATCTTAAATACCTCAAGCAGACGCGGACTCACTCCGGCAGCCACAAACTTACCGCCGCGGCTTTGGCAATGCACGTGGCAATTCACCACCACACCCATCCCGGCCGAATCCATGTATGGAACACCGGTCATATCAATGATCGTCAGGGGCACATTCTCCATGTTGCGGAACTGCGCTTGCAATTCGAAGATATTGCGTAGCGTGAGCGGGCCGGTCAAGCGGATAATCAGCGTGCCCGGCTCCTTTCCTTGCTCGATATCAATTTGAAGTGGACCGTCGATGGCCATATCCACCAGAGTATAAGTACCCGGGGTTACCCGGCTTGATGAATTTTATGTGAAAGTCAACCGGCGGCTTGGAAAGAAACCAAAACGAACTTTGGTTATCGATAGAAGTTACTTCGATAGGTTGGCTATCTCCTTTAAATGATTGACACTGCGCCGATGGTGAGATATGGATTAAGAGAAGCGAAGCCAAAGATTTCGTTTTCTTCCTCTTCTTCACACAAATTCTTTGCCACCCGGCATCCGGGATTTTAGTGGCCGTTCCTTTGTTTGTTGCTTCAGGACAAGACCTAAGGTGTGCTTTGCATCGGCGGACGGCGTTGATTCGCCACTGGGGATTTCGCCAGTAGATAAGGTTTGGATTGGATCAGGTTCGGGCCTGGGGTCCGTTTTTCCTCTATCCATCTCGATGGAGGGTTTCTGTTCTCGTCTCTGCTTTGTTTTCAGGCGACTGATTCTACGGAAGCGGTTGATCTCCCGCCACTAACAACGCTTGTAGGAGGCGTACGCTCATGAATGTAAGGTTTTCCTCTCGTCTTCTCGTTGTGATTGCGGGTTCCATTCTGTTGAACTCGGCCCTGATTGCTCAATCCACAACCCAATTGTTCGGGCCCATCAACGTGCGTTCGTCGCCTGCTGGAACAAGCTTCGATGTTCCGTACACATTCGGAAGCACGACGGTCAGTTTGACCTGTCCCGCGGGGAGCACAGCGAGCCTGAAGGGATTGGGAAGCGCCGGTAATCCCAATATGAATCTCCTGGTCGACAACAACATCATCGTGACAGTCACTCAGGGGAACATCGCGAACGCACCAAATAACATTTGCCCGGTCAACAACACCACCCTCTCGGGCTACGGGCTCTACAACAATCATTGCTTCGACGTGTCCTGGGAAAGCGGGTCCTCAAGCAACAGCGGAGTGAATCCTGACACCATCGCGTCGACCTACGGCATTGCTCCATTCGACTTCACTCCTGCCCTGCAGAACGCCAGCTTCAACAATGCCAAGCCCATAAGCGTGACGTTTAACCTTCAGGATGAAGGCATTGTCCTGGCGTCTTCTACCGTCATTTTGTCCACAACCTGCACCATTAACGGCGTCACAGGCCCTGCTTCAGTCGGTGGCAACCCGATCGATACTACCCAGAATCAGGGCTCATCGCAGGACTTCACCTTCGATACCGCAAATGACAAATTGGTCGGCTTCGGCTACGACCTTACCGCTGCGTTGCCCCACATCGTCAATAATGCAACCGGGGCGACTCCGCAGGTCGCCGACTTGCCGATGGATAAAACGAAGTTCCAGCCCATCTACGCACAAGGCACTTCATTTGCGACTTCAAACTGCCTCATCCATAACGGCGAAGTACTCGCAGACGGCGTAACGCCCGCCTGCAAGCTTTACACGCTGGAATGCCTCTCCCCCGACGGCAGCACTCTCAAAGGCGCAAATTGCCCGGTTTCAAGCCAGGTAAACGAAGTGGTTGAAGATAAGTTCGACGGTCCTCCGTTCAGCCTGCCGAATATCGTTACTCCGTTCGGCAGCTTCCGCGAAGGCATGGGCTTCATCATGGCTAGTGAGGGATGGCCGGGCGGGAATTGCTCTTTCGACGCGTCTTCGGGGCTCTCTGCGCTGGCATGTCCGCAGAACCTGCTTACCAGTTTCACCGGCCCGGGGGCGTTCTCCGGAACAGGACTGACGACTAACCCGAACTCGACATTCCTTAGCATTTACGGAGTGCCCGAGGACTATACTGTGGCCGCCCTGATAGGCGGATGGCCTAATAGCTGGGTGAACACAAGAACGCCGGGCGTTAAATTCCTTACGCTGGCGCCTAATTTCACCCTCGGCGCATGGACCCAGAATGGAAACAAGCTGGTGTCTCTGCCCGGAGCCTCGAAATACGTGCCAGCTCCGATCAAGAGCCTGACATACGGTGTCTCTCCTGCAAATGCGCTG
>Ga0335085_10009679_pt1 | contig 14509 bp, 9 predicted proteins | sample Lox_Sample_45_FD_206712 | JGI IMG/M metagenome (GOLD analysis project Ga0335085, IMG submission 206712) | Soil microbial communities from Loxahatchee National Wildlife Refuge, Florida, United States - Lox_Sample_4.5 | ecosystem: Environmental > Terrestrial > Soil > Wetlands | place: USA: Florida...
AGGAACGCAACGGCCTTTCGGTGTGCGCAGCGAACTGGCAACAGCGTTCCACATGCCGGAAGACAAGGTTCGCATCTTGATGCCGGACACGGGCTCAGGGTACGGCGGGAAACACACCGGCGACGCAGCACTGGAAGCGGCGCGACTGGCGCGAGCGGCGAAAAAACCGGTGAAGGTGTTGTGGACGCGGGAGGAAGAATTCACTTGGGCCTATTTCCGGCCGGGTGGCGTGATTGAGGTCACCGGGGCCGTCAGTCCGGAGGGCCGCGTCACGGCCTGGGAATTTCACAATTACAACTCGGGGACGGCGGGCTACAAGACCTACTACGACATTCCAAATCAGAACATCGAGTATCACCCGGTAGATTCGCCACTGCGGCAGGGGTCGTACCGAGGATTGGCGGCAACGGCAAACCATTTTGCTCGCGAAGTACACATGGATGAACTGGCCGCGGCGGTAAAGATGGATCCACTGGAGTTTCGGTTGGAGAACTTGAAGGACGAGCGGCTTCGCGCCGTGTTTGAACAAGGCGGAAAACAGTTTGGCTGGAGTAAAGCGCGGCCGACAAATCACGGATTCGGCGTCGGCGGTGGATTCGAGAAGCGTGGATACGTTGCCACATTTGTGGAAGTTTCGCTGAAACCGGAGACGGGAGAGATCAAGATCGAACGTGTGCTGACGGCATTCGATTGTGGGGCGGTGGTGAACCCGGACGGACTGAGAAACCAAATCGTTGGGGCGAACATCATGGGCCTTGGCGGGGCACTGTTCGAAGCGATCGAGTTTCAGAATGGCCGGATCACCAACAATGCGTTCTCAAAATATCGTGTGCCACGCTTCCGAGACGTTCCACCCATGGAAACACTGTTGATCGACCGAAAAGACAAAGAGCCCGTGGGCGCGGGGGAAGCTCCGATTGTCGGGATCGCTCCAGCCATTGCGAATGCGATCTTTGCGGTAACCGGACTGCGTCTGCGAACGCTGCCGATGCAGCCGCAGTTGGCGGCAAAGGGCTTTCTCGTGACGTAGAGCTGGGCGACGCTAGCGCTCGATACGGGCGCCGGCGCCTTTCATTAGTTTCAAAACTTCGTCGAGCGTCACCATGGTGGTATCGCCCGGCGTGGTCATGGCCAGTGCACCGTGAGCGGCGCCACATTCGACCGCCCACTTGGGATCTTTGCCAGCGAGAAAACCATAGATCAGGCCCGAAGCGAAGGAATCGCCACCACCGACGCGGTCCAGAATCTCGACGGCTTCGCGATCGGTCGCCTGGAAGAATTCGCCGCCGTGGTAACAGATGGCGCTCCAATCGTTGCGCGTGGCGGTCTTGGCTTTGCGTAGAGTCGTGGCGACAATTTTGAACGGGAACTCCTTCACCACCTTTTGGATCATCTGTTTGAAGCCGTCGACTTCGAACGCGGTCATATGTTGATTCATCCCGGGAACTTCGAAGCCGAGAGCGGCGGAGAAGTCTTCTTCGTTGCCAAGCATGACGTCGACATAGGGGGCCAGTTTGCGGTTCACTTCCTGCGCGCGCGACTTGCCGCCGATCGATTTCCAGAGAGAGTCGCGATAGTTGAGATCGTAGGAGGTGAGGGTGCCATGCTTGCGAGCGGCCTGCATGGCCTCAACCGCAACTTCAGGAGTGGTGGCCGAAAGAGCGCAAAAAATGCCACCGGTGTGAAACCACCGAGCGCCAAGCGTGCCGAAAATATTCTCCCAATCGATTTCGCCGGGCTTGAGCTGCGAGATGGCCGTGTGGCCACGGTCAGAACAGCCAAGGGCCGCGCGGAAGCCGAAGCCGCGTTCGGTGAAATTCAGGCCGTTGCGGACGGTGCGGCCCACACCGTCATAAGGCACCCAGCGGACGAGCGACTGATCGACGCCGCCCTGGTAAATGAGATCCTGCACCAGGCGCCCGATCGGATTGTCGGCGAAAGCGGTGACGATGGCGGTGTCGAGGCCAAAGCAGCGCTTGAGGCCGCGGGCGACGTTGTATTCGCCGCCGCCTTCGTACACGTCAAAGCTGCGCGTCGTCCAGATGCGTTTTTCGCCAGGGTCAAAGCGCAGCATGACTTCGCCGAGGCTTACGCAATCCCAGCGGCAATTCTCTTTCGGTCGAATCGTAAGGGACATGGTCGTATCCGTTCAGAAAATGCTTTGATTCTGTTTTTGAGGTGGTTCTTTTTTGGCCGCTTCCTCAACATGCAGGAGGAGCTTCTGCAGATCGGCCTTGGAGAAGTATCGCCCGTTTAGGACGACGGCGGCAACCTTCTGCGTGTTGCGGATGTCTTCCAGAGGATTGGCGTCGAGAAAAACGAGGTCGGCCCACCTTCCTTTCTCGATGGTGCCGAACTGGTCCTCCATCTGGAAGAAACGCGCGGGATTCAGCGTGGCCGTTTGCAGAGCTTCGAGAGGCGAGAAACCGGCAGCAACAAAGCGCTGAAGCTCTTCGTGGAGGCTGAAGCCCGGAAAGATGTACACGCCGGGAGGCGTGTCGGTGCCGGCGAGGAATGGCACCCCGGCGTTGTGGAGGAGTTGGACGACTTCCAGTTCCTTGTCGATAAACTTCTTGCGAGTTTCGAGCGAATCTTCGTTGAACTCCGCTTCGATTTCTTTCGTGAAAGACTTCCAAGTGCGATCTTTCCAATAGGCAGGGACGAATTTGGCACGCTGGTCCTTGGAAAAGTCGGTGACGTCGATGAGATTGCCGCCGCGTTCCCAGACCAGGGTGGGACATTGCCAGGTCTGGTTCTTGGCGAGAACAGCAGCGAGGACTGCGGCCCGTTCGGGATCGTAAGAAGCCAGGAATTTCGTCTCCGTCTTATCACCTTTCAGAAAGGCATCTTCGAGGGGCGAGCTGCCTTCAAAGATGCCGATCAGATGCTCGAAACTGCGCATTCCCGCGTTGGACATTTCGTCGGCGCGGACGGAATCGGGGACGTGGCCCTCAAAAGGCATTTCTTGCTTTTTGGCTTCGTCGGCGATGGCGAAAACGGCGTCGCGCGGCAGAAGCGACTGCAGCTTGATGAAGTCAGCACCTGATTGCTTCAGGGTGTCGACGGCGCGTCGTCCATCTTCGGGTGTGGCGATGGCGATTGAGCTGGGGAATCGCGGTTTCGGGCCATCGAGCATGGGACCAGAGGTCATGATGCGCGGACCAATCAAGCGCTGGCCTTCAATTTCATTGCGCCATGCCTGAACGGTGGCAAGCTCGCTCCCCATGTCACGCACGCCCGTAACGCCATTGGCAACAAAGAGAGGCAAGGAAATTTCCTGGGCAAGAGGAAACCAGTCGCCGAAAACGAGGTGAACGTGCATGTCCCATAGACCCGGGATCAGATAGAAGCCTTTGCCATTGATGATGACCGGAGCGTTTCGGGGATAGCGCGTGTCTTTGCGTGACCCGACAGAGACGATGCGGCCCCTGTCGATGATCACGGTCTGTTCGGGGTGAATTTCGCCCGTGCGAACATCGACGACATTCACATCCGTAGTGACAACCGTATCGACGAGCGACCAATTCTGCGCGTAAACCGCAGGAACCAGAAGAGCGGTCAGAACGAACAGCAACAAGACACGAGAGCGGGCCATCATGAACGAAATTGTATGTGACACAGCACAGCGCTCCAAGAAAGAAAGGCCTAGATTGGTCGTGAGAGTGAAGAGCGCGAGAGGGGTGAACGATGAAGAAACGGGAATATCCGCTGGAAAAGGTCTACGGCTTGCTGGAGCCTGGTCCCGTGGTGTTGCTGACCTCGCAGAAGGCGGGAACGCCAAATGTGATGGCGCAATCGTGGCACATGATGCTCGACTTTGAACCTCCGCTCGTGGCCTGCGTGGTAAGTAATCGAAACTATTCCTTCGGGGCCCTGCGGGAAACGAAACAGTGTGTCATCAACATCCCTACGGCTGAATTGGCGAGGAAAGTGGTGGGTTGCGGAAATGTGTCGGGGCGCTCCTTGAACAAGTTCAAGAAGTTCCGGCTGACCCCGCTTGAGGGAGAGGTGGTCGACGTGCCGATGATTGCGGAATGCTACGCGAATCTGGAGTGCCGGGTGGTGGACACTCGAATGGTGGAACGCTACGGTGTGTTCGTACTTCAAGTAATGAGGGCATGGGTCGATTCAGAAACAAAGTGGGCCAGGACATTGCACCATCGGGGCAAGGGCGTGTTCATGGTAGCGGGGAAGCAACTGAAGTTGCCCTCAAAAAAGAAGTAAGTTCCCTGTTAGGAATGAAGCAATCGCCGCAAGAACCCTTGCGAAGGCCCTAATTGCCAAGGCATTGATCTTCTTTAGTGACAGTGACTTACGGGCGTTAATGCGAACCGTGGCCAATGTACTTGACAGTTAGATTACTATATACATACGCTGGCGAACATGGAGCCTGAAGCTTCCCTCTCCTGGCTGGCGTTAACGATGACCCCGGGCATAGCGGCCCGGCTATCGGCGCGATTGCTGCGCGAGTTTGGGAGCCCGGAAGGCGTGTTCCGGGCCAGCCTGACAGGGCTGGAAGCGTGTAACCTGCCCGCGGCGGCGGCTCAGGCAATCTTCAAGAAGCAAACCTTCTGGCGAGCCGAAAAAGAGGTCGATGCGATCCGTCGAATTGGCTGCCGGTTGGTGAATTGGACTGAGCCCGAATATCCGCAGTCCTTACTGCAAATTTATGATCCACCGGTACTGCTCTATGTAAGGGGAGACGCTTCGATCCTGAATGCGCCGAGCCTGGGAATCGTCGGAACGCGGCGGCCAACGATTTACGGGAGCCAAATGGCAGAGTTGTTGGGCCGCGAGTTGGCGAAACGTGGCTTGGTAATTGTGAGTGGGCTCGCGCGCGGCGTCGATGCGATTTGTCACAAGGGCGCGACGGACATCGGAGGCCGGGCCATTGGAGTTTTGGGAACGGGCGTAGATGTCTGTTATCCCAAGGAGAATAAGAAGCTGTTCGAGAAGGTTCTGGAGCGGGGAGCGATCATCAGTGAACTACCTACTGGTTCGCACCCCGCTCCGGAAAATTTCCCGGTACGCAACAGAATTATTGCAGGAATGCCGTTGGGCGTGGTGATTGTGGAAGGTAAGCAGTACAGCGGGTCTCTGATAACGGCGCGGCTGGCAATGGAATTTGGCCGCGAGGTTTTTGGCGTTCCGGGGAATGTAACCCAAGAAGTGAGCTTCGCGCCGAACCAGTTGATCAAGCAGGGGGCAAAACTGGTGACCGGCGTCGAGGACGTGATCGAAGAGCTCCCGACCCCGGTGCGAGCGGTTTTGGTGCAGGCGGAGGCAGTGGAAAGCGAACAGCGGAATCTATTGGCCGCGGACGAGCTAAGTTCAACCCAGAAAAAGATTTACGAGCTATTGAGCACCGAGGAATCGAGGCACATTGACGAAATTGTTGAGATGACTGGGTTGAATTCCAGCGAAGTTCTGGCTACGCTTTTTGAATTGGAGATGAAAGGCATCATACGGCAATTGCCGGGTAAGCAGTTCAGCAAAGTTCTGTTGTGAGGGGGAAGAGGCACCGTCGCTGGCAGAAAATGCATCTGATGAAATCCAGATCGCAGGAAGCTGCAGGGCTCTTGGGGAGCGACGAGTAGGTAATCTAAGGTAGCGAGAAGGACACACGCCGCACTGCTGGCCCTTCCTGCGGCGGGATCTAAGGTTACAAAGGAACACATGGCACGATCATTGGTGATCGTTGAGTCGCCAGCAAAGGCGAAGACGATCAATAAATATTTGGGGAAGAATTACACGGTCAAAGCGTCGGTGGGCCACGTACTGGATTTGCCGACGAAGACAATCGGGATCCGTCTGCCCGTCGACGAAGATGAAGTCAAGAAGAGCAAGAAAAAGAAGAGGAAGAAGGGCTCGGCGTCAAAGCCGCCTTTGAAGCCCGTCTCAATCGACGACCCGAAAATATTCGAACCGACGCTGCAGGTGATTCCCGGCAAAGGAAAAGTTATCAATGACCTGAGGAAGTCGGCGCAGAACGCGGATGCCGTGTACCTGGCGGGCGACCCGGACCGCGAAGGAGAGGCGATCTCGTCGCACCTGGCGATGGTGCTGTCGAAGCCCGCGAAGTTCCTGATTCCCGAGGAAGAAGAGAACGGAAACGGGAAGAACGGCGACAAGAACGGGGAGAAGAAGGAAGAAGCAGGCGACAAGACGAATAGCAAGAAAGCCGCAAAGGGCAAGGCCAAGAAGGCGGCGGAAAAAGACAAGATCGAGATCGAACCGATCGATCCGAAGAAGATCTTCCGCGTAACGTTCAACGAAATCACGCCGAAGGCGATTCGGGCGGCGTTTGAGAAACCGCGTTCGGTGGATGCCCAACTCGTGGACGCACAGCAGGCAAGGCGCGTGCTGGACCGCATCGTCGGATACAAAATTTCGCCGTTGCTGTGGGATAAGGTGCGGCGTGGCTTGAGCGCCGGGCGCGTGCAGACCGTGGCGCTGAGGCTGATCGTGGAGCGCGAACAGGAGATTCGCGCCTTTGTGCCTCAGGAATACTGGACCATCCACGCCATGCTGGATGCGGGCGAGCCGCCGATCTTCGAAGCGAGACTCAGCAAGAAGAAGGGCGAGGACATCGAGATCAAGAACCAGGCTGCTGCCGACGAGATCGTGGCGGCAGTGAGCAAGGCGAAGTGGCAGGTTTCGAGCGTGACGCTGAAAGAGAAGCGCCGGAATCCGCCACCCCCGTTTACGACCTCCAAATTGCAGCAGGCGGCATACAACCGGCTGAGATTCACCGCGAAGCGGACGATGGCGCTGGCGCAGCGGCTGTATGAAGGAATTGAGTTGGGAGAAGAGGGGTCCGTCGCACTGATCACGTACATGCGTACGGATTCCGTACAGGTTTCGAACGATGCCCTCGATCAGGTGCGGGAACTGATTCCGTCGCGATTTGGCAGCGATTACTTGCCGGAGAAACCGAACTTCTATAAGTCCAAGAAGGATGCGCAGGGCGCACACGAAGCGATTCGGCCCACTGATGTGAGCCGCGCGCCAGAAGACGTGCGGAAGTACCTGGAAGACGACGTTTTCAAGCTGTACCAATTGATCTGGCAGCGCTTCGTTGCGTCGCAAATGCTCCCGGCGGTGTATGACCAGACAACCATCGACATCGCGGCGGCGGATTATACATTCCGCGCGACGGGTTCCATCTTGAAGTTCGACGGTTATTTGAAGGTCTACCAGATTCCCGCGGCCAATACAGACCGCGAAGACGACGAAAAGGATGATGAAGGCGAAGGCAAGGCGCTGCCGCGAGTGACCGAGGGGCAAGTACTGAAGCTCGATTCGATCAGGCCCGAGCAGCACTTCACGGAACCGCCGCCGCGCTATACAGAAGCGACGCTGGTGAAGGAACTGGAAGAGGACGGCATCGGGCGCCCTTCCACCTACGCGTCGATCATCTCGACGATCGTGGAGCGCGAATATGTCAAGAAGGAGCAAGGACGCTTCACACCGACTATGCTGGGTGAACGCGTCTGCATGCTGCTGATCAAGAGCTTCGAGGACGTGTTCGATGTGCGGTTTACCGCGCGGCTTGAAGAGGAACTGGACGAAATCGAAGAAGGCAAGATGCCGTGGCGCGAATCGGTGAAGGAATTCTGGGAAAAGTTCATCGTGGACCTGGACAAGGCCGGCGACGAAATGATCTCGTACAAAGCGGGAATTCCGACCGGAAAGAAATGTGAAAAGTGCGGCCAGGGCGAATTGCTGGAACGCATCAGCCGGCACGGGTTCTTCCTGGGCTGCTCGCGGTACCCGGAATGCGATTTCATTCAGGATATGGCGGAAGAGATTCCGGAAGATGCCGAGAACAAGACCGAGTATTGCGAGAACTGCGGAAAAGAGATGGCGCTGAAGCGCGGACGGTTTGGAACCTTCCTGGCATGCACGGGCTATCCGGACTGCAAGACCACGCGACGCTTGGTGCAAGGGACCCGGATTGCGTTGCAACCCGACGAGCCGCTGGACGAGAAATGTCCACTGGACGGAAACCAATTGGTGAAAAAGCACGGGCGCTTTGGCGAATTCATCGGTTGCTCGGGCTATCCGAAGTGCAAGTACACGCGCCCGATTACGATGGGAATCAAATGCCCGAAGTGCAACGAGGGCGAGTTTGTGAAGCGCGGGAGTATGGGCAAGGGCGGCCGCGGGCGTTTCCGGACGTTCTACGGATGCTCGCGTTACCCGGATTGCGACTTTACAACACCATTCATGCCAATTGACGAACCGTGCCCGAAATGCGGCGCACCCTTTATCGTGGAAAAGAAATCGAAAATCGGCACGGTGCACGCGTGCATCAAAGAAGGGTGCGACTGGGAAAAACTGACCGATGAACAGCCGTCGAAAGCGGCGGGCGCGGAGGAAGCGCCGGCTGTCGCGAAGGCTTAAGAAGCCAACTGTCACGTTACTGACCGATTAGCGCATCATTCGAACCAAAATTCCGGGAAACTCGGCCAAGGGGCCTATCGTGTGTTCCTATAATTGGACGAGAGGGAGAATGAAACAGGCGCTCGTCAAATTCCTGGAATACCTGCATTCAGTAAAGAATGCTTCGCCGCATACGATTGCGAACTACCACAAGGATCTGGAACAGTTCCGCGCATACCTGATGCCGCCGGGAGCCCAGATGCTCCCGCTCGAGAAAATCGACCACAAGATCATCCGAGAATACATTGGTTACCTGCACGAGAACGGGCTGGAGAAGAGTTCGATCGCCCGGAAACTCGCGGCGTTGCGGTCGTTTTTTAAGTACTGCGTGCGGGAAGGAGCACTGAAGGATAACCCGGCGCGGCTGGTGCCAACGCCGAAACTACCCAGGCGCATTCCAGCGGTGCTTTCAGCGGAAGAGATGAGCGGTTTTCTGGATCAGTTGGCGGGACCGGGGAAGCGGCCGGGAAAGAAGTGGACCGCGGCGCCCAGCCAGGCGGTCGTTAAGATGGAAGACAGTGTCCTGTTGAGCCGGGACCGCGCCATTCTTGAATTGCTCTATGCGGCCGGCTTGCGTGTCAGCGAGTTGACGGGACTGGATCTGATCGATGTGAACGAGAAAGACCAGGTTGTGCGAGTCATGGGCAAAGGGCGAAAGGAACGGGTGGTGCCCTACGGGGCGAAAGCGGCGGAAGCGCTCCGGCTGTATTGGGCCGTCCGCGAGAAGCTGCTGCAAGACAATGCGAGGAACCAGTCGAAGCCGGACGACGACGCGGTGTTCCTGAATTACCGCGGAAAGCGACTGACAGCGCGGAGTGTAGGCCGGCTTGTAAAGAAGTACGTCAAACTTGTAAACATTAATTGGGATTTGCACCCACACTCGCTGCGGCACGCTTTTGCCACACATCTGCTGGCGGATGGGGCGGATTTGCGGGCCATCCAGGAATTGCTGGGCCATGCCTCGCTTTCGACGACACAGAAGTATACGCATGCGTCGATGCGGCAATTAATGGATATTTACGACAAGGCGCACCCGCACGCGTGAGAAGGTGCTAGTCGTCCGCCGGTGATCTGGCGCACACAAACCAGAACTAAAGACGTCTAAGATAGAGCTTCGCGGGAGGACTGCGTGTTTCTGCCTGCTGCTGGTCGCCGTTCACCATTGCTGCGTATCTGTGGGATCGCGTTCTGGACCGTCTGTGCATGCGGCGGAACGTGGGTCGTCGACGCATTGCACGCCCAAGGCACATCCGACAAGCTGAACTTCAAAACGGGCAAAGACATCTATATGGCCGGTTGCGTCGCCTGCCATGGCGCGGATGGGGGCGGCCAGTCGCCAAGCCTGCAAGGGTTTGAGCGGCCGTCGACCTTTCCCGATTTCACCAGTTGCCGGGGATCCACGCCTGAACCTGATGTGCAATGGCAGGCCATCATCACGAACGGCGGACCGGCACGGGGTTTCTCGCAGATCATGCCGTCGTTCAAAGGCGTGCTGACGCAAGAGCAGATCAAGATGGTGGTGCAATATCTGCGCAGCTTGTGCACAAACAAATCTTGGCCAAGAGGAAATCTGAATTTGCCGCGGGCCTTCGTCACGGAAAAGGCGTTTCCGGAAGACGAAGTCGTCGTGCAGGGCGGGGCGAATACCGAGGGCTACCCCAGCGGCAACGTCACCGCGTTCTACGAGAAACGGTTGGGAAGCTCCGACATGATCGAAGCTCAGGTGCCCTATGGTTGGAACAACGATGGTACCGGCGGGACGCACTCAGCGTTTGGCGATATCGCGCTCGGGTACAAACGGAAACTCTGGAGCAGCCTGAACACGGGATCCATCGTCAGCGCAGGAGCGGAGGTAATCGCCCCGACAGGGAGCAAAACGGCGGGAACCGGCGGTGAATCCACGACGTTTGAACTTTTCGGGGCTTGGGGACAAATCTTGCCGAAGGACTCCTTTGTGCAGGTGCACACGGGGATTGAGCTGCCGGTGCATCCGGACGTTGTGCCGCGAGCGTACTATTTTCACACTGCTGTCGGAAAAACATTTGCCGGCGGCTGGATGGGACTCGGCCGGCGATGGACGCCGATGAACGAGTTTGTGGTAGACCGGGATTTGGTGACCGGAGCGAAAACGAATTTCGACGTTGTGCCGCAGATTCAGATTCCTATCAGCAAACGCATGCACATCCTGGCGGACATTGGTTTCCAAGTGCCAGTCAACAATACCGCAGGCCGCTCGACGCAGGTGCTTTTTTATCTGCTTTGGGATTATGCGGACGGCAGCTTGCGGCAAGGGTGGAAGTAGCATGAAGCCGCCGAACGCAGTCCTCATAGCCGTATGTACCCTGATTGTTGCGGGGACCGTTGGCGTTCATGGAGCACCAAGGCAAGACGAAACCGCGTCCGGCGGAGATTCGACGAAGGATGTCACCAAGCAAAAGGGGTATGGCGAGCATTTCCAGACGTCGGACCGTTGCGTGGCTTGTCACAATGGACTGAAAACGACAACCGGAGAAGACATCTCGATTGGGGTGGCCTGGAAAAGCACCATGATGGCGAATTCGGGCCGCGATCCTTACTGGATGGCGGGAGTACGCCGCGAGACGATCGACCATCCAACGGCAACCAAGGAGATCGAGGACGAATGCTCGATCTGCCACATGCCCATGATGCGATATGAGGCGAAACTCGCGGGAGAAGAGGGGCAGGTGTTCGCGCATCTATCGCCGAAACCCAATCGGCTTGACGATAAACTGGCGGCAGACGGCGTTTCGTGCAGCGTGTGCCACCAGATCACGGGTGAAAATCTGGGGACGCGGGCCAGTTTTGTGGGAGGGTTCAAGATCGACGAGAAAACACCGGCGGGGCAACGGCACGAGTACGGTCCGTACTCGATAACGCCGGGACGTACGACCATCATGCATTCCTCGTCGACGTTCGAGCCCGTGGAAAACAGCAAGGTGATCGCCTCTTCCGAGCTTTGTGCCACGTGCCATACGCTCATAACGAGAGCGCTGAGTCCAGACGGCAAAGTGATCGGAGAGTTTCCGGAGCAGGTACCTTACCAGGAGTGGCTGCACAGCGACTATCGCACGATGCGCAGCTGCCAATCCTGCCATATGCCGGTCGTGGAAGAGGATGTGGCACCGTCCAGCGTTTTTGGGCAGCCGCGGCCGGATTTTGCGCGGCACACTTTCGTCGGCGGCAATTTCTTCATGCAGCGAATGTTGAACGCCTACCGAGCAGAACTGAACGTGCCGTCACTGCCGCAAGAGTTGGATGCGGCGTCAAACCGGACGATCGAGCACCTGCGATCGCAAGCTGCAACGGTGAGCATTCAAGACATTGAGCAACACAACGAACGGATCGAAGCGACGATTGTGGCGAGCAATCTCGGCGGACACAAGCTGCCGACAGCATATCCTTCGCGGCGCGCGTGGCTACATGTGGTGTTGCGCGACCATAACGGCAAGGTGATATTTGAATCTGGCGCGCTGAGATCGAATGGATCGATTGCTGGCAACGACAACGACGAGGATGCAACAAAATTCGAGCCACACCACCGCGAGATTACCAGCGAGGAGCAGGTGCAGGTGTATGAGTCGATCATGGTGGATTCTGACGGGAAGCCAACGACCGGCCTGTTGAGAGCGGTTCGATACATCAAGGACAACCGTCTCCTTCCGCGCGGGTTCGACAAAGGAAGTGCGGAGCCGGATGTGGGGGTTTACGGAGAAGCTGCCCGTGACGACAACTTCGCAGCGGGGGGCGACCGCGTTCGATATTCAATGGCCACGAATGGGGCGGAAGGCCCCTTCCAGATTGAAGGGGAGCTGTGGTATCAGCCGATTGGCTACCGCTGGGCGATGAATCTGAAGACTTACGATGCGATGGAGCCAAGGAGGTTCGTCGGCTACTTTGAGACGATGGCTCCGGGATCGGGTGTCGTGTTGGCCCGGGCGACCGCAACGAAGTAGCCTCGTACGCGGATCGTAGCAACAACGGACCCTCCCCAGAAAAGATCAAGACTCGTTCCATTTGAATTTATCGGTAAAATGAGAGACTAATTAAAGATTAGATGTGTGCCTGGCGCGGTCGGCAGACCAATTGATCGCGACCACGATTCTCGGATACAGGTTCGACTTCTAGCCGCGAGTGGCAGGAGAAGAGGATGGTTCGAACACGAAGACCGCGTGTGTGTCTGGCAGTGTGCGCCACGCTTGCAATGTTCGCGTCCGCAGTAGCGCCAATGCCCGCCAAGGACGAGGGCAAGGAATGGAACGCGCTGGTCGATGAATACCTCGAGAAGGTGTACTTTCCGCAAAACCCATCGACAGCGACGGCAGAAGGCATACACAAGTACGACGGCGAAATCGAGGCATACTCGGCGGAAGGGATCGCGGCTGATAACCGTGTGCTGCATGAATATGAGGCGCGGGTGGCGAGTTTTCCGGCGGCGGGATTGGGGCCGGTGGATACCGCAGACCGCAAAATCCTGCTCGGGCACATTCGCAGTGAGTTGCTGACGTCCGAAGTCCTGCGCCCGCAAGAGAAGAACCCAGATACATACTCGAGCGGCGCAGCGGGAAGCGTATATGTATTGATGGTGCGAAAATTCGCACCTGCGGACGACCGGCTACGCAGCGTAATCGCCCGCGAACAGAAGATTCCCGCGATCTTTGTCGAGGCGAAGAAAAACCTGAAGAATCCGGCGCGGATTTATACGGAGATCGCCATCGAGCAGATTCCCGGGATCGTCGCATTCTTTGAAAAGGACGTGCCGGAAGCGTTCGCCGACGCAAAAGACCCGGCGTTGAAGGCAGAGTTTACGAAGAGCAACGGCGCGGCGATTGCGGCGCTGAAGGCGTATGGGGATTGGCTGAAGACGGATCTGTTGCCGCGCTCGAACGGAGACTTCCGGATTGGAGCGGAGAATTTCTCAAGGAAGCTGGAGTACGAAGACATGGTCGACACGCCGCTGGACCGGCTGCTGCAGGTAGGTTTGGATGATCTGCGTAAGAATCAGGCGGAGCTGCGACGGGTTGCGAAGGAAGTGGATACCAGCAAGACGCCGCAGGGGGTCATGGCGGAACTGGGCAAGATGCATCCGGCGCCCGACAAGTTGATGACGACGTTCAGCGGAACATTCGACAGCGTCATTGCCTTCATCCAGGAAAAGAGGATCATCACGATTCCGCCTGGGCCGAAGCCGATGCTGATGGAGACGCCGCCGTTTGAGCGTGCGACGACGACCGCATCGATGGACACGCCGGGACCGTTCGAAAAGGTTGCAACTGAGTCCTATTTTCACGTGACCCTGCCAGGGCCGAACGATTCAAAAGAGGAAGTGGAGAGCTTGATGGCGGGGTTCAACATCGGAACGATTTTCAGCACGTCTGTGCATGAAACCTATCCGGGGCACTATTTGCAGTACCTGTGGACCAGCCGCGCACCCAGCAAATTGCGGAAAGTGATCTACGCTAATACGAACGCCGAGGGTTGGGCGCACTATTCGGAGCAGATGATGTTCGAGGAGGGATACGTGCGGCCGGGGCGCGGAGCGAAGGACGAGCGCGAGGTGAAGTTCGTGCACCTGGGTCAGTTGCAGGACGCGTTACTGCGCGACGCACGATTCGTGGTTGGGATCCAGATGCATACGGGGAAGATGAGTTTTGAAGAAGCGAAGAAGTTCTTCGTGGAAGAAGGATTTCAAAGCGAGAAGATCGCGGAGATCGAGGCCAAGCGCGGAACCAGTGACCCGACCTACTTGTACTACACGCTCGGGAAGTTGCAGATCCTGAAGTTGCGCCAGGATTACCAGAAGAAGATGGGCGCCAGCTTCTCGCTGGGTGAGTTTCATGACAAGTTCATGAGTCAGGGATTCCCGCCAATCACGGTGGTGCGGCAGGCACTCCTGGGAGACAATTCGCCAGCCCTGTAGCCGCGGCTGGTATGTAAGTATCTATGGTGACCATTCGAAAAGTGAGTGCGACTGATGCAGACAGGGTGTGGGCGGTCCTTGAGCCGGTGATCCGTGCCGGCGAAACCTACACCTTACCGAGAGAGA
>Ga0335085_10009680_pt1 | contig 14509 bp, 14 predicted proteins | sample Lox_Sample_45_FD_206712 | JGI IMG/M metagenome (GOLD analysis project Ga0335085, IMG submission 206712) | Soil microbial communities from Loxahatchee National Wildlife Refuge, Florida, United States - Lox_Sample_4.5 | ecosystem: Environmental > Terrestrial > Soil > Wetlands | place: USA...
CATCGCCGCGAAGATCGCGAAGAAGATGAAGTACAGGCGCACCTGGAGCGGGCGCAGCTCGTGCCGCTCTTCCTCGGCCTGCAGGTACGCCGCCGAGCCGATGCTGGCCAGCGCGACCACCACTGCGATCGTGGCCAGGAAGAACACGCTGAGCGGGTCGAGGTAGAGGAACCCGCTGAGCGCCTGCACCCGATGCCCGCCGCACACATCGATCGCGAGCACGATCGCCACCGCCAGAGTGGCCAGGCCCGAGGCCACAGCCAGCGCACCGAGCGGACGCGCCCGCGAAGTGAACGGCGTCGCGAGCGCCGGGAGCAACGGAAGCAGCACGACGATCAGGGCGAGCGCGATCATTCGCTCAGCTGCCTGAGCTCGGGTGCGCTCGCCTCGGCCAGCTGCCGGGCCAGCCCCGAGACGAACGCGATCATGATCAGCACGGCGGCGACCAGATCGAGGAAGACGCCGGCCTCGACGATGAACGGGAACGTGGCGACGGTCGCGATCGCGCCGAGGAACACCCCGTTCTCGATGATCAGCCAGCCGATCAGCTGCGCGATCGTGTGCCGGCGCACGACCATGCACAGCGCCCCGAGCAGGATCACCGCGGTCGAGATCGGGAGCACCGCCTCGGCCACGAGGCCGCTTGAAACGGTGCCGGGGCGAATGGCCAGGAACGCGAACGCGGTCAGGAACGCCCCGAAGATCAGCGAACTGGACAGCCCGGTGGAGAGTGCGACGTCTCGCTTGAGCGCGAACCGGTCGATCAGGAAGTGCCGGGTTCCGTAGGGGATCCCGATGCCCTTGATCGCGAAGGTCAGCACGGCGAGCGCCCACAGCCCCGCGTCGTGCTGATGCAGCGCGACCACCGCGGCCGCGAACGAGAGCAGGATCGACTGCGCGCCGTAGTAGATCACGTAGCGGTCGAACAGCTTGGAGCCCAGACAGGCGAACGCACAGAGCAGGATCAGGACGGCGGCGATGTCGAGCAGCACCCCCTCAGGGGAGCTGGCCGACAGGCTCTCGACGACGGCTGGCGGGAGCGTCAAAGTCGTCACGTCCCGAGCACGTAGGAGGTGGCGATGCCGATCAGCGCCAGCAGGAACGCCGCCCCGAGGTACTCGGCGATCCGGAAGAAGCGGAGCTTGGCGAACGAGCTGTCGATGATCACGATCAGCAGCCCGCAGACCGCGAGCTTGCCGAACAGCGCGAGGATGCCGAGCAGTCCCCCGGCGAGGCTGGTCGCGTCGCCCAGGCCCCACGGGATCACGAACACGTTCATGAAGATCGCGGAGAGCAGGAACAGCTTCATCCACGACCCCCACTTGACCAGCGCGTACTCGCGGCCGGAGTACTCGAGCACGCGGCTCTCCTCGATCATCGAGATCTCGATCGTCCCGCTCGGGTTGTCGATCGGGATGCGACCGTTCTCGGCCAGCACCAGCATGAAGAAGGCAACGGCGCCGAGCAGGTGCGTCGGCAGCACATAGGCGGCGCCGGAGTGGGCGATCGCGTGGTTCTCCAGGTACGGGTTGTCCGAGCGAGACAGCGCACCGACCGTGAAGAAGACGAGGATCAGGGCGGGCTCGGCGAAGCTGCCCAGCCAGGTGGTGCGGCTGGCGCCAAGGCCGCCGAGCGGGCTGGCGGTGTCGAGCGCGGCCAGTGAGATCGCAAAGCTCGCCAGGCTGAGCACGAACGCCCCGCCGATCAGGTCGGCCAGGAACGCGAGCGGCAGCGGCTCGTCGGTGATGATCGGGACGATCGCCGACACCGTCAGGTAGCAGGCGAACGCGACGAAAGGCGCGGCGTGGAAGATCCACGATGCCTGATCGGAGGTTGCGCTGCCCTTGCGCAAGAGCTTGCGCAGATCGAGGTACGGCTGGAGCACGCTCGGCCCGCGCTTGCACTGCACCACAGCTTCCGCGCGTGACAGCACGCCCGCGTAGAGCGGCGCCGCCAGTAAGACCACGGCACTCTGAATAACCTGAAGAACGTCACCCACGCGACTCTCCCTGGCCCGACGGATTCGTATCTCGATGTAACTCAAGACAGAAGCCATCATCCGCACCCGTTGTCTGCCGGGATCTGGAGTTACGCGGGCCTCATCGCGTGCGACGACACCATCATATGCACGGCTGCGGCGGATTGTCCAGGGTCACCTCGCAGGCGAAATCTCGCTCCCTACGGTAACCGAGTGCCTGTGCCCCGACCGCGTCGGGATATCGCTTGCTATCATGCGACCCGTCACACGCGATGAGGCTCGCGTAACGCCAAGCCGGCAATCGGCAGGGATGATGGCCTCTATCTCAGCTGGTTCGAGATAGGAGGTTGTTGCCGGCACGCTGTCTGCGTCACGTTGCTCTGTATCCGTCTTCGACTAGACGATCCTCGGCACGTACACACACTGACCGTGTCGTTTACATGCGTGCGCCATGGCGGCGACAGGCCCGTGTTAACCCATGCCAGTAACTCGGGAGGTAATCACGATGAACTGTTACGTGTGCGACAACGGCGAGCGAGCGACTGAAGCGGTGGCGATCTGCCGCCACTGCGGTATCGCCCTGTGTCGCGAGCACATCGACCAGGCCCTGGTGGCGAAGCGCCCTGCCGGGCTCGTCCGTGTCGGCTGTATCCACAACCCGATCGGCACCGCGCGTCGGCGGGAGAGCATTCGCGAGCTGGAATCGCTCTGGTGAACGGGTGAGGGCGCGACTCGACGCCTACCACCGGCGCCCCCCGAGCTGGCGCGAGATCGTGCGAGCGCTTTCCATGACGTAACCGACGAGCGCGGACCGCGGCGAGTCGCCGTCGCAAATACGCTCGGTCGGTCCCGAGATTGCGATCACCCCGACCACCGCGCCACCGCGCGCACCGGGCACGAACTCCCCCACTTCGCTAGCCCAGCCGCGCTTGGATATCCGGCTGAGCTCCGCCCTCAGTCGATCCGGGTCGGTGATGGTCGCGGCCGTGCAGCTGGCCAGTGCGGTCGCGTCGATGTCCACGGCAAATTCGCCGCGGTTCGCGAGGAGCGCCTTCCCAAGCGCGGTGGCATACAGCGGCATCAGGCCGCCCACGTCGAGCACCATGAGGCGCTCATCGCATCCGGGGACGTGGTGGACGACTAGGACGAAGTTCTCGTGCAGCGTCCCAATTCGCACGCCCTCCCCGGCCTGCGTGGCCAGCGTGTAAGCGGCGTCGAGGGCGCGTCGACGCAGCTCGCTCCCGTTTAGGTAGCTCGATCCGATGTGCAGCAGCGCCGGGCCCAGCTGATACTTGCGCGAGTCGCTCTCCTGCTCGACGAAACCGACCGTTTGCAGGGTGCGCAAGATCCCGTAGACCGTGCCCCTGGGTAGGCGCAGCTCGGCCGCGAGATCGGCCAGCGGTCGCGGCCGGCGATGTACGGTCAGCAGCCGCAGGACCGCCGCGGCTCGCGCGATCGATTGGATCTGGACGGCCATCCTCAGCGAGCGTCAATCGAGTTGGTCGAGCGCCGCAAGTGCTCGATGTTCCCGAGCCATCTCGGCGTCTCGCGCCAATCGTGGGCTCGGTCGTGAACGATCTGCTCGAGGATCGGCGGCCGGATCGCGGGCCGCTCACCGCCGTCGAGATCAATTGCCTTGAAGCCGTTGAGGGTCGGGACGCCGCTCGTCTCGGCCAGGAACACCAGCTCGAGGTCGTGGCTCCGCACCGACTGCGCGATCTCGGACACGTATAGGAGCCGGCGCGGGACCACCTCGAGTCCGGTCTCCTCGGCCACCTCTCGCTTGACGGCGTCGAGCACGGATTCGTAGCGGTTGACGCGTCCGCCGGGAAGTGAGAGCTCGCTCCGGCCGCGGCGTCGCTGGTTGGCGACTATGAGCCGGTCGTCGATCAGGATTACAGCTCGCGCTTTGACGATCATGGGGCGCCCTCAGCGGCCGCATGCGACGGAGCGGCGACCCAGCGATCGAGGTTCTCTGCGAGCGCGTTGCAACGCTGCTCGATCCCACTGAGCCGATCGAGGCGCCAGAACGCGTGCCGCTCGCTGCTGGCCTCGGTCATCAGTCGGCCAGCCCGCCGAGCGGGCGCTCCTCGCGGCCCACGTCGAAGTAGATCCGCAGCCGCTCGGCGGCGCCGGCGGCGATCGTGATCACGACCGATGTCAGCGGAACCACCCCAGTGAGCGATACGTCGCGTGTCAGCAGCGCTCTGATCCGCGTGCTCTGGCCGCGCCTGACTCGCCGAGCACCACGAGGTGGAACGTTCCTCGGCCACCCGCGCCCGCGCCGCGGCCGGGTGCCGGCGCGGAGGTTCAGCCGCAGTCGCTCGGCGAGTCACCGGAGCTCGTCGCCTACGGCGATGAGCTCCGGCCCCGTTATCGCCCAAGAAAGGGCGCATCCTGTCAGCACCACTCAGAACCGTTGGCTCCACCGGACCTCCACAATCGTGGACTTGTCATCGGTAGAGGCCATCAACGGCGCCAGCCGCAATCTGAGCGAGCCTCATCGCTCCCGGTCGAAGCATAGCGGGCATCGCCGTCGAGGCTCGCCGCACCACCACGCCTCGGGCGGCGGGCGGCAGAAACCGACGACCTCGTAGCCCGAATCGTCGGAGAACGGCAGTCGCTTGGCATGAAAGTCGGAGTGGGGCGCGGGCAGTGCGCCGGCAGCCGGGTACCGACTCCTCGCCAACCCAGTCGGCTCCCCGGGTGCCTCTACCGCACGTGCTGGATCCACTGTCGGCACAAAAAGAGAGACTCCAGGGAGCTGGCGGCCTTGCGGCCCGCCCGTCCGTGGACGCCGACGAGCGGGCCGTGGGTCTGGCGCGCGCGACACTCAGCTCTGGCTGTTGGCTGCCGTCGACCCGGAAGCACCCGACAGCGCGACGGCGTCGTGGCGGGCTGACGCCTGCGGCAGAGCCGTTACAGCGCGTTTAGGGCATGTTCAGTCGTCCCCGCGCCGTTGACACGGCAATCGGTCGAGCGCGCCCGGCGCTCCTCAAATGTTACCTCTGGTGACCCCGTCCACGCTGGAGTAGCAGGAGGAGCGGCTGCACCGCCTCGGTGTCGCCGGCGTTGGCAGGAGCGGTCTTGCCCCGTCGAATCGGCAGTGTGCCCGTTCCAGTCCCGAAGGAAGCCGGTACCGGCGCCTTCGGCGGGTTGGAACTGGACTGATGGGCAATCCTGGTTCACACCGCTACAGCGCCGTCGTATCTCGTGGCGGCGGCGCTCCGCCCTCGCTGGCCCCCGGACGAGCTCCGTGAACGTCTCCAGCCAGTCGCTGCGACGAAACATTCAGCGGTCCAGACCATCGCGCGACAGGCACTAGACGCCCGAGTGCGAATCACGCAAACCGGGTGATGACAGTTCACCCTTCCGTGGGCCAGTCTATCCGGCAGCACCGACTGGATTGCAGTCCGGACAAGCAGCTGTGTTTCAAAATCGCCCACTCGCGGATGCCGTGATCACGAGCCTGATCCGCGATCCGCGCATCCCCGACATCGCTGAGATCGCCGTGTCCGCCGAGAACGGGGTCGTGACGCTGCGGGGAACGGTAGAGAGCGCTGCACAGCGTGAGGCGGCCGGCGAGGATGCCCTCAAGCCCGAGGGCGCCTACGAAGTGGACAATCAGCTGAACGTGGCCGCCCGTGGGCGGGGGGCGCGCAAGGACCACGAGTTGCGCGCCGCCGCCCTTCAGACCCTGACGTGGGACGAGGAGATCCCCGCAGGGTCGATTGACGTCAGCGTGCGCGACGGATGCGTGACGCTCACCGGCGAGGTCGAGCACCAGTACCAGAAAGACGCTGCCTACGAGGACGTGGCTGACGTTGCACGGCAGCACGGAGGCGTCGGTGTGACCAACGAGATCAGGGTGAGGCACCCTGAACGCGAGTGAGCAGCGGGTCTGCAGCGAGCGCCAGAGCGACCGACCACTGAGCAGCAGCAGGTCGGGCAACGGGCGCTCCAATGTGGTCCCACGACTAGCATCACGTAGCCCGTCGAAGGACCGAAGGCGTGCGCGTTAGTCCGATACGAGCAGCGAGAGCGCCGGCGCCCCCGCTGTTGCTCTGCTGCTTGCAGGATTCGGTCGCCTGGCTAGCACCAAGCGCATCGAGCTCCGGCGTGGGGTGCTCGCGGTTGCCTTGCGCCCCTCCTCCCGCGCAAAGGGAGGCTGTCGCTATACGGGACGAGATGCTTGTCGGTGCGCTTGGCAAAGGAGGTCTCCGGGGGAGCGGATGCAGTCATGGTGAGACGCTGGCGGCCGCTGCGGCCACGACTTCGGCCGCGAAGGCTCGCTTCTCCTCAGCTGTAGCGGGTTCGTCTCCAATCAGGGAGCCGAACATTTGCCCGGCGTACTCGAATGAGATCCAGATGAGGAGTTCGACGAGTTGCGGGACGGTGAACTCGTCGAGCAGCAGGTTGACCTGGGACGCGCTGATCGCGGTGTGGTCGCCGGCTACGGCGTCCGCGAACGCCACTGCCAGCGATTCGCGGCGGGTTGCGTGATCCTCGGCGGGCAGGCCGAGGGACGCGCAGAACCGACAGCCGGTTCGTTGGGCGAGCGTCCGTCGGACCTCTTCTTTGAGTTGGGGAGAGAGGGTCGAGGACGGGCCGAGCAGCGCGTGCCTGAGGTTCTCCCAGGCCTCCAAGAGCTCCGGCCGGTGACCCATCACACGATCGGCAGTGCTATCACCAAGAGCGGAGGGTGGTACACGGGGCATAAGTTTGCCTCCTGGGTCGACGCTCCCAAAAACGTACTGCGACAACGGTCGCTAGAGCGTTTTCTCCATCCAGTGGCGCGTGAACGCACCGTCGGTGAATGGTGGGATCTCTCGATAACCGGCGGACTGGAACATCCGTAGCGCCTCCGGCTGTCCGTCGCCAGTGGTCAGCCGGACCCGTTTGTAGCCGAGGCGGCGAGCGTGCCCCTCGAGCTCGACCAGCAGTCTGCGCCCGGTTCCGCGGCCGCGCTCGGCCTGGTCGAGGAAGATCCGCCTGACCTCCCCGGTCTCCACGTCGAACCGCTGCAGGCCGCCGCATCCGATTTGATGCCCATCGCGATAGGCGACCAGCCAGATACCGTCCGGTGGCGCGAGGTCCGACGGATCCACGGGCTGCGAGCTGGCCGGCTCCCACCCGGGATAGCGGGCGGCGATGTCGGCGAAGAACGCCTGACTCCTGAGATGAAGTACGTGCTATTCGTCTGCACACACAACGCGGGCCGCTCACAGATCGCCCAGGCATTCTTCAAACGTGACTGCAGGACCGACTGCCGCGCCGAGTCCGCCGGCTCCCAGCCCGCACGTCAGGTCTGGCCTGAGGTCGTCGAGGTGATGCGCGAAGTTGGGATCGACCTCGCCCCCAACAAGCCCAAGCGGCTGACCGTGGAGATGCAGCTGCACGCCGACTGGGCGGTGACGATGGGCTGCGGCGACGTCAGCCCGTACGTCCCCACGCGGGTCGATGACTGGGACATCCCCGACCCGGCCGGTAAATCGCTCGAGAAGGTGCGTGAAATCCGCGATCTCATCGAGGAGCGCATTACTGAGCTGATCGGAGGTCACATCGACGAGATCCAATCCGATCGCACCTCACACCAATGGCGCCTCGCGAAGATGCTCCCGCAGCTGATCGAGGAGTTCGGTGGTACCCGCCCGCCCGAAGTCATCCGCGGTTGCACCGACCGAATCCTCGACAACTACGACGATGTGCCGATCCGCACCCACATCTTTACGCTCGCCTACAAGCGCACCCGCGAGTGCCTGCGCAACGACACCTGCGACGTCCTTGAACACACGGGCGCCTGAGTGACATCGCGGACGCTTCTTTCCTGACGGCCAGCGTCGATGCGGTTGGTCGCAATCGGCGGAAGCGACGCAGGCATTCAGGCGGCGCTGCGCGCCCGGGAACTTGACCCGAGCGCCGAAGTCACCGTCGTCCTCGCCGACGCGTACCCGAACTACTCGATCTGCGGCATCCCGTACTACGTCTCCGGCGACGTCCCCGACTGGCACAACCTCGCGCACCGAACCATCGCCGAACTCGAAGCGACCGGGATGACACTAAGGCTCGACACCATGGCCCGCCAGATCGACCCTGACAGCCACCGCGTTAGCCTCGGTGCGGGCGGTTACGGCCAGGCGTCTCTCGAATACGACGCGCTCGTTCTCGCCACCGGCGCATTGCCGGTCACGCCGCCGATCGCCGGGCTCGACCAGCTCGGCCCGCCCGAGGGCGTGCACCTTCTGTACTCGATGGGGGACACGTTCGCCCTCACGCGAACGCTCGAGCGGCGGGACATCAGACGAGCGGTGATCGTCGGCGCCGGCTACGTCGGTCTCGAGATGGCGGAAGCGCGCGCCGCCCGCGGCGTCACCGTGACCCAGGTCGAACAGCCCCCGGAAGTGCTCCCAACCATCGACCCGGAGCTCGGCGCGCTCGTCCACGCCGAGCTCCAGAGGCACGGGGTCGAGGTGTCGTGCGGCACCCGCGTCGATGCGATCCAGAGACCGGAACCGAAATCCGCGCACCGCCTCGAGGTAAGCGCCACCGGGCCCGACGGCGATCCTGTGCGGTTCCCAGCCGACCTCGTGCTCGTCTCGGACGGGGTACACCCAGACAGCCGGATCGCCGCCGACGCCGGCGCCGAGCTCGGAACCAGAGTGGCGATCGTCGTCGACCGGCAGATGCACACCAACCTCCCCGACGTCCTCGCCCCCGGTGACTGCGTGATCACCCACCACCGACTCTCCGGCATCAGCTACCTCCCGCTCGGAGCGACCGCCCATAAGCAGGGCCGGATCGCCGGCGAGAACGCCCTCGGCGGCTCCCGCGAGTTCGCCGGCAGCCTCGGCACCCAAGTCGTCAAGGTGTTCGACCTCGTCGCCGCCCGCACCGGCCTGCGCGACAGCGAAGCCGTCGCGGCCGGCTCCGACCCGATCACCGTGAGCTCCGAGGCCGACGACCACAAGGCCTACTACCCCGACAGCCACACGATCGCGATGCGCTACACCGGCGACCGCCGCACCGGCCAGCTACTCGGCGTCCAGCTCGTCGGCCACCTCCGCTCCGAGATCGCCAAGCGAATCGACATACCGGCAACGGCCATCTTCAACCGGATGACCGTCGACGCCCTTTCCGACCTCGACCTCTCCTACACACCGCCTCTCGGCTCACCCTGGGACGTGGTCCAAACCGGCGCTCAAACGTGGCAACGCCAGGTGGACGCGATGCCGTTCACAGCGGCGTAGCCAAGCCATCAACCGCCGGGCGCGGACGCCGGTCCGGGCGCCGGGTGTACTGGCAGGATGAGCGGCGGTAGCGGGGTTTGGTTGACGTCGAAGTCGCCGGTCAGGTCACCGAGCTGGGGTGCGATCTCGCGGATGTCGGGTCGGGGGTCGGGTCGTCCGTCCGTGCGGGGGTCGAGTCGTTGCCCACCCAAGAAGTCGTCTTCGATGAACTTCACGATCGCGTCGAAGCTGAGCGTCTGGTGGTCAACAAAGCCGCGGCGGGCATACGGGCTGATCACGAGCGGGGGGGACGCGGATCCCGTAGCCGTTCTCGTCGACGTGTGGTGGGGCGACGTGGTCGTAGAAGCCGCCCCAGTCGTCCCAGATCAGGAAGATCGCGGTCGAGCCCCAGTCAGGCCCGCGCATGACGGTGTTGATCAGGTTGGTGACGTACGACTGACCATTGGCGATATTCGCGGGCGGATGGTCGGAGTGCGGCTGGTCCGGAACGACCCAGGAGACCGCCGGGAGCGTGCCGGCCTGAGCGTCGGCCAGGAACCGGGAAGTGTTCTGGATGTTGCCGAGCTGTCCGTCCTGCCGGACGTCGGTGAACGACGGGAGCGGGTTCCAGATGTCCGGGCTGCCGACGCTGAGGGGAGCGCTCGAGCAGTTGGCGTTGCCGCCCTCGCAGTCGGGCTCTCCGCCGGGGGTGATGAAGTACCCCAGCTGACCCCGTGCTTGTGCAGCAGGTAGGTGATGTCAGTCCACGCGTAGTTGTAGGTGGTGGACACCTGGCGTGCGAGCGTGGCGCGTTCCCTGGCCAGCTGCGCCTGCACGTTGCGGCGGCAGCGCGCCCGTGCCGCGCGGGCGCTCGGGTTGCGGCGGACCTCGGCCCCGACACCGGTCGATTCCGAGCACGCCCGCAGCCGCCGGCTGGCGACCCGGCCGAACCGTCTCATCCTCCGGGCGGCGCGCCGGCCGATCGTGCCGACGCCGATGATCTGCTGGGTCTGGTATCCGCCGAGCTCGTCGTCGTTGACACAGCTCGAGGGATCCCCTTGGCGTGAGCAGCGAGCCGACCACAGCGATACCTCGAACAGGTGGGCGGGCAGGCTCCAGGATGCGTCGGATTCGAACATGTGGTCATCCAGCGTGAAGTTCTCGGCGTACTTCCAGTAGTTGGGGATCTCCCGAGCGTCGTGATAGCCCATGACATCCGAGGGCGAGTCGGGGCTGCACACGCCGGCGAACCCGCCGCAACCCCGGCCGCCAGGCGTCTCGGACTCGCGGACAAAGCCATCCATCCGACCACCGTCGACGTCATCCTCCGACGCGCCCAGGCCGTGGGGACCGCCGCCGTTGACCAGCGAGGGGTCGTGGAACGGCGGATCGCACTTCCCACGAGCCGGGTCGGGCACACACACGGTGAACTTTCCATCCTTGGCCGGGATCCCGTCGGCGCCGGGGTAGGTCCCGAAGTAGGAGTCGAACGAGCGGTTCTCCTGCACGATCATCACCACGTGCTGGATCTTCTGGATGCCCGCCGGCGTGACCTGCTGCACCGTCGGAACTGACGGCGCGGCCCGGACCGAAGGGCTGATCGGTGATGTGTGGTGGTGGTGATGATGGGCGCCACCGCCGCAGCCCGCGAGCAGGGCGCATGCGATGGCGGGCACAAGCAGCGAGCGTGCTGCGGCTGGGCGGGGCTGGTTGTGGGGAATCACTGGCTCCGTGCGCGTGGCTGGTCGTCGACTGACCAGGCGCTTGGGGAGTTACGCCGCCTGGCTGTGTCTGCGAGGGTGGCCTCGCCGCCCCGTCCGTTACGGGGGCGTTGACGCCGGCCCGGGGGCCGGGTGGACGGGCAGGATGATAGGCGGCCGGGGGGCCTGGTTGAAGTCGAAATCGCTGCGCAGGTCGCCCAAGATGGGATTGTCCTCACGAACATCAGGGCGGGGATCGGGACGTCCGTCGGTGGCCGAGTCGAGCCGCTGCCCGCCGAGGAGGTCGTCCTCGATGAACTTGTTGTAGGCGTCGTGGCTCAGGATCTGATGGTCGATGTAGCCCTGCTTGGCGTACGGGCTGATCACGATCGCCGGCACGCGCAGGCCGTAGCCCTGCGCATCGACCACGGGCGGCACGACGTGGTCGTAGAAGCCGCCCCAGTCGTCCCAGGAGAGGAAGATCGCGGTGCTGTCCCAGTCGGGGCTCTGCATGATCGCGTTGATCAGCCCGGTCACGTACGTCTGTCCGTCGCTGATGAGCGCCGGCGGATGCTCTGACACCGTGCCGTTCGGGTCGATCCACGACACGGCCGGCAGGGTGCCGCTCTTGGCGGCGTTGTAGAAGTTGCTGAGGGCCTGGATGTTTCCGAGTTGGTTGTCCTGCTGGACGTCGGTGAAGTCGGGCAGCGGGTTCCAGATTCCGGGAGTCGCGGGCGCCTGCTGGATCGGCGGGCAGTTGACGGCGTTGGCGTCCTCGCAGTCGGGCTCTGATCCTTGGAGGACGTAGTAGCCCCAGCTGACGTTCTGCCGGTGCAGCAGGTAGGTCATGTCGGTCCAGGCGTAGTGCGCGGTCTGATCGGAGGGGCCGTTGATCGTCGCCACGTTCCCAGCCACCCAGTCCGGGTTGGCCCACTCCGGAGCGGGGTGGCAGGAGAACGGGTTCAGCGCGTTGGTACACCACGCCGACCACTCCGAGAGCTCGTAGAGGTGGGCAGGCAGGCTCCAGGAGTCGTCGGGCTCGAACATGTGGTCCTGGAGGACGAAGTCCTCGGCGTAGGTCCAGTAGTTGGGGATCTCGCGAGCGTCGTGGTACCCCATCACGTCCACACAGGCGGTCTGCGGCTGCTGTGTGCCTCCGGCGGACTGCTGCTGGTTGCACGGGCTGCAGTCGGGGTTTGTGGTGCTGCACCCCATGCCCTGCTCGGCCTGGCCGACGAACCCGTCCATCCGGCCGCCATCGATGTCGCCCACCGCGTTGGACACGCCGTGCGGGCCGCCGTAGTTGAGGTCAGAGGAATCGTGGAACGGGGCGACACACCCCCCGTTGACCGGATCGGGGACACACACCCCCGCCGGGATTCCGTCGGCGCCGGGAAAGGTGCCGAAGTAGCTGTCGAACGAGCGGTTCTCCTGCATGATGATCACGACGTGGCGGATCTTGTGGATCCCCGTTGCCGGCGCGATCTTGATCTTCAGGGTCGGCGAGCTTGAGGCGAGGTTCTCGACACTGCCGGGCGCCACCGCCCGCCATTGCTCAAGGCGTCCGACCGCGAACCTATGCGTGAGCGAGAAGGCGGACTGGACCGTCACGCGCGGTCGCGCGACCGTCACCCAGCGCCGGCCAACCAGCCGCTGGAGCGTCACCGGCTCACCCCGCCGGGACGGCTCGAGCTGCCCGCTCAACGTCTCGGCATCACCCGCGACGGCGAACGTGGCCGTGCTCTGGAGCGAAACGGACGGACGGACGTATTCGGCCACGACCCGGCTGGTCAGGCCGCGGGCCGTCACGTACCACTCGCGGTTCGTGGTGACCGAGCCGACCGGCAGCACGAAGGTGTAGCGCCCGCCCGTGATCGTGCGAGTACGCGCCACCAGGCTGTACCCGCGCTGGGTCGGGAACCGGCGCCACAGAACGACGGTGATCCCGCAACGGTTGACGCCACGCCTCACTCCGACGAACGATCCGAACACCGTGACCGGCCGGCCGGCGGTGAGCGGGTTGGGCGACGCGTAGATCGAAAGGCCGCTGGCGAGCGGCAGCCCGGGCGGCTTGGCCGGCGGCTTGCACGAGGGGGCGCTCCTCGGCCGTGACCGCCCGCTCGACACCGGCGCGAGCCCGGCGGCGCCCCCCGCGACGGCAATCGCCACGAGCGAGACGAGCGTGAGAAGAGAACGACGCAGCCGCATCCTGAAGCGCAGGCGGAAACCGGTCCCCCCGCCTATAACGCCACCGAGGCGCCCGAGTTGCGCCACGACCGCGGCAAGCTCGCCGGGGCGCGCCGGAAGACCGCGTGCGCGACCGCCCCGCTCAGTGAGGAAGGGGCCCGCCAGCGAGGGCCACGACGACGCCGACCCCGCCGGCTACGAGCAGGGTCTAGACGAGCCCGCGCTTGAGGATGAGCAGCGCGACCGCGGCGGCGGCGAGGACGGCGAACTGCCAGGTTTCCTGGAGGGCTCCGGCGAGCAGGATCGCCGCGCCCAGGATCGCGCCGATCGCGGCCGGCCCGGCGCCGTCGAGGAACGCACGGGCGCGCTGATTGTTGCGTAGCTGCTCGAACCGCCCGCCGCCGAGGAGGATGAACGAGAACGACGGAGTGAACGCTACGAACGCGGCGAGCAGACCCCCGGCGAGACCGTGGGCGGCGTAGCCGACCGCGGCGACAGTCGCCACGACCGGCCCAGGGGTGATTTGGCCGAGCGCGACGGCGTTGAGGAACTCGGCGTTGGTCATCCAGTGGTAGGTGTGGACGGCGTCGCCCTGCATCAGGGGGATGATCACGAACCCACCGCCGAACGAAAGCGCGCCGACCTTGAATGCCGTCCAGGCCAGCGCGCCCATCCCACCGACCGCGACGGATGCGGGTAGGAACAGGCCGATCGACGCGATGTGATGGGAGCGTTGCTGGATGAGCAACTCGGCCAGACCGCAGACCAGCAGCGCGAGGACCAGGTAGGCGCCGAGCACGGCTGCGGCGGCAACGCCGATCGCAAGGTAGGCACCCCAGCGGGTGATTCGGGCGCGGTTTCCCCGCACGTGCGCGAAGCTGGGGCCGATCAGACCGCGCGCCGCCTGAACGGCCACGGCGGCGACCGGTCTATGGCCTATTCACCATCAATTAGTTACATGTCGCGGCAACCAATCACCCGGTGCCGTTGCCATCGGGGCCAGCGTTGCGCATGCTGACCGCGCAGGTCACGTAACCAGGCAGCACAAACGACCGCCGCTCGGCTGGGTCGTGGCAGGACCGGATTGTCCCCCGCTTGGACGCGCGGGCTTTAGGGTGCTTGTCGCGTCGGCGGGCGGCCGTATCGTCTGAAGTGTGGTGATTTTGGACCGCGTTCAGGAGCGCCGTCGGGCTGCGGCGCTTGCTCGCCACTACCGCGATGCGGAGGGCCTCTCGATCGCCGAGATCGCACGCCGGCTGGGACGGGCCGAGGCCACCGTCAAGGCGTACCTGTACGACCCATCTTAGGGTAACAAAAGACCTACGGATAGGCCCATGCGCTAACGCCGGCCTCGGCGCGACGCGCGCCGCATACGGCGTCTCCCTGGACACAAGGCCGCCACAGCCTCAGCAGAACTG
>Ga0335085_10009682_pt1 | contig 14508 bp, 11 predicted proteins | sample Lox_Sample_45_FD_206712 | JGI IMG/M metagenome (GOLD analysis project Ga0335085, IMG submission 206712) | Soil microbial communities from Loxahatchee National Wildlife Refuge, Florida, United States - Lox_Sample_4.5 | ecosystem: Environmental > Terrestrial > Soil > Wetlands | place: USA...
TTGCCGGCAGGCATCTATGCGCAAAAGCTGATGAGCGCGCCGGGCAAGCAGGACGGGTTGTATTGGGAAACCAAGGAAGATGAAGCGGCCAGTCCCGCGGGCCCATTGTTGGCGGAGGCCGGTGGACACGGGTATGCGCCGGAAGGATTGGGCGGAAAATCGGAACCGTATCACGGTTATTTGTATCGCATCTTGAAGGCACAGGGCGCCAACGCCAAGGGCGGCGCGATGAGCTACCTCGTGGATGGCCAACTGAAAGGCGGAGTGGCGATGGTGGCGTATCCGGCGGAATATCGCGTCAGCGGGGTGATGACCTTCATCATCAATCAGCGCGGCGTTGTATTTCAGAAGGACCTGGGAGACAAGACCGCCGAGATCGCCGGCGCGATGACTGAATACAACCCGGACAAGACCTGGGCGAAAGTGACAGACTAGACCCAGCGCCTGCTTGCGGAGGATTCGAAAGTGAATGTGGAAGAGGTGTACCGGTTCCTGAACCGGGAGCGGCTCGCTGTGTTGGCAACCATCGATCAAAAGGGGCAGCCCGAGGCGGCGCTCATGGGTTTTGCGGTCACTCCAGAACTGGAAATTATCTTCGATACCGTAAAGTCCTCGCGGAAATATCCCAACCTGAAAAACAACCCGCGCGTGGCGTGGGTCATTGGCTGCACTTCGGAAATTACCGTGCAATATGAAGGCATTGCGCGGGAAGCAGAGGGCCAAGAACTGACCAAATACAAAGAGACTTATTTTGCGGCGTTTCCCGACGGCCCGGCGCGGGAGAGTTGGCCGGGGATTACCTATTTCGTCGTGCGGCCGACATGGGTCCGCTATTGTGATTACAATCCGTCACACCGGAGAATCGAAGAGAAAGAATTCTGACTTTCCTCTTGACGCGAAGTTAGCGAATTAATTGAGGTACTTGGAATCTGCAGTTACGCAATTTTCGCTAAATTATAATTCGCGCAGAGCCACCGCCACAGGTTGAATCGCCGCGCGGATGGCAGGCAGCAGGCCGCCGAGCACTCCCATCACTAGCGCGAAGATCACGCCCATCACCAGCAAGTCGAACGTGATTTTGAAGGCAAAGGCCAGATTGGAGAAGGTCTGGAAGTTCATGGTGTTGGTGGTCCAACCGTTGAGCGGCAAGACCACGAGGCAGCCGAGAATTCCTCCGAGGAACGAAATCACCAGCGCTTCGAACAAAAACGAGAGAATCACGTTCCATGAGCTGAAACCGACGGCACGCATCGTGGCAATCTCGCGGCCGCGTTCGGAAACCGCCGAGTACATGGTATTGAGCGCGCCGAAAACCGCGCCGATCGCCATGATCGCGGCGACCAATCCACCGAGCACGGTAATGAGCCGCGTCATGGTCGTGGATTGTTTGGCGTAGTAATCGACTTCGCGCCAGACGTCGACATTCATGCGCGGGTCGGACGTGATCGCGTCCTTGAACTGCTGGAAATTATCGGGCGAGGCGAGGTGCACGGTCGCGGACTGGAAGATGTTCGCCGGCCGCTGCAGCACCTGATTGAAGATGGTGGCGTCGCACCAGACTTCAGAATCGAAAGAAGAGCCGCCCGCGTCAAAGATGCCGACGATTTGCCAGTGGCCACCGGCGAAGTCGACTTTGTTGCCTAAGGTGAGACCTCTATATGTCTTGGCGGCGTTGGAGCCGACCACAAGTTCATTGAGACCCGCCTGGAACATGCGGCCTTCCTTAATTTTCACGAACTTGCGAATCTCGAGGACATTCGGCGAGACGCCCCGCACCTGGACGTTGGCGTCCGTGCCCGTGGAGATCAAGGGAAACGGCATCACGCCGACGACTTCTTGCGTGAGGAGTGGCGAACCGGATTTGTCGCGGGCAATGCCCGGGCCGTCCTGCAACACCTTGATCGATTCGAGGGTAATGCCGCCCATCATTTCGGACGAGGAGCCGGCGCGCATCACTAGCGCGTTATCGCGCGAACCAGAGGCGACCAGCGTGGCCTTGAAGCCACGGGCAAGAGACAGCATGGCCACGAACACGCCAACCGTGCCCGCAATGCCCAGGATTGCGACGATGGTGGAGGTCCAGCGCGCGCGGATGCTACGGAAGTTGTAAGAAACAGGAACGCTGCCGATGAACGGCGCCAGCAAACCGGCGAGGATGCCAAAGACGACCGTCAATATGAGCAGCAACGCGGCGATCGCCAGGACCGTTACCAGCAACCCACCGATGAGTTTGGCCACCATGGATCAGACTCTCCTTAGGGCGTTGACGACGCGCAACTGCATCGCACCGAGGCCGGGCAGCAGGCCGCTGAGCAAGCCCGTAAACACGGCAATCACGAAACCGAACACCAGCATCCCGGGCGAAAGAACGATGCTTGGCAGCAAGCCAGACAGAGCCTGGCCAAGCGCGGGTATGAACACCAGAGCTATGCCAACGCCGATGAGCGCGCCAATTACCGAAATCATGACGGCTTCCGCCAGGACGAAAAAGAGGATGAAATTATCCGTGTAGCCGATGGCCTTGAAGACCGCAAGTTCTCCCGTGCGTTCGCGCACGGAGATGGCCATGGTGTTGCCGGTCACGAGGATCAGTGTAAAGAAGACGACAGTGCCGATGGTGAGGATCAAGGTCTGGATGTTGCCAAACTGCTTCACCCAGCTGGCCGCGAAGGCGGACTCCGTCTGAGTCTTGGTTTCGTTTGGAGAATTGGCGAATTCGGCGTCGATGGCCTTGGCGATGCGCGGCGCGTCGTCGGGATTGCTGACTCTCAGAACGTACCAGCCGATTTGGCCTTTAATCGCTTGCGGAATACGCTCTTCAAAATAATCCCACTGGAACCAGAACTGCGTTTCGTCATCTTGCGGGCGCTTGCCGTGGTAAATCCCAACGAGATTGAACTCCCAGGAACCGCCGCCGTACAGCGTGGTTTTGATGGGGATGCGATCACCGATCTTCCAGCCGAAACGGGCCGCCGTTTTCGCACCAGCGATGGCACCCTGACGGTCGTTCAGGAAAGCTTTCCACTGGTCGTCGGGGACAATCAACTCGGGGAACACTTCGCGCTGACTTTGCGGGTCAATGACGAACTGCGGAAAGAAGTTCTTCTCTTCTTTGTAAATGCCGCCGAACCAGTTGTTGTGCGTGACATACGTGACACCGGGCACGCGCAGAATCTTGTCGCGATAAGACAGCGGGATCAAGTTGATGATGGAGGTGCGATTGATCACAACCAAGCGGTCCGCGCCGGCGACGTCGGCGCCTCGATTGAACGCGTCGCGCACCACAGCCAGAAACGCGAACAGAACCAGAGCCACGGCGAAGGAGCCGATGGTCAGGATGAGCCGGACTTTCTTGCGCGTGAGGTTGGCCCAGATGATGCGGCTGAATTTCATGCGACACCTCCGGCAGGAACGGATTGCGGATGCTTCTTACCTTCGACCAGCACTCCTTTCTCGAGGTGCAGAGTGGAGTGCGCGCGGGCCGCGACAACCGGGTCGTGCGTGACCATGAGTACCGTCTTGTGGTGCGTGCCCACCAGTTCTTCGATCAGCGCCATGATTTCATCGGCGCTCTTGCGGTCCAGGTCGCCCGTGGGCTCGTCGCAGAGAAGGAAAGTAGGGTCGGAGACAATGGCGCGGGCGATGGTGACGCGCTGCTCCTGACCGCCGGAGAGCTGGCGCGGATAGTGGTGCATACGGTCGGCGAGACCGACGACGGAGAGCGCGGTCTCCACGTGAGAGCGGCGCTCGGCTTTGGAAAGCTTGGTAAGAAGCAGTGGCAGTTCGACGTTCTGGAACGCGGTGAGAACCGGAATGAGGTTGTACATCTGGAACACGAAGCCAACGTGGCGTGCCCGCCATTCCGTCAACTTTCCGGCCGACATGTGAGTGATTTCGTCCCCCGCCACCGTGATGCTGCCGTGCGTGGGCACATCGAGACCGCCCAGAAGATTGAGCAGAGTCGTCTTGCCCGAGCCGCTGGGCCCCATGAACGCGACGAACTCGCCCTGGGCGACATCGAGGTTGAGTCCTTGCAGAACGTGGATGTCCTCGCCGGCGCGGCGATAGGTTTTGTCGAGATCGTGAACCTGGATCAGACCGGAACCATTGCTGCCATCGACTTTGACCATTAGGGAGCGCTCCTATTTCTTGACCTGGACGGATTGTCCGTCACGAAGCGTTTCGGGGGCGTTGACTACGACCTGAACATCCGGCGTGATGCCGCCGAGAATTTCGATGTCGGAACCCCGGGATTCCCCGGTGGTCACCGCGTGCCGCTCGATCACCTCGCCCTTCACAACATAGACGTATTTGTTGCCATTGTCCTGCCGAATGGCCTTTTCGGGAACCAGGGCCACGGCGAGCGACTTTTTGTCCTTCGACTCGCCCTTGGGGGTCGTTTCGAGGAAGCTGACCTTCACGCCCATGTCGGGGAGGATGCGTGGTTCCTTGGCCGGGTCCATTAGCGTTTTGTGGTCGGGCTCGGTAAAGGAGATGCGAACTTTGACAGTGGCCTTTTGACGATCAGCCGTAGGAATCACGGTGCGGACTTTTCCGGGAATCTGCCAGTCGGGATAAGCGTCCAGGGTGGCGTTCACGGGCTGATCATTCGAAACCTTGGCGATGTACGCCTCGCTCACGTCGACTTCAACCTCGTTGGAATGGAGGTCCACGATCGTAGCGATGCCGGTGCGCGTGAAACCGCCTCCAGCGGAAATCGGCGACACCATCTCGCCGACCTGCGCGTCCTTCGATACCACGATGCCCGCGAATGGCGCCTTGATCGTGCAATTGTCCACATTCTGCTGCTGCTCGCGGATACGGGCTTCGGCGCCCACAACTTGCTGCTTGGCGAGAGCGATCTTGGCCTTGAGGCTATCGGCGGCCATTTCGGCGGAGTCAAGCGCCTGCTGCGTCGACACTCCGTCTTTTACGAGCTGTTGTGTCCGTCGCAATTCGATCTGGGCGTTCTTGAGTTGCACTTCGTAATCGGCGATGGCGGCGTCGGCGGAATCGCGATCCGCCTTAGCGGCATCGAGGGCGCGTCGCGCGTCGGAATCATCAAGAGTAGCGAGCAATTGACCTTCGGTGACCCGGGTGCCTTCGTCGAAAAACACGCCGGTAACTCGGCCGGTGATCTTCGCGGCAATGGTAGCCCGGCGGCGGGGCGTCACGTAACCACTGGCGTTGAGCACACCGGCAGGCCCGGTGGCGGGCTTGGTGGCAGTGGCGACCTCGACTTCGATCGGGCGGTTGCGAAAGGCAAATGCCGCGGCTGCCGCGAGGCCAAGAACCAGGATCGCCACAACTCCCCAGATCCAGCGACGGCTCGAGCGCTCGTTATTGCGCTTGGCATCCGAGATACGCAGCGACGACAAATCAGGCTTAACAGTTCGTGGTGGCGTCGCCATGCGGCGGCTGGCTCCTTAGTGTTTGGTTTCCTTACGAGTAGATACGTACCTGTCCACCCAAAAGTATCGGCTCGGGGAGGTACGCGGGTACACCTATTCTACTGGTCAGAAGGCGGTTGTGGAAAAGAAATTGATCGGCAGGCGTGGGGCGGGGTCAGACCCGGGACCCGTGGTAGAAGAACTGGCCCAGCCCGATGGTGAAAATGAAATTGCCGAAGATCGCGTGATCCAAACAAGTGAGAAGGAGGGACCCCGACTGGTGGTAAGTGAAAGAAAACAAGGCACCACCGACGATGCAGAGGGCAACGGCCAGCCAATTGCCAAAGATGATGTGGACAAACCCGAAGGCGAGGGCGCTGGCGAGGAGCATCGTCCATCCAGAGCCAAACAGGGCCTGGTAGCGATGAAAGAAGAAGGCGCGGTAGAGAATTTCCTGGGGGTAAACGGAGAGGAGAGGATAGAGAAGCATCACGACGGCCCAAAACACAGGCCGGTGCTTCACGAACGAAAATAGCAAGCCCGGAGCGAAGACGCGGACCGCCAGGCCCAGAAAAACAAGGCAAACGGCATCTCGAACGAGGACCTGACGAAGAAACGGGCGGTAGTTCCCCCAGGCGAAAAGAATCGAAGAGTCAAACGACGGATCGTGGCGAAGAAAGACGAAAACGGCAACGGCCGCAGCCAGAAGATACGGGATCGGGTAATTCGGCAGAACGCGGAATTTGATCAGAAGGGGAAGGGCAAGGAAAAGGACACCGCATTCAAATGCCAACAACAATGGTCGCAACATGAGTGAAAAGGAACTGTATCAGGAAGCGGGAGATTTATCGACGGCCGCCGAAGCGGGAACCGTTGGAGGCGCGGCGTTCTGCCGCAGAGTGGTGCGGAGACTGGTGACCGCGGCCTGGGCCTGATGGACCTGCTGCCGGATGGAGCGCGCATGCGCGCGGTCGTCGTCGGTGAGCGAGGGCACGTCGGAGAGAAGCTCGGAATAGCCAAGGATGGCGGTCAAGGGATTGCTGATTTCGTGAGCGGCGCCGGAGGCCAGGCGACCGAGAGCAATGAGTTTTTCCGTCTGCACGACCTTCTGTTGCATGGCCTTGAGATTGGCGATGGAGTCGCGCGTCAGGTGTACGAGTCGTACCAGTTCGCGGGCGAGAAGGCCGAGTTTGAGATAAGCGAGAATGCCGAAAAGGAATGTGGCTTCAAAGATGAATTTAAGCCGGAACGAGGCAACAGGAGTGGGAACGTTCTTTTCGTAAAGCCCGAGAAGCGCGAGGAACGGCAAGGAGAGTACGCCCAACATCGCAAGCCGGGCGGTCCACACGCTCTGCACGAGTTCTCGATTCGGCGTCAGGTCCTCCGTGGGTTCGAGGGATGAGCCGATTCCGGCGACAAAGGTGAACATGAAGACAGCGAGGAAGAACGGAGTGTCGTAGAAGCTCCCGGCGTAGTACCAACCCTGGTCAATCGCGACGCTCAGCAGCAAGTTACCGGCCCCGATGAGGAAGAAGCATATCGCCAGCAGGAAATAGAATCGCCGCCATGCTGCGGTTTTGCGCAGAGCCAGAATCGCCAGGGCCGCAAAGATCATCGCGTGCTGGAGCAACGCGAGCAGATAGTACGTCGGGTTGTAGTGCGAAAAATCCTGCAAAACCACCTGCCAGGGCAAACTGAAATAGCCGTAGAGGAACAGCCACCAACACGACAAAAGGACGAAATCGAGGCTGCGGGTGCGCAGATCGCGGCCGGCAGAGGAAGAGTGGGGACGCAGTGCCAGCGCGGAAAGGAAGAACACGTTGGCCAGGATGAACAGGGAGTCGCCGGGGATCGGCGTAGGTGCGGATGCCAGGCGGCGCCAGTCGTAGTAATACCAATACGCTTGCGAGAGGGCGAGGCAAGCGAGGCCCGCGGTGAAAACCCTCCAGAAGATGGCGAGCACGCCTTCAAATCTTCGGAAATTTTCGCGCGCCGAGAGCATGGCGAAAATCAAGAGCAGGATGGGGACGGTGTCTCCGAACATGGTGAGCGCAAAAGAGGGTGTGGCGACCAAAGCGACAACCAGATGAAGGGCGAAGACGGCAGTCGCAAGCGTCAAGTAGAGCTTCTGGCGCGGAAGCATCTTCATCGGGTACCTTCCGCCAGCACCGCCGGATCGCCGGCCATCTCAGAAGCTGTCTGAACCGCGACGGGCAGGAGAATCGAGAAGATCGCGCCACCCTCCGCGCGATTGCGGCAGGAAATTTCGCCGTCATGCTGCTGGATGATGCCGTAGCAGGTGCTGAGCCCCATGCCAGTTCCCTTCCCGACGGCTTTCGTGGTGTAGAACGGCTCAAAAACGCGGGTTGGTTCCTGAACTCCGGGGCCGGAATCGGCAAATTCCACGAGGACGTGGGCGTTGGATTGTTGAATGGCGATATCGAGTGTGCCGCCACCAGCGTCTGTCAGGGCATCGGTGGCATTGGAAATCAGTTGAAGAAAGACATGCAACAACTGGCTGGAGTCACCGTAGACGGGCAGGCAATCGCCCAGTTGCGTCACATCAACCGCGATATTGTTCAGCTTGGAAACGCGACTGAGGGTCAGAGCACTATCGAGGAGCGCCTTGATTTCCAGGGGGGCAAGCCGTAACGGGGTCTCTTGGGCAAAATGGAGCATGTTTTCGCAGAGGGCATCGGTACGCCGAGCGTATTGTCCGATCTTTCCGGCCATGCTCTGGACGCGTGATTCGCCGTCGGCGCGCGAAGCGAGACGCGAAGAGGAATCGAGGATAGAGGTCATGCAGCTTTTGATCTGATTGGCCACCTGGGCCACCAGTGCGCCGAGAGACGTGAGCTTTTCACTCTGCGACAGGTGCGACTTGAAACGACTGATACTGCGATACGTAGTTGACAGGCTGGCGACGGACTGGATCAATCCGGCAGTCAACAAGTCCTGCTTAATGGAGATCAGGAGAATCAGAACAAAGATCGTGGCGATTGTCACAACGATGCGGAACAAGTGCAATCCCGCACTGGCCGAATGGCCCACGGACCAGACGCCGATCAGCGGAGTGGACAGTGCGACCAGCATGGCCAAGTGAGAAGCCGCGAAGGAATGATGGCCATGGACTTCCTCGTCCGCCGCCGCTTGGGTGGCGTTTGACTGCAGTTGCGGATCTCTGCCTGCCAGGGCCACCCAAACAAACGCAACTTCACCCGCAATGAGCGGCACGTCGTACACGCTGCCTGTGTAATAGCGGCCAAGATCAATCGCCACATTGCTGACGTTGGAAGCCAGGGCATAGCAGGCTGCGCCGCCAAAGTAGATGAGGTGGATCAGGCGCCAGCGGCCCTGTGCCCGCAGCAGCGCGACCGCGGCGCAGACAACGAAGAACTGGTTTCCGATGGCATCCGCGAGATTGAAATAGAAATTGTAGAGATCGCTGGCGCCGGGGACGAGCCGGTAGGCGTAAACGCAGAACATGAAGAGGTAGAACGAATAGACCATCAGGATGCCGATATCGAGAAAGCCGAAGGTGCGAGACCGGGAGCTTTCCTCGCGATCGGGTGCAATCAAAGCGGCGCCGCAAAGCGGCACGAATTTGAGGAAAAGAAGGATGTCAACTAAAGGGATATCCGGGACACTCCGCCCATACCAGACTTCCTGCACAGACCAGAGCAGATTGCTGATCGTCCAGGCCACCATGCCAGCAAAGAAGACGAACCAGAAGATCTGCAGGCGGGCGCGAGTGCTCCGAATGTTGTGGAACGCCAGAAGCGCGGCGAGAACCGTGAGGGCGGTCTGCAGGCCGTCGCCGAACGCCGTGAGGCCGCGGCCCTGGGGCATATACAGCGCGGCAATCGCGGAAGCGACGATTACCGCGGCGCCGGCCAGCGCGCCGAAACGGAAAACGGACGCAGCGGGAGACTGCCGCCACGATTCGGCCGAGAGTATGTAGCTGTTATGTCCCATCACCACACGACCAACGATACGGTTGTCGAACAGGGGCGAGCCACACCCACGACGCGGCCACAGACGGAGGGCCTGGGGCACGCTCCGCCAGGCTGCGCGCTTTCCTTATTCTGTGGGGATTTATGCGCGGAGCCAGAGGATTTCCCGGCACCTGCGCCGATTCTTATACGGGACTTTGGTACCAGTGGCACCTTGGGCACAGCGGCGAGGGCCGCCCGAAGGGGGCTGTGCGGGCTGCACTTGCAAATCTCGCCGGGAATGCTCCATCGTGGGAGTATCGGAATTCTCTCCGCCGTCAGCAGGTCAACAAACCATCGAACGAGGGCTCGCATGGCAAATCGAACACCCGTGGAAGAATATGCTGCAAAACTAACGACACCAAAAAAGGCGGTCGAGAACATAGCGGACGGAAGCACGTTATGCCTCGCGCTGGCCGCGGGAATGCCCGCAGGACTGGCGAGAGCCGTTGCGGACCGCATCCTGGCCGGGAATCTAAAGAACCTGAACCTGTATTACCAACATTCCATGAAATACAGCGAGGAAACGCTGATCCAGCCGGAAGTGCTCTCGAAGGTGGACGCCCGGGTGTTTTTCATGGGTGATCCGGACCGCAAGATGGTGGCCAAAGGAATTTCCGAGAACCGGAAGTACCTCAGCTATGTGCCCATCAATTTTTCGAATATTCCGCGGGCGCTGACCGAGCACATCCGGGTGAACACCTTTGTCGTGACGGTGTCGCCGATGGACAAGTCGGGCCACTTCAGCCTGGGAACAAATAATGACTATGCGTCGATCGTGCTGAGGCACTGTGACCGGGTGATCGTCGAGGTGAATAAGAACATGCCAAGGGTGTTTGGCGATGCGCTGGTGCACGTGTCGGAGGTCGACGCGATCGTCGAAAACCACATTCCCCTTGTGAACATCCCGTACAAGGAACCCGACCCGCTCTCGATGAAGATCGCGCAAGCGATCGCCGAACAGATTCCCGATGGAGCGACGCTGCAACTCGGGATTGGCAACCTGCCGAACGCCGTCGCTATGCAGTTGACGGAAAGACGGGACCTGGGAATCCATTCGGAGTTGTTCAGCCACGCGTTCGTGCAATTGATCAAGTGCGGAGCGGTCACCGGCCGAAAGAAAACGCTGCATCCGCGTAAGCATGTCTTCACGTTCGCGATCGGCGATAGAGAAGTGTATGACTTCATCGACGATAATCCGTCGATGGAGAGCTACCCATCGTCGTACGTAAATGACATTCACGTGATCGCACAACACGACAACATGATCAGCGTAAACACGGCGATCGAGATTGACCTGTACGGGCAGGTGAACGCGGAATTCATCAACGGGCACCAGTACAGCGGGTCGGGTGGACAATTCGATTTCGTGAAAGGCGCATCGTTCTCGAAAGGCGGGAAGTCTTTTATCGGCCTGAAATCCTCGGCCAAGGAAGCAACGATTTCCTGTATTGTGCCGCGGGTGCAGATGGCCACCGACACGCGCATGGACGTGGAGTACATTGTCACGGAGTACGGCTGCGTGAATCTGCGGGGCAAGTCGACGAGAGAGCGGGCGTTGGCGCTGATCAGCATCGCGCATCCGAACTTCCGGGACAAGCTCAAGCGCCACGCGAAATCAATAAACTTGATTTGAAGATACTCAGGTAATGCACCGCCAAAGTAAAAGGTGACTTTCGTTTAAATAAGTGTAACGATCACCCCCTCTCGGCGCATCCCAAGCTTGACAGACGATGGCTGACGGGGCTAAAAGTTGTACCCGCGCCGCGATTCCCATCGACGCTCAGGGGGGAATGCATGGAAGCTACCCGCAGGGACTTCTTCAAGCTCGTGACAGTTGGCGGCGCTGCCGCCGCAGTTTTCGGCTTCGATCTGCAACCCGCTTACGCACAACTCCGCGCATTGAAAATAGCCCGCGCCAACGAAACGAGGTCGACCTGCCCGTATTGCTCGGTGAGCTGCGGAGTCATTATCTACACGATCGGCGACCGCGCAAAGAACGTGACCGCTCAGGTCGTCCATGTAGAGGGCGATCCGGATCATCCGATCAACCGCGGCACATTGTGTCCGAAGGGCTCGTCGCTCGAGCAGGATATCCTGAACGACCGGCGCATCCTCAAGCCGCAGGTGAGGCGTCCGGGCGGCACGGAATGGGAAGATATCTCCTGGGACCAGGCGCTCGCGGAGATCGCGGCCAAGGTCAAGAAGACGCGGGACGATACCTTCGTCGAAACGGACAAGGACGGCCGCCGTGTGAACCGCTGTGAATCCATCGCCTGGACCGGCGGTTGCACAGACACAAACGAATTCAATTATCTGGTTGTGAAGTCGATGCGCGCCCTGGGGGTCGTGCATCTGGAAAATCAGGCCCGGGTTTGACACGGCCCCACGGTCTCAAGTTTGGGACCAACATTCGGACGCGGGGCGATGACGAACGGCTGGGTCGACATCAAGAACACCGACATGATGCTGATCATGGGCGGCAACCCGGCGGAGAACCACCCCTGCGGTTTCAAGTGGGCCATAGAAGCCAAGCGCAACCGCAACGCAAAAATGATCGTGGTGGATCCGCGCTTCACGCGTACCGCGTCGGTTTCGGATCTCTATTGCCAACTCCGCGTCGGCGGAGACATTGCCTTTCTGGGCGGCGTCATCAACTTCGCGATCGAGAACAACCGCTACCCCAAGGAATACCTGCTCAATTACACGAACGCGGCCTTCATCGTCGACGAAAGCTTCAAACTGCCCGAGGCCGAGGGAGTATTTTCCGGGTTCGATGCGAAGACGGCGTCATATGACAGGTCCAGCTGGAACTATGCCGGAGGCGATGCCGCCGGCAAACCGATGCCCGAAGCAAAGTCCGCGTCAGGACCTGCAGCGTTACCCGAAAAAGTAGCATACGATCTGACGCTGGAACATCCGCGTTGTGTCTTCCAGCTTCTCAAGAAACAGTACAGCCGTTATACCCCGGAGATGGTGGAGACCATCACGGGCGTGCCAAAAGAACAGTTCCTGAAGGCCGCGGATCTGTTCACTTCCATCCGCAAGGACGGCGACACGAAAAAGGTCGGCACGGTCATCTATGCGGTGGGCTGGACGCAGCACACGTCGGGGACTCAGACAATCCGCACCGCAGCTATGCTGCAACTCCTGCTCGGCAATGTGGGCCGCGCCGGCGGCGGCGTGAATGCACTCCGTGGTCACTCGAACATTCAGGGCGCGACGGATATGGCGGGGATTTTCGACAACCTGCCCGGGTACCTGAAGGTGCCGAACCCGGCGGACGGCTCGCTGGATGGCTGGATGAAACGTGTCACACCCAAATCTTCCAAGCCAGGCGCCTGGGAGTCATTCAATTATTGGAGCAACACGCCAAAGTTCGCAGTGAGCTACCTCAAGGCCATGTACGGCGACGCGGCCACTAAACAGAACGATTTCGCGTACGACTATCTGCCGAAGGTGGACCGCAACTACTCCTGGACCTACATCTGGGACGACATGTACAACGGCAACGTGAAGGGCCTGTTCGCCTTCGGGATGAACGGAGTGATGATTGGGCCGGACTCCAACAAAAACATTGACGCGCTGAAGAAGGCCGACTGGTTGGTGGTGGGCGAAATTTATCCGGATGAAACCAGTGAATTCTGGCGGGCGCCTCACATCACAACCGACGAGATGAAGCAGATACAGACGACCGTCTACCGGTTGCCCTGCTCGGGTTTTGCCGAAAAGGACGGCACGTTCACGAACTCGGCGCGCTGGCTGCAGTGGAAGAATGCGGCGCTGCCGGTGCCGCCTGGCTGCCGGCTAGATCAGGCGATCGTGGCGCAGATTTTCCTCAAGGTGAGGGAATTGTACAAGAAAGAGGGCGGAAAATTTCCGGACCCGATTCTAAAGCTGACGTGGAGTTACACGGATCCTTTGAACCCTTCTCTGGCTGAAGTGTTGAAGGAAATCAACGGGAAAACGTTCGTGGATGCGGAAGACCCCGCAACGAAAGTCCAACTCAAGGCGGGCCAGCAACTACCGGGCTTTGCCTGGCTGAAGGACGACGGAACCACCGCTTGCGGCAACTGGATCTACAGTGGCGCGTACACCGAGGCCGGCAATCTGACCGCGCGCCGCGATCCCGGCGATCCTTCGGGCATGGGCGTGCACCAGAATTGGGGATGGTCGTGGCCGGCAAACCGGCGGGTGCTGTACAACCGCGCCTCCTGCGATGTGGACGGCAAGCCTTGGGACGCTTCGCGGCGGCAGGTCTGGTGGAACAACGACTTGCAGAAGTGGGTCGGCAATGATGTGCCGGACTTCAAGGCGGACTCCAAGCCCTCGGAGCACATGGGTCCGTTCATCATGAATCCAGAGGGCATCGGACGGATTTTCGCCCCGCTGGCCGCGTTCGCGGACGGGCCGTTCCCCGAGCACTACGAACCAACGGAAAGCCCCATCGAAAATCCGTTGCATCCGGCGCACTCCAAGAATCCTGTCGTCAAGCGGTTCAAAACGCCGGACGACAAATACGCCACACCCCAGGAAGGCTACGACATCATTTGCACGACCTACCGCCTGACGGAGCACTACCACTACTGGACGAAAAACAATCCGATGAACGTGCAGCTTGTTCCCGAGCCGTTCGTGGAAATCCCGGAAGAGCTCGCGCAGGAACGAGGGATTCGTGGCGGAGATGTGCTGAAAGTGTCGAGCATCCGCGGCACGTACATTGCAAAGGCGATGGTAACCAAGCGTATCAAGCGCATGACCATCGCCGGAAAGAAAACCTATCAGATCGGCATTCCCATTCACTGGGGATTCCGCGGCATCGCCGAGGATGAAGACAAGACGCACAAGACGCTGACGAACCAACTGTCTCCTGCCGTTGTCGATCCTAACGCCTATACACCGGAATTCAAGGGATTCCTGGTGAAAGTCGAGAAAGCGTAGAGGAGCCAAGCGATGAGCCAAGCGACACTACGCATTCAGAAAGTCAGCGGACACGCCGGCAGCGTTCCGGGAGAAGATACGCAGCGCCAGGAACTGGTCTGCAAGCTGATCGACACGACGACGTGCATCGGATGCAAAGCCTGTGAAGTGGCGTGCGTCGAATGGAATGACATGCCGTTTTCGCC
>Ga0335085_10009683_pt1 | contig 14507 bp, 15 predicted proteins | sample Lox_Sample_45_FD_206712 | JGI IMG/M metagenome (GOLD analysis project Ga0335085, IMG submission 206712) | Soil microbial communities from Loxahatchee National Wildlife Refuge, Florida, United States - Lox_Sample_4.5 | ecosystem: Environmental > Terrestrial > Soil > Wetlands | place: USA...
GAAGCGCAGCGGGGGGTTCCGGGGGGTCGTCCCCCCGGGCCAGCACAGTTATCCGGCCGTACGGCGATACCACGGGGGACGGGCGCGTGCAGGTGTCCTTCACGCTGCCGGTCCCGTTCGGCGGCGAGACCGAGCGCGCGCGGGCCGAGGGGGCCGCGCTGCAGCTGGCCGCGAAGATGGGCCTGGACCCCGCCATGGTGGTGCACGCCAAGGGAATCGGCCCCGATTTCACGTTCTTCATCGTCTACGGGCGGGTAAGCCACCTGGTTGACATGTCCGCGGTGACCGTCGCCGAACGCGAGTTCCCGCTGCTGAGCGCGCAGGAGGTGAACCTGCGCATCCGCTCGGCGCTCGGCCGCAAGTTCGTGGTGGTGGGCGCGTGCATCGGGACCGACGCGCACACCGTCGGCATCGACGCGATCCTGAACGTCAAGGGGCACGCGGGCGAGAAGGGGCTCGAGTACTACCGGGAGATACGTGTGGTGAACATGGGAGCACAGGTGGACGTGCCGGATCTGGTGGCCCGCGCCCGGGCCGAACGGGCCGACGCCGTGCTGGTCAGCCAGGTGGTGACGCAGCGCGACGCGCACCTGTCCAACGCGCGGGAGATGTCCGCGGCGTTCCGCGGCGCCTACCCCGGCGGCGGGCGGCCGGTCCTCGTGGTCGGCGGGCCCCGGTTCGACCCCGCCGCCGCGGGCGCGCTGGGCGTCGACGCGATCTTCGGCCGCGGGACGACGCCGCGCGAGGTGGCCAGCTACCTGGCCGCCACCCTCGGCCCGGGCCCGGCCCATGCCTAGCCCGCATGACCCGCGGCTGGGGCTGTCGGTGACGCACCGCCGGTACGTGGGCCACGGGGACGCGCACTACGGCGGGAACCTGGTGGACGGCGCGTACGCGCTCGCCCTGTTCGGCGACGTCGCGACCGAGGTCTGCATCCGGGCCGACGGCGACGAGGGGCTGTTCGCCGCCTACTCCGACGTGCAGTTCCGCGCGCCGATCAAGGCGGGCGACGTCATCGAGGCCACCGCGGCGGTCACCGCCGTGGGCCGGCGCAGCCGGGAGCTGACGTTCGAGGCCAGCGTGGTCTGCCGGGCCGACCCGGTGCGGGGACCCTCGGCCGCCTCCGTGCTCGCGGAACCGCTGGTCGTGGCCACCGCCACCGGGACCGTCGTTGCCCCAGAGAGCGCAACTGACTCCGTTACGTAACCGAAGCCGGGCCTTTTTGGCCAATACCCGCCGGGAAGGTATACGTACAGTAACAATCTGGGGGTTGACATCGCCCGGATGAGGGGTATCTTTCTGCACACAGTCCAGCACCGGGCTGGCCGGCCGGAGGTGGCTGGCCCGCCGTGATCTGGACCGCGCCAGGGCGGGGGCGTATGCATCCAGCCGCTTCAGTGCCCGGCACGGCGAGATGGGCTGCTACGCGGAACCGGCTGGACGGGGGGTTGGGCCTGGGAGGGGACCCGGGCGCCCAGTAGACAACGGAGGCTGAGCTCGTTGCCGGCGAGACGGTCCCCGGTCCGAAGGCGCCGCCCGGGTCCCTTTCCTTTGCCCGCCCATTGCCCGCCCCACTTCCCGGGCCGGCGGGCGGCACAGGCCCCGGGCGGCACAGGCCCCGGGCGGCGGCGGGCAGCGGCCCGGGTGGCGCACTGCTATCCGGATGGTGCTCACGGGACGCGGCGGGATTCCCGGGGCTCATGGGAACGCTCCGGTCCCTCTGGGCGAAAACTATAGAGCGGGGCCGATATCCTGGTCGGCCAGGACCAGCGACCCACCCAGGCGGAGGCAGGAAGCGTGGCAGAGCCCACCCCACCCATCGAGCGCGTCGCCGTCATCATGCCGACCTACCAGGAGCGGCAGAATCTGGAGGCCATCGCGGGCCGCCTGCGTGCCGCAGTACCCCACGCGGACCTGCTGGTCGTCGACGACAACAGCCCCGACGGGACCGGTGACCTGGCCGACAAGCTGGCCGAGACCGACACGCACATCCAGGTCCTGCACCGGACGGTAAAGGCCGGCCTGGGGCCGGCCTACACCGCCGGATTCCGCTGGGCCCTGGACCGCGGCTACGACGCCGTGGTGGAGATGGACGCGGACGGCTCGCACCAGCCCGAGCAGCTGCCGCAGCTGCTGGCCGCGCTGGACGGCGCGGACGCGGTGATCGGGTCCCGGTGGATACCGGGCGGGCGGCTGCTGAACTGGCCGAAGTCCCGGGAGATCCTCTCCCGCGGGGCCAACGTCTACACCCGCCTCATGCTGGGCCTCGACATCCGGGACGCGACCGGCGGTTACCGGGCCTACCGCACGTCGGCGCTGCGCGCGATCAGCCTGGACACGGTGGAGTCGGCGGGCTACTGCTTTCAGATCGACCTGACGCTGCGCCTGGTCCGGGCGGGCCTTCGGGTGGTGGAAGTGCCCATCACGTTCGTGGAACGGGAGCGCGGGGCGAGCAAGATGAGCCGGGCCATCATCGGGGAGGCCTTCCTGCGGGTCGCGCAGTGGGGCGTCGCGTCCCGGCTGAAGTACCGGGGCGCTCCCGGGCGGCAGCGCCCCGGGGCGTTACACCCGGGGCGCGGCGCGCTCAGGCGCTCTTGCGCTGCCGGCGGTCGCGGCGGGCATCGCTTTCCCCCGGGGTGCCGCGCCGTCCCCGGATGATCTCGAGCCGCTCGGCCAGGACCGCCTCCAGATCGTCGACCGTGCGCCGCTCCAGCAGCATGTCCCAGTGGCTGCGCGGCGGCTTGACCTTCTTCGGTGCGGGTGACTCGCCGGTAGCCGCGAACGCGACCGCACCGCATACCCGGCATTCCCAGGTCGGGGGAAGCTCGGCCTCAGCGGCGAACGGCACGGTAAAATGGTGTCCCTTGGGACAGTCGAAAGCGACCTCCTGCCGCGGGGCGAGGTCAGTGTTGCGATCATTTTCGTAGCTCGTCGACCCGAGCCGGGTGCCGCGTAGTGCGCGTTCGGCCATTGGCGTGCTGCCTCCCAAGCGCTTGCCATACAAGTCCGTAAACGCTGAATACGCGGACAAGATTCCCGGTTACGCTCCGATCCAACCCTCTTCTGCATACGGAATACCGGACGCGTCATTTTCGCGCGCCGCGGATCCGGGCGAACGCGGCAGGCAGCGGGCGGTCAGGACGGCCAGACACCCCGTTCGATCAGCAGGTCACGCAGCATGGCCGTCTCGTCGGTCATGATACCGTCGGCGCCCAGATCGAGCGCGCGCTCCATGTCCGGGCGGCGGTTCAGCGTCCACACGTGCACCTGCAGGCCGGCCCGGTGTGCCTTGCGGATGAACGACGCAGTGGCGACCCGGGCCGGTACCTGCGCGCAGTGTACGCCGGCGCGGGCGAGCCGTTCGGCCAGCGCGTCGCCGCACCGGGGGACCCCGCCGCCCAGCCGCAGCGCCGCCACCCCGGCCGGGGACAGCGCCATGCAGACCGGGCGGTCGAGCAGCGCGCGGGCCGCGTGCAGCCGGCGCGCCGAGAACGACGTGACGCAGACCCGGTCCCACGCGCCGGTGCGGCGCAGCACGTCCATCATGGGCCGGATCGCGGGCACGTCCTTCAGGTCGATGTTGAACCGCAGTGCGGGCCAGGCGGCCAGCAGGTCCTCGATCAGCGGGATCGGCTCGGTGCCGCCGATCCGCGCCCCGGACACGTCGCGGTAGGTCATCCGCGCGATCCGGCCGGTGCGGTCCGTCGCCCGGTCCAGGGTGCGATCGTGGAAGGCGAGGAGCACACCGTCCGCGGTGGCCCGGGCGTCGGTTTCCAGGTGGGTGTAGCCGAGCCCGATGGCATGCCCGAAGGCCGCCCACGAGTTCTCCGGCTGATGCGCCGCCCCGCCCCGGTGCGCGAAGGCGATGGGCAGCGTGCGGTCCAGGTAGGCAACGGGACGGCGTAGATCAACGTCTGCTCGCAGCACGCCCCCCACTATCAGTGCCGGGCAGGTGCCGTTGGTGAACGGCGCACATCATCCCGGCGAGATTTCGGTGTCAGATTGTTGCAGGCCCGGCAGCGCCGCAGGGCCCGGCGAGCCCGCGGTCTCCCATTCCCGGCGGCGGGCCTCAGCCAGCGCGACCGCCGCCGCGACGGCCACATTCAGCGAGCCTACCCGCCCGATCTGGGGGATGTAGGCGGCCGCGGCGCAGGCGGCGAGCAGCGCGGGGGAGCAGCCGTGGTCCTCGTTGCCGATGGCCAGGCAGACGTCGCCGCCGACCGGCGCCTCGTAGAGGGGGACCGCACCCGCGGCCAGCTCGATGGCGACCACCCGCAGCCCGGCGGCGGCGGCGGCGCGGGCCGCCGCGACGGGGGACGGCTCACGCTCCCAGGTCAGGAACCGTTCCGTGCCGAGGGCGGTCTTGCGCACCGACGGGTGGTCCAGCGGCGCGGTGTTGCCGCACAGCCACACGTGCTGCACGCCGAACGCCGCGGCCGTGCGGGCGATCGAGCCGACGTTGAACGGCTGGGTCACCGAATCCAGCAGGAGCGCGATCCGCGCCTGGGTGCCGCGCCGCCACGCCCGGTTGAGCCGCTTGACCTCGGTCGGGCGGAGCTGCCGGGGCCGGTTCTCGCCGTCACTCCCGCCGGCCGTCACGGCGCGGCCTCCGGGGCCCCCGGCCGGGTGATCCGCAGCAGCCGGTACCCGGCCCGGGCCGCGATCCGCCGCACGTCCCAGCCCTGGGCGGCCAGCCAGCGGTGCAGCGAGTCGGCGCCCAGGTGGCGCTGGACCACGGCGGTGGCGGCGGCGCCGGGCGCCAGCCGGGGCAGCCAGCCGCCGAGCAGCTCGTGCAGGGCCTGCTTGCCGATGCGGATCGGCGGATTCGACCAGACCCCGTCGTAGGCCGCGGGCAGGGCCGGGTCACCCGGCGCGGCGCACCGCACGTTCGCCAGCCCCGCGCGGGCCGCGTTGCGCGCGCACAGGTCCAGGGCCCGCTCGTTCACGTCCACCGCCCAGACGGTCGCCGCGGGCGCGCGGCTGGCGAGCACCAGGGCGATCGGCCCGTACCCGCAGCCCAGGTCGAGCAGGTCGCCGGCGGGCGGGTCACCGGGCGGAACGGCGCCGGCGTCGAGCAGCAGCCGGGTGCCGGGGTCGACCCGGCCGGGGGAGAACACGCCCGCGTCGGTGGCCAGCTCTAGGTGCACATCGGGCAGCAGCACGTGCACCTGGCCGGGCCGGTGCCCGGTCTCAGGGCGCGCGGTGAAGTAGTGATCGCTCACGGTCCGCCGGGGCCTGCGCGGCCAGGGCCGGGTTGATGTACCGCCGGGTCAGCCAGCGCTCGACGACGAACGTGAGGATGGGGATGGTCCCGGCCAGCAGCACCAGCACGGTGGGCACCAGGGACAGCCGCAGCCTCCACGCCAGCAGGGCCGCGGTGACCAGGTAGATCATGTACAGCACGCCGTGCACGGTGCCGACCACGTTGACCAGCGCGGGGTGCCCGGCGATCTGCAGCGGGATGCCGACGAAGCAAAGGATCATGAGCACCACGCCGGTGATGTAGGCCATGACGCGGTACCGGAGCACGGTCCCTCGCACCGCCGCCACCTCCTGATTCGCTGGCTGATTCGCTGCCTGATGTCCGCTGGGACCCGGGCTACCGGCCGCGGCTCTCGGCCTCCCGGTTGAGCCGGGCCAGGTAGGCATTGTAGGCGGCCAGTTCCGGGTCGTAGAGCTCGACCTCGCCGGTCGTACTACCCGCCATAGTAGTCCCGTCCGGGCCGGTCGCGCCCGCGGGCAGGTCGGGCCCGGGCGGCTGCGTGACCTGGCCGCTGCGGATGCGGACCTCGTCGCGGATCGTCTTGCCCCAGAACACCGCGCCCATCAGCGCGAAGATCGGCCACTCGAACGTGTATGCCCAGCTCAGCGCGTTGCCGGTCAGAGCCCGGTGCATCTGCCAGTCGCCGAGCCAGAACATCCCCCACAAGGCCAGGACCGCGAACGCGTGCCAGGCCAGCCAGGGCGGCGAGACGAGAAACCGCCACCTGGCCGCACCGCGGGCCGTCCCGGCATTGTTCATGCCATGAGGGTAACGCCGGCACCCCGATGCCGGCACACGGGATGCTGACCCGCGGGGCGGCGCGTTGCGCCCGGCGGGCCCGGTCCCGGGCGGCCCGCATGAGGGGCATCACACTCTGTAAACGCCAGTTACTCTTGGATACGCCCCGCGCACGGGCCCGTTCGGCAATAATCGGCCCATGGCAATGGCTGAAGCGATCATTTCGCGGTGGGACGGGCTGTCGGGGCGGCTCCCCGAACGGCTGGAGGACCTCCGCGGCCCGCGCGAGGGCGTCGTCGTGCTGCCCGTCCACCTCACCTGGCACGGCCTGCGCGAGTTCGACGTGGCCAAGGACGAGTCACGGCTCGTGCTGTACAGCATCCTGCTGGGCCAGGGCCGGCGCGGCGACCTGGCGCGGTTCGTCAACGCGCGGCGGCTCGCCGAGGACTGGCCGGCGCTGGCCGCCCTGCTCAGCCAGCGCATCCGCCGGGCCTGCGAGCGCCGGCTCGGCCTGCCCGGCCCGGCGTGACCGGCGCCCGGGCCCCGGCGTGACCGGCCCTGGCGTGACCGGCGCCCCGGCCCCGGCGTGACCGGCCCTGGCGTGACCGGCGCCCCGGTGTGACCGGCGCCCCGGCCCGCCGCCACCCCCTGCCGCACCCGTCCCGTCTGTCCCCGCCGTGACAGCCCCGTACGCAGGCACTTCTTCGCCGGCGTCCCGGTTTATGCGACAGTGGAGCTATGCGCAAATACGTGATCATGGGGGTACAGGGCAGCGGCAAGGGCACGCAGAGCAAGCTGCTCTGCGACGGCCTCGATCTCGTTCACATCAGCGTGGGTGACATCTTCCGCTGGAACGTGCAGAACCACACCAAGATGGGCGCCCAGGTCCGGCGGATCATGGCCGAGGGCCTGCTGGTCAGCGACGAGATGGCCGAGTCGGTGGTGCGCGGCAGGCTCACCGAGCACGACTGGAACTACGGCTTCATCATCGACGGTTTCCCCCGCAACCGGCGCCAGGCCGAGTTCTTCCTGGAAAGCTACGACATCGACGGGGTCATCGAGCTGGACATGCCCGACAGCGAGGTACGGCGGCGGGTCCTCGCCCGGCGCCTCTGCTCCAGCTGCGGCATGGACTACAACCTGCTCACCAACAGCCCCACCGAGCCGGGAAAGTGCGACGTCTGCGGCGGCGACCTGGTCACCCGGGAAGACGACACCGACGAGGCGCTCGCCGTCCGGCTCAAGGAGTTCCACGAGAAGACCAACCCGGTGCTCGACCTGTTCCGGCGCAAGGAGTACGTGATCACGGTCGACGCCACCCGCCCCCCGCTGGCCGTCCAGCAGGACGTCCGGGCCAAGCTGGGCTTGCCGCCGCTGCCGGATGAAGACAGCAAACCGGATGGCGGCACGATAGCGGGGAACAGCTGACATGCCCGGCTAGCGCCCGACCCAGGGAGTGATGGTGCGAGAGATCGTCGTGTTCAGCGGGGGCGCCCACCCCCTCCTTGCCGCCGAGATCTGCGAGAACCTGGCCGTTCCCGTGGCACCCGTCCGGTTCCGGCGTTTCGCCGACGACTGCCTGGAGGTCCAGCTCCAGGCCAACTGCCGGGAACGGGACGTCTTCATCATCCAGCCCCTCGTCCCGCCGGTGCAGGAGAACCTCGTCCAGCTGCTGCTGATGGCCGACGCCGCCCGCGGCGCCTCGGCCGCGCGGGTTACGGTCGTCATGCCGCACTACGCGTACGCCCGCTCGGACAAGAAGGACGAACCGCGGATCTCCATCGCGGGACGGCTCGTCGCCGACCTGCTGGTGACCGCCGGCGCCAACCGGGTGCTGACCATGACGCTGCACGCACCGCAGGTGCACGGCTTCTTCTCGGTCCCGGTCGACCACCTCAACGCGCTGCGCGAGCTGGCCGGGCACTTCCACGGCCGCGACCTGGGCAACACCGTGGTGGTGTCACCGGACCTGGGCTACGCCAAGAGCGCCGCCGCGTTCGCCCGCCGGCTGGGCCTGCCGGTCGCCGCGGGCGCGAAGCAGCGGGACAGCGACGACAGCGTCACGATCAGCTCCATCATCGGCGACGTGGCCGGGCGCGACGTCATCGTGCTGGACGACGAGATCGCCCGCGGCACCACGCTGATGGAGCTGCTGAGCCGGCTCCGCGAGCAGCACGTGCGTTCGGTGAGCATCGCGTGCACGCACGGGCTGTTCGTGGACGGGGCGCTGGGCAAGCTGGTCGCCCAGCCGGACGTGACCGAGGTCGTCTGCACCAACACCGTGCCCGTCCCCGAGCACAAGCGGGACCCGAAACTGGACGTGATCACGGTGGCCCCGGCGCTGGCCGAGGCCATCCGCCGGATCCACGACGGCGAGTCGGTCAGCGCCCTGTTCGACCACCCCTAGTCGGCGCCGGCGGCGCCGATGATCCAGGCGAGCACGAACGCTTCCTCACGCCAGGCGTCGTACCGGCCGCTGCGCCCGCCGTGCCCCGCGTTCATCTCGGTCTTGAGCAGGAACGGCCCGCCGCGCGCGTCCGCCTGCAGCCGGGCGATCCACTTGGCGGGCTCGCGGTACAGCACCCGGGTGTCGTTCAGGCTGGTCATGGCCAGGATCGGCGGGTACCGCACGGCCCGGAGGTTCTCATACGGGGTGTAGGACTTCATGTACGCGTACACGGCGGGATCGTGCAGCGGATCCCCCCACTCCTCCCATTCGGTCACGGTCAGCGGCAGCGACGGGTCGAGGATCGAGGTGAGCGCGTCCACGAACGGCACCTGCGCCACGATCCCCGCGAACGCCTCCGGCGCGAGGTTCACCGCCGCGCCCATCAGCAGGCCGCCCGCCGATCCGCCGCGCGCCACGAGCCGGGCCGGCGACGTCCAGCCCGCCGCGGCCAGGTGCCGGGCGCACGCCACGAAGTCGGTGAAGGTGTTGGCCTTGCGCAGCATCTTCCCGTCGTCGTACCAGCCGCGGCCGAGTTCACCGCCGCCGCGGACGTGCGCGATCGCGTACACGAAGCCGCGCTCCAGCAGGGACAGCCGGGCGATGGAGAACCGGGGGTCCATCGAGATCTCGTAGCTGCCGTACCCGTACAGCAGACACGGCGCGGCGGCGTCCCGCGGGGTGCCGCGCCGGCACACCAGCGACATCGGCACCCGGGTGCCGTCCGGGGCGGTGGCCCACTCCCGGTACTGCTCGTACGCGGCCGGCTCGTAGGGCCCCGAGCCCGGCAGCGGGCGCACCGGCGTGCGGCGGCGCAGCAGCAGCTCCCCGGTGGCCATGTCGCAGTCGTACACCGACTCCGGGGTCACCAGCGACGTGTAGTGCAGCCGGTACAGCGAGGAGGCCGGCTCGCAGTTCCCGCCCGGGGAGACCGTGTAGACGGGCTCGGGGAAGGCGACATCGTGCGCGCTGTCGTCGCCCCGGATGATCCGCAGCCCGGTGAGGCCGTCCCGGCGGTAGTACACCGCCAGGTAGCCGGTGAAGGCGTCCACGCCCAGCAGGCGGGTGTCCGCCCGGCCCGGGATCAGCGGCGTCCACTCGCCGGGCCGGGCGACCGGGGCCGTGGCCAGCTCGAAGTTCTGCGCCCCGTCGTTGTGCAGGATGAGCAGCCGCTCGGTGCCGTCCGCCCGGGCCTGGTGGGCCACCTGGTACTCGACGCCCTGGCGGCGGGGCGCGACGACGGTCAGCCCGGCCTGCGGGGTGGCCGCGTCCAGCAGCCACACCTCGCTGGTCACCTTGCTGGCCGAGCTCACGGACAGGAACCGCTCGCTGCGGGACAGGCCGATACCGACCCAGAACCGCTCGTCGGGTTCCTCGAAGATCATCACGTCCTTGGTGTGCGGTGTCCCGACCGTGTGCCGCCACACGCGCCACGGCCGCCATGCGTCGTCGACCGTGACGTAGAACAGCGCCGAGCCGTCCAGCGACCACGCGCACCCGTAGAAGGTGTCCGGGATCTCATCCGGCAGCGGCGCACCGGTCTGCAGGTCCTTGATCCGCAGCGTGAAGCGCTCGTCGCCGGAGAAGTCGGTCGAGAACGCCAGCCGCCGGGCGTCCGGGCTGACGCTGACCGCCCCGAGCGAGAAGAAACCCGAATCCCCCGCCAGGGCGTTGGCGTCCAGCAGGACCTCCTCCCCGTCCAGCGGCCGGCCCTCGGCCGGCTGCGGCGGCGTGTCGTCGCCGGGGCGCGCCGGGCAGCGGCACTGCAGGCCGTACTGCTGGCCCTCCACCGTCCGGCCGTAGTACCACCAGGCGCCCTTGCGGGCCGGTACCGACAGGTCGGTCTCCTGGGTCCGGCCCTTGATCTCGCCGAAGATCGCCTCGCGCAGGCCCTCCCCGCCGGCGGTCAGCGCCCCGGTGTAGGCGTTCTCGGCCTCCAGGAACGCGATCGTGTCCGGGTCGTCCTTGGCGGCCAGCCAGGCGTAGGGGTCGGTGACGCTGTCCCCGTGGAAGGTGCGGACGGACGGCACCTGCTTGGCGGCGGGAGGGGCCAGCGGCTGGCTCGTGGTGGGCTCGGCACTCATGGGCCCGAGCTTACTGAGCGGGCCGGCCGCGCCCGGTACCCGCTCTTTCATCCCATCAGGAGGATGAAGCGCGCCCTGGGCATGAAGTGGAATGGTGGCCGGGCTCGGTCGGATCGTCTGCGCCGCTCCCGATATGGCGACCGCGCTCGGGTATGACATCACGGCCGCGTTGGAGGAACCGGACAGTCGCTGACGGGTACGTGCAGGCGGAATTCAGAGGCCGCCGGTACGGGCGGCACAACCTCGCGCCAAGGCGTGCCCCGGCCAGCCTCAGGGGTCCCAGGTGACGTGCAGGGCGGGCGGCTTGCGGAAGACCAGGCCGTGCGGGGCCGCGGCCGGGCGGGCGGGGTCCAGGCGCAGCCGGGGGAGGGCCAGCAGGGCGGTCAGGGCCGCGTGTGTCTCGGCCCGGGCCAGGGTGGCGCCGATGCAGAAGTGCGGGCCGTGCGCGAACGCCAGGTGCCGCCCGGCGCTGGAGCGGAAGATGTCGAACCGGTCCGGGTCGCGGAACACCGCCGGGTCCCGGTTGGCGGCGGCCAGGGAGATGCTCACCCGGTCCCCGGCCCTGATCGTGGCGCCGCCGATCGCGGCGTCCCGGGTCGCGTACCGGTCAAGCAGGGCGGCGGCCGGTTCCAGCCGCAGCGACTCCTCGATCGCGGCCGCGACCAGGCGCGGGTCGACCCGGACCAGTTCGAGCTGGCCCGGATCGCCGAGCAGGTGCAGGACCGCGTTGGCGATCATCCCGTCGGTGGTGTCGATCCCGCCGAACAAGACCACCGCGGCGTCGGAGATGACCTCCGGGGTCGTCAGATCGCCCCGCCCCGCCGCGTCCGCCAGCACGCTGTGGCGGTCGCCGATGGCCGCGCGCAGGTCCTTGGCCAGCTCGGCGAACGCGGCGGCGGCGTCCGGATCCGGTGGGTCCGGGCCGGCCGCGTCCTGGTCGCCGGACAGCCCCGTGACGCCGCCGGCGATCCGGGCGTAGCGGGACAGGATCTCCTCAGGCGCCAGGTGGCGCAGGCCCAGCGCCGCCGCGACGACGGACACGGCGAGCGGGCCGGTGACAGCCTGCCGCAGCTCGGCCGCCCCGTCCGGGCGGATCACGGCGACCAGGCGGGCGGCCTCGGCCTCGGCGAACGCCCCGAGCCGGGCCGCGGCGTCCCCGCGGTGGAACGCGCTGAAAAACGGGGCCCGGTGCCGGGCGTGCGCCGCCCCGTCGAGCGACAGCATGCTCGGCCCGACCACCCGCGCGGTGGAGAACCGCGGATCGTCGACGGTAAAGGTCCGCGAGGCACGCATCACCGCGACGGCCGCCGCGTAGCTGGTGACGAGCCACCCGCCGAGCGCCGGCACCCACGCCACCGGGGTGCGCTCGCGCAGGCGCGCCAGCAGCGGATGCGGATCCTGCTCCAGCGCGCCAAGGGTCAGCGGCTCCCCGTCCGTGGTGCGGCCACCACCTCTCGCTCGGTCAGGTGAATGTACCCGCCCGGTACCGGAGCCGCGGCGGTTCCCCGCGGCCGGCCCAGGTCAGCGCGGCTCCTGCGCCCCGCCGGGCACCCGGGCCCCGCCGGCCACCCCGAGTTCACGGGGTATGCGGGGACGGTCCCCGAGCAGCAGCATGCTGACCCAGCCGGCCAGGATGACCAGCCAGAAGTTTACGATCCGGTAGCCGAGGACGGCGGCCGGGGCTCCCGGCCCGGACAGGCCGCCCGCGGTCAGGGCCGCCGCGGCCGCCAGCTCGACCAGGCCGAAGCCGCCCGGTGTCAGGCCGGTGCTGCCCACGGCCGCGCCCACGCCGTAGGCGAGCAGCAGGCTGTGCCACGGCACCGGCTGGCCGGTGGCGACGATGGCCAGCGCCAGGGCCCCGCAGTCGGTGGCCCAGTTCAGCAGCGCGCTGCTGAACACGGCCGCGTAGTCCCGCGGCGGAACAGGTCGCGGTGGTAGAGGACCACGATGGCGGCGATGACGGCGGCAACGGCCACGCGCGCGGCGATACGCCAGCGCGAGCCCCGGCTGCCTGGCGAGCGCCGACTGGTGTCTTCTGCGGCCCCGGTCTGCGCGACCGTGGCCCCCGTGCCGCTGCCCAACACTCGTGATGAGGAACCTCTCGCCCCGTCCTGCCCCGCCGTGCCGCTGCCCCCGGTGCCACTGCCGGGCCTGCCGTGCCGCGAGAAGCCCCCGAGCACGAAGTCCGTCTCCCTAGCATGTTCGCCGGAAGGGGGGCACACCTGGCAAAACGGGAAAAAAGTTCGCATTGACGCTGCCCGGCCGGGTCGTCGGTCAAGCTGACGGTCACGCACGACGACTTCGAGCCGGGCAGCGTGATGCTGACGGCGGTCAGCGGCGGCTGGCCGCAGATCCTGGCCAGCCTCAAGTCCCTGCTGGAGACCGGCGAGCCCCTCACCTGGAGCTGGGCGCCGCCCGCGGGCGGCTGACCCGGCCGAGTACCGGTAGTATTGGCGGAAAAACCAACGGATATACCTCTGACCTGCGGAGGCTCGGCGGGTTCTTGGCCCCGGCGCCGGGTACGGCCGTCCGGATAGCCCCCGCTCAGTGAGACGTTCACCGGACAGGTCATATGAGACGGCGCCTTCGCAGGTCGCTGTGGCCGCGCGGCCGACTGTCCGGATGCCCGGTTGGGGATCCTCTTACGGACACCTGCGGGAGGCGCCGGGCCTAGTGCTGCTACCACACTGGCCCACCGGAGCAACGCTAAATCGATGCCAATGCGGGCGTGTCCTGATTCCGGCGTATCCGGTCGCTACCCGTACTGGGCTCGGGTTGCCCCGGCGCCGGCCCAGCGTGCCGCCTGCCGCAGGAGGATCGCCGTCGGCGGGTCCGGTGGGACGCCAAGCTGCCTCAGTGCCGAGCAAACCCGCCGGTGCGCCGCCGCGATCTGGGCGGGACGGCGGCCCCTGAGGGCAGCGGCGAGGGCGACGCAGTGGCCGCGGGCGTCGAACGGTTCCAGCGACAGCGCACGCTCGGCCAGCGCGAAGGACGCCGCCGCGTCGTCGGCCACCAGGCGCAGTTCGCCGAGCGTCAGCAGGCGGCTGACATGGCGGATGCGGACCTGGTCGACCTCAACCGCGACGTCTGAGCTACGCACGTGGCGCAGGTCCGGCAGCGGATCGCCGCGCCACAGCGCGACCGCGTCGGCCAGCAGGGCGGCCGTGCGGTCGATGTCACCGTTGGCCCGCGCCTGGACGGCACGCTTTTCCAGGACGTCAAGGGTCCACAGGTCCACGGAGAGAAACTCGGAGGGGAGGAGCCGGATCGTGTCACCGTCGGTGCGCAGGTGGTAGCTCGCGTCACCGCCGGATCGATCGGGTTCCAGCAGCCGGCGAAGGTGGGTCAGCGTCACCCGCAAGTTCCTGGCCGCCTTCGCCGGGTGCAGTCCCGGCCAGAACAGCTCGATCGCCTGATCGCGAGTCAGGACGGGGCGCACGGCCAGTGCGCTGAGCAGCTGGCGCACGCGGGCCCGCCGGAGCTCCGGCGCGTCGACCGGCATACCGTCCCGCGTCAGCCGCATCGGCCCGATGACAGCGATCTGGGTCCGATGCGTGGGAGGCGCGGGCAGTGCCGCGAGGAGCTGCGCAGCTCCCGCGGCAAGGGGCTTCCGGGCCGACCGTGCCGTCTCGCGGAGCTGCTGGTGGACCGCCGGCCCGAGCGTGTCGGCCAGCCAGCGGCCGAGCTTGTGCCCGTGGGGGTGACCCGCGGCCGCAAGACGAGCGGCCAGCTCGACCGACCACGGCAAGGGCAGGAAGCACAGGGCGTACTCCGGGGTCAGCTCCCCGGCCGTGGTCAGGTCGCCCGCCCGCGCCTGAACCAGGGCGCGTGCGGTTGCCCGCGCCGCGAGGTGCGAGGGGCCGAGGGCGACGCGGTCCCAGTGCGCGCGCAGCCTCTCGCTCAAGACGTAGCCAAGGGCCAGGAACCGGCGCAGGTGCCGTTCGGTGAACCGGTCCTCGACCGGCCACCTGGCCAC
>Ga0335085_10009686_pt1 | contig 14506 bp, 10 predicted proteins | sample Lox_Sample_45_FD_206712 | JGI IMG/M metagenome (GOLD analysis project Ga0335085, IMG submission 206712) | Soil microbial communities from Loxahatchee National Wildlife Refuge, Florida, United States - Lox_Sample_4.5 | ecosystem: Environmental > Terrestrial > Soil > Wetlands | place: USA...
AACACCATCCGCCAAACCTGTCTTGGGATTGCGCCCAGCGCCAGCCTCAGCCCAATCTCGTTGGTCCGCTGCACCACCGCATAAGCCATAATGCCGTAGACCCCCACGCAGGCCAGAATCAGCGCCAGCACGCCGAAGCCGCCGGTGAGGGTGGCGAAGATCCGCTCCTGCTGAAGATTGGCCGCGATCTGCTCGTCTTGCGTCCGCACATCGAGCATCGGCAGATTCGGGTCGACCTGCCGCATCGCGTCCCGCAGCGATGGAAGCAGAGCTTGCCCTGCCAGCGGGGTGGCTATGGCAAACGTCGCCTGGTACATGCCATCGTCCTTTTGCCAGTAAGGCGCATAGAAGATAGGCTCGACAGCCTGGCGGACGCGGTAATACTTCGCATCCCCGCACACGCCCACAATCTGCACTGTGTAGGGATGATTGAAGCCTACCTCGAACGTTCTGCCAATCGGATCCAGCCCGGGGTAGTACGTCTTCGCCAGGCTTTCATTCACCACGGCCACCTTGCGCGAAGTCGAGGTATCGCTCGAGTTGAACCCGCGCCCGGCCACGATAGGTATGCCAAACGTATCAAAGAAGCGCGCTCCAACATCGTTCATCAGCACATCCGGGTCTCCCTCGGGTTTTCGCTGCTGCCCCTCGGGGACAAACGTCATGCCGCTGACATTCCCCGACATCAACGGGACCCGGGTTAGCGTCGCATGCTGTACCCCGGGAACGGCAGAGAGTCGTTCTTCGAGCCGCTGCAAAAGCGAAGCACTTGCTTGCTTGGGATAGAGCTTCTCCGGAAGTTCGACATTGAACAGAAGTAGGTTGTGCGAGCGAAAGCCCAGCGGGGATCGTTCCAGTTGCATCAGAGTCCGCACAAACAGTCCAGCGCCCACCACCAGCAGCATCGAGAGCGCCACCTGCACGGTCACAATGGACTTGCCTGCCAGCCCCCGCCGCCGATGGGTGAGCGTCGGTCCGCTGTTCTTCAGACTTGCGCTCACTTGCACGTGCGTAGCCTGCCATGCGGGCAGGAGGCCAAAAATGATCCCCGTCGCGACCGATACAGCCACTGCAAAGGCAAAAATCGGCCAGCTGAATTTCGCCGAGAAGGCCGGCGACGCCCAGGCATCCGATAACAATCGCGGAAGGGCATCGCGGACGGCGAAAGCCAGCAGCAATCCTCCCGCGCCACCCACCAGCGAAAGCAGCAGGCTCTCCGTCATCGTCTGGCGCAGAATGCGTCCGCGGCCCGCGCCCAGGGCAAGGCGGGTACTTGTCTCCCGGGTCCGCGCACCTGCTCTGGCCAGAAGCAGGTTGGCCAGGTTGGCGCACGCCAGCAGCAATACCAGGCCAGCCAGAGTCATCAGTACATAGATCGGCTGCCCAAAGCGCTCGACGTCCGGGTTTTGCCCGCGGCTTCCGTCGCGCAGCAGTAATCGCGGAATCTGGTTTTCGTTCTTGACCGGCAAGGTAGCGTGTATCGCCGCGTTGAGGACCACGTTGAGGGATGCTTCGGCGGTCGCGGCAAGGACGCCCGGTTTCACGCGTGCCATCACCAGGACCCACCACAGCTTGTTATTCGTCAGCAAAGTGGGTGGCCAGGACGGGTCAAAGTGCTGCGGCACCACAATCGGCTGCATGCTGAACGGCAGAAAAATGTCGGGCGAGATTTGCGCCGAGTACGCGCCTGTGAATCCCGGCGGATTCACGCCTACAATTGTCATCGGTGTGGCATTCACCTGGATGATTTTTCCGATCACTTCCGGCGAGCGCCCGAAACGCTTCCTCCAGAACCTGTCGCTGATCGTCACCACCGGCCCGCTGCCCGGTTCACGATCATCCGATTCTTGAATGCCGCGCCCCAGTTGCGGCCGCAGGCCCAGCACGGAGTAGTAGTTACCCGATACCATCTCCGCATCTGCCGCTTCGGCCTGACCTTGAATGGTCACCGTCATCCGTCCGTAGTTCTTGAATGCCATTACATCCGCGAGCGACTTGCTCTGGCGTCTTAACTGTTCATAAACCGGGTAGGTAAACGAAGTGGTGACCTGTCCGCCGCCCGGGAGGTCGTCCCACCAGCCCCACAGTTCGTCGACGACGCCATTGTGTGGACTACTCAAATAGAACATCCGCAGCTGCTCGGGATGCGGGACACTCAGCCGGTCGAGCAGCATGTGCTGCGCCACCGTGAAGATCGCCGTATTCGCTCCAATTCCGAGAGCCAGCGTCAGCACAGCCACAGCCGTAAATCCGGGCGACTTGCGCAGCAGGCGCGCGGAGAAGCTCAGATCGCGCCACAAATTCTCAATCGCCGATTCCCAACCCACAGCCCAAACTTTCTGCTTCACCGCATCCACGCTGCCCATTTCAGCCCGGGCTTCCCGCAGCGCCTCATCACGGTTCATCCCCCGGCGCACATTCTCCTCGACCGCTGAGTCGAGATAGCTCTGCAGCTCCTCATCCATTTCCCGGTTGAGGCGCCTGCCGCGAAAAAGCGACTTGAGTACGTGGCCAATCGTCCGGAGTGTCATCGCGAATCCATCATGCTTCCAGAATCCGGGCAATCGCTTCTATCTGCCTGCCCCATTCTTTAGTTTCGTCCTTGAGCGACCTGCGCCCGCGCTCCGTCAGGGAGTAATACTTGGCGCGGCGATTGTTCTCCGTGGCTTTCCATTCCGACTTGATTCGCCCATCGCGTTCCAGGCGGCTGAAGGCCGGAAATAAAGAACCCGCATTCACTTTGAACACTCCCTTGCTGATCTGCTCAATGCGCAAAGCGATGCCGTAGCCGTGCATCGGCTGCAGCGCCAGAGTTTTCAGGATGAGCATCTCCAACGTCCCTTGAACGAGTTCACTGGCTTTGTTTGGCATGATCTTCTCTAGGTAATCTAGGGTTACTTTTATACGCTGTTCCCCTAGATTGTCAAGAGGGAGAACTTTCCTGAAAAGTGCACCCAAGCGACCGCTGATTACAAGTGGCCCCAGGCATCAGCTAACCTCTGTCCGTCCGCCAGTTCGATGCTGACGATATGTTCCAGCAGGAGCACTAGAAAAAACCGTTTTGGGCGGAACAACTAACCCGGCTTATGGGCCAGCACTTGCAGCCGCATCATGCGGACGTGCACCTGCCCCTCGGCATCGGGCGGCTGGTCGTGCAGGTAGCGTTCAGTCGCCACCCTGAGGAATTCTTCCCGCAACTCTTCAGGCACGCGCGTCGTGTATGGCTGCCAGGCGGTTCGCAGCCATCCGGTGAACGCTTCGCACGTCTCGTGCACCATATCTTTTGCGATCAACTCTACCGAGTCGGCCGACAGCCCTGCCTGCTGCAGCCACTGCCGGTACTCATCGGGGCCGTGGAATCCGTAGTGCGATTCGCGTGGACGCCACTCCGCCTGCCACCTGGGATCGCTCAAGCACTCTTCCATCGCGGCGACGACTTCGTCGCCGTTTCCCTTCCCGCCCATCTGCAGCACGCAGCGCCCGCCAGGCCGCAGGCTGCGGACAATTCCGGCGAGCACCGGCTGGTGGTCGAGCACCCAGTGCAGGACTGCGTTAGAGAACACTGCATCGAACTCCAAGTCGAATGGCAGCGCACTGGCATCGGCCTCCTGGAAGGTCAGATTGGGAAACCGCACTGGCGGGAAATGGTCCTTGGCGTAGGCGACCATATCGGGTGAGCGGTCTACGCCGACGACCCGTCCCTGGGGCACCAGACGCGACAGCTCTGCAGTGTGCCTGCCATCGCCGCAGCCAATATCGAGAATGCTCTCGTGCGGCTGGGGAGCGAGCAGTCGGAACAGTTCCTTCGCCCAGCGCTCTTGTCCTTGCGAGTGCTGCGCGTAGTCAGCGGGATTCCATGGGTGGGCTGGATTGGTCATCGCGATCTAGAAGCTCAATCGCCGGGCTCGATTCTGTATGCCTCGCCAGGAGTCGTGTCAAAAGCAAACGCTTCTCCTGCCGCGCGAACCGGGACGGAGCCGCCTCCGCTGAGACGGGACACTTTGACTGCGCTCGACGTCCAGGGGTTGGCCATGCGTGCCGGCTTTCCTTTTTCACTGAGAACACTCACTCCAGAAACAACTTTACCGTCGTAGGAGGCGCTCACCAAAAAAGCTCCTGCGGCACGCAGGCTCTGGAAGCGCGCAGGGCCAAGATTTTGGGTGTTGGGAAAAAGCCGGATGACGCCGGTATAGCTTTGCATCATGCACTCGTTGAGCACGGCCGGAAGCGCGAAGTTTTCTGTCCAGAAGCCGATGTACATCATGCCGTCGAAGTCGCTGGAGTCGTCGTAGCGTCCTATGGTCTGGCGAACGCGATCGTTGGCAACCCCATTGGACAGGCTGCAATAACGCACCTCGCGCTTGAACCAGTCGAGATCGAGCATCGCCAAGCGGGCGCGGATCAAGGGCTGATAGACAAGGTCGTTGCCGCCCTCCAGACGAACCACGCTCGCCGTGTGCTGCGCCAAATCCCATTGCTCGGCGCCAAGCCCAATGCCCACCTGCTCGCCGGGAAAAACCGGCGCCACCGTGATCGGAACGTTGTAAACATGTTCTTCGGGTGCATCCACCACATCCAGCCAGACCTCGCCATAAGGTCCTTTGCCTTTTGGGTAGGGCGCAAGATTCTCGCGAATCTCTTTCCATCGAGCGCGTTCCGCGTCGTCGGTCTGCAACACGCTTGAGCCCTCCACGACTGCATCGAGCAGGAACTGACTCAGAGCCAGGTCGAGGATGCAATCTTTATTCAGGCGGAAGTCCACCGTGAAGCCCCAGTTCTCCGGCGAGACGGTGGGGATGATGTGATACTTTGCGTCGTCTCCCTTCTTCACATAAGCGGCCACAAACTGCGCCGCCGCTTTGAGCAGGGGATAGACCTGGCGCAGGTAGTCCACATCCTGCGTGTAGAAGTATTGCCACCACAAGCTCTGCACCGTCCACGGCGTCATGCTGACCTGATACGCCCATGGCGGTGAAGGGATGAATACGCTCTGGCTCGGCACGGGGACAGCCGTCAAGGGAAAAGCCGCGCCCGGCATCAGGTACTTCTCGCGGGCAAACTTCTCCGACATGCCCATGAGGTTCTGGCACAGCTCAACGTAGGGCAAATGCTGCTCCACGTGGTTGCTGGAGAACGTACCCCAGAAGGCTTGCTGGCAGTTGTAATCCATGTGGTAGTCGCCATGCCAGGCCGTGCCCAGGTCGCCGGTGGACCAGTTGGCAAACAATCCCGGCGCGGTTTTGCCGGCGCGCAGGCAACATGCCAGAAAATATTGATTGTGATACCAGATGCGTTCCAGTTCCCTGTCCGCAAGTTGCACCGCCGAATGCGACCAGAACTGACGCCAGTGGGTTTCGGAGTCGAATAGCAGTTGACTGACTGGCATTGCTGACAACCGCTCCAGCTGACTGCGAGCGTAGGAAAGCGTATCGAGATCGTGTTGGCTGTAAGCATGATCCTGCGAGATGAGAATCCACCGCTCATGTTCCGGCGCCGAGGCCGCTTCTTTCTCAAGCCGTTCGAGCAAAAGATCGCGCGGCGTTACGAGCTTGATATCGAGGCGCAGGTTCTGCTCTCTCAAGGCATTCAGAGTGACCGCCCGCTCTTTATTATTTCCTTGATTATTCTCTTGTTCGAGGGCCCATTTCCCTGCCAACCGGCCATGCAGAGCAAAATTCCGGTCCTTGTCAGACTTGGGTGGATCTGGCATCTTCTCCGTCGGGCCAATCGCAGGAAGATATTGAAAGCAGCTGAACTCGGCGGATTCGGCTGCTGTTCTTGCCTCCAGTTCCGGATGGGGCAGCGCGCTCAGCTTCGGTTTCGAAGCGTCGCAATCCGCCAAAGAGTGAGCTTCATCAATCCGTGGATAGTAAGCCGCCGACGTGATGGCGACCGGCCTATCGGTCGAGGCGGAAACCAGGCCAGTCTCCCAATCTATGAAGCAGGAAAGTTTTGCTGTTCGCGAAGTTCCGCTCGGGGTAATGCACTTCAGGTCGAGCGTAAATTGTCCGTTGGACGGGTCGAGTTCGTGCCTTCCCGGCTGCACCCAGCGGGGATCCCAATGCAACCAGACCGTGCCGCACGGCCAGGGACGAGGCCACTGCCTTAAATAGGATGCTTCCACCTTCCTTGTGTAGGCATGGAAGAAATCAATGTTGTCTTCCAGAAACAGCATGTCCGGCTTGCCCTGACGCTTGGCCTCTGCGCTGGCACGCTCCCATAATTTCAGAAGCTCTGGAAATGGAAGGACCTGGTCCTCGACGTCGTCGCTCAGGCGAATATCCCAGCAGTCGTTCTTGCCGATATGCAAGCCGAGCGCATCGGGCCGCACGACTACGCATACGCCGACATCGCCGTTGCCCAACAGCATGCCTTCGAAGAAGCTTGGCGTGGGCAGATCTCGTCCGAAGGCGTGGCTGTGGGCGATCTCGAAGGCATCGAGAGGCGCAAGCGGCGGCGAAGATTCAGCGCTCACAGTGCTGGACTGAGTTGCCGCAAGACTCACCAGTGCGGAAGTTTGAAGAAACTGCCGGCGAGTTGTTTTCATGATGAGAGTTTAAGCGCTATCCTATTGTTGACTAAGAGCTTGGAGTGGACTCATTAGGGACGGTAGCCCGTTCTGTATTGCAACATTATGTTCTGAAACATTTTGACAAATACCAACGCAAGCATGATACTACCGAGGCTGCGCGACCTTCGATGAGCACTTCCCCTTCAATCCGCGGTGATTCGACTGGCTCCTGGTCCGCGATCAAGCTCTCTAACAACTTGGTTGGCCTTTCTGTTGTTCCCGCCATTGGCGGACGAGTCGTCGAGTTCTGCCTGGGCGATAAGAATATGTTCTATCTCAACCCACGACACCATGGCCAGTTGCCTTCTCAACCCGAGGCAGGCAAGGCTGGGATCTGGACGAACTATGGGGGCAGCAAGGTATGGCCTGGTCCACAAGGATGGTCGAGTCACACAGAATGGCCGGGACCGCCCGACCCAGTGCTCGATTCCGGCCCGTACGAATTCAAGACCACGCAGGCAGAGCAAGCGGCGAGCGTACACCTAAAGAGCCAACATGACGAATATTCCGGAATTACTCTGGAACGGAACATCCAGATCGGTTCCGGGAGCTCAATCGTCCGGCTGCACCATACCATGCGGAATACCTCTCGCCGTCCGGTTCGCTGGTGCATCTGGCAGGTTACGCAAGTCGATGCGGCTGAGGGACTGGAAATCTTTGCCCCGGCGGATAAAGCCCGCCAAATTTTAGGCGACCTTCCTTATAGAAAAGCCATGTTCGATCTGCCCACCAAACGCTGGCGCCTGAGTTACGACAACCAGGTTGCCAAATTCGCGGTGCAGGCAAACCAGGGATGGTTTGCGGCTCTCGATCGCGCCCGCGGCATGGTGTTTCTCGAAATGTTTCCGGTTCACCCGGGCGCCGAATATCCGGACGGGGCACCCACTGCGTTCTGGATCAGCGGCAAGGGGACCTTTACCATTCACGGCGATTGCATCGACATGTCGGGAGGAGCGAGCGGTTGCGACCCACATGTGGAAACCGAAGTGATGGGGCCGCTCACTTCCCTGGAACCGGGCGAGAGCAGTCAACTGCAGCTTTCCTGGGGGTTAGCGGCCATAGACGCGAAGGAGATTATTGCCGCTAACCATTGCGGAGTAGTGGGAAAGAAGCTGACCATTGGGAACAATCGCGTGGGTGGTTCGTTTGCGGTGTTCTACGAAGCCCAACTGCAATTACTGGCCTTCGATCGCGCTTCGCAGCTCCTGGCTTCAATTTCTCTGGGAGCGGTCAGTCCATCCCGTTCGGTAGTGTTGGATGAGAAACTGTCGCTGCCTTCCAACACGGCCCGCTGTACGCTCGAACTTATCGATGAAAGCGGTTATCGTCTAGGGGTGCTCGACCATGTCCAAATTCGCTAGCGATTGTCTGGCTGGCAAAAACATTTTGATCACCGGGGCGATGGGTGCGATCGGCGAAGTGATCGTGGAAACCCTCATGGCCCATGGCGCTCACGTCATTGCGAGCGATGTGATCGCCCCTAAAGAGGCCGCGACCCGTGCGGCCTCTCGCAACTGGGACCATGGCCGCTACGTCTATGTGCAGGCCGACGTCACCAGGAGCGAAGAAGTACAGAGCTTAATGGAGAAATCGCTGCAATTCACTGGTAAACTCGATATCGCATTGTGCCATGCAGGAATCGTGCATGCGGCGCCCATTCTTCAGTACACTGCCGAAGACTGGGACCGGATTTTGCAGGTGAACCTGCGCGGGGCATTTCTGGTGGCACAGGCGGCAGCGAAGCGCATGGTCGAGCAAAAGGTTGCAGGAAAAATACTGTTCACGACCTCCTGGGTGCAGGACGTTTCCTGGCCGGAAATTGTTCCATACAGCGTCAGCAAAAGCGGCATGCGCACCCTGATGCGGGGTATGGCGCGCGAACTGGCGGACCAGGGCATTCGGGTAAATGCGGTGGCTCCGGGAATTGTCGGCGTGGGAATGGCCAAACGGCAATGGGATACCGAACCGGACTATCGCCGCCGCGCGGAAAAGGCGATCCCCCTGGGGTATATGCAAACTGCCGAATCGGTTGCCGACGCCATGGTCTTCCTTTGTTCCGCCGCTTCAGACTACATGACGGGAGCCACTTTGTTGGTGGACGGGGGATGTAGCCTGTATCCCATGGACTAATCCCTGAGACTCTACTTATGCAGACCTCTCTCCCTGCGGGGAAAGTTCACTCGGCAGCGCACTACCACCGGCAAACCTGGATCAATGCGATGGCTGCCGCCGTGGGTGGATTGCTATTCGGCTATGACACCAGTGTCATCTCCGGGGCCATTCTTTTCGTCCGCAAACATTTTCAGTGGGATTCCTTTCACACCGAGGTGGCAGTCAGCATTGTGCTGGCGGGCGCACTCGTGGGAGCAGCCAGCGGAGGCTACTTAAGCGACCGGTTCGGCCGCAGACCTCTTCAAATCGCCAATGCCCTCGTGTTTGCTGTCTTTGCCGTGCTCACCGGCGTCGCTTCCAGCACGCCGGTGTTCCTTATCGGACGATTCATGGTGGGAGTCGCGGTGGGCGTGACTTCCATGGTGACGCCGTTGTATATCGCCGAGATTTCGCCGCCTGCTATCCGGGGAGCACTGGTACAACTCAACCAACTCATGATCAGCGTTGGGGTAGCCGTGGCCTATGCGGTGGCATGGGTGCTCTCCGGCACCGGGAACTGGCGCATGATGTTTATCAGCGCGGTTTTTCCCTCCGTGGCTTTGCTGATCTCGCTTATTTTCCTTCCGGAAAGTCCCCGCTGGCTGGCCTCGAAAGGCCGTCTGGATGCGGCACGCGCCATTTTGAACCGGGTCTATGGCCCCGCAGAAACCGAAGTCGCGATGACCCAGTTCGTCACGGTGATTGAATCCGATAAGGTTAGTTTTCGCGATCTGTTCCTGCGCCGCTTCCGTAAACCTCTCATTGCAGGCATAGGCCTGGCGGTGTTTCAACAGATCACCGGAGTCAATACGATCATTTACTACACGCCGATCATCATGCAGATGGCAGGGTTTAAATCCGCTTCGGACGCAATTCTCACAACCCTTCTTATTGGCATTATGACGGCGCTTTTTGCCTTCGGAGCCATGCCCTTGCTGGACCGGGTGGGGCGGCGGCGCCTACTGCTGATCAGCATTACGGGGATGTTCGTGTGTCTCGCCCTCCTGGGATACTATTTCGGGGCGGCCCACATCTCGCGAATCACCGTGGTCGGTGCGTTTCTCGGCTATCTGGCATTCTTCCAAATCGGCCTGGGCCCGGTGTTCTGGCTGCTCATTTCCGAGATCTATCCAACCAGCATTCGTGGCCAGGCCATGTCGCTCTCCTCGGTCACGATTTGGGCCTCCGATTGGCTGGTGACTCTCACGTTCCTTACCCTCCTGGATCATTTCGGGGCACGCCAATCGTTCTGGCTTTATGGCCTGGCCTGCGTAGCAGCTTATGTTTTCTGCTGGTATTTCATTCCAGAGACCAAGGGACGAACGCTGGAAGAAATCGAAGCCGGATGGGTGTAGAGAAAACCTGCCAACCATATTTTTTTGATCGAAAGGACTGCGTCGAAAATACAAGTCTATGCGAATCACGAGAGTTGAAACGATTGCGTACCCGAATGTAACTGAGGTTCACGCCGGCGGTATTGGATGGCTGTGGGTGCGCATTCATACTGATTCGGGGATGTACGGCACAGGTGAAACCTTTCCTTCGCCCGAACCGGACAAGGCAATCGTTCTGAAGGATTATGCTCCCGTATTGCTGGGACGCGATCCGCGGGATATCGAGCGGCTCTGGCTCGATTTACTCACTCAGGTGCAATACCGGGGCTGGGCGGGGGCAGAGATGCGCGCCATCAGCGCCATTGATGTGGCGCTCTGGGACTTGCTCGGCAAGTCGGTCGGCCTGCCTGTCTACATGCTGCTGGGCGGCCAGTGCTGGGACTCCATTCCGGTCTATAACACCTGCTACGACGACGGCTACGACTTCAACAAGCAGCCGGCCGAACTCGCCAAAGATCTGATGAAACGTGGCATCACCGCGATGAAGATCTGGCCGTTCGACACGGTGGCCATTCGCAATCGCGGTCAATCCATTACTTCCTCCGAGATGGCTGAGGCAATGGAACCGGTGCGCCTGATTCGCGAAGCGGTGGGCGAAAGTATGGGCATCATGATGGAGTTTCACGGGTTCTGGAACCTGCAGTGCGCCATCGAAATTGCGCAGGCTCTCGAGCCTTACAAGGTTACCTGGCTGGAAGAGATGCTGCCGCAGGACAACCTGGCTGCCTATGAAGTTCTCGCCCGGCAAGTCAAACAGCCGCTCTGCATAAGCGAACGGCTGATGACGCGCTGGGGATATCGGGAGTTGCTGCAAAGCAAGGCAGCGTCCATCATCATGCCGGATTTGGCCTGGTGCGGCGGGATCAGCGAAGCGAAGAAAATCTCGATCGCTGCCCATACCGAGTTTCTGCCGGTGGCATTTCATAACTGCGGAGGCCCGTTCACGCATTTCGCCTCGTGGCATCTGGCCATGGCAACGCCGAACCTGAAAATTCTCGAGAGCGTGCGCCGCCATTACAACGACCGCTACGTGCCCGTAGTCACGAATACGGGCGCTCCGCAGAACGGGCGGCTGGGAGTGCCGCCGGGCCCAGGCCTTGGGGTTGAACTTAGAGACGAATTCCTGCGCAGCGGAAAAGTACAGATGGAAAGCATCGATGAACAGACGGCGGATAAATCGCTCACGGCCTGGGATCGCGGGGAATCAAGGAGCCCGAAGGGCAAGGAATGAAAGCCATTGTTTTTCACGGCCGTCAGGATCTGCGCTACGAGGATTTCGCGGAACCCCCTCTCGCGGCCAATGAAGTAATGGTCAAAGTGAAATATGCAGGCATGTGCCACACCGACTTCAACGAAGTGGCAAATGGGCCCATCTTTGTCTCGGCGACTCCCCATGCGCGTACCGGAAGGAGCATCCCGCTTGTGTTGGGCCACGAGTTTGCCGGACAGGTCGTCGACAAGGGCCGGAAGGCCACGAACCTGAATGTCGGGGACCGGGTTGCTATCAATGCGGTGGATGGATGCGGCGACTGCTATTACTGCCGGAAGGGAGAGCCCGCGCTGTGTCCATCGGCAGCTTATGTCGGATTTGGCCGGGATGGGGGCTTCGCGGAGTACGTCGCGGTGAAGGCGGAGTGTTGCCATGTCTTGCGCCCGGAAGTGAGTTACCGGAGTGGGGTCTTGGTCGAGCCTCTGTCGGTTGCGGTGCACGCCGCGCACCGGGCGAGACTGGAGATTGGCGCAAGCGTCGCCGTGGTTGGCGGTGGAACCCTGGGACTTTCTGTGCTGCAGGTCGCGAGGGCCTCCGGGGCACGCGAGGTTTTTGTGATCGAGCGGTCGGAGTCCAAGCGCAAATTCTGCGAGGACCTGGGCGGCCACTTTTTTAACTCGTCGACTGACTCCAGTTTTCGGGGGGAGATTCTCGATCGTACGCAGGGACGCGGCGTTGACCTCGCCTTTGAGTGCGCCGGAGCGGCAGCCGCATTGCAGACCGCCGTAGACGTTACAACTGGGGGAGGAGTCATTTGTGCCACCGGAATCTATCCTGGCCCGTTCTCTTTTGACTTCAATAAAGTTCTGGGCGGAGAGAAAAGCATTGTGACGTCTTTGGCCTATGGGACAGAATTTCCCACCACTATTACCATGCTGGCTGACGGAAGACTGCGCGCCGAGCCGCTCATTACGAACTGCGTTCCGCTGGCGGAAGGGTGCGCACACATTCAGGAGTTTGAATCCCGCGGAGCCGAGAGCATCAAGACTTTGCTGGAGATTGATTCACAGAATTGACCAGGAGATGGAATGAAACTCTATCGCACAGGCCATGGAGTCGTAGTTGAGAGCCATGATCGCTATTACTCGTCTGCCAGCATTTCGCTTGACGATTTGCTGACCCGCGACGATCTGGGAGAGTACCTTGCGCGAGTTATCTCGGACTGGAATCCTGCCGATGGCAGCGCGGTGGAAGAAATGCTCGCGCCTATCGGCAGCCAGGAGGTGTGGGGCGCCGGTGTGACTTACTATCGCAGCCGTACCGCGCGAATGGCGGAATCGCCGCAAGGCGGCAGCTTCTATGACCGCGTATACGATGCGGATCGTCCGGAACTTTTCTTTAAGACGACGGCGCACCGGGTGGTGGGGCACAAGCAAAAGGTAGCTATTCGCAGCGATGCTCAATGGTCAGTTCCGGAGCCTGAGCTTGCAGTGGTGGTGACTCCCAACGCGAAGATCATCGGCTATACGGTGGCAAACGACATGAGTTCGCGCGACATTGAGGGTGAAAATCCCCTCTACTTGCCACAGGCCAAAACCTACGATGGAAGCTGCGCACTCGGGCCCGGAATCCTGGTAGCCAGCGAGGAACCGGATCCCTCCACAGAGATCCAGATGGAAATTCTTCGCCAGGGCGCGACGGCGTATTCGGGCAAAACGACACTCTCCGCAAGGAAGCGCACCTCCGAATCCCTGGTTTCTTATCTATGCCGGCACTGCACCTTTCCCCACGGGTGTTTCCTGATGACAGGGACCGGAATTATCCCCGAGGACTCCTTCACGTTACAACCGGGCGACGAGATAAGAATTTCCATCGACGGGGTAGGAACTCTAGTCAACTTTGTTAGTTAGGGGATCGTGTAACTCGATCGACAAATCCGCACCTCCCAAAGGCAAACGCGGACTTAAGTGATCACGATACTGCGTTCCGTAATACAGAATATACGAAATATATCCTCATTTATCAAAAGTTTCCGTGGATCGCACGGTAAAGACAAATCTTTAGAAATTTAAAGAGAACTGGGGCTCCTGGGTACGTCACCGCTGGTGAAAGAGCTCTACGTATCCCTGTCCTGTTTACAGAACATAATTCTTTATTATGGACAACCGTCGCCCTTTAGTGGCAGAATACCCGGCGTGCGTCCCGACTTGCGTCCTACAAAAAGGTTCCCCTGTCCGGCTGATTTTCCCGACCACGGCTCGGCTACCTGGCTATGAAGAACAGACTGAAGCAAATTCTGGCGCAGGGAAAACCGGCCATTGGAAGCTGGATCGGGTTTTCTGATCCTTATGCGGTCGAGATGATGGCAGACATCGGCTTCGATTGGCTGCTCATCGACATGGAACACTTCCCCATGAGCAAAGAAACGTTGCGCACGGTTCTGATGGCCTGCAAAGGAAGTGCCAGCGTACCTGTGGTGAGGGTCCCTATCAACTCGCGCGACTACACGCAGGCGGCTCTCGACTTGGGTGCGCAAGGCGTCATGGCTCCCATGATCGACTCCGCCAAGGATGCTCTGCGCGCTGTCGAGTTTTGCCGGTATCCCCCAAATGGACGGCGCGGCTTTGGACCGGTACGCGCCAGCCGGTACTTGAGAGATATGGAGGAGTACAGAAGAGAAGCCAACGGGGAGATCGCGCTCTTTGTGCAAATCGAAACCCCGGAGGCTGTTCAGAATGCCCCTGAGATTTTTGGAAGCGCCGGTGTGGATGGAGTGTTCATTGGAAATGGAGATTTAGCCAGTTTCATGAACCATGGACGGGCCGGGTCCGAGGAAGTGCAGCAGGTGGTGAACCGCCTGATCGAAATGGCTCGCAGCGTCTCGATGCCAACCGGCCTGCCAGTGTGGTCCGCAGAAGAGTGCGAAGCTTACGTGCGCCGCGGAGCATGCCTCCTTACGGTTGGCAGTGACCTGGGTTTTCTGGCGAATGGGGCGCGCGCGGACTTAACCAATGTACGTCGATTCCTGGAAACGGCAAAGAGAACAACCAGTGAGCCCTAAGAAATAAATCTCATCGAGTGAGAATGGCCGATATCTCTACCACTCCGTCGCGTGACCCGCTGCCAAAAACTTTACTACTCGTGTCCGCTCTGCTAGTCCTCTGGACCGCCGCACCCCTT
>Ga0335085_10009687_pt1 | contig 14504 bp, 11 predicted proteins | sample Lox_Sample_45_FD_206712 | JGI IMG/M metagenome (GOLD analysis project Ga0335085, IMG submission 206712) | Soil microbial communities from Loxahatchee National Wildlife Refuge, Florida, United States - Lox_Sample_4.5 | ecosystem: Environmental > Terrestrial > Soil > Wetlands | place: USA...
CCTTCAAGCATGTAGATCTTGCCCGTCGGGTTGGCCACCTGGAGCTTGCGGTCGAAGTCCACATCGATCATGTCCGGCGCGTTCGGGTTGAATTTCAAGGCCCGATCCGCCGCGATCACGTTGAAGTTCTTCACCGGCGCGTTCGCCGGGCAGACCGACTTCGCGGACGCCGGAATCTCCTCATGCCCCGGCAGCTTCTTCAAGTCCGGAACCTCTTTGTCCAGCACCCGGAAAATTCCCCAGCTCCCTTCCGAGAGATGGGAGGCACGGCCGTCAAAATGCAGGTAGTCTCCGGCCATCTGCTGCGGCCCGCCGGCCTTGGTCACCAGATCGTAGCGCTCGGCGATTCCGACGTGATACGCATTCCTGAAATCGGAATGTTCCGCATACCGCTCCGTCCGGAAAGCATGCCCGGCGATGTGCCATGTGTGACTCTCATTCATCATGACATGCAATAGCCGGAATACCACCGGGTCACCCAAATAGGCCCGAAGCAGCGGCGTGCCGGGATCTTTTCCATAGACCCGGGTCGAAAAGACCATCGACGGTTCCGGTTTGAACTTCAACCGTTTCGCAATGGACTCGGCCCGGAAGAAAAATCCTCCGCCCGTGGTGTGCGTCCCGCCGTTGAGCATCGGAACCGCAACCAGATCCAGATCATAGGGCATCTGGAAGAAAAGCGCCTGGCCGGCATCGATGGCCGCCTTGACCGTCTGGCCGGGAGGATTCCCCGCCGTCACGACCTGGGCGGTGTACGGCACCGTGTCGTGAAGATACTGGACCATCTCCCGGAAGCTTCCGTTCACGCCGAAGCCGACCGGTTCGGTGGTATGGATATCGGCGATCGGACCGCTCCGGATTTCCTTCCCGGTCTTTGGATCGTGATAAGTGGAACCGAATGGCTCAACGATTAATCCGCCCACCGCGCCGTGCGGCCAGGTGGTGCCGCCGAGGGCATGGTCATGCCAGAAGACCGTCCCTAGGTCGGCATCGACCCAGTAGCGGTACCGGACAAATTCCACCGAGGCGATCTCGCCCTTCTTATGCGCGTGCTTCAGCGGTTCGGCGAACATCAGCATGTCCTGTTGAATTTCCCTGATCCACCGGACCTCGGAGGTATTCACTTCCTGCATCCCGATCATGATGTCGGTCCCGACATGGAACTTCGTCGCCCCGTCCGGCATCTTGATCTTGACGGAAGTCGCCCCCGCTTTGACATCCTCTGTCAGGATGGCATTCATCGGAACCGGCAGCCCCGCCTGTTTCTCTTTCTTCATCTCGGTGAACGGACGGACCGACTGCTCGTAGGAGAAGCCGGTGATCACGCCGTCCGAAGACTGGTTGTCAAACTGAATAAAATGCGGATGGATGTTGATCTTCGACATCTGGAAGTTGGTCGTGTCGTTGTCCAACCATTCGCTTTTCAAGATGACATCCACGCAGTCATAGACGTTGGCACGGTAAACCAAGGGCCGGGCCAGATTGCTGTTCGCCCGGACCGCCGCCTCTTCTTCCTGGAGGACATAGATCGTCCCATGCTGATCCACAACGGCCTTCTCTTTGCCGATCGCGTCGTTCATGGTGATCGGCGTTTCGATAAAGTGGATCGTGTACTGTTTTCTCCCCGCATTCTCGGGGCAGAGACTCCAACGTCCCTGTTCTCCCGGTCGGGCCGGAAGGGTCGTCTCCATCTTGGGCGCGCCGACGCTTCCCGGATCGGTCGGCAAGGCCCCGGTATTCTTATCCATATGAATCGGTTCCAGCCACGGCGCCGGACCATGATGCCGTGCAAACGGAACCCGTTTCCCCAAATGGGGCTTGAAATGCGGCCAGGCCAGTTTTCCAGTTTTCTCCTCAAACAACAACGGCGGCCGTTTTCCCGGCATCGGAGAAGTGTACTTGGGCCATGGGAAGGCGCCCGTCACTTCCGGTTCGCCCAACGCCTTGTTTCCGTCCCAGGTCCAGTCCCATACCGTCGCGTCATACGCCTCGATCTGGCCCTTCTCGTCCGCGACGTTGCCCGGTTGTCCGGCCGGCGGGAGCATCATCTTGACCCAGTCCTTGATCGAAACATCCGGAATCTCTTTGGAGAAGTCCGTTTTGTCCGCGGTGATGTTCCATTTCTTGTCGTACCAATCCATCGTTTTATCGACGAGCTTGTCGGAAGTGACGGCCGGTTTCATCCGGCCTTTCCGATCGGGAAGCTCCTGCAACGGCGGCATGATGTCCGTGCTGCCATGCGGGTAGTTCCCGTTTTGCAGCGTATTGTACACCCGCCAGTAAGACCACATCCCCGCGACATAATGATGCGCCACGTGGCAGTGGAACAGAAAATCCCCCGCCAATTGCTGGCAAAGACCGGAACCGCACTCGGTCTGAAGATCCAACGCCTCGGTCGGCCCGATCACTTCAACGTCTACGCGGTCGGAAGTGGTTCGGACCTCGGGATACTTCACCGGACCGTTTGAGGCCGCATTCATGAGGAAATCGGCCTTCCCGTCCGCCTTCGGCTGGCGGAGCCACCGGATCGACCCTCCATGCGGATGGTGGGAATGGAACACCTCGCCCCCGCCGTGGACCAAGCGGAACTTGGCCGGGTCTCCCATATACGAGCGCGGAAGCGGCGTGGGCACATCGCCAAAGGTGTAGGCGCTGTAGGCCATCGATTCGTCTTCAAAATGGAAATACTTCTCCTGGAGCGCCAGGTTATTGATCCCGAACGGCTCGCTGCGGTAATTGAGCGCCCGCGCGGAGGGCCGGTAGGCGTCGGTGTTGGGGTCCCGCTGAGGAATCATCTCGCCGTTCCGGTTCAACGGTCGGAACGACTCATCCCCGATTTCATGATAGAAAATTACGAATTCTCTGAAATCCGGCATGTCGGGATTGGCGATCATGACCTCCCATCCACTCTTGGTTTCTTTGCCGGTGATCGCATCCAAATAGGTTGAACCCATCGGTTCCACGATAAAGGATCCGATCATGCCAAGGCTTGCCTGTTCCCGGCCGATATGGCTGTGCATCGCATGAGCGCCCTCTTGCTCGTCCGGACGGATGTACCATTCAAAAACCTGACTTTTGCCCGGCTTGACGGTGGAATCGGGATTGGCCGAGGTGGCCGGCTGGCCGGTGGACTTGACGATCGTGCTGGAACCATGGATATGCAGACCGACGTCCTCTCCATCCAACCGGTTCTGCAGGGTGATGATCACGCAGTCCCCCTGGTTTCCGCGGATATTAAGCGGCTGGATCATGTCGGTCTGGAGGCCGGTCGAAACGGCGCCGGTACTATATCCCGTGGCCTTGCGGGCTTCTTTGTTTGCTTTCTCTTCATCCCGAACCTTCTGAATATTCTCGGTCAGGACATACATATAACCGGGGTGGTAGTCCAGCCACTGATTCAATGTAATCTCCACATTGATCGCCGAGACATCGTACTCCTTCGTCGGAACACCTGCCGGGCAGCGCCCTCCGGTCGTAACACTTTCCCCCGCCGGCGCCGGACCCAGGAAATAGCTCCGGTCCATCTGCTGCGCCATGCTGATATCGGTGAAGGGGCCCTGGCCTCCGGAATGGCCCGCATGTTCACCGGACCCTTTGGCGATCTCGTCCATCAACTTCTCCATGGCCGCGTTCACCTGGTCCGCGTGGCCCGTATGGCCCTCGGCCGTGTCTTCCCGGGCGATCTGTTCCTTGAACTTCGCCTTCCAGTCGGGAGACGTCTGTGAATCGGCCGACGCCACCTGCGGTTGCGACTGTCCCTCCCCCGCACCCGCAGTCGGGAGTGAAATGGCTCCCCCGGTGAACGATGTCAGGAAGAACACGGCCAAGAGCGATGCCGCTTTCCTCAAACATCCGACGTACGATATCTTCATGACTGACCTCCTTTATCCCCTTGATTGGGTTTGTTCACTTCGTCGATTCCCTTTTGATTGATTACTTCATTATTTATCACTTCAACACGGCGGACATGAGATCTTCAACCGTGGCATTTTTGATCCTCGTCTTGTCATAGATCGTGAGCTGATTCGCCTCCAGGGTGCAGTGGACGACCCGTGTGTGGTAGCGCGAAACCAATTCCTGCAAGAGGGTTTGATCTTCCGGACTGCTCGTCTCTCTGAAATCCACCACCACATCCGGTTTAAAGGTTCCACATAGCTGGTGCGCCGTTTTCACATCCGGTACCTTCTCAATCACCAAATGGTCCTTTTCTGCCTCCAGCAGGCTGATGATCCCGGTTCCGAACAACGATTGCGTCGTAATTAAAAGAAGCCGCCGCTTTTGCACAAGGCCCTCTATGGAGGTTAACGATGCCAACATTACTCCAGGAGTAAAGGTGTTGTCTATTCCGCGGATGGTCTATTTTTGAATGGAAAAGGGGCTAGCGAAATATAGCTCTTTTGGGGGATGGGCGTCACAGAATATTTATAATTTCAGTCTGTTAAGGACGATCCGGCAGGAGGTATTTAAGATTAAAAAAACGGCTAACGCTTACTCGACTGATGGACGAGCTCCACCACAGCCGCGACATTCTCGACCGGGGTTTCGGGCAGTATTCCATGACCTAAATTGAAGATATGGCCGGGCCGGTTACCCGCGCGCCGGAGGATGTCATGAACGCGTCGTTCGATTTCATTCATCGGTCCGAACAGGATCACGGGATCAAGATTTCCCTGAATCGCAACCCCCGGTCCCAACCGCTTCCAGGCTTCATCTAAATTGATCCGCCAATCCACGCCGATGACATTCCCGCCGGCCTCGCGCATCGCTTCCAGAAATCCGGACGTTCCCGTTCCGAAATGGATCACGGGAACGCCTTCCTTCTTCAGGCCGTCGATCATCCGGCGCGTATAGGGAAGAACATGCTCGCGGTAGTCCTCTGGATTCAGACAGCCGACCCAGGAATCAAAGATCTGGACCGCCTGCGCCCCGGCCCGGATCTGGGCCCGAAGGTAAGCGGCCATGGCATCGGCGAGTTTCGTCATCAACTCCTTCCAGAGCCCCGGCGCGTGGAGCATCATCCGCTTGGTTCGAAGGTAGTGATCGGAATGGCCGCCTTCGATGATATAGCTGGCCAACGTGAACGGCGCGCCGCAGAATCCGATCAAAGGCACTTTCCCGTCGAGTTCCCGCCGGACGATCCGGATCGCCTCCATCACGAACGGCGTCTTCTCGTCCGGTTCGAACGGCTGGAGCGAACCGACACCCGCCGCATCGCGCACCGGATTATGAATCACCGGCCCCTCTCCCTTTGCGAACTCCAATTGAATCCCCATCGGCTCCAGAGGAAGAAGAATGTCGGCGAAGATGATCGCCGCATCCAGGTCGAACCGCTTGATCGGTTGTAGCGTCACCTGCGCGGCCAAATCGGGCGTCTTGCAGATCGTCAGGATGGAATGGCTCTTCCGGACTTCCCGGTATTCCTTCATGTACCGTCCAGCCTGGCGCATGAACCAGACGGGGGTACAATCGACGGGCTTTCTCTGGCAGGCGAGAAGAAATCGGTCGCTACGGCTCATCGTGAATACCGGTTAAGGTTATCTTCCCGATCCGAATACTCGAAAGTGGCGTTTTCAGATCAACAAAAAAAATTTAAGTCATTGTATCAGCCGCAATTGAACGTGTCAATCCGGACACAGAACGACGGGAACGAAAAATATTTAGATATCAGCAGGATATAAACAAGGGAAACCCATAATTATTATCTTCGATGGTCTATGAAGTGGACTGAATCTGACTATTACAGACAAGGGACGATTGTGGTTCGGGAATGCTCTACCAAAACTGCAGAGACTCAATACCTTATTATTATAAGGTCTTCTTGACAGCCCACTCTTCGATGGTAAAATTAAAGAAAGCGGAGCCTTTGTTCATGATGAACCCCACCGAGCCATCCTTCTCAGGCAACGGAAAACCAAAAGTCGCGTTGGTTCTGTCCGGTGGCGGCTCCAAGGGGGCCTATTCGGTAGGAGTCGTGAACGCTTTGAGTGATCGGGGAATCCATCCGGAGATCGTCTGCGGAACGAGTTCAGGGGCTCTCAGCGCGGCGATGGTGGTCGCGGGCGAAGAGAAAAAACTACGCAAGATCTGGCAGAACCTCACCACCGAGCAAGTCTACTCCCGAATGTGGAAAATGTCCTTCATCGCTTCTTTCTTCGGAAATTTTACCTACCCTTTTTTCTCTTCAAAACCCCTCCTGGACTTGATCCGGAACAACGTGGATTTCGACAAGGTCAAGACCAGCTCCAAAAAACTGATCGTCAGCGCCTTCGATCTCATGAGCGGGAAGGTCTTGAGATTCTACAACGACAGCCCTCAGCTCGATCTCTGTCTTCTGGCTTCCGCAAGCATCCCGGTGATTTTCCCGCCGGTGCGCGTGGGCGATCACGTGATGGTGGACGGCGGCGTCACGGACAACGTCCCTTTTAAAACGGCGATCGAGAACGGGGCGACGAGAATCTACGCGGTGATCAACAGCCGGCGAGAGGATTTCGCGAATAAAAAAATCCGCAATAACCTGGCGCTCACCATCACCCTTTTGGAAGCCAGCCAGTACGCCATCCTCCTGGACGACGCGCATCACCTGAACCGGATTAACAGTCTATACCCTCGAGGGGAGCTGCATCCGGTCGAAATGGTGCTCCTCCAGCCCTCGAAAAGTCTCGAACTCGGGACGTTGGAATTCTCAAACAGCTACAAACTGAACCGGGCGATCGAGTTGGGATACGAAGACACAATGAAATTCCTTTCCGTCAATGCCCCGAACGACCGCTTGACCCTTAAAGCTTAGCGCATTTCCCCCCTCCCCGACCCCCGACGCACCCGTAGATACATACCCACGCACAAGCCCGCGGCACTAATTGCGTCGCGCTCCGCGCAAAAACTTTATTCACCCCCGCCTGAAAACGTGGTCCTCCTTCTCGCCCCGCCCGAGGGGATCTACCCAGCGAGCAAGGCGAGCGAGAGGGGGAGGCTCCGTCTGGCTATGCCAGCGGAGGGGGCGACGCAAGCCCCTATAATTGACTCCAAGCGCCGTGTGTGTTAAATCATAACCATGAAACGGTCTTCTCCGCCGATACCCTCCCAACTCGATGAACGTTCGTGGACGCTGGAAGAGGCCTTCGATTATTGTGAACGCCTGGCCTCGAGCCATTACGAGAATTTCCCGGTCGGCTCCCGATTCATTCCCAAAAGACTTCGGCCGTACGTCCACAGCATTTACGCCTTTGCCCGCATCGCGGACGATTTCGCGGACGAACCCGACTATGTCGACAACCTGCGGCTGGCCTTTCTGGAAAACTGGGAGAATCAACTCCTCCAGTGCGTCTGGCGAAAACCGCAGCACCCCGTCTTCGTCGCGCTCAAGGAAACGATCGAACGATTCGATCTGCCCGTCGCACTGTTTCAGGATCTTCTCATGGCCTTCAAGATGGACGTCACGACAAAACGGCGCCAGCGGTTCGAGGATCTCTTAACCTACTGCCGGTACTCGGCCAACCCGGTCGGACGGCTCGTCCTGTTGCTGTTCGGGTACCGGGATCCGGAGCTACACGCGCTCTCGGACGCGATCTGCACCGCGCTTCAACTGGCCAACTTCTGGCAGGACGTGGCCATCGACGAGAAAGACCGCGTCTATCTTCCGTTGGATGACATGGCGAAATTCGGGTATAGCGAGGAAGACCTAAAAGCGCACCGGTGCAACGAGGCCTTCCGCAACTTGATGCGGCATGAAATCGCGCGAACGCGGGAACTGTTTCATCAGGGCCATCCCCTTTGCGATCGGGTCGGCCGGGATCTCCGGTTCGAGCTCCATCTCATCTGGAACGGAGGGATGACCATCCTGGACCGGATCGAGGGGGCGGGCTACGATGTCTTCGCCCGCCGCCCCACCATCGGGCTCAAAGACAAGATCGCCGTGGTGGCCAAAGCCGCGATCGCTCGATACGGCCCGCACGGGAAATCTTAGAGGATGTTGTTCCAAGCGTCCCAGACCACCCATCGAGACAGCAACTTCGCGCTGTCGTTTCTGTTCCTGCCCGGACCTCAACGGGAGGCGATCGAACGGGTCTACGCTTTTTGCCGCGCCCTGGATGATGTCTCCGACAGCTCGCTGAGCCCGGAAGAAAAAAAACGCCGGCTGGAATTCTGGCGGGAGGAGTTGAGCCGATGCTATGACGGCCGGGGAACCCATCCGATCATCATCCCTTTGCAGCAAACCGTGAAAGAATTTCGGCTGACGCGGTCAAACTTTGAAGAGCTGCTTCAGGGAGTCGAAATGGATCTCACGACTTCCCGCTACGCCAATTTCGTCCATCTCTCCCAATACTGTTACCGGGTCGCGGGCACCGTCGGGCTGATCTGCATCGAGATCTTCGGATGCCCCGACGACCGGGATTACGCCGTCGCGCTGGGAATCGCGTTTCAGCTCACGAACATCCTCAGGGACGTCAAGGACGACGCGCAACAGGGGCGGATCTACCTCCCGCAGGAGGATCTCCGCCGCTTCGGATATACCGAGGCCGAACTGCTGAATGCGACCTACAACGAACCGTTTGTGGAGCTCATGCGGTTTGAGGCCGAACGCGCGGTCGACTACTTCCGGAGGGCGGACGATCTGCTCAAACCCGAACACCGGCGGCAGCTCGTCGCGTCCGAAATCATGGCCGCCATCTACTCGGCCCTCCTCCGACGGATCAAAGCCGTCCGGTACAACGTCTTCGAACACCGCGTCCGCGTCTCCAAACCGCGCAAACTCGCCCTGGCCGTCAAAACCGCGCTGATGAACCGGATCGGCGCGGGAAGGACGTTCCCGACGTGAAGAATGTTTTGATCATCGGCGGAGGCTTCGCCGGTCTGTCGGCCGGCGTGGCCTTGGCGAGTCAAGGAGCGAAGGTCACCGTGATCGAGCAGCGGCGGATCCTGGGCGGACGGGCCTACTCGATCGAGGACGGCGCGACCGGGGAGTTGATCGACAACGGGCAGCATGCGCTGCTGGGCGCATTTCACGAGACGCAGAAATTTTTAAGATCGATCGGAACGGAGAACCTCGTACGGTACCAGGACCGCTTCCGGATGGTCCTGGCCGAACCCGACGGCGGCCGGATGATCTTAACCGGCTCATCCTTGCCCCCGCCGTTTCACCTGCTGACCGGCGTGGCCGGCTGCCGGGGCCTTTCCATCGGCGATCGCCTCCACCTGCTTCGGGCCGGGGCCTCGATCGTCCTGAATCGGTCGCTCCCGGAAACGATGACACTGAAAGACTGGCTGGACCGCCTCCATCAACCGGAATCGCTGCGTCAACGCTGGTGGTATCCTCTTTCGATCTCGGCACTGAATGAACTTCCCCACCGGGCCTCGGCCGACTTGTTTCTTCGCGTACTGCGGCAGACCTTTCTGGGATCGCTCCGGGATTCCTCCTTCGGGATCATCACGGTCGGGCTGGGCGATCTCTACACCGAACAGGCCCGGCAATACATCGAGTCTCGCGGCGGGGAGGTCTACCTGAACGCAGCGGCCGATCGGATCGCTTTTTCGGGCCGACGCTTCGAGGCGGTCGTGCTGCGCAACGGCGGAGCCATGACGGCCGATTACGCCGTCAGCGCCGTGCCGCATTATGTCTTGGAAAAATTATTGCCCGCGGAGCTCGTGCAGAAAAGCGGGCCGTTCGAGGCGCTCGGCCATCTAAGCGATTCGCCGATGGTCTCGATCCATCTCTGGTTCGACCGGCCGGTATTGGATGAGGAGTTTATCGGACTGATCGACTCGCCGATTCAATGGGTCTTCGACAAGTCGCGCCTTTGGAAGAAAGAGGAAACCCAGGCCGGGGCGCTGGCCTGCATCACGAGCGGGGCTTACGATCTGATCGACCGTTCGCGGGACGAATTGATCGCGCTGGCCCAGAAGGAATTGGCCCGCTTTTTTCCGGAGGCACGGGAGGCCAAGCTGGTCCATTCCCGTCTGATCAAAGAACGTATGGCGACCTATTCCTGCACGCCCGAGGCCGAGCGATGGCGTCCGGATCAGAAAACATCCTACGAGAATTTCTTCCTGGCCGGCGACTGGACCCGCACCGGCCTCCCGGCCACGATCGAAGGTGCCGTCGCCAGCGGCCACCGCTGTGCGGAGTTGATCTTTCAGGCCGGATAGATTCCCACACGCTTGTTTTTGGTATTCTCTCCAGCGAGCAAGGCGAGCGAGAGGGGGCATTGGGATCAGATGCGAGATGCTGGATGATGGATTCGAGTGGAGATATTTTCGTCACCAGCATCCTTCATCCAGTATCCAGACCCTATTTGATGGCCTTCGCGGCCCATTCGGCCATGGTCGTCAACCGGATACCGTACTCCTTCGCGAGTCCGGGTATGTTCGCGTTGTATCCGACCGCGTCGAACCATTCGAGCATCAGGGCATAATCCTCGCTGAACTTCCGAACCTCCGCGATCGGCACCGGCACGAACTCGATTTTTTTGCGCATCGCCTTGCCCAGAATCTCGGCCGTCTCCGGCATCGTCCGCGCGTCGCCGGCCAGGTCGACCTCCTTGCGGTTCATCTTTTCATGCTCTTCAAAAGCCCGCAGGCCGAACTTCCCGATGTCCTCCACGGCGATCATCTGGAGACGGGTCGTCGGTTTAAGCCCGATCATCAGCTTTCCCTGATCCAATCCCGGCTTGAACCAGGGTGATAGGAAATTTTCCATGAAAAAGACCGGCCGCAGGATCGTATAGGATGGAAAAGCGACCCGACGAACGGTTTCTTCGATCCGCCATTTGTTGTCAAAATGGGGAATGCCCGTGGTGCGCTGGGCCGAACCGACCGAGGTATAAACGAAATGCGAGACGCCTTTTTTCCGGGCGAGTTCGGCAAAACGCTTTCCCTGTTCTTCTTCCTTCGCGACGCCGGCCTCCCAGGTGTTCTGGACCGCGAAGACGCCCCACGCAGCGGTCAATGCGGTCTCGAGCGATTTCGGATCATCGAGGTCTCCTGCGATGATTTCCGCGCCGAGTTCTTTGAGCGCCCGTGCCGCATCCCCGTCGGGCTTGCGGGTCATCGCGCGAACCTTGTGACCGCGCGACAGCAGCTCGCGCGCAACCGCGCCGCCCTGCTGCCCCGTCGCGCCCGTGATGAGGATCAGATCTTTTCCCTTTTTCATGACGACCTCCTTGAATGAGTGCTATTGATTCAAGCGGACGATTGTCCCGCCCATGCGCTTCCTGACATTGGAAGGAATAGTTTCAGGCTATTCCTCTTCCGATCGTCGGGTCAAGGAAAAAATCGCTCCCGCATTCCATTTAGGCTCGTCTTCGTGTAGAATAATTATTCCTTGTGTATAAATACGTGAAAATGCCGACTCAAATCTCGAAAAATGAAACGGCTCATCCCATGACGGTCTCCGAATTCCGTCCCGCGTGGTGGCTTCGCGGATCGCACCGTCAGACGGTCTGGCGGCGGCTGTTCGACGGCGCCCCTCCGCCGTTGTACCGTCGCGAACGTTTTGAAACATCCGACGGCGATTTTGTCGATCTGGACTGGCTCGATTCCGAGAGCCGGGCGGGGGAGCGTCCGCTTGTGATCGTCTTGCACGGATTGGAAGGGTCGTCGCGATCGCCTTACATTCCCGGACTGCTTCGCGAGGCGGCCCGGCGGGGCTGGGACGGAGTTGCGATGAATTTCAGGTCCTGCAGCGGCGAACTGAACCGGCTTCCCCGGTTTTATCACTCCGGCGAAACCGAGGACCTGAACGAGGTGGTCTCGTCCCTGATCGCGCGTTGGCCCGGCCGTCCGATCGGGCTGGTTGGCTATTCGTTGGGGGGAAACGTTCTTTTAAAATGGCTCGGAGAGCGCGGGGAAAAGGCCCCGGAGTCTTTACGGGCGGCGGTTGCGGTCTCCACTCCGTTCGACCTGGCGGCCGCGGCTTATCGAGTCGACCACGGCATTCACCGGATCTACGGACAGGTCTTTCTTCGAACGCTCAAACAGAAGGCGCTCATGAAACTGCAAAAATATCCCAACCTGCTGGATCCGAAGGCGGTGATTCGAAGCCAAAGCTTCGCCGAGTTCGACTCCTGCGTGACGGCGCCGCTCCACGGCTTTGCCAACGCCCAGGATTATTGGACGCGTGCGAGCGCCACGCCGTGGCTCGAAAAAATTCGGAGACCCACGCTCATGCTCAGCGCGTACGACGATCCGTTTCTTCCCGCACGTTGTCTTCCTCATGACGCGGCGGCACGGTCGCGCTGGCTGACGGCCGAATTCACGCCCTACGGCGGGCATGTCGGGTTTGTCGAGGGACGGTGGCCGGGAGCCGTCAGCTACTGGGTCGATCGCCGGGTGATGTCTTATCTGGATTCCCTGACCTTGACCGATGTCAAATCCGTTTGAGGCAAACCCTCCATCATGCGTTCAGATATTTATAACGAAACAAATGATCCAGGTTCGTCCGGCAAGCGACATGCGCGGCTCAGGGCGATCGGCGTCATCGTGTTTCTGTTGGGAATGAGCGGCGCCGCCCTTGTGTATTGGCTTGGGACCCGCTCTCCGGATTTGACGGACAACCCCTTAATGGCCGGAATGCCCAAGGTGGAGGCGCGGCAGATGGGATACCTCTACGGTAAAATGGGCCTTGTCATCCTTCACCTCCAGGATAACCTATCCCGCCCCGGCACGCAGGCGATCCTGATTGCGGCGATTTCAACACTCATCGCGTTCGGCTGTTTTTACTTCGCCCGATCATCGGACGATGACGATAAGACACGCTGACGGAATCGTGCGAGGAGCGGTCACCTACGGAGTCGATCTCGGAGTGTCCGTGTATGGCAGGAATCTGCTAGGCTTTTAAATCGAGAAAAGTCCCACATGTCCGCTCAAACACAACCGATCTAAAATGCACACCGATTGAATAAACGCGGCCGCTACCCCGCCAAGTCTCGCGACAGTGCTTAACCGTGGCGGTTCCGAATAGTAGAGGGGTTTGGAACTCGATCTTGGCGAACGGCTCTATCTTCTCCTCCGAGAAAAACCGCATACCGCTCGGAGAGAGGTTGATCAGTTCTCCGTGGTAACGATGACTCACCCGTTGGAAGGAATAGGAAATGGCGCCCCCTCGATTGACCCGACTCGCGCTCCGGCACTCTTTTTCCCGAAACATTTCCTCCCGTTTACGGTCGTTGGCTGACGGTTGGGAGGACTCGTCAGCGTTATGATCGTCTTCAACGCCGCCCGATCGGCTTAGGGGGGAAGCGCTTGATGCCGATTTCTTACTTTGTTTCGAAAATAAAAGACGGTCGTATTCTGCCCGTCTACGAGGATCGCTCAACATTTGAGCTGCGGCGTTGATCCACGCCGCCATAAGGTGGGGTCCGCCGAAATCAGGATGATAGTTTAATTTCCCCATCAAGGTCCGATGGCTCGCCTTGATCACTTCCGTCGGGGCGTCCGGCTGGACATGCAAAAGGCGATAATAGTTTCGACGGTTTTCCAATCGTCACTCCCTCCCCATCCCGGAGAACTACCGGATTCCTTGGTACATATCGCACAACTACCCAAATATAATCAATTTAAACCCCTAAATTTTAAGTGTCAATTACACTTTCGAGGGTTTTTACCGGGGCCTGGTTTGAGAAGTTGAAACCCTTCCCGTTGCCGACATCAGAATACAATTACTTACACCACTTCCTTGCTTCAAAAACTCCATCATGATCTCAAGAAACGAAAATTGATTTTTAAAAGATTTCGGCGTACCCTGATCGGGGATCGAAAACAAAAACTTTAGACACTCGAAATGAATCAAGCACTAAAACCACAACCGTTAATGTCCCACGTGCTTCCTGGTTTTCTTTTTATCATTTTATTAATAGCCCCTTATTATATTTCAAATCCAGATAATTTAAATTGCATAATCGAGTTGTCAGGCAGAATAATTGCCGCGCTTGGTATAATAATATTCTTTGCAGCATGGATTGTAGGGAATATATTGGACTCGTTTCGCAATATAATTGATAACATATTATTTAGAGATGAGGAGTGGTGGGATTTTCTTTTTAAAGGGAGTAAAGAACGGGTAGAAAGACTTGATCACTACTACTACAATTATTATAAGCTAGACTTAAATTTCGCAATTGGCATACTACTCTCATTCGTTTTGTTGTTTATTGGAAAATGCTTAGGTTTTAATTATGCAATCCCAATCTCTTTTCTTGTTATTTTTACTTTACTTTCTTTAGTATTTATTATTGAAGCATGTTATTTAAGAGAAGAGATGAGGCACGTGGTAAATAAGTATGGCGACGAAGAAGAAAACAAGGCAAAAACCACATCATAAAGTTTACACACGTTTAGGCCGTTCTGAGATTCACGGGATTGGCGTTTTTGCTATTAGGGATATTTCCAAAGGAACTGATATTTTTTATGGAGATGAGGAACAAACCTTGGTGGAGGTTAAAAAAGTAGAGGTCGAAAAAATTAAAGATTCTGAAATAAGAAAGTTATATCAAGATTTCTGTGTTATAAAA
>Ga0335085_10009688_pt1 | contig 14504 bp, 9 predicted proteins | sample Lox_Sample_45_FD_206712 | JGI IMG/M metagenome (GOLD analysis project Ga0335085, IMG submission 206712) | Soil microbial communities from Loxahatchee National Wildlife Refuge, Florida, United States - Lox_Sample_4.5 | ecosystem: Environmental > Terrestrial > Soil > Wetlands | place: USA: Florida...
GAGGCGGACGGCGGCCAGCGCCTGGCCGATCTCGTCGTGCAGCTCCCGGGCGATGGCGCGCCGGTCGTCCTCCTGTACCTGGAGCAGGCGGCGCGACAGCGCGCGCAGCTGCGCCTGGCTCTCGGTCAGCGCCGTGCGCGCGGCGCGGCGCTCGTGCGCGCCACGCAAAATGGCGCGAATCCGCGTCACCACCTCCCGCGGATGGAACGGCTTGAACAGGTACTCGTCAGCGCCGGCCTCCCATCCCTGGAGCACGGCGTCGCGGTGGGTCAGGGCCGTCAGCAGCACGACCGGAATGTCCGCCGTCTCGGCTCCGGCCTTCAGCTCACGGCACAGGGTCAAACCGTCTTTGCGCGGCATCATGACGTCGGCGATGACCAGGTCGGGCCGGGCCGCCTCCACGAGCCGCAGGGCCGCCTCGCCGTCGGCCGCGAGTTGCGGGCGGCAGTAGGCGCACAGCAGGCTCTCGATGTACGCCGCCAACTCGGCGTTGTCCTCGGCGATCACCACGGACGGCAGGTCGCCCGACTCCGCGTCAGGGCTCGCGGCCCGCAGCCGCTCGACGTCGCCCGGCGTCGGCGGCGCCCAGCCCGCGCGGCCCACGCGCGCCTGCGACGCCGGCAGGTCCGACGGCGGCGCGGCCATGGTGACCGTGAAGCAGCTGCCCTTGCCCGGCTCGCTTTCCGCCGTCACCACTCCGTCCAGCAGTCCGGCGAACTCCTTGACCAGCGCCAGGCCGAGCCCGGTCCCCTCGTAGCGCCGCGTGGCGGTGGCCTCGAGCTGCCGGAATCGGACGAACAGGCCGCGCATCGCCTCCGCCGCGATGCCGACGCCGGTGTCACGCACGCTCACGCGCAGGCGGTCGTCGTCGCCGGACACCGCCACCTCGATGTGCCCGCCCGGCTCCGTGAACTTCACCGCGTTCGACACCAGGTTGAAGAGAATCCGCTCCAACAGGTAGCGGTCCATGAGGACCGGCAGCGGCGCGTCGGGCGCCCGCAGGACGATGTCCAGCCGGCGTTGCCGGGCGAGCGGGCGGAAGTCGGACAGGATCGAGCGGGTGAGCGCCGCGACGTCCGTCGGCTCGCGGTGCACCTCGACGCTGCCCGCCTGCAGGCGCGAGAAGTCCAGCAGGCCGTTCACCATCTGGAGCAGCCGGATGGCGTTGTGGTGGACGATCTCCAGCGTGGGCCGCTGCCGGTCGTCGACCGCGCCGAAGTCGCCGGCCAGCAGCGACTCGACCGGCGCCAGCGTCAGGGTCAGCGGCGTCCGCAGCTCGTGCGACACGGTGGAGAGAAAATCGCTCTTCAGCTGATCGAGTCGCGCCAGGCTTTCGGTCATGTCGTTGAACGCGCGCGCCAGCACGCCGAGCTCGTCGCGCCGCTCGCTCCGCACCCGCACCGTGAGGTCGCCCTCCGCCGCGCGCGCGGCGGCCGCGGCCACCTCGGTCAGTCCGGCGGCGATCGATCCGCTGATCAGCAGCCCGATTCTCACGCTGATCGCGCCAAGCAGGACCGACACGGCGACGGTGAACGCGACGAGCAGGAACAGCGCCTGCCGCGACGCCTCGCCCAGCGTGTACGAGAAGGCATCCTCGAGCGTGGTGAGCCGCCGGTTCAGCGCGTCGATCCGCTGGAACGCGATCGCGAGCGAATCGCCCGCGACCGGGCCCGCGCGCACCATGCCGTGGATGCTCGTCCCCAGCGCCTCGAGCCCGGTCAGCTGGTCGTCGGCCTGGCTCCACAGCCCGATCGCGCGGCGAATCGGCCCGAACCAGCCGAACCGGTAGAACAGCCGGGCCATCCCGGGCGCGTCTGCCGGGCTGTTGCGGCCGGCGACGAACGCCCGCGCGACCGCGTCGAGGTCGGGGTGCGGCTTCATGAGCTCGATCCGGGCCGCATGGTCGCCGAGCGGCACGGCCAGATACGCGCGGAACGCCTCGTAGTCGCGCTCGTCGCGGAGCGCGGCGTAGCGCGCGAGATGGTACACCGCGTTCTTCTGCGCCTTGGCCCACAGCCCCTCGCCGCCGACGAAGGCGCGCACGCTCGAGAAGACCCGCAGGCCGAACACGCTCAGGCCGATGACGACGGCCAGGTTGAGCGCCAGAATCGCGATGACGAGGGAGAGCTTGCGGCGGATCGGCAGGTTCGCGAGCCATCGCCGCGCGCCGCGCGGCGCCGACGCCGTCGCGTCGACCGCGCCGTCCGAACGCTCCCCGGTCGCCGCCTGCGGCGCGGTGCTGTTCATGGTGTCATCCGTGCCCTGAGCGGGGAGACATTACACCGTTTACTCCGCGACCGCGAGCAAGCTCCAACGGACGGCGGGGCCAGGCATGACGCCCGGCCCCGCCCGGCAGCACCAGCGCGACGTCGCGCGGCGGTGCCGCTACTCTTCCAGCACGTGCGCCAGTTCCGGCACCGGCACGCCGACCGTCAGCGGCTCGGCGGGCGGCGGCGGCGGCTCGAACCCTTCGGGCGGCGTCACGTCGATCTCGTGGTACCGGTAGATGCCGGTGCCGGCCGGGATCAGGTGCCCGATGATGATGTTCTCCTTGAGGCCGAGCAGGTCGTCGCGCGCGCCCCGGATGGCGGCGTCGGTCAGCACCCGCGTCGTCTCCTGGAAGCTCGCGGCCGAGATGAACGACTGCGTGGTCAGGCTTGCCTTGGTGATTCCCAGGAGCAGCGGCTCGGCCGACGCGGGCGCGGAGCCCTTCCGGCCGATGCGGACGTTCTCCTCGCGGAAGATGTTCCGGTCCACGTGCTCGCCTTCCAGGAATTCCGTGTCGCCGGTCTCCTGAATGCGCACCTTCTGCAGCATCTGGCGCACGATCACGCCGATGTGCTTGTCGTTGATCTTCACGCCCTGGAGCCGGTAGACCTCCTGCACTTCGTTGAGGAGGTACTCCTGCACCGCGCGCGGGCCCTTGATCCGCAGAATGTCGTGCGGATTGACCGGACCTTCCGTGAGGCGGTCGCCCGCCCGCACCCGGTCGCCCTCGTGCACCCGCAAGTGCTTGCCGGCGGGCACCTCGTACAGCAGCGCCTCCTGCGAGTCGTCGGCGGCCCAGGCGCCGTCCTTCAGCACCCGGATGTGGCCGACGTAGATCTCGCGCTTGCCGCGCTTGATGTCGCCGAACCGCACGATGCCGTCGATCTCCGAGATCGTGGCGGGGTCCTTCGGCCGGCGCGCCTCGAACAGCTCGGCGACGCGCGGCAGGCCGCCGGTGATGTCGCGCGTCTTGTACGCCTCGCGCGAGATCTTGGCGATGGTCTGGCCGGCGAACACTTCCGCCTCGTCCTCGACCGTGAGTTGCGCGCCTTCCGGCACCACGAAGTCGCGGACCTTCTTCTCCTTGCCGCCCTTTTCGGTGACGATCTCGATGTGCGGGTGGAGCTTCTTCTCGCGGTCTTCCACGATCACCCGCTGGCGCAGACCCGTGAGCTCGTCGAGCTCCTCGCGGATCGTCTCGTCTTCCACGATGTCGCGGAAGCGCACCAGGCCGTTCACGTCCGCGATGATCGGCGTCGTGTACGGGTCCCACGTGAAGAGCGGGTCGCCCTTCTTGATCATCTGGCCGTCGGTGCAGCGCAGCTCGGCGCCTAACGGCACCTGGAAGCGCGAGCGCACGCGCCCGTCCTCGTCCTTCAGGACCAGCTCGCCGTCGTGCTTGGTGACGATGTGCCGGCCGTCCGGCGTCTTCACGATCTGCAGCCGGTCGCCGAACTCGACGCGCCCGTCGAGCTTGCTGCGGCGGTCGGTGACTTCCGCGATCCGCGCCGCGGTACCGCCGATGTGGAACGTGCGCAGCGTCAGCTGGGTGCCCGGCTCGCCGATGGACTGCGCGGCCAGGATGCCGACCGCTTCGCCGATGTCCACCATGTCCATGGTGGCCAGGTTGCGCCCGTAGCACATCCGGCACAGCCCGCGGCGGCTCTCGCACGTCAGCACGGAACGGATCCGCACCATCTCGATGCCGCTGTCCTCGATGGCCTGCGACGTGGCTTCGTCGATCAGCTGCCCCGCGGCCACCAGCACCTTGGGATCGCCGTCGTCGTCCAGTTCGTGCGGGTCGAAGACGTCGTCGGCCGCGACGCAGCCCACGATCCGCTCGGCCAGCGGCTCGACGATGTCCTCGCCCTCCTTCAGCGCCGACATCTCCAGGCCCAGCACCGTGCCGCAATCTTCTTCGGTGATGGTGACGTCCTGCGCCACGTCGACCAGCCGCCGCGTGAGGTAGCCGGCGTCGGCGGTCTTGAGCGCCGTGTCGGCCAGACCCTTCCGCGCGCCGTGCGTCGAGATGAAGTACTCGAGCACCGAGAGGCCTTCGCGGAAGTTCGAGCGAATGGGGCTCTCGATGATTTCGCCGATGCCGCCGGTGAGCTTCTTCTGCGGCTTCGCCATCAGGCCGCGCATGCCGGCCAGCTGCCGGATCTGGTCGCGGCTGCCGCGCGAGCCGGAGTCGAACATCATGAACACCGGGTTGAACCCGCCGCGCGACATGCCCATCGACTTGATCATCTCGTCGGCGATGTCGTTGTTGGCGTGGGTCCACGCGTCGATCACGCGGTTGTAGCGCTCCCCGTTGGTGATCGAGCCCGACTGATAGGCGCGCTGGAACCGCTCCACCCGCTCTTCGGCCTCGGTCAGCAGCTTGGCCTTGGCGTTCGGGATGAACAGGTCCTCGATGCCGATCGAAATGCCGCCCAGCGTCGCGAAGCCGAAGCCCGCGTTCTTGAGCCGGTCCAGGAACTCCACCGTGGTCGCCAGGCCCAGCTGGCGGTAGCTCTCCGCGACGAGGTTCGACAGCGTCTTCTTCTTCATCGCCTCGTTCTGGAACTGCAGCGCCAGCGGGAGGATCGCGTTGAACAGCACGCGGCCCACCGTCGTCTCGATCCAGCGCCCCCGCCCTTCCAGGCTCACCCACCAGTACCGGATGGGCGTGTGGTGGGTGACGCGCTTGGCCACCAGCATCGCTTCCAGCTCGGCCAGGTCGCCCACCGCGGGCGCCGTCTTCACGCGCTCGGTGAAGTTGGCCGGCTGCTTGGTCAGGTAGTAGCAGCCCAGCACCATGTCCTGCGACGGCTCGGCCACCGGCCGCCCGTCGGAGGGCTTGAGGATGTTGTTGCTCGACAGCATGAGCAGGCGGCTCTCGAGCTGCGCCTCGAAGCTGAGCGGCACGTGCACGGCCATCTGGTCGCCGTCGAAGTCGGCGTTGAACGCCGCGCAGACCAGCGGGTGAATGCGAATGGCCTTGCCCTCGACCAGCACCGGCTCGAACGCCTGGATGCCGAGGCGGTGCAGCGTGGGCGCGCGGTTGAGCAGCACCGGGTGGTCCTGGATGATCTCTTCCAGGATCTCGTACACCTCGGGGCTCTCGCGCTCCACGATCTTCTTGGCGCGCTTCACCGTCTCCGCGATGCCCTTGTCCACCAGCTTGTGGATGATGAACGGCTTGAACAGTTCGACCGCCATCGCCTTCGGCAGGCCGCACTGGTGGAGCCTGAGTTCCGGGCCCACCACGATGACCGACCGGCCCGAGTAGTCCACGCGCTTGCCGAGCAGGTTCTGGCGGAACCGGCCCTGCTTGCCCTTGAGCATGTCGCTGAGCGACTTGAGCGGGCGCTTGCCGCGGCCGCGGATCGCCTTGCTGCGGCGGCCGTTGTCGAACAGCGCGTCGACCGCCTCCTGGAGCATCCGCTTCTCGTTGCGGAGGATGACCTCCGGCGCGCGGTGCTGGATCAGCTTCTGCAGGCGGTTGTTCCGGTTGATCACCCGCCGGTACAGGTCGTTGAGGTCCGACGTGGCGAACCGCCCGCCGTCGAGCGGCACCAGCGGCCGCAGGTCGGGCGGGATGACCGGCACCACGTCGAGGATCATCCATGCCGGGTTGTTGCGCAGCTCGCCGCCCTCACCGGAGGAGCGGAACGCGTCCACGATCTTCAGGCGCTTGAGCAGCTGCTTCTTGCGGTGCTGCGAGCTCTCGGTGGCCACCTCGGAGCGCAGCCGCTCGGAGAGCTTGTCCACGTCGAGCCGCTCGAGCAGCGTGCGCACCGCGGGCGCGCCGATGTCCGCCTTGAACGCGCCGTCGCCGGCCTCGCGCGCCTTCTGGCGCAGCGTCAGGTACTCGTCTTCGTCGAGCAGCTGGCGCTCCGACACGTCCTGCTGGCCCGGCTCGATCACCACGTACGACGTGTAGTAGATGATCCGCTCGAGATCGCGCAGCGTGATGTCGAGCAGGTTGCCCATCGGGCTCGGCAGCGTCTTGAAGAACCAGATGTGCGCCACCGGCACCGCGAGCTCGATGTGGCCCATGCGCTCGCGCCGCACCTTCGACAGCGTCACTTCGACGCCGCAGCGGTCGCAGATCACGCCGCGATAGCGGATCCGCTTGTACTTGCCGCAGTGGCATTCCCAGTCCTTCACCGGGCCGAAGATCTTCTCGCAGAACAGGCCGTCGCGTTCCGGCTTGAACGAGCGGTAGTTGATGGTCTCGGGCTTGGTGACCTCGCCCCACGACCACCAGGTGCGCTGGCCCTGCATTTCCAGGCGCTCGCGCTCCTTGGAGTCCTTGGGGCCGCGGATCTCTTCCGGCGACGCGATCCTGACCTGGATGAAGTCGAAGCTGGAGCCGGTCCGCTCGCGGGGGCTGCGGAAATCGATCATGGGTTATTCCTCACCATCTTCAGTGGTGCCGAGCGTCACCTTGATGCCGAGCGCCTGGAGTTCCTTCACGAGCACGTTGAACGACTCGGGGATGCCGGGCTCCGGCAGGTTCTGCCCCTTGACGATTGCCTCGTACACGCGGCTCCTCCCGTTCACGTCGTCGGACTTGACGGTGAGGATCTCCTGGAGGGTGTGCGCCGCGCCGTACGCCTCGAGCGCCCACACTTCCATTTCGCCGAACCGCTGCCCGCCGAACTGGGCCTTGCCGGCCAGCGGCTGCTGGGTGACGAGCGAGTACGGGCCGATGGACCGCGCGTGGATCTTGTCGTCCACGAGGTGCGAGAGCTTCATCATGTAGATCGCGCCCACCGTGACTTCGTTCTCGAACCACTCGCCGCTGCGGCCGTCCCGGAGCCGCGCCTTGCCGGCGGGGGTGAGGCCGGAGAGCCGCAGCAGCGAATCCACCGCGGCGTCCACGTCGGCCTCGGACTTCTTGCCGAGCATGCCGGCGAGCGCGCCGTGGCCGGTGACCTCGAGGGCCTCTTCCGGCGTGGCGTGCTTGGCGAGCAGCTGCTCGGCCGCCTTGATGCCCTTCTTGAGGTCGGCGTCGCGCTTCGCGCCGCTCTCGTCCTCGTCGCTCAGCATCTTCTGCTGGCTTTCGAGCGAGGCCTGCCAGGCGGCGCGGGTGCGCTCGCCCAGTTCCCGGGCCGCGGACGCGATGAAGTCGCGCAGGCCGGCGTAGAAGTCGCGCGTCTCCTGCGACGCGGTGCGGGCGCCCAGCGCCTCCACCCGGACCGCGGTGAGGTCGGGCCGGTCGCCGTTGCCGCTGACCTTGGCCCGCTGGAAGTCCACCAGCAGCCGCCGCACCACGTCCGGCGTCACCGCCGGCGGCTGGTGCGTGAAGTTGAGCGCGCGCGCCGCCCACTTGAGGCCCGAGAGGCGCAGCAGCACGCCGATCTCGTTCTCGTTGGCGCCCTGGAACACCGGCGTCTTCGCCTTGAAGCCGAGCAGGCTCGCGCACCAGCCGAGGTGCGTTTCGAGAATCTGCCCGACGTTCATGCGGCTCGGCACGCCTAACGGATTCAGGACGATGTCCACCGGCGTTCCGTCGGGGAGGAACGGCATGTCCTCCTCCGGCACGATCCGCGCGATGATGCCCTTGTTGCCGTGGCGGCCTGCCATCTTGTCGCCCACCGAGATCTTGCGCTTCTCGGCGATGTACACCTTGACCAGCTGGATCACGCCCGGGGGCAGCTCGTCCGGCTGGAGGATGTTGTCGATCTGGTCTTCGGCCTTCTCCTCGACCTTGGCGCGCTCCTGCCCCGCCGCGTCGATGATCTGCCGGACCCGCTCGTTGACCGCCTTGTTGGTGACCCGCAGCGTCTTGAGGTCCACGTCGGCGAGGCTCACCTGCTCCAGCACCTCACGCGTCAGCTTGGTGCCGGCCGACAGGTACTCCTCGACCGTGCCCGACTTCAGCATCAGCCCGACGTCCTGGCCCAGCAGCTCGGCCAGCAAATCCTCGTGCAGGGCCGCGGTGACGCGGGCCTTCTCCTCGGCCTCGAGCCGGCGCACCTCGCCGATCCGCTCGCCGCGGTCCTTCTCGACGACCTGGTCCTCGACGCGCGAGAAGATCTTCACGTCGATGACCACGCCTTCCATGCCCGGCGGGACCTTCAGCGAGCTGTCCTTGACGTCCTTCGCCTTCTCGCCGAAGATCGCGGTCAGCAGCTTCTCTTCCGGCGACAGCTCGGTCTCGCCCTTGGGCGTGATCTTCCCGACCAGGATGTCGCCCGGCTTGACGTGCGCGCCGATGCGCACGATGCCGCGCTCGTCGAGATCCACGAGCGACTCTTCCGCGACGTTCGGGATTTCCCGCGTGATCTCTTCCTGGCCGCGCTTGGTGTCGCGGACGTGCAGCTCGAGCTCCTGGATGTGGATGGACGAGTACACGTCGTCCTTCACCAGGCGCTCGGACAGCACGATGGCGTCCTCGAAGTTGTGGCCGTACCAGGGCATGAACGCGACCAGCACGTTCGCGCCCAGCGCCAGCTCGCCGCCCTCGGTGCCCGCGCCGTCGGCGATCACCTCGCCGGCCGCGACGTGCTGCCCCGCGGTGACCAGCGGCCGCTGGTTGATGGCGGTGTCCTGGTTGGTGCGCCAGAACTTCTTCATCCGGTAGCGGTCGTGCTGCGCCAGCCGCGCCAGCGGGTGGTCGATCTTGCGCGGACCCTCGTTCGAGGTGTCCACGATGATTTCGTCGGCGGTCACGCGCTTGATCGTGCCGGCGCGGCGCGCCGTCACCACCGCGCCCGAGTCGGTCGCGACCTTGTCTTCCAGCCCGGTGCCGACCAGCGGCGCCCGCGGGTTGAGCAGCGGCACCGCCTGCCGCTGCATGTTCGAGCCCATCAGCGCGCGGTTCGCGTCGTCGTGCTCCAGGAACGGAATCAGCGCCGCGGCGATGGACACCAGCTGCTCCGGCGCGACGTCCATGTAGTCCACCCGTTCGACGGTGAGCATGGGGTAGTCGTCGCGCTTGCGGCACAGCACCAGGCTGCTCTTGAACGTGCCGTCGGGGTTCAACGGCGTGCTGGCCTGCGCCACCGAGAACGTCTCTTCCTCCGACGCCGACAGCCACTTGAGGTCGGCCGTAACCCGGCCGTCCTTCACCACGCGCAGCGGCGTCTCGATGAAGCCAAGCTCGTTGACGCGCGCGTAGGTCGAGAGGCTGGTGATCAGGCCGATGTTCGGGCCTTCCGGCGTCTCGATCGGGCACATCCGGCCGTACTGCGAGTAGTGCACGTCGCGGACCTCGAAGCCCGCGCGCTCGCGCGTCAGGCCGCCGGGGCCCAGGGCGCTGAGCCGGCGCTTGTGCGTCAGCTCGGCCAGCGGATTGGTCTGGTCCATGAACTGCGAGAGCTGCGAACTGCCGAAGAACGCCTGGATGACCGCGCTCACCGTCCGCGCGTTCACCAGATCGTCGAGCGTGATCTTTTCCGGGTCGTTGTTGATGCTCATCCGCTCCTTGATGAGCCGCGCCATGCGCGAGAGGCCCACCGAGAGCTGGTTCGCGATCAGCTCGCCGACGCTGCGCACCCGGCGGTTGCCGAGGTGGTCGATGTCGTCGGTGTAGCCGCGGCCCTCGTGCAGCTCGATGAGGTAGCGGATGATCGCGATGAAGTCGTCCTGCGTGAGGACCGTGTGGTCGGGCGGCAGCCCGACGCCGAGCCGCTGGTTGATCTTGTAGCGGCCCACGCGGCCCAGGTCGTAGCGCTTGGGCGAGAAGAACAGCCGCTCCAGCGCCGCGCGCGCGGTCTCGAGGTTGGGCGCCTCGCCCGGCCGCAGCAGGCCGTAGATCTGCTGCAGCGCCTCGGCCTCGTTCGCGGTCGGGTCCTTGGCGAGCGTGTTCTTGATCAGCGGCGACTCGCCGCGCCCGCCCGCCATGAACACCTCGAGCTTGGTGATGCCGGCCTTGCGCAGCTTCTTGCGCAGGGTGTCGGACAGGTCCTTGCCCCGCTCGGCCAGCACCTCGCCGCTCTCGGGGTCGGCCACGTCGAACGCCAGCACGTGCTTCTGGTCGCGCTGGCTGACGGTGGTCGGCGCCTCTTCGTCGTCGCGCAAATTGAGCGCGGTGTAGCCGGCGAACACGGTGACGGCGCTGATGCCGGCGCGGCGCAGCGTCTGGAGCAGATCGAGCGTCAGCTCGTCGCCCTCGCGCGCCAGGGGCTCGCCCTTCTTGTCTTCCGGATTCGGCACCGGCTCGGCGAGCAGCGTGCCGAGGATCTCGCGGCGCTGGCTGCGCGCCTGGAGGTTGCCGGTGATGTCCAGCTCCTTCTTGGCGTAGAAGAGCTGGAGGATGTCGGTGTTGTTCGAGTACCCGAACGCGCGCAGCAGCGCGGTGGCCGGGAACTTCTTCTTCTTGTCGATGTGCACGTACACCACGTCGTGGATGTCGATGGTGAACTCGACCCACGACCCGCGGAACGGGATGATGCGCGCGCTGAACAGCCGCTGCCCGTTGGGGTGGATGGTCTCTTCGAACACCACGCCCGGGGAGCGGTGCAGCTGGCTCACGATCACGCGCTCGGCGCCGTTGATGACGAACGTGCCCAGCGGCGTCAGCAGCGGCAGCTCGCCGAGATAGACTTCCTTCTCGATGATGTTCTTCGGGCGCTTGGTGCCCGGCGTGACCTCCTCCATGATGATGAGGCGGAGGGTCGCCTTGAGCGGCGCCGAGTACGTCATGTCGCGCTCGATGCACTCCTCAACGGAGTACTTCGGCTCGCCGATGGCGTACTTCACGAACTCGAGCGAGTAGTTCTCGTTGACGTCGGTGATCGGGAACAGGTCGCGGAACACCCGATCCAGCCCGACGTCCGGCCGCTCCTTCCCTTCCGGGTCCTGATGGAGCAGCGCCTGGAACGCGCGCGTCTGAATGTCGAGGAGGTGCGGCATCGGCATCCCCTCGCCGAGCTTTCCGAAGGAGATGACCGGCAATGACGTGTCAGCCATGATTCACCCTTGCCGCGCGTACCGCGCAGCGCCAAAGCCTCCCCCCGGCAAGCGGCCGGGGGGAATCACCGAACGTCCTGAACGAAGACAGCGACAGGTCGACGACCTACTTCAGCTCGACCGTCGCGCCCTGCTCTTCCAGCTTGGCCTTCCAGGTCTGGGCGTCGGCCTTCGAGACGCCCTCCTTGAGCGTACCCGGCGCGCCATCCACCAGGTCCTTCGCCTCCTTGAGGCCGAGGGCGGTGAGCTCGCGCACCACCTTGATGACCTGGATCTTCTTGGCGCCGGCTTCCTTGAGGACGACCGTGAACTCGGTCTGCTCCTCTTCGGCCGCGGCGGCGGCCGCCGCCGGCGCCGCGGCGGCGGGTGCCGCGGCGGCGATGGTGACGTTGAACTTGGACTTGAACGCCTCGATCAGATCGGCCAGCTCGACCACCGACATGTGGCCAATCGCCTCGAGGATCTCGTCCTTCGACAGGGTTGCGTTCGCCATTGCTGTGAGTCTCCCGGTATCAGGCAGCGCCCTCGCGCTGCGTCTTGAGCGCCTCGAGGGCGCCGGCAAAGTTCGACAGGAGCGCCTGCAGCGCCCCCAGGAATCCGGCCAACGGCGCCTGGAGCGCGCCGCCCAGCTCCGCCAACAACACCTCGCGGCTCGGCAGCTGCGCCAGCCGCTTCACCTGCTCGGGCGACACGGCCCGGCCTTCCACCACGCCACCCTTCACCGCCGGCTTCTGGAACTCCTTCGCGAAGTCGGCGAGGACCTTGGCCGCGACCGACGCATCGGAAGCCAGCGCCAGGGCGGTGTTACCCGTCAGGAACCCGCCCAGGCCTTCCACACCCGCGTCGTCGAGGGCGCGCTTGGCGAGGGTGTTCTTGACCACGACGTACTCGACGCCCGCTTTGCGGAGGCGGCGGCGCAGGTCGGTCACCCGCGCGACGTTGAGGCCCGCGAAGTCCGTCACGTACACCGTCCGCGCCCGTTTCAGGCTGACGGCCAGGTCATCCACGATGGTCTGCTTCTCGGTCTTGTTCATCGATACAGCCCCGTGTCGATGCGGAAGCCGGGGCTCATCGTGCTCGACAGCGCCACGGTGCGCACGTACACACCCTTGGCGGCCGGCGGCTTGGCCCGGACGATGGTATCCATGAACGCCGTGTAGTTCGCCTCGAGCTGGTCGGGCGAGAACGACATCTTCCCGATCGGCGCGTGCACGTTGCCCGTCTTGTCCACCCGGAACTCGATCTTGCCGGCCTTGATCTCGCGGACGGCCTTGGTCACGTCCATCGTGACCGTGCCCGCCTTGGGGTTCGGCATCAGGCCACGCGGCCCGAGCACCCGGCCCAATTGCCCGAGCTGTCCCATCACGTCCGGCGTCGCGACGATCGCGTCGATGTCGAGCCAGCCGTCCTTGATCTTCTGGACGTACTCGGTGCCGACGAAGTCGGCGCCCGCGGCCTCGGCTTCCTTGACCTTCTCGCCCTGCGTGATGACGAGCACGCGCACCTTCTTGCCGGTGCCGTGCGGCAGCACCACGGTGCCGCGCACGATCTGGTCGGCGTGCCGCGGATCGACGCCCAGCCGGACGGCGATGTCCACCGTCTCGTCGAACTTGGTCTTCGGCACGGCCTTGAGACGGGCGATCGCGTCCTTGGGCTGGAACCGCTCGTTCGGGTCCCGGCCCTGGACCGCGCTGAGGTACCGCTTGCCGTGGGCCATCAGTCCGCCACCTCGATGCCCATCGAGCGCGCGGTGCCGGCGATCATGTTCATCGCCGCGTCCACGTCGTTCGCGTTGAGATCGGGCATCTTGAGCTCCGCGATCTTCCGAACCTGGGCGCGCGTCACCGTGCCGACCTTCTGCCGGTTCGACGTCGGCGAGCCCTTCTCGATGCCCGCTTCCTTGCGCAGCAGGACGGCGGCGGGCGGGGTCTTGGTCTCGAAGGTGAACGAACGGTCGGCGTAGACCGTCACGACCACCGGAATGATCATCCCCGGCTGCCCCTGCGTGCGGCCGTTGAACTGCTTGCAGAACTCCATGATGTTGAGCCCGTGGGGGCCCAGGGCCGAGCCGACGGGCGGCGCGGGCGTCGCGGCTCCAGCGGCAATCTGGAGCTTCACGACGGCTTGAATCTTCTTGGGAGGCATGCGCTCCTCAACGGTTGCCTAACGCTGCGACGGAAAGCCCGCCGCCAGCTGCCGCGTGCGTCGCCCGCGCGGTCGCGGGAAGCCGGACGCTAGTGCGCCCGGAGCTGCGTGTAATCGAGCTCGACGCTGGTCGGCCGCCCGAACAGGCTCACCGACACCCGCACCTTGCCCTTGTCCGACAGCACTTCCTCGACGGCGCCGCTGAAGTCGGAGAACGGCCCCTCGATGATCTCGACCACCTGGCCGACCAGGAACGGGATCTCTTCCTTGGGCTCGGCCTCGGCCACCGGCGCTTCGATGCCCAGCAGCCGGTTGACTTCGTCCTGGCGCAGCGGCATCGGCCCGCGGCCGGTGCCCACGAACTTGATCACGCCCTGAATGTTGTTGATGGCGTGCAGCGTCTCCTGGTTCGATACCATCTCGACGAGCACGTAGCCGGGGAAGAGCTTGCGCTCCACCGCGACCTTCTTGCCGTTCTTGATCTCGACGACTTCCTGCACCGGCACCAGCGCCGCGCGGATCGGGCGCTCGTCGGCCGGGCGCGGATCCTCGTTGATCCGCCGCTCGATCAGGCCGCGCACCTTGTTCTCGTGTCCCGCCGTGGTCTGCACGGCGTACCAGCGGTGCTCCATGACCGTGCCGTTCGTCATCCCACCCGCCCGGGTAGCGTGACCAGAATCCACTGGAGCACGACGTCCAGCGCGCCGATCACGATCGCGACCAGCACCACGAACCCGAGAATCACGAACGTCGCGTTGCGCAGCTGGAGCTTGTCCGGCCACGTGACCTTCTCGATCTCCGAGCGCACCTCGCCCGCGAACACCATGCCGTCCCGGGCCCACTGCACGACCTTGGCGCGCCACACCACCAGCGCCACCGCCAGGAGCACGACGATCGCAACGTAGACGTACGTCAGCTTCACTTCGTTTCCTTGTGCAGCTGCTGCTTGTTGCAGCGCGGACAGTACTTCTTCCACTCGACGCGCTCAGGATGCTTGCGGCGATTCTTCGTGGTGAAGTAGTTCCGCTCCTTGCACTCGCTGCACGCCAGAATGATGTTCTCGCGCGGCATGCTCTACTCCAGGATCTTCGTGACGACGCCGGCACCGACGGTGCGGCCGCCTTCGCGGATCGCGAACCGCAACCCTTCTTCCATCGCGATCGGCGTGATCAGCTCGATCTTCA